>Ga0105237_10004016_pt1 | contig 17201 bp, 14 predicted proteins | sample KBSC24metaG_FD_81520 | JGI IMG/M metagenome (GOLD analysis project Ga0105237, IMG submission 81520) | Corn rhizosphere microbial communities from Kellogg Biological Station, Michigan, USA - KBS C2-4 metaG | ecosystem: Host-associated > Plants > Roots > Rhizosphere > Soil | place: Michigan, USA... | reverse complement strand
TTCATTCCTCATTCATTCATACCTAATAGAAACAACTGTCTTCTTCACCAATACCCTATCTAAAAACTGAAAAGCCATGTTCTTAAAAGTCAAATCACCCGTGTTCATCGACAGGTTGACATTTATGGTCGACCAACCTCAATCACAGAAATGCCTGCTTAAGGCCGTCCTTAAAGACGATACAGGTATCGTTTGCGGCGCGCTGGAAACCGAAATGGAAAAGGACCAGCAGGAATTGTACTGGGGCGGACTCAATGATCTTCCTTATGGAGTCTACACCCTGGAAGTTTCGCAGGGACAAGATGAAATGAAAATGCGCCTGGTAAAAAGGGTTTGAAAGGATCATTCGGCCAAAAGTGCAATACACCGGTCGATTTCCCGGATGTACTGACTGAGTCGTTTTTCCAACAGTGTCTTTTCTTCTAAAGGCATTTCACCCTTTTTGACCTTTAATATCTCTACCTGCTGTTTTAGTTGTTCTACTTGACCCACCCTATCATTCTCAGACTGCCGTAGCTGCTGTAATTCATCCTTTAACTTGTTGTTATCCTTCAAGAGGGCTTCCCGCTGCCTGAGCACCAGCTGCAGCTTATCATAGATGCGTTTTACCTGTAATTCGAGCTGCTCCATTCTCTGAAAGATTTTGCGCTAATGACTGTCTTGTTGGGTACAAGCTCCGTGCCGGATCATTTCCGTATCTCTGCCTGCAATTCTTTTTCAAGGGCCCCCATGATCCGCTGCACCATTCCATCGATCTCTTTGTCTGTCAGTGTCTTTTCCTCGTCCAGGAAGGTAAAGCTAACCGCCAGCGATTTCTTGTCCGTCCCCAGCCGCTCACTCTGAAAGATATCGAAAAGCTTTACTTCCTGCAATTTTTCCACCCTGGCGCCCCGGATGGTCTTTTCCACCCTGTCAAAGCTGAGGGATCTTTCCACGATCATGGCCAGGTCTCTCTGGACGGGCAGCTGTTTGGGCAACTCGGCGAATTCGATGTCCTTGCCCGAAGTGAGACCCAGCAGCCTGTCCCAGCGTACGTCTGCAAAGAACAGGTCCTGTTTGATATCAAACTGCCGGAGCAGGGAGGGGTTGACAAGGCCGGCCTCTATGATCGTCTCTTCTTTTATGGAGATAGACAGACCATAAGACAATTTGGAAGAACGCAGCGGCTCCCAGGAGGGGGCCTTCAGCCCTACCAGCTGGAAGATCCTTTCACAAAGGCTTTTCAGGTAGTAGAAGTCTGCAGGGGCGCCCTTCCCCTTCCAACTGTCCTCCCGGACCTGCCCGGTGACAAAAAGGGCCAGATGCGGCGCCTCTATGTACTGACCTACTCCACTGGTATGATAGGATTTCCCAAACTCGAAGAATTGCAGGCTGGTATTCTTCCGATTGATATTGTAAGAGATAGATTCCAGTCCTGTCTCCAGCAGGGAGGGGCGCATGATATTCAGCTCTGCACTGAGATTATTTACCATTTTCACCACGGTCTCCAGCTCCTCCTGGGTATAATAGGCGCTGTTGGTGATGGAATTGGTCAATATCTCGTTAAAGCCCTGTCCTACCAGGTAGCTGGCCGCGGATGACTTCCAGGCGGCAGCGGACCTGTCCTTCTCCACGGAAGGGGAGATGGTGATGGCCGAAGGGATGGCGATATTATCCAGGCCGTCTATACGCATGATCTCTTCCACCAGGTCAGCCGGGAGGCTGATATCCGGCTTGTGCCAGGGTACGTCTACATGGATGTCGTCGATGCCTTCCTTGATGATGCCGAAACCCAGGCTATGAAGGATATTCTTTACCGTGTCGGGATGATAGTTCTTCCCGCTGAGCTTTTTCAGATAATGGTGCTTGAGTATGACCTGAGGTTTATTCTTAGGGTCGGGGTAGACATCCACTATGTCGGATGCTATCTCTCCGCCTGCCAGCTCCTTTATCAGCAGGGCTGCCCGTTTGAGGGCATTTACGGTGGCGGAGATATCCATTCCCTTTTCGAAATGTGTGGCGGCGTCTGTCCGCAGTCCATGGCGGAAGGAGGTCTTGCGAATATCGGCAGGGTTGAACCAGGCGCTCTCCAGGAAAATGTCTTTCGTAGCGTCCGTCACCCCGCTCTTGAGCCCGCCGAAGACGCCTGCGAGACACATTGGTTCTTTGGCATTAGCAATTATCAGGTCCCCGGAGGAGAGTTTTCTTTCCTTCTCGTCCAGGGTGATAAAGGGGGTGCCTTCGGGAAAATTTTTTACAATGACCTTACCGCCTTCGATAGCATGCAGGTCAAAAGCATGAAGGGGCTGTCCCATTTCATGGAGTACGTAGTTGGTGATATCGACGATGTTGCTGATGGGCCGGATGCCGATGGCCTTTAACCTGTCCTGCATCCAAAGAGGGGAATCTTTAATGATGATCCCTTTGATACTCACACCCGAGTAGCGTTCGCAGCCACGGGTATTTTCGATGCTCACGGTAATGGGCAGGCTGTGGTTGTCCGTTTTGAAGGCATTTACCGAGGGCTGTTTTACCCGGTAGTCCTTATTCTCATGGAGACTAAGCCAGGCGCATACGTCACGTGCGACGCCGATGTGGCTCATGGCGTCCATATGATTGGGCGTAAGGCCTATTTCGATGATATGGTCGGTATAAGGTTTGAACCAGGCGGCGGCTGTGGTTCCTGGTTTGGCGGAGGCGGGCAGTATCATAATACCTGCATGGCTTTCTCCCAGTCCGATCTCGTCCTCGGCGCAGATCATCCCATAGCTCTCTACTCCGCGGATCTTTGCCACCTTCATGGTCAGGGGGTCGCCTTTCGAGGGATAGATGGTCGTTCCTACCGGCGCTACCACTACTTTCTGGCCAGCGGCTACATTGGGGGCTCCACAGACGATGGAGAGCGGTTCCGCAGCCCCGATATTGACCTTTGTAAGTTTCAGCTTATCCGCGTTTGGATGCTGGGCTGTTTCCAATACCTCACCGATGACGAGGCCTTTCAATCCTCCTTTTACCGCTTCGTATTTTTCAAGGCTCTCTACTTCCAGGCCGACGGACGTAAGTATTTTGGACAAGCGGTCCGGCTCGATCTTTACGGGTAGATATTCAGAAAGCCAGTTATAGCTGATGGTCATGAGAAATCTGTCTTTGGGGGACAAAGATAGCGGTTTTAGGCGACCACCGAGAAAGGACGAAGCTGAGGTTTTTGGAAATATTTGGCTGATAATTACGTTTTTAAAGCACCGGATCCGGGTATGAGGGGTAAAAATTAACCCGTTCCGGTGCATGGCTAATGATAGGCCTTCGGCCAGCGGACCTATGGTCCGTTCTGATGCACCGGGTCTGGATCAGGACCGGCCGGAGTGGAACTGATAATCAAATGTTAATACTTTTGGATGTCTTTTACTTAGCATAGATCATGCAGTCTCATATAGGAGACTGATTCTTTAACTCCTTTAATATCTGGTTTATGAAAAAACACCTATACATTCTAGCGATCCTGGCCGTGGGCCTGAATGCCTGTGGCCCGACTTATGTGGTCCAGCAGCCTGCCCCGCCTCAACCGGCACCTGTAGCAGAGCCTTTGCCGCCACCTCCTCCGGCGCCTGAACCGGAAGCCTCTTATCAATCATTTTATGACGATCTGAGTCCTTATGGACAATGGATAAACGACCCCCGTTATGGGTATGTCTGGCTGCCGGATGTGGGTCCCGATTTTAGGCCCTATGCCACCAATGGTCACTGGGTCTATACCGATGAAGGATGGACCTGGGCTTCCGACTATACCTGGGGCTGGGCCACATTTCACTATGGCCGCTGGTTCTTCCAGGACGGTTATGGCTGGATGTGGGTACCCGGTAACGAGTATGCTCCGGCCTGGGTGACCTGGCGTAACAGCGACGAATATTATGGATGGGCGCCCATGGGTCCTGGCGTCAGCTTCGATATGGCATATGGCGGCGGATATATGCCTCCGGCCTATTCCTGGTGCTTTGTTCCCCACCAGTATGTCGGCAGCCCGTATGTCCGTAACTACTATGTCAATGAGTCCAGGAATGTCACCATCATCAATCATACTACGGTGATCAATCATATCACTGTCGTCAATAATAATTATACCCGGAATGTGAACTATGGCCGTGGTCCCGACCCTGTCGAAGTGGGAAGGTATACCGGATCTACGTTACGGCCTATGCCTGTGCGGACTTCCACGCGGCCTGTGGCCGGCGCGCAGATAAACAATGGCGGACTTAGCATTTACCGTCCCCGGATAAACGATGCGCCCCGGAATAATAATGGCAATATGGGTGTTCCTTCCCGGATGGCTCCTACGAGGGTGAGCAACCTGAATGATGCCCGGCCGCAGAATACGGCTGTCTATGGCGGCAACAGGCCTGCTACCACGGGATTTCCCAATAGGGATAACAACCCGGTGAATACGCGTCCTGCATCCGGATATGACAGAGGGAATGGAAATGACAGGGGGAACCATTACGGAGAGCAGCGCCAGGATCAGGCGCAACCTCAGGCGCAGCCGCAGCAACAGCAGCCTGGACAGTCTCAGAACCGTCCGTTTGGCTGGGGAAGGCCGGCAAACTCCGCTGCACAGCCGCAAGGTCAGCCGCAGGGACAGCCCCAGGGACAGCCTCAAGCGCAACCGCAGGGGCAGCCCAATGGCTCCAGGCCTGAGATGCAGCGGCCGGTGAACAATCAACCTGCTGTTCAGCCGGTGAATAATCAGCCAGTGAATAATACGCCTGCCGCTCAGCCGCAAGGTCAGTCTAATAACAGGCCTGTTACACAGGCTCCGATGAATAATCCGCCAGCTGTTCAGCCTGTGGGGCAACCCACCAGGGGCTTTACGCCGGTGCGGCCCGTGGCGCAGCAACCGCAGCAGCAGCAACAACCGCAACCGCAGCGTGTAAATCAGCCTTCCAACAATCGTCCTGCTGTTATGCAGCGGACCCAGCCTCAGCCTGCACAACAGGCTCCGGCTGTGCAGTCCAGGCCTGTAAGCCGTCCCGTTACACCCCCTCCTCCGCCCCAAAAGCAGGAGGATAAAAAGGACACGAGACCTGTAAGGCAACAGTAATGCGGGTCACCGAATTTCGACCGGCGGACCGCTGGTCCGTTCCGCCCCATCCCCAGTGCATTTGAAGTGTACTGGGGATTTTCATTTTTGCCCTAAAATCCCTCAAACTGTATCCTGGTGTTTCAGCCTCCCGGCAAAATATTTGTGTCAAAATCTTTGTGCACAGATGGTGTGAATTTTTCTCGGGAAAAGGCTGAAAACTTTTTTAAATTGTGGATAGCTTGGGGGTTGGTGTGGATAACAGGGGGTTATTGGTGGATAGGACGGTGGATTATGAAAGGAAAAATATAGAAAACGAAAAAAATTTTTCGGGGTGATTTTAGATTCTATATTCGCCCTCCTGACTCAAAGGGGTAACATTCTGTTCATACTGCCATAACAATTTCTTAATGACAGACCCGGCTGGAACACTAACCCAATGAGCGTGGATCCCCTGGACAGGGATAGGCGCTGGACACCCTATTTTTTAATTTTTGGACGGATTAATCAATGGATCTTACAAACCTTAATCTCAACAAGGACCGCAGCAAATTCAGGCGTAAGCCTTCTGTGGACCTCAGCACCATGGTATATGGGAAGGTGCCCCCCCAGGCCAAAGAGCTGGAAGAAGCTGTACTGGGCGCGATAATGTTGGAAAAAAGCGCTTTTGACACCGTAGTAGAGATCCTGAAACCCGAATGCTTTTACCTGGAAGGACATCAACGTATCTACCGGACTATGCAGTCCCTGGCGCAGAAAAGCCAGCCTATCGATATACTTACGGTGGTGGAAGAGCTAAAGGTCCGGGAAGAGCTGGAGGTTGTCGGCGGCCCGTATTATGTGACCAAGCTGACCAATTCTGTCGTCAGCTCTGCCAATATCGAGACCCATGCCCGTATCATCCTTCAAAAATTCATTCAACGCGAGCTGATCCGTATCAGCGGCGAGATCATCGGGGATGCTTACGAGGACAGCACGGACGTGTTTGATCTGCTGGACGACGCGGAAAGCAAGCTTTTCGAGATCACCAATAACCACCTTCGTAAGAATTTCGACAGCATCGACAGCGTCCTGGTCAAGACGATACAGCGTATCGAGGACATGCGTCATAAGCAGGAGGAGATCACGGGGGTGCCCAGCGGGTTCGCGTCCCTGGACAGGATCACCTATGGCTGGCAGCAGACGGACCTTATCATCCTGGCCGCGCGTCCGGCTGTTGGTAAAACGGCTTTTGCCCTGAACCTGGCCCGTAATGCCGCCTTGAATAGCAGCAAGCCTACTCCCGTAGCTTTCTTCAGCCTTGAAATGAGCTCGGCGCAGCTGGTACAGCGTATCCTCAGCGCCGAGAGCGAGATATTCATGGAAAAGATAGCCCGTGGCCGCCTGGAAGACCATGAGATGAAGCAGCTGTACAAAAAGGGCATCGATAGGCTGGCAAAGGCTCCCATCTTTATCGACGACACCCCGGCTCTCAATATCTTCGAGCTGCGCGCCAAGTGCCGCCGTCTGAAGAACAAGCATAACATCGGATTTATCATCATCGACTACCTGCAGCTGATGAGCGGGGCGGGGGACAATAAACACGGCAACCGCGAACAGGAGATCAGCCAGATATCCCGCGCCCTGAAGGGACTTGCAAAAGAGCTGCAGGTTCCTATTATCGCCCTTTCGCAGCTAAGCCGCGCTGTGGAATCCCGTAAGGAAGGAGAGAAGATACCCCAGCTGAGCGATCTGCGTGAATCGGGCGCCATCGAGCAGGATGCCGATATGGTTATGTTCCTGTACCGTCCCGAATACTATGGTATTACCGCCAATGAGATGGGGGAAAGCAATAAGGGTGAGACACACGTAAAGATCGCCAAGCATCGTAACGGCTCTTTGGATACTGTCAAGCTCCGCGCGCTGCTGCATATACAGAAGTTCACCGAATATGGGGAGGACGACTTTGGCATGGGACTGCCGTCCGGCGGCAGCTGGAAGCCTGTGCAGGATGATGAAGGGGGCGGCGCCAAGCTCTATATCCAGGCCGGCAGCCGTATGAAGGACCTGCCCATCGATGAGGATGATGTGCCGTTCTAAGCGATCTGTCGGGGCCTGACGGCCCCGGCCCTAACAATGTCTGAGGTTCGCTAATCCATAGCAAATAAAAAAAGAACGCCCCACAAGTGTAAAGCAGGGGCGGCTTTTTTTTCATCATATCCGGATTGGCTTGCCAATCCGGGGCTCCTTCGGGGCTTTTATTATTTCACCTTGATCATGATGCTACCGGAAACAAAATCATGTATCGCCCTCTTTTCGGGGTTGAAGCTGATGGTGAGAAAGGAAAACCATCCCAGGAACGCCTTGAACAAGTACCTGAAAAAAGCCTGTATAATATTGATGCGTTTTTTTGGATTGGCGTGATCCCTTACCCTGATCTTCTTTATGTATTGTCCCAGCGTACATCCAAGGATGACGAGCAGGGGTTCATAGATCGCCCAGATGCCAAAGAAAAGGACGATCCTGATCCAGTTGGGGGCATCATCATTGAGCAGGGCGGCAAATACGAACATGAGCACGATGATGAGGATACCATCGATAAAAATGGACTGTACCCTGTCGAGCAGGAGAGGGTATTCATCTTTTGGGATATCGTCTTCTGACAGAACGTCTTTTTCCATAGAAACAAAATAATACATTTGCCCGATAAGATCAATCATGGCATTAGCTTTTTTCTATTTATCTCAATACGATCCCGGCGATGCCGAGATCGTACTGGGCGAGGATAACTCCCGTCATATCGTACAGGTATTGCGTATGCAGAAGGGGCAGCAGCTGCAGCTCACCGATGGACGCGGCCGGCTCCTGACGGCCACAATCCTGGACGACCATAAGAAAAAATGCAGGGTAAGGGTTGATGATTCCGTGCTGCTGCCGGCGAGGGCGAAAAAGATCACCATTGGAATGGCCTTGCTGAAGAATGCTTCCCGCTATGAATGGTTCCTGGAAAAGGCGGCGGAGATAGGGGTCACCGGCATTATTCCCCTGTTGTCGGAGCGGACGGAAAAACAGCATTTCCGGCAGGACAGGATGCAAAATATCCTGGTGAGTGCGTTGCTGCAGTCGCAGCAAACCTGGCTGCCCGTGCTGTATCCGCCCACTCAGGTGGAAGAGGTAGTAAGAGAGGCGAAGCAAGGGCAGCGGTTGATCGCGCATTGTCTGGAGGGAGGGGGCAGACAGTCGCTGCCGGAAGGGAATGAGCAGCTGATCCTTATCGGACCGGAAGGAGACTTTACGAAAACAGAGATCGATGCGGCGCTGGAGCATGGTTTTTTGCCCGTCACGCTGGGAGAGACCCGTCTGCGGACCGAGACCGCAGGGGTAGTAGCTGCGGCGCTTATGTGTATACGCTGATCATTTCTTCTCGTATTTCCACATCCTGGATTTCCCTTCCGTAAGCCATTCCACGGTGGTGGCTATGCGCTTTTCGCGGGTGGCTTCCGTTTTGGCTTCCGTGATCCATTCGATGTATTCTCTCCTGTGAGAAGGGGAAAATCCTTCAAAGGAGGCCTGTGCTTTTTTGTTCTTTTTAAAGGCTGCTGTCAGCTCTTCCGGCACCGGCAGCTCTTTTTTCGGGGCTTTTTTGGGCGCTGCCTTTTTTATGCCGGCTTCATTCAATGCGGCGGCTTCGCGTATATAGGCTGTCAGGATCTTGTCCGAGGGAAGGTCTTTTTTGGAGGTGATCCTATCGAGATGCCCCATGGCGCCTTTGTCCTTTATCTGTAAGATACCTTCCGGGTCCTTTAATAAGGAGGCGTTCCAGAACCCAAAGGCGCAATGTTCCTTGAAGGCAGCCATGTTGCAGATGATGGCGCCATTGTTCAGGAAGAAAGGCATGCTCCACTTCATCGTTTCCTCTACTTTGGGATATGCTTTATGCACCAGCTTGCGGATGTGCTCCAGGATGGGGCGTGCAAAGTCTGCCGACTTTTGGATATACGCGTCTATGCGGGGGTCTGTGGTGGCCATAAAAGAAATTTGATATCCCCTAATTTATAGAAATTCTAATGTTTATCCTTGGGGGGGACGGTTTTCTTTTCAGAACGGACCGGAGGTTCGTTGTCTGTAACCGAGCTTGCAAAGGTTACGATCGAGAAGGACCGTGACGAAGCAGGTCCGCCGAAGATCTAAGCAGCCCTGACGAAGTTCTCCGACGAAGGCCTCAGACATTGGCGATCTAAAGAAAACGGCCTATTTTTTCGGGGGGGCCGTTTTCTTTTTATACCGGGTATTCAGCAGCTCGACCCCGAAGGCAAAGGCCATGGAAAAATAGATATATCCTTTGTCGATGTGCGAGTGGTGGACAGGCTCCAATCCTTCGAAAAACAGGCTGAATCCTACCATCAGCAGGAATGCCAGCGCGAGGATCTTGAGGGTGGGGCGCTTGTTGATAAAATCAGCGATCTTCTGGGAAAAGAAGAACATGATGATCATGGCGATGATCACCGCGGTGATCATGACGGCCACCTGTTTGGCCAGTCCCACGGCGGTAATGATGCTGTCAAAGGAAAAGACCGTGTCTACCACGACGATCTGGCCGACGATGAGTCCAAAAGCCTTTTCAAATTTCTCCTTTTTGTCCAGTTCTCCATGCCCTTCTCCTTCCAGCTTGGCATGTATCTCCTTTACCGTCTTGTACAGGAGGAAGATACCTCCTGCCAGCATGATGAGATTGCGTATGCTGAAGCCATAGCCGAAGGGAAAGAAAATTTCTTTGTTGCCGTTGGTTACCAGCCATCCAAGACCTAACAGGAGGAGACTCCGAATAAGGATACCGGCGATCATCCAGATCCGGCGGGCGCGTAATTGATGGTGCGGCTGCAGCCGGCCGATAAGAATAGATACAAAAATGACATTGTCGATGCCCAATACGATCTCGAGTACGGTGAGGGTCAGGAGGCTTATGAGCGAATCCAGGCTAAAAAGAGAGGCCATAGGTGCTGTGCTTGTTAAGAGTTCTGTCCGACGGGCCGCTCAGCGGCTCGCCAGGTTGCCAAAATTAAGGTCTTTCCGGTATGCATAAGCATAAAAAAAGGCCGGACGAAGCCGGCCTACAGGGTTTGCTGCCTGAGTTAGTTGCCAAAGGCGGCGTAAAAATCGCCGTTGATCATGGGCGTAGGAGTACCGCTGACATCTCCATTGGCATACAGATCGCCGCTAAAAGTTCCTTTTACTGTCTTGTCGTCGATGGAAGTGATCACGATCTTTACGTGATTTTTTACGGGGGCGCCGGCATTGGCTGCCTCATCAGTGATGGCGGAACCTCCGTAATACTGCGTAGCCAGGCTCACCGTATAGATGGCCTGTATACCAAAGGAGGTCGAGGTATCCGAATAAGTGCCTGCAACGATGGACTTGTCGCTGAAATTATTGTCGATCTGCAGGATCATGGACTCCCCCGTGGAGGGATTGAGGACGCCGGTGATGGTGAGGTCGCTGAGCACATTGCCGCTCATCAGCCTGCTGGCTATCGGAGGGGTGGCATTAAAATTTTTTCCCTTGCTGTCGATAGTAGCGGTCATGTGGTAGCCGCCGGAGCCGGAATTGCTTTTTTTACAGGATACGAGGGCGCTGATGAGCGCCACGAAAAGGACGGTCTTTTTCATGTTTAAGATGTTAGGAATTAGGGGCTTGATAACACAAATAACGGTGAACCGAATGGGAAAAAGTATCTATCCGGCGTTAAATAATGGTATGAATTGACAAGCGTGTCATTTGGACAACAGGCGTGTCATTTGGGGCAATAGGCGTGTAAGAGGAATTGCCGGGGGATATGGCCGGGAAGGCTATAATTTCCGGCAGATGCGTCCGACGATGAAGGGGCCTTCGTAGATAAAGCCTGTCCATACCTGTATCAGGGAGCCTCCGGCTGCCATCTTCTCCCGGCCGTCCTCGCCCGTGAAAATGCCACCTGAGGCGATCAGCGGAAGCGCGCCGCCTGTCTTTTGATGTATATAACGGACCACTTCGGAGGATCTTTCTTTTAAGGGAGCGCCGCTCAATCCCCCGGCGCCAATGGCTTCCAGACGGGCAGGGGTTGTGATAAGATCTTCTCTGCTGACGGTCGTATTGGTCGCTACCAGGCCATCCAGCCTGATCTCCATGGCGAGGTCCACCACATCGTCGATCTGCTGCACGGTGAGGTCGGGAGCGATCTTCAGGAGAAGGGGTCTCGGCCGGATGCCGGCGGCAGCTGACAGTTCCGTATTCAACGTCTGCAGCCGGGTGAGGATATTGCGGAGGGCGTCCTTTTCCTGCAGGGCGCGCAAGCCGGGTGTGTTGGGCGAACTGACATTCACGACGAAATAGTCCACGTGATCGAACAGCTCTTTAAAGCAAATAACATAATCCTTCCAGGCATCCTCGTTGGGGGTGACCTTGTTCTTACCGATGTTGCCGCCTATAATGAGGGGCGAACGAGGGTCACGGAGAGAAGAGTGAGCGGCGCGCCATTGTTTTAGCCGGCCGGCGATGACCTTTACGCCGTCGTTGTTAAACCCCATCCGGTTGATCAGCGCCTGATCCTGCGGCAGGCGGAATAGCCTGGGCTTGTCATTGCCATCCTGTGGCAGGGGGGTCACCGTCCCTATCTCTACAAATCCAAAACCGAGGGCGTCCAGTTCCCTGAGATATAAGGCATTTTTATCGAAACCGGCGCCAAGGCCTACCGGATTGCGGAAAGAAAGACCGAACAGCTGGCGCGCCAACGGATCACCCGCCCCCGCCTGTCCCCTGCCTGCCGCCTCTCCCTCCGGCTGGCATGCCCAAACCACTAATTTCCTGGTGAGACCCCATCCACAAAGCCTTTTCAGCACGTTCATCGAGAAATAATGGATGTCTTCAGTGGGAAAAAAGAACAGCAGATTTCGGAAAAACTTATACATGGACGCGAAGATAAAAAATCGTACATTTGAATATGACAGTTGCATAAACAACTAACCAAATCGTACCATTATGCAGGAAGCATACATCGTAGCCGGCTACCGCACGGCAGTAGGCAAATCCAAAAGGGGCAAATTCAGATTCTATCGTCCGGATGATATGGCCATCGACCTTATAAAGGGGCTGCTGGCGTCTGTTCCGCAGCTGGATGTGAAAAGTGTGGATGATGTCATCGTCGGCAATGCCGTACCTGAAGCCGAGCAAGGGCTGCAGGTTGGACGTATTATCGCCGCCAGGGCGGTAGGGATACATGCTCCGGGAGTGACGGTCAACCGATATTGCGCCAGCGGTCTGGAGACGATTGCCATGGCTACTGCCAAGATCCGTACCGGTATGGCCGACTGTATTATTGCCGGAGGTACTGAAAGCATGAGCATGGTGCCAACAGCGGGCTGGAAGACTGTGCCTGCCTATTCCATCGCATCCGACGACCCCGACTACTATCTCAATATGGGCCTGACGGCGGAGGCCGTGGCAAAGGAATATAAGGTCAGCCGGGAGGAACAAGATATTTTTTCTTACAACTCCCATCAAAAGGCCATCAATGCCATCAAGAATGGCTATTTCAAGGCGGGTATTCTCCCCATGCAGGTGGACGAAGTATATGTCGACGAAAAGGGTAAAAAGCAAAAGAGGAACTTTTCTGTTGATACGGATGAAGGGCCCAGGGCCGATACTTCCCTGGAAGCGCTGGCCAAGCTAAAACCCGTATTTGCTGCGGGCGGCTGTGTCACGGCGGGGAACTCATCCCAGACGAGCGACGGCGCTGCCTTTGTCATCGTCATGGGCGAAAAAATGATGAAGGAGCTGGGTTTGCAGCCATTGGCCCGGCTGGTCGCCTGCGCCAGCGCAGGGGTACATCCCCGTATCATGGGTATTGGGCCTGTAGAAGCAGTCCCCAAGGTCCTGAAACAGGCGGGTATGAACCTGGGGCAGATCGACCTGGTGGAGCTGAATGAAGCTTTTGCCTCCCAGTCATTGGCTGTGATACGCCAGCTGGAACTTGATCCCTCTATTGTTAACACCAACGGCGGCGGCATAGCCCTCGGCCACCCGTTAGGATGCTCCGGCTGCAAGCTGACCATCCAGCTTATTCACGACATGAAACGTCTTGGGAAAAAATACGGCATAGTTACTGCATGTGTAGGTGGAGGGCAAGGTATTGCCGGGATCATCGAGAACCTGAACTAGGTTATCGGATCCGCTCTGTCATATTTTGTCTTATCTTCTTACGTCTTTGTACTACAAAAAGATTAGGGGTCACTTTCCCAATTAAAAGAGGGAATGCCCGTCATTTTTTCACGTCCTCATATCATAAATAGTTATAAATTGCTGCGTTGTTAAATGTCCTGAAAACGGGCCTTGGGGAAATATAGCCCATTTTCAGGAAGGGTCTAATGTCTGAGGCCTTCGCAGGACCTGCTTCGTCACGGTCCTTCTTGGTCGGAACCTTGCGGTTCCGGACAATGTGCCTCCGGCTCGTTATGTTAAATGCTTACTGGTCATAGGCTTTTTAACCGCAGCTAACCTTTTTCCGTAAAAACGAATCCATTTTTTTAACTATGATTCGAGTATTTATTACTGATGACCATGAAATGTACCTGGAAGGATTAGCCTTACTTTTAGGCAAGCAGGAGGGCATCGAAGTGGTTGGGACTGCCCTATCCGGAAAGGATCTGCTATCGCGGGTAAAAGACATACAGGCGGACATTCTGCTATTGGACGTTTATCTGCCGGACATTGGCGAAGAAGAGCTGCTGCAGGAGATCCGCGCCGTTCGCCAGGACCTGAAGATCATTTATCTCACCTTATTGCGCGGCACGCGCTATATTCACAAGCTGACCCGTCACAATATACAGGGGTATGTTTTAAAGAACGCTTCACTGGATGAGCTGGTGACTGCTTTACGCATGGTGAATGAGGGCGGCAGCTATTTTAGTAAGGACATCAATATCGGTGACAGGGATGAAGATTTTCGCAATACCATCACCATCGAGGACAAACAGATAGATGAAATACTCTCCCGGCGCGAGCTGGAGGTCCTCAAGCTCATCTGCAGGGAATACAGCAATGCGGAAATTGCCGATAAGCTTTTTCTTAGTGTCAGCACGGTAGAAACCCACCGCAAGAACCTGATTGCCAAGCTGGGTGTAAATAATACCGTCGGTCTCGTAAAGTTCGCCCTTCGCAATAAGCTGATTGATTGAGGGGTCCCGGTAACTGGGTACTAAATGATTTCACGTATCCGGCAAAGATGATTACCTTGGGGTTAACGAACTATCAACATACGTGAATCGATCATTATACCTGATCTTACTGCTTATTGTCTCTTGCTCAAAACTGTTCGCACAGGTGGACACAGCCGCTATTCTTACGGCGTATCAGAAGGGTATAAATTTTACGGAAGCGCAGGCGGACTCCATCAGCTACTATGCTAATTTCATCGATCATGCCATAGAGAAGGTAAACTATCCCAAGGCAAGGGTGCTGGCCTTGCGTCTGCACGGATTTTATTATGAGAACAAGACAGATTACAAACTGGCCATTGATTATTATCTGCAAACCCTTGATGAAGCAAGGAGGATAGGCGACCTCCATCATGAGATCGATGCATTGACGGACCTTACCGTCATGTATACGGAAATGAAGCAGCCACAGAAAGCAAAGGAGGTGTACCTGGAATGTGTTGCGCTGAACAAACAAAGAGGCGATGCCCGAAGCCTCGTCACTGCTTATATCAATCTGGCGCCTCTCTATAATCATTTAGGACTTTATGACAGCGCCCTTTTCTTTCTGCAGGAAGGGCTACGTATCGGCAAGCCGCTTGAAGATAAGGGGATAGAAGATCTTTCCAACCTGTATAATAATCTCGGTCAGACCTATTATTACCTGAAAGATTATGACAAATCGATCGTGTATTTCGCCGGCAATTACAAGCGCCACCTATCCAGACAGGGGTTGAATGCCAAATGGACCCTATGGTTCGATGTGCTCAACCTGGCAGATTCCTACACGCAAAAAGGACAGCTTGACTCCGCCACCAAATACGCCACGATGGCCATGAACCTTGCCAATGAGCTCAATTCCAAAGGGAAGCAGTCGGACACTTACCAGATTTTGTCCAAACTGGCTCAGCGAAAGGGAGATTATAAGAAAGCGTATGAGTATCAATCCAAATGGTATGAGCTTGACACGGCTATTGTCAATGGAGAGAGTTACAAGGCCATCGCTGAGCTGGAAGCAAAATATGAAGCGCGGCAGCGTGAGAATGAAATGCTTCTTCTTCAGGGAGAAATATCCCAGCAGAAATTTCACACGCGTATAATGCTGATCACCAGCGCAAGCCTGCTGATTGTTGCCATCGTAGCCGCCATGGCCTTTGTTCTCAAAAGAAGGGTCAACCGGAAATTGCAGGCTACCAATGACCTGGTCACCCGGCAGAACGAGCGTCTTTCGGAATTGAATTATGAAAAGAACTCCCTGATCAGCATCGTATCCCATGATCTGAGCACGCCTTTTGCCAGCATTGGTATGTGGACGCAGCTGATGCAATCGGATATAAGCAACCTTACCATGGAGCAGAAAAAAGCCCTCAGCCGTATAGAACAGGCCACTGCGTATGGGGAAAAGCTGATCCGTCATATCCTCGACGTGGAAAAGGTGCAGACCAACCAGCATAAGCTGCAGCTGGAGAACATGGACCTTCGTATCTTCTCTGAATCCATCATCGATACATTCCAGCCTGCGGCTGCGAAGAAGAATATCCGGCTGCGCCTCGAGTGTCCGGAGAAAAGTCTTTATTTTCTCAGCGATCCGCAGCTGCTGACCCGTATGGCGGAGAACCTGCTGTCGAATGCCATCAAGTACACGGAGCAGGGAAAAAATGTCTGGATGAGCGTCAGCGAGGAGAAGGATGCTATCAGCATCAAGGTGAGGGATGAAGGCGTGGGTATCGAAAAGGACGAACTGCCGCATCTTTTTTCCAAGTACCGTAAGATATCATCCCAGCCTACGAATGGCGAGCCCTCCACCGGACTGGGTCTTTCTATCGTCAAGCGTATCTGCGAGGAGCTCAACGGGAAGATATCCTGTGAGAGCAGCCTTGGAGAGGGGTCCATTTTCACCGTGGTATTGAAGAAATGATTGTTTATGGGCGGATGACGGCCCTGATATTACCATCTGATTAACATCTTTTAATCCCTAAAATTTGCCTGGGGGACCCTGCTGAGCTAATTTTGAAACCTTGTAGCAAAACTGCGTTTTTCATTGTCATGAATCGATCTTTATATTTTATTCTTTTATGCTTACCGCTGGCGTTGATGTCCTTTGCGAGGGTCCCTGGTACGGGGAGTCTCACCGGCAGGGTTGTCGACAAGAATGGCGCGCCGCTGGCAGGGGCGTCCGTTTACATCCCTGATCTGAAGCTGGGCGTCATCACCGACACGGCAGGTTACTATCGGTTCACCACCCTTCCATCCGGCAGGTATCTCATCGAAGTACATTCCATCGGCTTTAAGACCTTTACGAAGACGGTCTCCATTTCGGGGCCTGTTTCCCAGGATTTTTCTCTCTCGGATGAATATGTGGAGGAAAGCCCTGTAGTTGTCACCGGATTATCCAAGGCCACCCAGATCAAGCGAAATCCCGTACCTATCGTGGCTATCAACCATGATTATCTCGAGTCCAATCTGAGCACCAATGCCATCGACGCCATCGCCAAGATCCCCGGTATCAGGGCGGTCACAACGGGTCCCAATGTCAGCAAGCCTTTTATCCGTGGTCTGGGTTATAACAGGATACTCACCCTGTATGATGGTATACGCCAGGAAGGGCAGCAATGGGGGGACGAACATGGCATCGAAGTAGACCAGTATGGCGTGGAAAGAGTGGAAGTGATCAAGGGGCCCGCCAGTCTGAGCTTTGGCTCCGACGCTCTTGCCGGGGTCGTCAATCTTATCCCTACACAGCCTGCCCCTGAAGGGAAAATACGGGGGGATATTACGCTGGATTATCAATCCAACAATAAATATTTAGGAGGCTCTGCCTACGCGGGAGGGACGCATGGCGGTCTGGAATGGATGGGCCGTATCTCGCACAAGCAGGCGGTGGATTACAAGGACAAGATCGACGGGCGGGTATTTGGCACCGCCTTTAACGAGACGGATGCCAG
>Ga0105237_10004015_pt1 | contig 17203 bp, 13 predicted proteins | sample KBSC24metaG_FD_81520 | JGI IMG/M metagenome (GOLD analysis project Ga0105237, IMG submission 81520) | Corn rhizosphere microbial communities from Kellogg Biological Station, Michigan, USA - KBS C2-4 metaG | ecosystem: Host-associated > Plants > Roots > Rhizosphere > Soil | place: Michigan, USA... | reverse complement strand
TGGATTCAGCCGCTCACCGGACTCGGCATTCTGCTGGGGATGGTCGGCGTAGGGGGGCTGATCACCAGCACGATGAATCTTTTCCGCGCTACGCGCCTCTCGCTGGCCAACCTCAGCGAGGAAGCCTCGATCATCCGTGAGCGGCAGGCCGCCCGAGCACACCCGGACGCGAGCGGTTCTTGCTAGCGATCAAAACCACACGGCGGGCTGCGTGGCGAAGAGCGAGCTGATATGGCGCGGGGCGCTGTCTCCGGGCTGGAAGCTGTACTGAAGCTTCGCCTGGGGGCGGGGTGAAGCGGTAGCCGGGTTCCGCGTCGACCCGCCGGGGAAGGGACCGTCTGAATCATTCGATCGGGTGCTTCTCGAAGATTTGCGCCGGGGGCATCAAGAGAGTAGGGTCGCGAAAATGAGCTGCTTTCAGGTGTCAGTCTTTGCTGTCCTGCTTCTGGTCTGCAATGCGAAAGCTCAGCTACCGGTGCGCCGGCCAAGGGTCGAAGAACCGGCTCTCCAGGAGACGATGGGGGGATGCTCGCTGAAATGTGCCTTTGGCTGGAATGTGGAGGTGCAAGCACCGGCCGGCAAACCTCGACCGATCAAGACGCTTAATGATGAAAACGCGGAGACTGCCTGGGCGGCCGATAACGGGACGTCCGGCATCGGAGTAAAATTCAGGTTCATCTTTCCGAAGAAACTGATCGTGGAATTGGAAGGCACTCCGTTCTACGGTCTCGACCTCATCAATGGCGTGTGGAAGACCGAACAGGAATGGAAAGCGCACGGACGGGTGAAGCGGGTGCGCCTCTATTACAACGATAAGCCGCTCTGCGATGTGGTCTTTGCCGACAGCCGCCGGTGGCAGCGTCTGAGTTTCCCCGATATTTTCGTGCATTCGGGCGACTCGATGACGATGGAGATTCTCGAAATCTATCCGGGTGAAAATGGTGCCGGCGCGGCCATCACGGAGTTGGTCTTGCAAGGGGCGCACTAACGTTCGTGCTCCGCCCGAATGCGGACGCAACGGACGCGGGGCGGCTCCAGCCCGTCGGCGGATTGGTACGATCTGTCATTTGGCAAGACCGCGGGCGAAAGTGCGGAATCACCGCGTAGCGGCGGGCGGTTGCAACGGGTTTCCGCGGCTGAGCTTCGCCGTTCAGGACTTCGAATGGTGGGGCGGCAGGTCAATTGGAAAGGGTGAATGCCACGGGGACTTCCACTTTCGAGCCAATGGCCACGCCGGCGACGCGTGCGGGATCAAATGTCCAGCGTCGCACGGTTGCGACCGCCGATTCGTCGAGTGCCGCGACTCCCGAGCTGCGAAGAATGGAGACATTGGTGGCTCGGCCCTCCGCGCTGACCGTCACCTGGAGGACGACGCGGCCTTCTTGTCGCAAGCGGCGCGCCTCTGAAGGGTAGGGCGGCTTCGGGTTGAAACTTGGGCGGGCGGTGCTGTTTCCGCGCGGACCTGTCGCGGTGCCGGCGATCACCGGAGCGCCTTCCGTCGCAGCACCGGTCGCAGTGGCCGGAGGCGCGGCTTTGTGCGGAATCGGTGGTGGAGGGCGCTGCGGTTTCGGTGGTTCGCGGTGTGGCGGCGGAGTTGGAGTCTCAGGCTTTGGCTCGGGTTCGAGCTTTGGTTCCGGCTTTGGTGGCAGCTCAGGAATCGGTTCCGGTGGAGGTGGGGGCGACGGAGGTGGGACAGCGATTTCGGAAGCGGGCGGCGTTGGAGCCGGTTCGGCCGCGACGAGACTGACCTCCACCGGTTCGTCGGAGATGGGACGCGGCGCTGGCCGGCTTCCGAGCCGGAAGCCAAACAACAGTGCCGCGTGGCACAAGACCGCGACGACGGCGCAGATGGCGCGCTCACGGGTCACGGCGCGGACTTCGGCTGAGTCTCGATGGCAATTTTCGTGATGCCGAGCCGGCGCGCTTGATCGAGCACGGCGATGGCCCTGCCAAACTCCGCTTTCGTATCGCCGTTGAGGAACACCTTCGGATCGGGGTTCGCCGCGAGCAGGGCCTGGAGCGCCGCGTCAAGTTGCTCCTCAGTCACGGGTTGTTTGTTGAAAAAGACTTCGCCCGTCGCCGCGATCGTAATCGCCGCAAATTCACTGCGGTCCTGGGCCGCGCCAGTGGTGGCTGCGGGAAGATTCACCGGGATGGCGCGGTTCTTCACCATCGAAAGCGAGACCATGACGAAGGTCGCGAGCAGGAAGAAGATGATGTCGATCAGCGGGATGATCTCGATGCGCGCACGCCGGTTGCTGCGTGGGGAAGGGATCGGCGTCATGACGCGGCGGATTTTTCCGACTTGAGCAGCAGCAGTTCGAGATGCGCGGCGGCGTTCTCGATTTCCTGGCGCGCCTGTTCGAGGCGCGAGTTGAGGAAATTGAACGGGAGCAGGGCGATCATCGCGATGAGCAGGCCGAACGCCGTGGCGATCAGCGCCTCGGCGATGCCGCCGGTGATAGCCGTAGGGGCGCCCAGTTCGCTGGCGCCGAGCAGGCCAAAGGCGCGGATCATTCCGGTCACGGTGCCGAAGAGGCCCATGAGCGGTGCGAGGGTGACGATGGTATCGAGGATCGCAATGCCGCGATTGAAGCGCTGGAGTTCGAGGCTGGAGGCTTCGAGCAGCGCGTTCGAAAACGACACGTCCCGATGTTGCAGGGCGTAAGTGAGGACGCGGGCGACGAACCCCCGCGAGCCGCGCCCGGCCTCGCAGGCCGCGGGAACGTTGCCCCGCTCGACGGCGGAGAAGATTTCCGCAACCGCGCGGGGATCGCGGGCCAGGCTTTCACGAAAGGTGAACAGCAGGCGCTCGAGGACGACGGTGAGGGCCACGAGGGACGCGGCTAGCAGCGGCCACATCACGGGGCCGCCTTTGCGAAATATCTCAATCATGGTGTGGAAGGAGGCCGAGTGAGGATGAAGAGGGAGAAGTTTCCCCCGGGCGCGGATAGGACGCGCCCGGTATCGGGTGGTCTTTAGGTTAGAACGTGACGCGCATGCCGACGGAGACACTGCGGCCGGGCATCGGCAGGACGTCCTTGAGGAAGGAGGTGTGGTCGCGAGCCACGGCGTCGGTGAGGTTCGTGCCGCGTATGTAAAGGTCGCAGGCCGTCGGGCCGAGATTGAAGGTGTAGTTCACGCTCGCGTTGAGGAACGTGTACCCTGGCGTGGTGGTTTCGAATTCGGAGACCCGGTCCTGTTCGTTGACGCGCTGCACTTCGATGCGGCCGCCGAACTTCGGCCCCTCATATACGAGGGCGGCGCCGTAACGCAGCGGCGGGATGCGCGGGAGCGGGTGGCCCTCGGTGAGGTCCTGGGCATGGACATAGTCGGCTTTGACTTCGAAGTAGAGATCGTGCGGATTGGCCGCGCTGGTCTCGTCCTGGCCGGTGACGATTTCCTTCACGCTCTTCCCATCGTGGCGGGCGCCGGGAACGGTGACCGTCTGCGGGAGAAAGTGCCACGCAACTTGCGCCTCGCCGCCGACGAAGTCCGCGCGCTTGGCCGTGTAGTCGTAGACGGGTAGGCCGTCTTCCTCGGTGCCCGTGTTTGTGAACTCGATGAACTCGAAGAAGTGATTGTAGAACCCGCCGATGCTGCCGGTGATGACGCCGGCGCGTTTGCGCAACGTCAGGTCGACTCCGAGCACCCGTTCTTTTCCAAGGTCCGGATCGCCGACCAGGAACTGGAAAGTGGCGTCATGCGAGCCGCGGGCGAAAAGTTCCTCAGCCGTCGGCGCGCGTTCGGAATAGCGGGTGGTGAGCGCGATATTCGTGTCCTTGGCGAAGTCATAGACCGCCCCCGCGGCAACGCTCAGCGGAATGAACTCCCGTTTCTTCTCGCTCCCTGAAGTCAGCGAAGTAAGCGTGGGATCGTCCGACGCGATCTGCACCCGATTGTATTCCGCCCGTCCGCCAAATTGCAGGCGCACGGGGTCGAGTTTGATTTCTTCGAAGACGAATCCGGCAAGTTGGAGGGTATGGGTCGGCTGAAGGAATGAGGAGTCGCCGAGGACCGACAGATCTTTGTAAAGGGCCTGGACTCCGATGGACCCTTCCATCTTCCCGATGGCCTGGTGCTGGAGTTCCAGCCGCGTGTCGAAGCCGCGCGTTTTGAATGTCGAGCCGATGGCGTCCACTCCTTCCTGGCTGCGGTCGATCTCAAGGTGCCGGTATTCCGTGTAGGAGAATTTGAAGTTCCCGTTCACGAAGAACGGCAACGGGTCCGCGATGGAGGAGCGCAGGCTGTACTGGCGCTTGGTCATGTCGATCCGCACGCGGTCGGGGAAGGCGACGGGATCGTCCACCTCGGGATCGTCTGGCGTGCCGTAGACGCTGAGGAACTGGCTGAACGACGCTCCGACGAAGCCCTTGTCCCAGACATAGGATGCCCCCACGCCGAGGTCGCGGCTGAAGACGGAGGTATTCGGCACGACGTGGCGCGGGTCGCCGCCGAAGCTGTTCCCGCGGTCGCTTTGCTCCGGACTGAGTTCGCCGCGAATGCGATCGACGAGCGCGTAATCCGGGATCCGGAGATCCTCGGTGCGCCGGATGGCGCCATCGATGTGGAGGACGATGTGGTCCGTCGCCCGAATGTCGAAGGAGGCTGCGCCGGAGCGTTCCAGGTCGGCGCTTTCGAAGCGGCTGACGATTTCGCCTTTGATCGGCTGGCCCGGCACTTCGGTCGGGATGCGATTGTCGAGCACATTGACTACGCCGCCGATGGCGCTCGACCCGTAGAGGATCGTGGCGGCGCCGCGCACCACTTCGATGCGCTGGGCGAGCAGTGGCTGCACGCTCGGTGTGTGATCCGGGCTGAGATTCGACACGTCGAAGATGTCCGTGCCGTTGTTGAGCACGAGGACGCGGTTGTCGGCGAGGCCCCGGATGATGGGGCGGCTGGCGCCTGGTGCGAAGTAGCTGCCGACGATGCCGGGTTCCCCGTTGAGCGTTTCGCCGAGCGTCGGCGCCATTTTCAGTTGGAGTTGTTTTCCGGAGAGCGTGCTCACCGGTTGCGCGAGGTCAAAGGCGCTCAACCCGAGCGGACTGGCGGTCACGACGACCTGTTCGAGTTGCACCGCGCGCGCGGGAGCCGCGGGGTTTTGGGCGAGGGCGGAAGCGGCGCAGAGCGCGGCGATTCCGGCATGGAGAAATGAGAAGGGTGGTTTCATGGGTGTTGGGTGCGGTATGCGTAAACGCAAATAAAATGCAGGAGTGGTGGTGGGCTATTGATGCTGGCGAAGCAGATCTCCGGGTAGCGCGGGCTCCGGTCTGCTGGTCGCCGCATCCTGCGCCGACGAACTTCTTCTTTCGGCGGCAGCCGACCTCCGTCGCCTGCCGGGGGAAAGTTCATTTCGACAGAACGTCGAAACCAGCAGGCCGGAGGCCCGCGCTACCCAAACCTGCCCTCTACTTCAGCGCGTCCACGATGGTGTTCACGTTATGCTTGAACATCCCCTCATAGGTGGAAGCGTCGCCTTCGCCGAGGCCATCGGCGTAAAGGGTGCCGCCGACTTTGGCGCCCGATTCCCGGGTGATTTCCTTCAGCACCTTGGGATTCTCGATGCTTTCCAGGAAGATGGCTTTCACGCCCTGCGATTTGATCGTGGAGATCAGTTCGGCCACCTTCTTCGAGGAGGGCTGGTCTTCCGTCGTGACGCCCTCGATGGCGTAAATGGTGAAGCCGTAGTCGTGGGCGAAGTACTGGAAAGCGTCATGCGAGGTGACGAGCTTGCGCTTGTCACGGGGCAACTCGGCGACCTTCAGCCGCGTCCACTTTTCCAGCGCCGTCAGCTTGTCGAGATACTTGGATGCGTTGGCCGTAAACGTGTCTTTGTCCGCGGGATCCGCCTTGATCAATTCATCGCGCACGATCCTCGTGGCTTTCTCGACATTGGCGACACTGTGCCACCAGTGCGGGTCTTCCACCGTCCTGTTTGGATCGTTTTCCGCTTTCATCTTCAGCGAGGCGAAGCCGTCGCCGACTTCGACGAGCGCGCCCTTGGTGCCGGTGGATTCCTTGAGCTTGCTGACGTAACCCTCCATGTGCTTCGCGGTGAGCAGGATGAGTTGCGCGTTGGAGACGATCTTCAAATCCGCCGGTTTGGGCTCGTATTCATGGGGGTCGACGCCGGGCTTGACGTGAGCGGTGACAGCGACGCGATCGCCGCCGACTTGCTCGGCGATTTCCGTGAGGATCGTGGCGAAACTGGAGACGCGAACTTTGTCGGCGGCATGCGCCGGGGAGAGACTGGCCAGCAGCGTGGCCAGGAGGAGAGGCAGGAGTTTCATGGGAAAATGGATTTCTCGAAGCCGGTGGATGGATATGGGCGTGCGGGCGCTCACCGGCGGCGTGCGCACGAGTTTTTAGGACTGGTCTGGCTTTGGGCGTGTGAGAGCCGAGTGGCTCTCAGGCGCGCCGAGGGGGCGCGTGTTCGAGAATCCGGAAACTGAGATAGAGCGACGGTGCCGGGCGCGAGCGGTCCAGCAGGGGGATGTCGAAGACGGGAATGGTAGCGCCCGTGAGCGATGGCGGCGGCGTGGTGTCATCGCATCCGCCGGCATGGAGGACCGTGGCCAGGCATTCGTGATGCGCGTGCTCGTCGTCGGCGTCGTGGTGCAGACGCTCGTGCAGTTTCGGCGAAGCGGCGAGGAGCAACGCAAGGAGGAAGCCGGCGAGCGTCGTGACGACGACGGCGGGGCGAAACCAGGCTGTTGCCAGAAGCAGCGGGAACGTCCGCCGGGGATGGCGGCGTCTACGCGGGGAGCTAGCTGGTCGGCCCGGAGTCACTATGGCGAAGTAAATCCCCTCCCGATTTAAATGCAAGTGTATTGCAAAGGAATGTTGCTTGGGAATGGGATTAATTAACTCAGCGGGCGCGCTCCCAGTCCGTCATTCAGCCAACCGAAGAACCTCCGGCTTCGGCGCCCGGACAAATGGTGGCCGGTGTCATTCGGGCGAGCCAACCTCCGTCTTTCCTCATCAGCGTGACCTCAGATGCGGGACACGATCCGAGTGCGCGGGTGGATCGGCTTCTCCGAAGAATGCCAAAAGATGGGCGGCGAAGCCGCGATTTGATTTCTCATCGTGTTGCGGAGAACGCGATCCACCGACGCGCTTTCCCAGCGCGAGGAATTCCTCTTGGGCGACGGTGGACTGATGCGGACATCGTTGACTCGAACCTGGCTCCGATCAACCGATCGAGGACGAGGACGAGGACGATCCTGCCGCCCTACGGAGCCGCCAGCACGGAACCCGCCGGCAATACCGGACCCGCCGCTGTTCCGGTCACCACCACTCCACCCATGTACCGCACTTCGGTCTTCCGCCCGGTCGAGGCGTGGTCGATGAGGTCGGGGCGACCGTCGCCGTCCATGTCGGCCACTTCCTTTAATGTCCAGCCAGCGGCGAGGACGGGTCCGGCGGCTTCTCCGATCTTGTTGGGGCCATTCAGGTAGTAGACGGTGGACTGGTGGGTGGAGGGGTAGGAGAGCAGCAGATCGTTCTGGCCGTCGGCATTGAAATCCCCGACGCCCACGATGACGGCGCCCGTGGGGATGGCAGGACCGGCGGGCGCTCCAGGCAGTTTCGTCACGCCATTGAGATACCAGGTCATCGTCAGGCGTTTGAACGAGTTAAAGAGGAGCAGGTCCGGTTTGCCGTCGGCGTTGAAGTCCGCGACGCCGGCGATGGTCCAGCCTGCGGGAAGCGTAGGACCATTGGCCGTCCCGATCTGTGTCACACCGTTGAGATACCACACCTGTGTTTTGTGGTTGCTGGAATTGTAGAGCAAAAAGTCGGGGTGACCGTCGCCGTTGAAATCCGCTACGCCGGCGAGCTTCCAGCCGACGGGCAGGATGGGTCCGTCCACCTGGGCCAGTCGGGTCGCGCCGTTCATGTACAGGATCGTGGTGCGATGGGTGGTGCCATTGTAGAGGACCAGGTCCGGCTTGCCGTCCCCATCGAAGTCGTAGGCGACGCCGCTGCCGGGAGGAGGGGGCGGACCCACGACGCCGGTGAGCAAGGCATCGAGCAGGATATTCTCGCTGCCTATCGTCACAGTGGCGGTCTTGAGGACGCCCGACGCATTGGAAAAGGTGACCGTGTAGTCGCCTGGCGTAGGGATGGGCAGGGCATAACCGCCCGAGGTGTAGGTGGTGGTCTGGAACGAGGTGCCGCCGCCGACCGGGGCGGCCACGATCGTGACATTGGCGAGACCTTCTCCCGGCGTGTAGAAGCCATTCGAATCCGAGTCGGTGAACACCGCGCCGACGAGCGTGGGCACGGCATTGAAACGGCGGCCGAATTCCTGCACTTCGGTGATGTTGCCCGCCGTCCAGCCGGATTTGCGCGAGACGCCGGTTTCCACGAAATCCCCGGCCATGAGGTTGAGCCGGTGCGACCCCTCATTGGGATCCTGCGGCTGAATGCCGTCGCCGCTCGCGCCCCAATCCACCATGAAGCCCGCGAAGGCCGACATGGGCTCGGCGTAGAAATTCGGCGCGATGTTCTCGCCGAGGGTATTGATCATGTTCAGCGGTCCGTAGCCGCCATCGGTATAGCGCTTGGCGTAGGCGTCGAAGGTGCTCTGATCCGCGTAAGGCGACAGGGCATGGGGGAATCCGGCGCCGCTGCCCTGGCTGGCGATGACGATGTCGTTGTATCCGGAGGAGACGTTGCCCAAGTTCGGGTCCCAGGCGAGCGGCGTCCCGGGGATGCTCAGATCTTGAAACTGCTTCTTCAGGTCGCCAGGGCTGACCTGGAAATAGTTCATGCTATCGGCCACGCCCTGGATGCTGCTCTTCCAATACCCGGCCGCCCATTTCGTGCCCGTGCCGCTCGTTCCGGTCGAGGAGGCGTTGATGGCACCGACATCGTTGGTGACGAAGGTCTGGAGGATCGCCAGGCCGTCCGGGCTGGTCCGGGCGTGGTTGATGAGTTGCAGCGTGTACTGCTCTTCATTCGTGGGGTAGCGCGTGCCTGCCGTGATGGCCGCGGCGTTCGCCCCTGTGCGAACCATGAGCAGCGCGGCGAGGGCGGCAAAGAACCAGCGCAAGGCGCGTCTGGAAGCGGCGAGAAATGAAGGTGAAACGAGGATGGGCACGGGCAGCGGAGAAGAGATTCTTAGGCTGCTCCAGAGTAGTAACAACATTCGTGCCGCGAAGCCGAGCATAAATGCGTATTTTTCGGGACCAATCCCCAAGGCGCGGCCCGGAAAATGCCCCGATTCCAGAGTGTGAGGCCCCGTCAGACCCGTCGGAACGGCCGGGCGCCAAAGTAGGCGGGCCTTCCCAGTCCCGCTCGAGCGACGAGGCCGCGCCTGAGTTGCTGCGGCGTGCACACCGCAGCTTTGGGAGTAATCAGTAATCAGAAGCCAGTGATCAGTGTTCGGCAGCGACGCGGGCTCTGACTGGTTACTGAACACTGATTACTGATTAGTTCTCCGAATCCTGGCGGCTCCGACCAGCGGGCGAGGTGCGAATTCCCGTCTTGAAAAGCGGCCAGTTCCCCGGCATGAGTCGAAATACGGGTATGAATCCATTTCGCCATCTTTTCACGGCGTCCGCGGCGGCCGCCTCGTGCGCGCTTTTCTGCGCCGCTTGCGAGTCGTCGCCAGCCCGGGATGCGCGCTCCCGGTTTACCGGGGAATCCCAGGCAAACATGATCGCCGATACCAGGGAACCCACCGGAGGGCGGACGAAGCCGGGTGATGAGGATCGCACGAGCCCGGATGGGATCGCCCACGCGCACGGCCACTACTACTATCTCCGCAACGGCCAGGGGACGATGCTCACAAAGCGCCAGCGGTTCATGGAAGGCGTGACCTTCGACCCCAGCGGCCGGATCATGCTCGCGGATGGATCGTACGTGCACCTGGCGGATGGCGACATGGTGACCTTCGCCGGCGACCGGATGCCGATGCCGCCGGGCACGCGGCTGCCGTAGCCGGACGGGTTGGCTCTGGGAGGCGCACGGGACCCGGAGGCAGCCTACGTAGCCGTGAATTTATTCGCGGAACCTGGGCGGCAATTTGCGTCTGGAACTGCGCGCGGACGTTGCTTGAAAAGTCCGCGACGCTCGCTGCTCCTTCGCCTGGGTTCGGCGAATAAATTCGCCACTACGTGGACGCACATCGCTTCGGTGCGCCTCCTCCGAAAAATTCCGGCTCGCCGCCCATCCATCCCGCCGCTTGCGCTCCCCCGTCGCCTCTGCCAGTTTCGACACTCACCTTCACACCACTACGACCTTATGTGCGGCATCATCGGCTACATCGGCAAATCCCAGGCAGTCCCCATTCTCCTCGACGGTCTCCGCCGCCTCGAGTACCGGGGCTACGACAGCGCCGGCGTGGCGATCCTCGACGGGGGGAAGATCGAGACGCGCAAGCGCATCGGGCGCATCGCCAATCTCACGGAACTGCTCCAGCAATCGCCGGCGGCCGGGACGAGCGGCATCTCCCATACCCGCTGGGCCACGCATGGCGGCGTGAGCGATGAGAACGCCCATCCGCACTCCGACCAGAGCGGCCATCTCTTCCTCTGTCACAATGGGGTAATCGAGAACTACAACGTGCTGAAGGATCAATTGGTGAAGGAAGGCCACACCTTCAAGTCGCAGACCGACACCGAGGTGCTGGCGCACCTGATCGGCAAGCACTACGACGCCGCCGGCGGCGAGCCGACCAAAGGGCGGCTCATCGAAGCCCTGCGCACAGCGCTCAAGCAAGTGGTCGGCACCTACGGCATCGTGATGATGCACCGCGATCTGCCGGATGTGTTGATCGGCGCCCGGCGCGGTTCCCCGCTGGTGCTCGGCGTGGGTAAGGGCGAGAATTTCTTTGCCAGCGATGTCTCGGCGATCGTGGCCTACACCCGCGATGCGATCTATCTCAAGGATTACGACATCGCCGCGCTGACCCGCGACGAATTCGAGATCACGAGCCTGCTCGGCGGCGGGGCGTCGGGCTTCGAGGTGTCGAAGGTGGAGTTCAGCGAGGAGGACGTCAGCAAGGGGGATTTCGCGCACTACATGCTCAAGGAAATCTACGAGCAGCCGGAGACGATCCAGGACGCGATGCGCGGGCGGCTCAGCCGCGAACAGGCGACCGCCGTGCTCGGCGGCCTGGAAATGACGAGCGGAGAGCTGCGCAACATCGAGCGCATCATCCTTTCGGGCTGCGGCACGGCGAGCCACGCCGCCATGGTGGGCGAGTACGTCATCGAGGCCCTGGCGCACATCCCCACGGAAGTGGAATTTGCGAGCGAGTTCCGCTATCGCAACATGCCGCTGCCGAAGGATTCGCTGGTCTTCGTGATCAGCCAGAGCGGCGAGACGGCCGATACGCTCGCGGCCTTGCGCGAGAGCCAGCGCAAGGGCCACCGCACGCTCGGCATCTGCAACAACGTGGCGTCGACGATCGCGCGCGAAAGCGATGGCGGCGTGTATATGCACGCGGGCCCGGAAATCGGCGTAGCGGCGACGAAATCATTCACCTCGCAGGTCACGATCATGACGCTGATTGGCCTGCTCCTCGGCCGCATCCATCACCAGAGTTCCATGGAGGGCCTCACGATCATCAACGAACTCGAAGCCATCCCTGCCAAGGTCGCGAAGATCCTGGAGCAGAACGATCATATCAAGAAGATCGCCGAAAAGTACAGCAAGGCGCAGGCGATGATGTTCCTCGGCCGGCAGTTCAACTATCCCGTGGCGCTCGAAGGCGCGCTGAAGATGAAGGAGATCAGTTATATCCACGCCAGCGGCCATCCGAGCGCGGAACTGAAGCACGGCGTCATCGCCCTGATCTCGCCCGAGGTGCCGAGCGTCTTCATCGCGCCGGATGATTCCGTTTTCGAGAAAAACGTGAGCAACATCGAGGAAGTGCGCGCCCGCAAGGGGCCGATCATCAGCATCGCCACCGAGGGCAACACCAAGATCGGCAAGGTCTCCGATGACGTGATCTACATCCCGCCCTGCCCGGATTATCTCTCGCCGATCCTCACCGTCATCCCACTGCAACTGCTCGCCTACCACACCGCCGTGCACCTCGGCTGCGACGTGGACAAGCCGCGCAATTTGGCGAAGAGCGTGACGGTGGAGTAGGGGGCGACGGGGAGGACCTCAACCCCGTCATTCTTCGCAAGCTCAGAATGACGGTGGGGGGCACGCCACCCGTAGAATCCCGCCGTCAGTGGACGAGCCACCTCGTTCAGAACGGCCGCGCCCGGCCCGAGTTGTTCGCCGTCTTGGCGAAGAGGTACGCCTGGCGGCAGTTGGTGAAGATGTAGAACGTGAGAAATCCTGCGAAGAGGGCGTCTTCGAGGGAGTATTTGACGAGGATGTAGAGGGTGTAGAGCGCGAACGCTGCGACGCCCACGAACCCCACCATCGTCGCGTAGAGCAGGCTGCGAATGGGCCCGAATTTATACCAAAGGAGCGACCGCAGGATTTGCCCGCCGTCGAGTGGATAGATCGGGAGGATATTGAAAATGAGCAGCCCGATATTGATCTGCCAGATGTATTGCAGGAACATCCCAAGATCCCAATGAACGTGTCCGAAAACGGGCAGGCCGCTGAGCGTGAGCACCAGCGTGAACGGAATGACGAGGGCGACGTTCACCAAGGGCCCCGCAGCGATGGACCAGAGTTCCGCGCCGGGCCGGGGGGGCGACTGCACATAGGCGATTCCGCCGAAGGGCCAAAGGAGGATGGTATCCGCCGAACCCCCGACCTGCCGGGTGGCGAAAGCGTGTCCGAACTCGTGCAGGAGGACGATGCCAAAAAGAGCGAGGTATTCCCCGACATTCCAGATGATCGAGGAGTGTGCGCCGGCCCGTTGCACGATCTGCCAGTAAGCCACAATGAGCCATATGTAGTGGAGGTAGACGGTGATGCCAGCGACCTGGAACAGGCGGAAGGAGGAGTCTGGCTTTTGGGTCATCGGGCGGCAGTGTTTACACCGTGCCGCAGCGGCGCAAGCGGCATCGGTCGCAGCGAGCCGCGATTCTCGAATCCGCCGGGTTCAAAGCCATTAGCCGGCGGTTGAGCGAGGAACGAGCGATACCGGCGGACACGCGTTGAAACGCTATAACCCCGATAGGGGTGGCAGCCACCAAGGTCACCATTGCTGATGCGTGAAAAGGGCTGCGACGCCCTACGGGGTCCGTCGCTGGCGCGACGTGATCCGGGGGTGCCGCTCGTGCCTCGCTCGACTGCCGGCCAATGGCTGGAAACCCTTCGGGTTTGAAGCGTCCCACTCCGTATTTCCCCGCATCGCTATTGACATTTCAACGCCCGCTTCTAGACGAAAGCGATGGTCAACTACCGCAGCGAACTGGATCTATCGCGGCTGTCCCCCCAGGCGCGGAATCGTCTGCAACAATGCCTCAGCTCCCGCGCCCAGCCGCGGCCGCTGTGGTCGCTCGCGGCTCCGCCGAATGAGAGTTGGAAGTGGCTCTTGCCCGCGGGCGGGGTGCTGCTGCTTATTATGGCCTTCATCGGCGGCGACGACGAGCTCGCCTGGCCGTGGCTCGCGGGATGGTTCCTGGCGGCGGCCCTGCTCGCCGGCGGCGTGATCGGGTGCTTGCGCGGGCGCGGGTACGCGGCGCGGCTCGGCGCCCCGGCGGGCACATATCTTTTCGCCAGCGATCTGATCGATCTCCGCGACGGCGTGTGCACGCTTTTCGATCTCGACCAGTTGACCGAGATCCGGCCGAAGGCGGTGCACGACGCCCTGCCATCGAGCGAAATCGAATTCGTCTTCGGGCATAACGTGCTCGCCGTCCGGCTCGCCGGGAAACAGGCGGCACAAATGACGATCAACAAATTCTGGCCCGCGCGCGAGTCGCTCCTGGCGGCGGCCAGCGCGGGGGAATGGGACTCGGTGGCCTCGTTCGACCCCTTGTACGAAGCGCGTTATATGGGAACTTGGGAGCAATTGCGGCGGCCTTCCGCGGTGATGCTCACCAGGCACATGACGATCGATGCGAAAATGGGCCGGGGTGTGGCCGGGATGCCGCCGGCGGTGCTGCTTTGGGGCGCGGTCGCGGGCACCGTCGCCGCGCCGATCTTGTGGTGGGGCGGGAACGTTTTGCGGGAGTCGCTGGCCTTCAGCCACGCCCGATCGGCGAATACGGTCGCGTCCTGGAGCGCCTACCTCCGGCGTCCGCACGCCGCGCATTTTTCGGATGCCCGGCAGGTGTATCTTCCGCAAGCCGCACTCCGTGCGGCGAAGAAGGAAGGCACCGCCACGGCCTTGCGCGGCTTCCTCGCGAAGTACGGCCAGACCTCGGCCGCCGCGGATGCACAGGCGGCCTTGCACGCCTTGTTTGCCGATGCCTCCGCGAAAGCGCAGGCCGAGGCCGGCGAACCCGTGCGCGAGGCGATGAAGAATCTGTTCCGCTGGATGGAGGACCATCAGACCAACCAACTGGAGGTGCGCTTCGGGTCCAGTTCGGTGGCGGAGATGACCGCCCTCGATGACTTCGTCAAGGAGATCGCCGAGGCGCGCCAGGTGAAAGCGCCGATCGCCCCCATCGGTCCGAGCCTCGCCCCGGACGTGGTGCACCGGCACGAGGACGAGCTCGTCGAGTCGGTGAAAGCCGGATTCGCATCCTACCTGCGGCCCGATGTGGTGCAGATCGCGAAAGGGGGAGTGTTTTCCGGACTGGTCGCGGCGCTCGATCAGCCGGCGCTCACCGTGACCTGCTACGCGGAACCGCGCCCCGTGCTCATCCCCGACGACGAGAAGCGGCAGATCTTCCTCGGCCTGGGCTTCAATGTGGAGTTCAATCTCTACGTGCCTGGCTCGGACCCATATACGTCGAAGTTCCAGGTCGAATTTGCCGGCGAGATGCCGAAGACCCGCGGCCAGGATACACTCTATGACGGCATGGTGGCCTACGCCTTCGAGGAAACTGGCGCGCGCATCGCCGATGTCCTGTTTCCGAAATACCATCCCCAGCGGCAGATCACCCTCATGAAGGTGAAGGAATGAGAGAATACGGTGGCAATGTGAACGCCGTGCGCCTTTAGATCGAAGCAATGCCCCAGGATCCCCCGGTTGCACCGGTTTCCCGCCAGGGAATCGTGCGCCGTTTCGCCCAGCTTGCCCGCGCCTTTTTCTTCGGTGAAAACCAGCGCAATGCGCGCATGCTTCTGGGGATGCTGCTCGGCCTTTGCCTCTCCGTGGGAGTGGTGCAGGTGCTGATGAGCTACGCGGGGCGCGATTTCTACACGTCGCTCGCCCAGCGCAATTCCGTCGGCTTCTACCACAACCTCTGGCGCTACCTGGCCACATTCTGCCTCGCGATTCCCGTGGGTGTTTTCTACCGCTACGTCACCGAGCGGCTCTCCCTCGTCTGGCGCCAGTGGATGACGCACCTCCTCGTCAAACGCTACTTCTTCAACCGCGCCTACTACCGCCTGCGCAGTTCGGACACGGTGGACAACCCCGACCAGCGTATCTCCGAGGACGTGAAATTGTTCACCTCCGGCAACCTGAATTTTCTCCTGATCCTCATCAACTCCGGGGTGACCGTGTGCGGGTTCCTCGGGGTGCTCTGGAGCATCACCTGGAAATTGCCGCTCACGCTTTTCATCTACGCCGCTGTGGGCACGGCGCTGTCCATCCTCATCGGGAAGCGCCTCGTGGGACTGCATTTCGCCCAGTACCAAAAGGAGGCGGATTTCCGCTACGGCCTCGTGCGCGTGCGCGACAATGCCGAGAGCATCGCCTTCTTTCGCGGGGAAAAGCGCGAGCATCGCGACCTCGTCTACCGTTTCGCGGAGGTGGTCAAGAATACCACGAAGCTGATCGGGTGGAACCGGACCCTCGGGTTCTTCACCAACAGCTACACCTACATCGCCCTGGTCGTGCCCACGCTGGTGGTCGGCCCGATGTTCATGCGCGGAGCCGTGGAATTCGGCGTCGTCACCCAGGCCGAAGGCGCGTTCGCCCAGGTGCTCGCGGCCGTCAGCGTCATCATCGCGCAGTTCGAAAACATCAGCGCCTTCTCGGCCGGTGTGAAGCGCCTCGGCGCGCTTTGGGACGAACTCGACGACTACGATCTCGAGGACGAGCGCGCCGAACGGGAAGCGCAGATCGAAGTGGATGAAACTTCCCGCCGGTTGCGCCTCATCGATCTCACCGTCCGCACGCCCGACCAGTTGAAGACACTGACCCACGGGCTGAATCTCCTCCTGCCGCCCGGGAAGAGCCTGCTTATCATGGGAGAAAGCGGCGCTGGCAAGAGTTCGCTCCTGCGGACGATCGCCGGCCTGTGGCAGAGCGGAGAGGGGAGCATCGAGCGGCCCAACCTCAACGAACTCATCTTCCTGCCGCAGCGCCCCTACATGGTCAATGGCACCCTGCGCGCGCAATTGATGTACCCGCAAAACGAAGAGGGCTCGGACGACGACAAGATCAAAGCCGCGCTGGAAAAGGTGAACCTGGAGGACATCCTCGACCGCGCCGACGGCGATCTCGGTCACATCGTCGACTGGACGAATGTGCTCTCGCTTGGAGAGCAGCAACGCGTCTCCTTCGCCCGCCTTTTTCTCCGTCGCCCGCGTCTGGCTTTCCTCGATGAAGCGACCAGTGCGCTCGACGAGGAAAACGAGCGCCTGCTCTACGCCCGCCTCCGCGAACTCGGCATTTCCTACGTGAGCGTGGGCCACCGCAGCACGCTCAAGGAATTCCACGACTACCTGCTCACGCTGCGGAAAGATGGAGTGGTGGAGATTTCGGAGCTGAAGGAGGGGACTGATTGGGGGGTATGAAGAGGGAATTTGAAACGCAGAGACGCCGAGGCGCAGAGGAAGAGTGCTTTGAGGCGGGGGCATCCGGCAACCGGGAGGCGCGACCGTACGTGCGCCAGCCTTTGTAGATGAGATGAGTGCTGCCAGGGCAGCACTCATCTCATCTACACGAACGCAAGCTCCCAGACGAGAGGGAGGAGTTTCATGATGCGAATGTGGAGTGAATATCGGGAAGGGGGACCGGCTTAGGCCCTACTTCTTGCCGAAGAATTTTTTCAGATTCGCGAGACCCTTCACGGCGATGTCGTCGCGCTTGGGTTCCATTTTGCGCCAGATGGCGGCCGCACGGGCGATCACTTTGACATCGGTGGTGAAGGATTCGATGACGATGTCGCCCTTGTATTTGATCTTCTTCAGCGCGGCGACGATCGGCTTCCAATCG
>Ga0105237_10004014_pt1 | contig 17211 bp, 12 predicted proteins | sample KBSC24metaG_FD_81520 | JGI IMG/M metagenome (GOLD analysis project Ga0105237, IMG submission 81520) | Corn rhizosphere microbial communities from Kellogg Biological Station, Michigan, USA - KBS C2-4 metaG | ecosystem: Host-associated > Plants > Roots > Rhizosphere > Soil | place: Michigan, USA... | reverse complement strand
TTGGACCGACGCTGGTGAACGACTTCCGCTTCGGCTGTGTGCAGGAGGACAACTACAGCACCATCACTGGCGGCCCCGTGCCACAACTCGGTCTGCGAGGGGTTACGCTCGACAGCTTCCCGGTGGTGAGTGTTTCGCAGATGATCGGTCTGGGCGCAAGCGCGCCGAATCACGACCGCGACCGCAGCTGGGTATTCAACGACGGACTCACGCTCGCGAAAGGCCGACATACGATTAAAATGGGCGCCGACTTCCGGCGCCAAATGTACAACTCGTATAACCCCGGAAAGCTCGCGGGAACCTACTCGTTCACCAACGCCTTTACCAGTGCAACGCCCAACGACACCAAGAGCGGCTTCGGCCTTGCCGATCTGCTTCTCGGTCTGCCGCAGAGCACGACGATCAATATCAACGACTATACGTACCGGGAGAATATCAATAGCGGCGGAGCCTTCGTGCAGGATGACTTCAAGTTGACTTCGCGCCTGACGGTGAATCTCGGCGTGCGATGGGAGTGGGATGGACCTTACTCGGAGGCCAACAATCAGTTCGCCAGCTTCAATCCCGATATCGTGAATCATGTGACGGGCAACCTGGGAGATGTACAGTTCGCTGGACGCAACGGAGCCCCCACGCATTTCTCGCCGAACGTGTTTCGTACGTTCCTGCCGCGCATCGGCTTCGCGTACAACATCGCGAAGGACACGGTCATGCGCGGCGGCTACGGAATTTACCGGCTGCCTGCCATTGGCTACTCTTCAGTCGGTCCGGCTTCGCAGTACGCCCGCTCGGCGACCTTCGCCAGCCTGGACAACGGAGCGACGCCGGCCTACTCGCTTTCGAGCGGTGTGCCGTTCGTTCCTTACAATGTGGATGCCAACGGCAATCCGAATATCCCCGCGAGCCTGACGAAGCCGACCAACAACGTGACGCAGCTCGAGTTTCGAGATCGCACTCCTTACAACCAGACCTGGCAGATCGGCGTGCAGCATCAGTTTCCTGGCGATTGGCTGGCGGAAGTGGATTACGTTGGGACGCGGGGCGTGAAACTACCCGTCGGTTTGCCGGAAAACCAACTGCCCGCCAGTCTCTGGGGCGCTTCGACGACGCCACAACTGCTGCGGCCGTTTCCACAATACCTGGAGGTGACGCACCTCTCGAATGACGGCAATTCGTTCTACCATTCGCTGCAGGCGAGTCTTATTCGGCGCTGGTCGAGCGGCGTGCTGTCGTTCGCCTACACCTGGTCGAAGGTGATTGACTATATCGATGGCGGCATCCAGGACGTCTACAATTTGCGCGCTGAGCGCGGTATCGCGTCGTATGACGTGCCGCATCGCTTCGTCGCCAACTACGTTTATCGGATTCCGCTCGGACGCGGCACCAAAGTGCTTGCCAGCATTCCCGTGGTGCAGGACGTACTGCGCGGCTGGGAATTCTCGGGTGTAACGGAGTTTCAAACGGGCTTGCCGCTCGCGGTGACGCAGACCAACGCCATCGGCGGATTCACCGGCATTCAGCGGCCCAATCAGGTTGCGAATGCAGCGCTCTCCGGCGATCAACGGACGCTCACGCAATGGTTCAATACGAACGCCTTCACCGTAGCACCCGCTTTCAAGGCCGGCACATCTCCGCGCGCGGCCTTCTACGGTCCGGGCATCAACAATTGGGACACGGCGCTGATGCGCAACTTCCCGGTGAAGGAACGTTTCCGCGTGCAGCTGCGAGGCGAGTTCTACAACACCATGAATCATGCAAACTTCAAGAATCCCAACACTGCGCTTGGCAACGTAAACTACGGTAAGATCACAGCCGACAATGGCGCCCGCGTCATGCAACTCGCTCTGAGGCTTTTCTTCTAATGCGCATCCTCACTTTGTTATTGATGGCGGCAGCACTATCGGCGCAGACTCGGCAAGTAGTTGCGATCTCGCATCGAGGCGAGCATCTGCATCACCCCGAAAATACCATGCCCGCTTTTGAAGAAGCCATCCGATTGGGCGCAGACTACATCGAAGTGGACGTTCGCACCACCGCTGACGGGAAGCTGATCCTGAGCCACGACGCCACCGTCAATCGCTGCACCAACGGCCAAGGCGAAGTTTCCAAGATGGCATTCGAGGAATTGCGCGCCTTGGATGCGGGCGTGAAGAGCGGACCCGAATTCGCCGGCACGAAGATGCCCACGTTCGATGAAGTACTCGATCTCGCGCGCGGCAAAATCAACGTGTATGTGGATGTGAAATCGGTCACCGCGAAAGAGTTGGTGACGCACATCCGCGAACACGGCATGTCCGACCACGTCGTCATTTACTCGGGGCGAATTTCGAAGGAAATTCAACAGCTCGATCCGAAGCTGAAGATCATGCCGGAGTCATCGAATCTGGAGATCGTGCACCGGATCGTGGATGAACTGCATGCCCCGGTTATCGCATTCGGCGCAGGCGACTGGAAACCCGAGATCATCAAGGTGGCGAAGGACTCAGGCGCGCAGGTTTACGTCGATCGCATGGGACCTACGGACAATCCGGCCGGCTGGCAGTCGGCGATCGATGATGGCGCGGACGGCATTCAGACCGACCGTCCAGGCGAACTGGTGAAGTATCTGCGTGAGAAAGGCTACCGCAAGTAGGGCACCGCATCTACCGAGCCGCGACCGCGAGGGAGCGGACATTCTTGAAGAACGCGGTATTCAAATGAAGTACCGCTCCCTCGCGGTCGCGGCTCGGTAACAGCACCCTAATCTAACTACGGCCGCGGCGCAACACCGGGGTCGGCGATGTCGAGGAGCGTGACGCTCTCCTGCTCGTTCGGGTCGGTACGGGCAATCACGCCCACGCATGGCGTATCGGAGCTCGGATTGTAGGGCAGGTGCGGCGTGTTGGCCGGGATGTACACGAAGTCACCGGCCTTCATCCACATATGCTCGCGGAGGCCCTCCCCGTACCACATGCCCGACTCGCCTGAGACTACATAGACGGAGCTTTCATGATCGCTGTGAAGGTGCGCCTTGGCGCGTCCACCGGGCGGAATGGTGACGATGTGCATGCAGAGGCCCGTGGCGCCTGAGGTCTCGGCGGCGACTCCCCGGAAGTAGGTGAGGCCTTGCTTTGCAGCGTATGTCTGACCCTGCTCGATCTTGACGCAAGTCTTCACGAGCTGCCCATCCCTACAAAGAAGACGCCCAGCAGAATCAGCCCCAAGCCGAGAAACTTCTGACCGGTCAAGGGCTCTTTGAAGAAGATTCGAGACCAGAGTAGCGTCCAGATGTAGCCAAGTGAAACCATCGGATAGAGCACCGAAAGCTGGCCGCCGCGAATCCCCAGCGCATAGAATACCGACGAGCCCAGGAACAGCGACACACCTAGCGCCAGCCGTATATTCAGAAAACTGAAGATCGACTTAGTGATCTTCATCGCGCCCAGTTTCAGAAATACTGCTCCGAACGACCCAATCACCGACGAAGTGAATACCAGCAGCATCGACCTCACTAATGTGGGGTTCACTTGCGTCCCTTCCCGAGCACGACGACCCCAATCACGATGGTAGCGATGCCGACGTTCTTGTAGAGGTTGGGCTTCTCGGGCAGCAGTGCATACGACAGCAGCGTCACCCAAACGTACGTCAGTGCGATGATCGGGTACAACATGGATAGCTCTCCGTCGCGCAAAGCCACCACCAGCATCAGGGTATTCACGCCATAGAGGGCATACCCCATGATCAAAGGTACGTTGGTGAGAATCGACCGGACGTCGGGGGTGAAATGCGACATCCCGACCTTCATCAGAATTTGAGCGGCTGCTCCCAGCACCGTGCAGGCGAAAACCAGAAGCATGGACCGTCGACGGGCAGCAACCAGGTCAGGTGAATCGATTTGGGTAACGGCAGGGGTACTCAAAACAGGACCTTAGGCAATCTCAAACAGAATAGCAAGGTTTCCGTTAAAATGAATATCTGTGGATCAAGATAAAGAAAACGTAGTCCTCGAAGACTCGGAGCGTCAGGAGGAACCGGAGCAGCACAAGCCAGAACCGCAACGGGGCTTCATCGCGGAGTGGACGGTCACGATCATCCTGTTGTTGTTCGGGACCACTTCGCTGGTGCAGGCTTTCGTCATCCCGACGGGATCCATGGAAGATACGCTGCTGATTGGCGACCACTTGCTGGTGGATAAGCTGGCCTATTCGCCCGGCGGCCCCGTATCGAAACACATTCTGCCGTACAGCGACGTAAAGCGCGGCGACATCATCGTTTTCCGTTATCCCGTAGACATCCGGCAGACCTTTGTCAAACGTGCGATCGGCGTGCCCGGAGATCGTATCCGTCTGGTAGACAAGCAGTTAATCCTGAACGGGAACAGGGTCAAGGAGCCCTACGTCTATCACAAGACCGAATACATCGATAGCTATCGCGATAATTTCCCGGGCGAGCCCAACGTCCATGTGGCGGAATCGGCGATGGACATGTTGATGAATCACGTCCAGGGCGGCGAAGTCGTCGTGCCTCCAGGATTTGTTTTCGCGATGGGGGATAATCGCGACTCCTCGCTCGATAGCCGCTATTGGGGCTTTGTGCCGCGTGAAAACATCATCGGCAAACCACTGATTATCTACTGGTCTTACGATGCACCGACGGAAGCTCTTGCCGATCCGTCGATCAGCGTGAATCACATTGTCGATTTGGTCATGCATTTTCCCACCAAGACGCGCTGGGGCCGGACCTTCAACCTGATTCGCGGATATCCTCTGAAATAGATGAATCGACATCATTACGGGCTCATCCTGGCAGGTGGCCGGGGTACGCGCTTCTGGCCCCGGAGCCGCAAACGATCGGCCAAGCAAGTCTTGAACGTGATCGGCGAAAACTCGCTGATTCAGGCGACGGTAGAGCGTCTCTCGCCGGTAATTCCTCCGGAACGGCTGTGGGTGCTCACCAACGAGCATCTGCGCGAAACCATCGCCAGGCAACTGCCCGAGATCCCCAAAAATCAGATCTTATCGGAGCCGGAGCAGCGCAATACGGCTCCCGCGATCGGTCTGGCCGCTCACATTCTGCACTCCATCGATAAGGACGCCGTGATGGGCGTATTTCCTTCCGACCACGTGGTGAGCAAGCCCGCCGCGTATCGCTCCGTAGTTAAAGCGGCGTTGAAGGGTGCGTCGTCTCGGAAGCTGATGGTCGTGGGTATCTCACCGCGATGGGCGGAGACTGGCTACGGTTACGTCGAGTTTCCCGCAGGGACTCAAAGCGGCCTGGCAAAGGTTGAACGATTCCATGAGAAGCCGGAGTTCGACAAGGCCACGCAATATGTGAAGGCCGGGAACTTCTTCTGGAACTCGGGAATGTTCTTCTGGCGCGCTGACGTGTTGCTGGAGGAACTGCGCAAGCATTTGCCTAAAACTGCGACTGTACTGGCGGCGCTGCCTGCGTTCGGCGCGCGGAATTTTGGGACGAAACTGAAGCAGGCGTTTCCTTTGTGCGAGAACATTTCGATCGACTACGCGGTGCTTGAGAAAGCGGAGGATGTGTACGGAATTCCGGCGGGCGATTTCGGCTGGAATGACGTAGGAAGTTGGAACGCCGTCTACGAATTGCTGCCGCGCGACACTGCGGGCAACGTGGCGGGCCCGGATGCCGTCTGTCTGGAAGCCCGCAATAATTTCGTGGACGCTCGCGGCAAGGTAGTCGCTCTGCTCGGAGTGGACGACCTGATCGTGGTGGACACCCCCGACGCGCTACTGGTCGCAAGCAGAAACAAGGCGCAGCAAGTCGGCGATATCCTCAAACACCTGGAAAAACGAAATCGCCACGATCTGTTGTAGTTTTTTGTGGGGCAGGCGCTTCCGCCTGCCCATTCCGAAGGCTGATCCCCACAAGCTTATTTCGCTAATACCACGCGCGTGGCGCCAGTTTCCGGTACAGCGTGGCCGCCCGTGCGGACTCGCACCATCACCAGCAACGCTGATAGATAGAACACGCCGCCGATAATCAACGTTTGCACCAACCCCAGGTAGATCGCGCATACCAGTGCGCCCACCGAGCCCAAGACGCTCGACGCGGCGTTCAGCGACCAGGCCCATCGCACCGAAGGCGCGTGCCAGGCTTCCAGACGCTGCAGAGCCGTCGGGAAAGGCATCCCCATCACGAAGGCCAGCGGACCGATCATCAGGACCGTCAGCACCATCTTTAGCTGCCATGGCAGCCAAACCAGAGCAGTGAGCAGGTAAGAAACCACCAACGCGAGAATCGTTGTCAGAATCGCTATCAGGCCGAGCACTTTAATGAGACGACCCTCGTCCTGGCCAACCAGTTTGCGGCTGGCGGCGCTGCCCAGGCCGCTCGCGACCAGCATCGAGAAGATCACGCCGACCAAGGCGCGCGTAGGCGATCCCAGGAACAGCACGAATTTCTGAATCAGGCCAACTTCGATGAGGATGTAGCCCGCTCCAATAAACAGGAAGAACGGCAGGAACCCGCGCACGCCGGGCTGTTGCGGCAGTCTGGTCTTCAAAACCAGCGGCGGCGCAATCAGGATCAGCAGCGTGGCCATCAAGCTCAACGCAGCAAGGCGGAAGAGCAGCGGCACGGCTTTGTTGATCTTGTAGTCGGCGCTATCCTGCGACGCGGTGGTGAGAAACGTCAGCAGGTCGCGCGGCTGCACCGTGTAAAAGAAGAACGGACGATTGTCGCTGACCGGGCTGATATCGAACGTGTAGTTGCGCTGATAATCTTCCGGATTGGGACTGTGCAGCAGATCGTAAAACTGGTTGCGAAGTTCGACGCCGGGCAGGTAAATAGCCGTTGCACCGGCAGCCGCAAAAAGCGTCTTGGCGCGATCCACATCCACCGCTGCGAAAGGTTTGCGCGCGATCAGCACCGTGTCCGTAGCGCCCCATCCCTGAACGGTGCCGGTACGGCCAACAATGATGTGACGCCACGGCTCCTTCTCTCCCAACTGTCCGAGCGCTTCGATCGCCAGAGACAGCAAGCGCAGCGATTCGCGCGGCGGCTCGAAGCCCCAACGGCTGATCGCGATCAGTCCGTCGTCGGTGAGGTGCGTCAGGTAGTCGTGGAACGCGTCGGTCGTGTAGAGATTGTTTTCCGAGAGTGCGAAAGCACCCGCGGCCGTCGATGCCCAGGTATCCACCAGCGTGGCCTGGATCACCTGATACTTATCGGTGCTGCGGCGGACAAAGCTGCGGCCGTCCTCCACATTCACGTGCACCTCGGGTCGCGAATACAGATTGTGGCTGATATACGAAAATTTCTGCTGCATCACCGTCTCGGCGATGATCGGGTTGATCTCGACCGCGGTGATGTCTTTGCTGCCTGATGCAAAGGCGCGGGCCACATCCCATCCGCCGCCCGGTCCGATGATCAGCGACTTGGCGCCGGGACGAACCGCATAAGCGAGGCAGAAGCCATCCTGCAGCAGGTCGTGCCGCGCGCTCGTCGACATCTGGTCAACGTGGTCAAGGTCGTAATTGAAGATCGCGGTGGCCGCATCGGCATCGATCTTGATCGTCTGTCGATGCTCGAGCGGGAGATTGACGACGGCGATGCGGGAGAAGCTGTTCCACTTAATCCACATCTCCTTACTGTTCTCGGTGCTGACCGCCTGCCCTTTGGCGTGACGCGGTTCCAGGATCGGCTGCTGGTAGTTGTAAGTCAGCAGCGCGACCAGCCCGAGCGCCAAGCCCACACTTCCGGCGCGTCCCATCACCGATCCGGCGATGCTGTGCCAGATCGCGGCGGCTACTGCGAAGAAGATCGCGGCAGCCACGACCGTGCTGGGCCCACCGAACCAGTCGAGCAGGGGAAGCAGGATTAGACACCCGGCGGATGCGCCGAGCAGGTCGAAGAAATAAACGCGATCGATGCGTTCGATCGTCTCCGAGATCGCCAGTGAGACAATTGCGCCCGACACGAAGAAGGGCAGCGCAGTAGTAAAGTACACCAGCAGGTAATTGAAGAACGAGAGGTTATCGGGCTGCGCCAGGATGACGATTAATGCCAGGATGACGCAGAATGAATTGATCGCGCTCAGTCGCCCCAGCCGTGAATAGAGCGAGCCCTTCCAACCAGCCACCACGTACGAAAAAACGCCTCCGATACCCAATCCAAACAGTGCAATGGAGATCGCCAGGAAGGCGAAATGGTAGTAGAAGACTACTGAGAAGATGCGCGTCAGCGACAACTCCAGCAGAAGAGTCGCCAGCGTCGTCAAAAAGACGCACAAATAGATTTCACGCCAATGGTGTTGGACAGGTTTCACGGAGATCAACCTCTATGTTACCGTGGCAGCTTCGGGAACGGTGGTTCCGCCCCATTAGCTTCGGTTAGCGGCGCGCATACGAAAAAGGGCAGCGCCGGCAGCATTCAACCTGTCACAGAACCGCGACCGCAAGGGAGCGGATTTCGTCCTGGGCTAATGCGTCTTCAGGGCAGTTCCGAATGGCCCTGTGGGCCTCTCAATGAGATGAAAAAACTAGGCTGTACCGCTCCTTCGCAGTCGCGGCTCGGCAGACGTGCAACGCGAGTGTTTCCGAGCCGCGACCGCAAGGGAGCGGTACATCATACACGTTAACCTTAACTACTGAACGTAAATCGTGATGGCGTTGCTCCGAGTCTCCGAATAGCCAACACTGAGGTTGACCGGACCGTTCGGTACGGCATCGGGAACCACCACGTTGATTTGGTACACACCTGCGAAAGTCGGAGTTAGGCCCGCAAAGGCGGGCATCACATTCGCCCCGAAGAGACTGTCACCGAAACTGACAAATAGCGGGTCCGCGACCTGCGCCAGAATATCGCCGGGTGCCGGTGCACCCGAGACCACCGACGGATTCGTGGGACCGAGGCCGAATGCGTAGATCACGATCACTTCACCGCGGTGAGTGGGGGTGCTGCCGTCGGGAAGATTGACGCTGCCATTCTGATTGAAGACCGCAAGTAACCGGGGCGCATGCGCTACGACGCTGACCGTAACAGTATTGCTAATGGTGCCGTCGTCGCGCTTCACCTGGACTTGCGCGGTACCTGCCGGAGTCTCGTACGGCATCTGGAAGGCGACCTGCGCGTACGACGTGTAGTACAGCGGCGCCGCGACGCCGTTGACGAGTACCGTGGTCCCTCCAAGGGTTGTCGTCAGCGGGTAAGAAGGTGCGGGCGTGTAGGGGCTGAAGGAGAGCTGCTCACCCTTCACGATGCTCACGTCGCCTTGGGACACGGCATCTCCGGGCACCGAGGTGACGTTGTCGAGCACGCCCTGATAATAGATGAGCGGATTGCCCTTTGCCACGATCTCGAGATTCACCGGGATCTTCTGCTGGCCGTTCACCGCGTTTGAATCGATAGTGACAGTTCCAGTGTTGTTGCCGGGTGAAAGGCCGGTCGGGTCGATTGAAATAAACGACGGCCCGAGCGGATCCACCTTAATCCACGGACCACCCGACACCGCAATATTTCCCGTGGTCAAGGTTCCCTGCCCCGTGTTGATCAACCCGACCGAGGGATCGAAGGGATAAACCAGGGGCGGCGCTCCCTGAGCCAGTCGCAGATTGATCGCAGGCGGTGCTGCCTGCGCGATGGGCTGCGTGGTCAGGTGCATGGTCACAGGAATGTTGACGTTCTCGGTCGAGACGGACGATCCGCTGGTAATGATGTTTCCGGTATAATTGCCAGGCCCCATTCCATCTACAGGTGCAATGTGAACGTTGTACGGGAAGATGAATCGGAAGCTGCCGCTGCCCTGGAGCGCCAGACTCAGCCAGCGATTGCCATCCTGCGTGTTGACGCTGGGCGTAACCAGGTGGCCAAACGTGACGGGCAGATCCACCGTTTTGCCGGGGGCGACGTACACCTCCACCGCGCCGACCCGCACCGTCACGGTGATGGTCTGAGGCGCGTCGATTGTGGTGCTACCGGCCGTCAGAGTAACGACGCCGGTGTAAGTTCCTGCGGCCAGGGTGCTGGTATTGAGCGTGAACTGCAACGGAATGCAACTCGCAGCGAGCGTCGTTTGGGTACACGTCCGCGAGGAACCCACTGTCGCAGTAAGCCAGGATGCGGACGACGACACAGTCGCCGTCAGGGACAGCGATCCGTCACCGGCATTGAACGCTTCCACGGTTTGCGGAGGCGCCGTGCCGCCGGTCGGGACCGGAATCGGACCCACCGCGGCGGTGACTACGCGCAACGTCGGAGCAGCATGAAGGAAAGTGACGGAGCTAAAAAGACAGAGAGCGAATAAAGTTCGAAGTTTCAGACCCACTCCAGGGCACCCTTTTTGTATGCCCAGATATATCCCACGATGAGGATCGCGAGGAACACAGATACCTCGCCGACCCCGAACCAGCCGAGATTCCGGTAGCGCACCGCCCACGGGAACAGGAAGATGGTCTCCACGTCGAAGATGACGAAGAGAATCGCGATGATGTAGAAACGGACCGTGTAGCGTCCGCGCGAATCCGATGCCGCTTTGATTCCACATTCATACGCTTCGAGTTTGGCGAGAAAAGGAGCAGAAGGACGAATCAGCTTAGCAGCGAGGATGGTCACAATCGGAAACAGGATCGCGATTCCCAGAAAGATGAAAATCGGCACGTAGCCGCTCAGCATGGCCTCAATATAACATGCGTACTTGTGCGAATGGATCCAATAACGAGCGCACCGTATTGGGAAACACGAATGGGGCACCCCATTCGTTGAGAGGCCGAAGGCAGCGCGCGGTGGCAGGCGAAAAGCCCGCCCGCTAAACTAAGAATCGCGTGCCAAATTGACAACAAGGAACGCGAGAGGCGCCCGCGGCCGAACCGCAGGAAGTCGAAGCTGGAACTGGCACGTCCGCTAAGTGGGGCAGGCGTTTCCGCCTGCCAACCCGTGCCGCGGACGATGGCATTTCCAAGGTTTTCGTCGGCGACGACGGGCCAGCAAACGATCCCGCAAACCCCGAGGCGACCCCTCATCATCATGTTTGGCGATTAACTTCCTCATCCGCGCGGCCGCGTTGCGCGAGTTAATAGGCGAGTTCTGCGCCGTGCTTCAGGTAGTAACCGATAACCTGGTACACATTGGAAAGTTGAAGGTTGGGAAAATCCTGAACGATTTCCTCAGCCGTCGCGCCCCGATTGAAGGCATTTACGATGAGGTCGAGCGTGACCCGGGTGCGGCCGACACGCTAGACACCGTCCGCGTCTCTTGCCAAAGGAATGGCATCGATCACTTCCTTGGCCATACTGAACGTCAATTTAGCAGACACTCCCGCACGGGCGCGGCCGCTACGCGCTGGCCCTGATCCTGCGTCGGACCGACGCGGTACGGACGGGCTGCGGCTGGTACTTGAAGTGGACGGGGTCGGCGGCGATCGCGGGGCGGAACAGTCCGACCAGCCGCGCCAGACGATCCAGGCTGATGCTGCTGCGCCGGCCGCGCTTAGACGCGGGCAACGCCACGGTCGCATCGAACGCGATCCCACGCGTGTGATCGGAAATCGCGACTGGATGCTGTCTTTCGATCAGGTGATGCATGTCGAACTCGGCTTGCACCTCCGCGCGCAGTGGCTGGCAAGCTGGATTGTGGTTTTCACGCAGTTCCCCCATCCACTTGTACCAGACATCCTGCAGGTGCTTCTGATATGCATATGGACGGTATGCCGACTTCAGCACCACAGTACCCCCTGCCTTCGCTACCCTGGCCTGGAATAGACCCAGCGCACGGGCGGCCGCGGGCAGCATGTTTGACACATCAACGACGCCCTCGGAACCACCGGCCGCTTCCAATTGGAGTGCAGCAGGATCGTCGATCTTCTCGAGAGCCGCCACCGGGCAAGCATTCCCGTCGCTTCCCGCCGGAACGATGACCGGCATGGGACTCAGAACGGGCTTGGAATCGAAGAGAGAAACCAGGAATTGCAGATTCGGGTTGTTGCGCATCTCCTGCCAGAGAGTCTGCGATGGTTGGGTTGCGGGGGCCTGTCCAAAAGCGGTGAATCCGCCACATAGAACACACGTAACCGTTAGAGAAAGCTGGCGATATCGTGCCAATCGGGCTCCTGTGGGTGAATGGGTCTTAATCTTGTAGATGCTCGCCATTTTGGAAAGGTTACCCGGAAAGAACATAGTACCCCGATCTCGGTGTTTACGTTTGGTCCACTTCGGTACTCCGTAGTTCTCATTAAAGGCGGCTCGACCGCCAAGTCGAAATCGGAGGATGAATCGATGCGAAGCGTAAGTAATCGGACGAAACGATTGGGGCGGCCGAACGCCGGCTTCATCGTCATCGACATGGGTTTGAGCGCGGGTATTATCGCGGTGCTGATCGGTTTGTTACTGCCCGCAGTCCAGGCTGCTCGGGAAGCCGCAAATCGGAGCCGAGCCGAAGCCGATGTGAAGAGACTCTGCAGCGCCGCATTGGCGACCGGGATTCGCACTGGACAACTGCCCGCCGCCGTCGATGGCTACACCATGTTCATGCCCGATGCCACTCCCTTCCGCATGATTGCCGAACCGGTGGCCGGCATTACGGGCAAAGATACCGTATTGGCGAACGTTGTCGCGGGCTGTCCGCTTACCATCGGGTCCACGCCGGGGGCTGGAGCCGCCCTGACCCTTATGCTCGAAAACACGATGATCTCCGGGTTCGCCCAAATCTCACGGATCAGTGACGGGACATCCAACACCATCTTCATAGCCGAGCAGTCCGTACAGCCCGCCTTGAACCTGTTAGCCGGTACCGACGGTCTCTATATATTCGCCAGCATTCAACAGGCGATGGATAAGCTGGCTAGCGAAGGCTCGGATCCGAAGCTCGCTGCAGCCGTGAACAGCTTCGTGCAGCAGTCCTTCAGCGCTCTACAGCTTGGAGCCAATGAAGAGCAGTGGAAGACGCTGCCGGGGATCCCAATTTCCACGAAAGCGGTCACCGTGAAAGACCTGTTCAACCTCGATACGCTATCCGCGCTGACCCAAAGAAGCATCGATCGCAGCGATCTGTTGCCGGACCTGCTCTCGCTGATTCAGGCGCGCGCCCTCGACGGCTACATCGCGAAGGTGACAGTGGAGGCCGATCCTGCACTGCCCGGTGGCGCAGCGTTCACCGGTCAGGAAGCGCAGGCCCTTGTCATGCTGGCGCGCCTGCTTCGCTAAGGGAGTCCCGAATGGCCCGGCAGGCCAATCATTTAGCAATCAAGCACCGCTCCTTCGCAGTCGCGGCTCGGTAGATTCGATACTTGTTACAGAACCGCGCCCGCATGGGGGCGGACTTTCGCCATGGGCTAAGGGTCTTCAGGAAAGCCGGAGGATAGTTTGACTTCGGGGTGTGGTTCCCATAAGATTTCCCTAATCTCTATGAAACCGGCGAAAAGTGTATTGCTACTCTTGTCTCTGCCGGCTTTGTTCTTCGGAGCACAGCCCTACCAAAAACCGCCTCAGGCCATCTTAGACGTCCTGAACGCGCCCCCCACGCCGCAACTGTCGATCAGCCCCGCGCGTACCTACGCCATGCAGGGGCAGGCCGTACGGAACCCACCGATCGCGGAGTTAGCCCAGCCCATGCTTCGTCTGGCCGGCGTGCGCATTAACCCGAAGACTAACGGTCTTCACAACACGGTATTCAACAGTTCCCTGACCCTTCGCAAGATTCCCGAAGGCACCACCATCAAGGTGGACTTGCCCCCTAATCCCAAGCTCAGCCTGGTGCGTTGGAGCCCCGATGGTTCCCGCTTCGCCTTCACTAACACTACCGACAAGGGCATCGATCTCTGGATCGGTGACACCGCTACGGGCAAGACGCACATGATTCCCGGCGTCAAGATCAACGGCGTGATGGCCGGAGGCGGCGGTGGCCGCGGCGGCGGTGGCCCCACCCCAGACTTTCAATGGATGCCCGACGGCAAAATGATGCTCGTCGAAGTGATCAAGCCGAATCGCGGCGCTCCACCGCCCGAAGAAGTGGTGCCCGCCGGCCCGCACGTCCAGGAGAGCCTGGGCGGCGCGTCCGGATCCGCCACGTTGGAAGACATGCTGCAGAATCCGCACGACGAGGATGTCTTCGAATATTACGCGACATCGCAACTCGCGATCGTCGACCTGGCAACCAACAAGGTTTCGCTCATCGGTAAGCCCGGCATTATCGAGTCGGCGCGGATCGCCCCGGGCGGCAAGGACATCCTGGTCACTACGGTGCACCGTCCTTTCTCCTATTTGCTGGCCGTGCGGTCCTTCCCGAAAGAGATCGAAGTTTGGGATACGACCGGCAAGATGGTCCACAAGATGGCCAGCATGCCGCTCGAAGAGCGCGTATCGCTGACCGGCGTAGCTGTCGGGCCACGCATGATTCAATGGCGTCCCAGTGAACCGGCCACGCTGATGTGGGCCGAGGCACTCGATGGCGGCAACTTAAAAAACCAAGTGCCGTTCCGCGACAAGATCCTCGCGCTGAAGTCACCCTTCACCGGCGAGCCGCATGAGGTCTTCAAGACGCAGCAGCGCTTCCAGGGCATTCAGATGGCCGAGAAGGGCAGCGTCGCGCTGGTGGAAGATTTCGAGCGCCAGAAGCGCTGGCAGCGGACCTTCCAGATCGATCTCGACAAGCCCGGCGAGCCCAAGCTGGTGTGGGAGCGCAACAATCAGGATCGCTACAAGGATCCGGGCCGCCCGTTGACCTCCGGGCGCGGCGGCGGATTCATCCAGGACGGCGACAACATCTTCCTCGTCGGGATGGGCTCTTCGCCAACCGGCGACCATCCCTTCCTCGATCGTTTCAACCTGGCAACGCAGAAGACCGAGCACCTGTTCCGTTGCGACGACGGCCATTACGAAGTGGTCGAATCGCTGCTCGATACCAAGGGAGACAAGTTCCTGACGCGTCGTGAAAGCCCCACCGAGCCGCCCAACTACTATGTGCGGACCGCTGGCGGCGAGATGACCGCCGTCACGAAGTTCGCCGACCCTCAGCCCTCGATTCGCGGCATCCACAAGGAGCTCGTGAAGTATAAGCGCAACGATGGCGTAGAGCTTTCGTTCACGTTGTACCTGCCCGCCAACCACAAGGCCGGCGACAAACTTCCCACGCTGATGTGGGCTTACCCTTACGAATTCAACGATGCCGAAACGGCCAGCCAGGTGTCGGGCTCGACCCAGCGCTTCACCGAACTGGCATCCCCGCACCTGCTCTTCGTCATGAAGGGTTACGCGGTGCTGGACAACGCTGCCATGCCGATCGTCGGCGACCCCGACACGGTCAACAACACCTACGTCGAGCAGATCACGGCGGACGCGAAGGCTGCCATCGATAAGGCTTCGTCGATGGGAGTGACGGATCCGAATCGCGTCGGCGTGGGCGGCCACAGCTATGGCTCGTTCATGACGGCCAACCTGCTGGCGCACACCGATCTCTTCCGCGGCGGCATCGCGGAGAGCGGCGCGCACAATCGCACCTTGACGCCCTTCGGCTTCCAGAGCGAGCGGCGCACCATTTGGCAGGCTCCCGACGTGTACTTGAAGATGTCCCCGTTTATGTACGCGGATAAAATCAAGACGCCGATCCTGCTGATCCACGGCGAAGCGGACGACAACTCGGGCACTTTCCCGATCCAGTCGGACCGCATGTACCAGGCGATTCGCGGCAATGGGGGGACAGTGCGCCTGGTCTTCCTGCCGGCCGAAGCGCATGGCTATCGCGCCAAGGAGACTATCGAGCACGTGCTCTGGGAGGAGATGACGTGGTTCGACAAGTACGTGAAGGATCCGCCCCCGCGCAACATGGCCCCGCCTAGCAACAACAACAACTAGATCCCCTCCCTGGTGGTCGCGGAGCTTTACCGAGCCGCGACCGCCAGGAAGCGGAGCCTTTGACTTACTGGCATAATGGATACCAGGATCGGAAATTGGCAGGTGTAAACAGGCCTGCCCCCATGAAGGAGTTGAAATGGCGAATGATTCGGTGGATCGACGAGATTTCCTGAAGACGGTCGGCGCAACCAGCGTCACCTTAGGAACGGCCGGCTCGGCCTTGGCGAGCAAGACCGGAACCAAAATGACGGGCGGCCGGGTACTCGGCGCCAACGATCGTATTAATGTCGGCCTGGTTGGCTGCGGTGGTCGCGGCAGTTATGTGGCCGATCATTTCACCCAGTTTGCCTCAAAAAACAAGGACGCCTGCCGCATTTCGGCGGTGAGCGACGTCTACGAAAAGCGCAAACGTGAGCAGGCAGAGAAGTACAAGGTCAAAGGGTATATCGATTACCGCGAGCTGCTGGCAGCGCCCGATATCGATGCGGTGATCGTGGCCTCGCCCGACCACTGGCACGCCAAGATGGCGCTCGACGCGATGGACAAGGGCAAGGACGTGTACCTCGAAAAGCCCATGGTCCACACCAACGACGAAGCGCGCATGCTGGTCAACACCGTAAAGGAGACCAAGCGCGTGTTGCAGGTTGGTTCGCAGACCACTTCGGCGGACATGTGGTGGAAGGCGAAGAAGGCGATCGCCGACGGCATGATCGGTCAGATGATCGAGAGCCAGGGGTCGTATCACCGCAATTCCTTCGGTGGCGAATGGAACGACGGCTGGCCGATCGACCCAAAGGCAGGACCGGACGGCAAGGGCGACGACTTCATCGACTGGAACATGTGGCTGGGTTCGCAGTTCAAGCTCGCGCCGAAACGTCCTTACAATGGCGACCGATTCTTCCGCTTCCGCAAGTATTGGGATTATTCGGGCGGAATCGCAACCGACCTGTTCTATCACGTGGTCGCGCCGTTGAACATCTGCTGGGACGAACCCCAATTCCCTCAGAAGGTGATGGCGACTGGCGGCATCTACGTTTTCAAAGACGAGCGCGAAGTGCCCGACACCTTCCACCTGCTGGCGGAATACGCCAAGGGACACTCGCTGGTGCTGAGTTCGTCGATGGCCAACCGCACGCACATCCCGGGTCTGATTCGCGGACATGCAGGCACCATCGAACTGGTCAGCCACGGCGAGTTCGAACGCATGGTCCCCTTCATCACGGTCACGCCACAAGTCGAGCGGAATCCAGAGACTAAGCAGCGCGAAGCGATCGGCGGCAAGGAATATGCCGCCAAGTTCGGCACCGAACCGATCAAGATCCCGATCGATCAGACCGACATGATGGCGCTGCATATCGGCAACTTCCTGGAGTGCATGCACACGCGCGCAAAACCGCACCTCGATGTCGAGACCGGCGCG
>Ga0105237_10004013_pt1 | contig 17212 bp, 22 predicted proteins | sample KBSC24metaG_FD_81520 | JGI IMG/M metagenome (GOLD analysis project Ga0105237, IMG submission 81520) | Corn rhizosphere microbial communities from Kellogg Biological Station, Michigan, USA - KBS C2-4 metaG | ecosystem: Host-associated > Plants > Roots > Rhizosphere > Soil | place: Michigan, USA... | reverse complement strand
CTGGTGCTTGGCGAGATGCGCGACGCCGCCTCGGCCAGCGCGGCGCTCGACGCCGCCGACAGCGGCCACGTGTGCCTTAGCACGCTTCATGCGCGCGATGCCGCAGGCACGATCAGTGTGCTCCGCCACTTCGGCCTCGCCGATCACGAGATTGCCGCGAGCGTGGATCTCCTGGTCGCGCAGCGTCTCGTGCGCCGGCTCTGCACCGCGTGCCGCCGACTAGAGCCGCCTACCGCGGAGGAAGGACAATGGCTGCAACTTTGCGGGCAACCTGTGCCTGACAAAACGTGGCGTGCCTCCAGCTGCGAAAAATGTGCCGGCAGTGGCTATCGCGGGCGCATCGGGGTCTTCGAACTCCACCGACTGCAGGAGGAAGACGCCGACCTCATCCTCGCCCATGCCGATGAACACACGCTGCGCCGCCATCTGCGCGGGAGCGGCTCGCTCTCGCTATTGGAAGACGACCTGGCCAAGGTCGCCGCGGGCCTCACCAGCATCGCGGCATTCCAAGCCGTCGGAGGGATGGGTTTCTTCGCCCGCGATCCCGCCGCCCCGCCAGAGGAAGCGCGTACTGCAGGTGAGTGCACCAGCCTAGTGTGCTGAACCACGCGCCGTTCGCGTCATCAGGCTCTGGTTTCTGCAAACGAAATAAATGTGACGCGCTGATTCGTGCCGCCGCGGCGGCGCAACTAACGTGTCCCCCCGAGGCGATTGGCGGAATCGCTGCCCGGTCGACGGAGAGCATCTGCCACTCCTCATCGGCTCATTTCTATGAATCCTTCACCTGCTCAATCCCCATTGCCCTTCAGCCCGACGGGCCTTTACAAACTGGAAGGCCACATCCCCGTCCCCTGCGAAAGTTCTGAGGAATTCTTCGCATGGTTGGCCCGTCGGGAAGTGCGATTAGCTCTTGATGCGATTGCTTCGAGCGAGATTGCGACCGAGTTTTCCGGGGTTCCTTGCGATCCGACTGGGGAACTCTTCCTCACCACCATTCGAGGCGGACCCCTGCACCTCACGGTGACGCGAGGACACACATACTCCGGAATGATGTTCCGTCTTCCGGTCACCCGACTCAATCCGGCGGCCCTTGGTCAGGCGTTCACTCTCGAGCAAAGCGCTAAGCTCAATGTAGTGAAAGGAGCGTCAAGGAGAAGCGAAGTGAGGTTGGGATGAGGGCGACAGCAGGAAAGTGCACCATCCTAGCCGGATCAGGGGCCGGCCCAGCTTGTAGCACATCTTCCTGTTGCGTGATGACGCTGCCGTTCGGAATGCTACAGAGTTACCGAAGGATGGGAATTCCGTGGAGCGTGGGATTGGGAGGATGCCGCTACCTGAGACAAGATTTCACAAAAGCGCCCGGTTGCTGTGCCGAAACGCGCCGGCAGTCCACGGTGATGCGCTCCGCCCATTCCGACGATGGGTATTGCGCGATTGGCACAAAATATGTTGGAAGGGAATTCGAGGACGCTCTGAACGGCTCGGCAAGAGCGTTCTTACAGCCGAACTGGAAAGCTGTGGCGGGATTCCCATGTCGGCTGAAAATACCAACCGCTCCGCCACTCAAAAATCTATGGAGCCCGACTCCTCATTGCACATTCCGGCTTCCGGGATGCCGGTGAAATCGAATCAAATCGAACGCATTTTGGTCATTACTGAGGATTCCCATCTGGCGCTCGCCTTGAGGGTAGTGTTCGGAGAGCACGGCAAAATGGTCCGGTGGGAGGCCGATCCGGCACTGGCAATACAGGCGATCCGGGAGTTCCGACCTGACGCGATGCTAACGGCGTCAACCTCAACCGTGTTTATCCAAAGGCACAATGCCGAAATCGTGGATATGGCGAGACCAGTCGACATTCTTCAATTGCTGCGCTTTCTAGAAGCGAATCCCTAGAAAACCAGGAGCGCATGCTATGTGGCCGGAGTATCGAGCAGCATGCCTCTCCGAGCGGGAACTGAGTCCGTCTCTGCGCGAAAGCGCGATTCGGCATTATGAGCACGCATTGGAACGCACCAAGAAGCCTCGTCATGGGAATCGGCAGGACCGTTTTGAGGAAGCCGGCCTCCCAAAAAGTGCATACTTTGATTGACGACGCTAACTCAACTCCTTACGTGTCGGTTCAATGAAGAGGCGTACTCAGATAGGTTTAAAGTGGGAACTCCGCTGGATACCTGTAGAGATGGCAATGGTTGGATGTGGATTATTTCTGCAGATTGGGCGCCATCTGGACGAGGCTGGGGCATTCTTCCTGATTCTCGCGATTGTGGTGAGTGGGCCAGTCCGATGGATGCACTATATTCACGGCGGTTCTCGCCAAGGGAATCACACCTGAGGGCGTCTGCTGCGCGCAGACGCGTAACGATATTTCAGCTGCGCACGATATATTCCTGCCAATGTCCCCGCTGTTGCAAGCCGCGCACTTTTCGCGGTGGCGTAGGTACGCCCTGATATTGCCACGCGTACAAATGGCATGACTCAGGAAAGAGCCTGACTGGAATGTCAGGACGTCTGCGCCCTCATGGAAGGCCATTGGCCAAATCGTCCCTCAAAGGTGGCGCCGGGGAATTGCGAAAAAACATCCGGCACGGGTTGCGGTGCGATTTGCTGGTTATGAAAAGAATCGTTCTCTCATCAATCCTTGCCTTGAGTCTCGCCTTCGTGGGATGCGACGCCCGCATCAAGACGGCACCGCCCGTAGTGGAAAAAGTCGAGAAAAAGGACACAACGGTGGTGAATCCGTCCGCCGAAAAGAAGGTGGAGAATAACACCACAGTTGTGAATCCACCGGCGGAGAAGAAGTGATGACGAAAAAATCGCCGCATTCCCCCGACAACCTATGAAAGATCCACGCAGAAATTCTTCCCGCAGGCATTTCCTCAAGACCACGGCGGCAGCATCCCTTGCCTTTTCCGCTGCCTCCCTGTTCGCTGCTGACAAACCAAGCAAAGAGCCCAAGGACAAAGATAGGGACAAGGACAAAAAGGCCAGCCTGAAGGATGTGCAACACATTGTGGTAGTGATGATGGAGAATCGTTCTTTCGACCATTTGCTGGGGTGGTTGCCCGGCGCAAACGGCCGCCAGGGCGGGTTGACCTATGTTGACCAAGCGGGAACGGGGCATCCGACGTACCCTCTGGCCCCGGACTATCAGGGTTGTGATCACCCGGATCCGGAACACTCGCACACAGGGGGGCTCATTGAATGGAACCAAGGGAAGTGCGACGGATGGCTGCGGGCGGGGAACAACGATCTTTATTCGATTGGCTATTATACCCAGAATGATTTGGCATTTCTGGGGCACGCGGCCCCGGCGTGGACCACTTGCGACCGGTATCACGCGGCCACTCTCGCCGAGACGTTTCCTAATCGGATCTATCAGCATGCAGCGCAGACCGACCGGTTGGTCAACACGCTCGACATCTCGACGTTGCCGACGATTTGGGACCGACTGGCCGAAAGCGGAGTCGCGCGGAAATATTACTTCAGCGATATTCCCTTTTTAGCCCTCTGGGGAACGAAATACCTGCCGATCAGCACGCTCATCGAGCAATTCTATAGTGACTGCGCAGCGGGGACGCTGCCGGCTGTGTCCTTCGTGGAGCCCAGGTTCAATGGCGAAGAAGCGGGCCAATCAGGCGATGACCATCCCCACGCGGACATTCGCAATGGAGAGGTATTCTTGAACAATGTCTACAATGCGGTGACCAGCAGCCCGGATTGGGCGAACACGGTAATGGTCATCACGTTCGATGAATGGGGCGGCTTTTTCGACCATGTGGCGCCGACGGCCGCTCCGATCCCGGCGGCGGATGCGGCGGCAGGGAATACGGATGGTCTCCGGGGATTTCGCGTGCCCGCCCTCCTCGTTTCACCATGGGCGCGACGCCGGGCGATTAACTCCGGCTTGTACGATCACACCTCGACCCTGAGGATGATTGAAGAGCGTTGGCATCTGCGTCCGCTGACCGTGCGAGATGGCACTGCGAACAGCCTCGCGGACGTTTTGGATTTCAGTCAGACCAATCTTAGCGTTCCCCGCTTCTCGGTGCCCGCGGGTCCGTTTGGCGACCTCTGTGCCCAGACAACAGCGCGCTTGTCGGATAGTCTGGAAGAAGAGCAGTGGGCCAGGCTGGGGGATATGGCGCGGCACTACGGCTTTCCAACGCGTTCTCTGTAGGCGGGCTGGGACTCTGTTGAGACTGAGGGTGATGCAATTTGGAAGATCGCTAAGCCGTCACCCTTCAAAATAAGGAACCGCCGGGATGTCCCCATCCCGGCGGTTTTGTGTGAGAAACGGACTGAGTGTGCCGGCTTAGAAAGCGAAACGGACGCCAACACGAGCCTGGGCCGCGTCGCGATCCTCGCCCCATGTGTAACGGCCTTCGGCGAACAGGCCGACGTGGTGCGTGGCACGCCATTCGATGCCGCCGCCGACGTTCCAAGTTCCGACTGTAGTGCCATCCGTGGACAGGCCGCCTCCCGCAAAGATGTAAGGCGCGAGACAGATGCTGCCTTCGATCGGGTAGCGGGCGATGATGCGTCCGCCGAGGTCCCACGCGCCATGGACGTCGCCGCCGTAGATGTTTCCCTCCGCGCCGATGCCGACGTACTTCATGAAGAAATAGTTGATGGCCACGCCGCCACCGAATCCATCGCCATGGTCGCTTCGCTTCACAGCGTCGGTGTAGCTGCCGAAGAGATCGATCTGGAGTTCCTGGTCGCGGAAGCAGGGCTCGGCAGGTTCGCCCTTCATTTCCTTGCTTTCCTTCATCTCGTGGCCGGCAAGAGCGGTGGAGGCGAGGGCGGTGCTGGCGAGGATGGGCAATATGAATCTATATTTCATGATCTTTTGGGTTGGATGTGTTTTTAACACAGGCTAGCTGGGATTGTGAAGGATCGAAGGCAACGGAATCGGTTTCCATGTGTCGAGCACGAATCGCATCCCTGATGCCACAGTAAGGGAGCGGGCCGAACAGGGAACGTGTGGCATGGCGCGCACAGCGCCGGATCATCCCTTTACTCACTTCTAAAGCAATGGGTGGCCGGTTCTTCACTCCGGCCACCCATCGGAGTAACCCTAACCAAGAGCCCTCATGCGAGCCGTTTCAGATCTGTTTGTTGTTAGCTGTTCGGCTGCCTGCCGCGGTTATTCCCGCGGCAGCGCATTGTTTAAACCCGCGGATGGAAGTTGGATAACTTGCGCAGCTTTTCCCAGAGCTGCCGCTCTTCGGCGGAAACTTCGCCCGGCAGCTGTACGCCAAGGACGACGTAAAGGTCGCCGCGGTTGCCGGCGCGGCCCAGCGGGAGTCCTCGTCCCCGGAGACGCAATTGGCGGCCATTGTTTGAGCCGGCGGGGATGTGAAGTTTCACCGCACCGTCGAGCGTCTTCACATTTGCATCTGCGCCGAGCACGGCTTCCCACGGCGCGACGGGGAGCTCGTAGAAGAGATCCGCGCCGCGCACTCGGAAATCGGGATGCGCCGCGAGACGCACATGCAGGTAGAGATCGCCCGCTTCACCGCCACCGCGGCCTTCGCCACCTTTGCCGGGGACCCGAATGGTTTGGCCTTCGCGCGCCCCGGGAGGAATGCGGACGTTGATCTCCTGGGTTTCGAGCTGCCCGCTCGCGGGGTTGAATGTCTGCAACGTGATCGCGCGGGTCGCGCCGTGCAGGGCTTCATCGAGCGTGATGAGGATGTCGCCCTCGATGTCCTGCCCACGGCGCGGTCCCGTGGCACGAGGGAATGACTCCGCGTCGCGAAATCCCGCGCTGCGGCCCCCGAAAAACTGCTCGAAGAAATCGCTGAAGCCGGTGCCGCCAAAATGGAACTCGCGCGCCTCGTCTTCGGGAGATCCCGCCTGCCATCCGCGCGGCGGAAATTCGCCGCCCTGCTGCCAGTTCGCGCCAAGTTCGTCGTATTTGCGCCGCTTCTCGGGATCGCCCAGAACCTCATACGCCTCGTTGATTTGCTTGAACTTTTCCTCCGCGGATTTCTTGTCCTTTGCGGTGTCGGGGTGATGCTGACGCGCGAGCCGGCGAAAGGCCTTCTTGATGTCGGCTTCGCTGGAGTTGCGCGGAACACCGAGAGTTTCGTAGTAGTCTTTGAAGCTGACAGCCACGGCTGATTGATGCTGGCCTACCCGCGCCAGAAGCGCAGTTCGGCATGGAGCCGGCTCACTTCGTCCTGGAGCGCGAGGATCATCCGCGCCGCGTCGAGATTGCCGCCGCAGAGAGTACGCAACGCCTCGACGCGGCGAAGCATCCGGAGCGCTTCTTCATCGAAATACCAGCCGTTTCGCAGCGGGTCAGTGACAGCCCCGATGAGGCCATATTTACAGCAGAGCACGATGGTGTGCCGCGACATGTCGAGCAGCCGCGCGGCCATGTCGATGGGGTAAAGAAGGCGCGGGTCGGGCTCGAAGATTTGGAGTTCCAACGATGACGTGTTCATGATCGATGTCATTCTGGTTTTCGATCCAGAATGTGATTCGGATTTCTGCCGGCTGCACTTTTTTATTCCGACATCGGGATGGGAGAGCAGCTTCGCTCCTTTGACAGGCTGCCTGTTGAGTTCTTGAATGACATCGCCTTCCTCCAGTCCGGCGGCGGCGGCGGCAGAACCCGGGTCAACCGCGACGATCACCGCGCCTTGTACTTCCTGTGGCAAGTTCAGTGCGTGGCGGACATCATTATCGACTAGCGCTATGCCGGGCTGATGCCGCTCCACGATGAGCCACAATGGACGATCCAAAGACTGCAGGGGACGACCTGGAGCGCCCAGTTCGCCATCTGAGGGATGCGGCCGTTGGGACGGTTGTGGCCGGGCAGGACAAGCAAGTCGGCTCCTACGGAATCCGCAAAGTCGCAGGCCGCAAAGCCCGTGGTCGCGTTGACGATTGTCGATTCCAGCGGCACGTCGCAATCGGGCAGGCTCGAGAGGAAGTCATTCATCAATTGTTCCTCCTGCGCGCGAGTGCGAGCTGGCTGACCATCCTGCAATCCGGCTTTCGCTCGCGCCTCCATAAAGATGGTGTGGATCGAGATCACGTGGAGGCATTCCACAGCATCCTTTTGCGCGAGCCACAAGGCCTGTTCGCAAGCCTTTTTCGAGCAATCCGAGAAATCGGTAATGACCACGATGCGGCGGAATTTGTGCGCGGGAACCTGGGGATGGGCGACGAGCAGCAGGGAGCATAGCGCGCGATCGGCCAACTGCCGCGGAACTGCACCGAGGAAACGGCGCCGGCCGAGCGCCGGCCCCTCGAATGCTCCAACGACGAGCAAGTCGACGCGCGCATTTTCCGCAGCACTCACCAGAGCCTGCGAAGGTTCGGTCTGATTCCAGACGATGTGCTTTTCGTGCGGGATCGCAAGCCGGCTCGCGGCCTCTTCCAAAAATGTCTGGCTCTCGGCTTCGGATGTGCCCGTGTGAATCAGGGTCAAGGGTGCGCCGAGTCGCTCGGCAAAGCGGGAGGCTTCCGCGAGCAGGGCGTCGGATTGCGCGGTCATCGTGATGGCTGCGCCGACTCGTTTAATCGGAGGTGATGGGAATTGAATGTTGGCCATGAGGCGAGCACGTTGAGATCAAGATCCGCGGCAGTCGGCCGAGTGAGTGGCCGGATTCAGGAACTGGCTTTCTCGCGGGCAAACTTGCTGCATTCGGTATTGAGGCAAAGAACCGCCCTGAGGCGGGCGCCGCGTTCGGGGTCATGCCTGACAGGCAGCCCCTCCCTCCAACCATGCGGGACCGCGTGATCGACGAGTCCATATCAAAAATCATCCGACCCATTTGGTAACTCGTAAAGCAAATAGGCGCGGATGGATCTTCGCTTTGGATGGCTCGACAGCCAGCGTTTGAACTCAACCACCCTCTCGAAATCTTCGCACCCGATTTTGTCGCGAAACAAACGGTCCATAGCCGCTTCGTGTTCCTCAGCTCGAACCTGATGCTGATATGGAGCGGTGAAGATGTGATTGAGTTCAAGATGGAGTCCTTTGTTCTTGAGCGCCTCCCATTCGCCTCGATCCAGCCATATGCCTCCGGTCTTGGGGCTCACGTCGACGTGAAACGGCAGACCATGACCGACTTTATAGCGGATCAGCAGATGCCCTGATTCAGGGCAGATGAGTGCTCGCCGCTTTGAGTCGTCTGCAGCAGAGGGAATGTCCTTCGTTGGGACTTCGCTTTGGTCACGAGCATGGTGTTCCTTCCAATCCAAATAGGACTGTAAAGGGATCCAGGTACCGCCTGATTTGGGGCAGGCATACGCTAGAAGGGACGGCTCGATCTCGCTGAGATGCATGATCGCGTCCGATACAGGACTTTGCAGAGTCAGCCTCATGGCCGTTCGGGAGAGGGGGTTCTCGAATCTTGCCGCGTTCAAATTCGGGGTGGTCTCCATCGTGAGGCCGGACAGTATCGCAAATTCTTCCAGGGCCTCGCGCCTGGCGGCGAATCCTCCCTGGAATTTTGAGAACAAGCGCTCCATCTCTTCCGCTCCGAGGACGCAGAAGCCCTGTTCCTCGACAGATTCCAGCACGCGATACAGCAGTTTGGAAGGAAACTTCAAATTCACCACACCGATGAATCCCACCTCTGGCCGCCCGTGGACGCCCGCCGGCTGAATCCCGATTTGTTTTTCAGGCGATCTCCTGGAAGCCGGTTGCCCGAAGGCAAATCGCACGGTCGCTCACGCCCTTCTTTTTTGGCGCGCTTTTTTGGCGCCCTCTTTGCCCAGGGCTGTTCGCGTCTTCTTCGGCAGATGCGCAATGGTCTTCCTGGATTTCGCGGCCGCCGCGGCCTTCTTGATGTTCGCCCTGGCGGCGCGCTTCTGTTTGGTGGTTGCCATGGCTCGTGATCTTTCTCGGTAAAATGTCCGCGACCGGACGATGGGCAGATCAGGCGAATACCCGAGAGACCTGCCGCCGGGGATTTGCTCGAATGCGGGCACTCCGCCTTGGGAACAGAGTAAAGAACCGCGGGTGGCCGGGCTGGCACTTCTGACTACCACCCGGCCATCCAGCGGCGTTTTCGGGGTCGAAAGCGGGGAGCCCGTGCAAGGAATTACAGGGGCATGGCTCCGCCGGTGGCGCCGTAGATCTCACCGGTGACGTAGCTAGCCAGGCGCGAGGCGAGGAAAACATAGAGCGGCGCGAGTTCCGCCGGTTGCGCGGGGCGCTTGAGCAGGCTTTGCTTGCCGAAATTCTTCACTTTATCCGGCGGCATGGTGGACGGGATGAGCGGAGTCCAAACGGGCCCGGGAGCGACGCCATTGACTCGCACGCCTTGATCGATGGCCATTTCGGCGAGGGATTTGGTCATGTTGGCGATGGCGCCCTTGGTCGCGGCGTAGTGGAGAAGGTGGCCGCTCGGGTCGAATCCCTGGATGGAAGTGGTATTGATGATCGCGGCGCCGGGTTGCATGTGGCGCAGGGCCGCGCGACTGAGGAAGAATGTGGCGTAGACGTTGGTCTTGAACGCCCGGTCGAAATCCTCGGTGGAGATTTCGCGAGCGTCGGAATGGCTGCTCTGGAACGCCGCGTTGTTCACCAGGACATCGATTTTGCCGAAAGTCTTGATGCATTCCCTGATGATGTGCTCGCAGTGTTCCTCGCTGCGGATATCGCCGGGCAGGCGAAGGGCCTTGCGGCCGGCTTTGGTGACGAGGCGCTCGGTTTCCGCAGCGTCTTCCTCCTCGTTGAGATACGAGATCACCACGTCGGCGCCCTCGCGGGCGAAGGCAAGCGCCACGGCCCGGCCGATGCCGCTATCGGCGCCGGTGATAACAGTGGCGAAATTTTGAAGCAGCGAGTTACCGGCGTAGGAGTTCTCTCCGTGGTCGGGCATCGGGTCCATGGCGGTGGTCGTGCCAGGCGGCGGAATCTCGCGCTGGCTCTCGAAGGGCGGTTTCAGTTCGGCGACGCGGGGATCGGCGATGGTAGTGCTGACAGTTTTCATGGCATTTCAAACGATTTCGGCGGTGCATCGCTGGAAGGCGGCATCGAACTGCACGACTGGTCGCGGAATCAGGCGTATGCCTGATGCCAAATTCTTGAGCGGTTGGCGGCGGCGGGCTGTCCTAATAGTTAAAAAATAAGAAAGGAGTTAACAATGCCTACAGAACTACGTGAACAAACGGGCAGTACGTCCTACATGGATCAGCCCGAGAAGGAGAGAACGCTCGCCCTGGTCAGCGGCGGCACGAGCATCGAAGCGGTAGCGGGGGTTGGCACCATTGTGCTGGCCATCCTCGGTCTCGCCGGAGTCATCCCGGTCTATATGACCGCCATCGGAACCATCGCCGCGGGTGCCGGCCTGTTCTTTGCCGGCGGCGCGATTGCGAACCGGATGACCTACCTGCACGCGCACGCCGCGAGCGATGAAAAGTTTGCGCGGCTGCGCGGGGGAATGAGCGCGGAATTCATCGCCGGCCTGGGCGGCATCGTGCTCGGCATCCTCGCGCTCATCGGGATCGCCCCGGCGACACTGCTGCCGGTCGCGGCCATCACATTCGGCAGCGGGCTTTTGATCGGCGCCGGCGCCACGGATCGGCTGAATGACTTCCCCGCCTTCGCGCGGGAGCCTTCGCGCGAGGAAGCGTGGGCCCGCGAAGTCGCCTCCACGGCGGTTGGAGCCCAGGTCTTCATCGGACTGGCCGTGCTCGCGATGGGTATCATCGCGCTGGTCGGCACGACCTGGATGACGCTGTGCCTGACCGCGTTGCTGTGCGTCGGCGGTTCGGCATTCCTGACCGGAAGCATGCTGACGAGCCGGCTGCAAGCCGTGCTGCACCATCACGTGCACCACTGGTAAGCGGAACCGGATGCCGTATCAGGGGAGGACCACCCACGGGAGATCCTCCGCCGGCAAGGCAAGTCTGGCCAATCACGAGACGCCGCCCCTGTCTTAATAGCGCTGCAAACGTCTCAGACGGCGGCGGCCAGACACCATTCCCGGGCAAATCGCGTCAGCTCGAGCACGTCGGCGATGGCGAGTTTTTCCTTGATGTGAACCCGGTGTGTTTCGACGGTTTTGACACTGATGTGAAGTTGCGCGGCGATGGCGGCGGTTCGCTTCCCGTTGCCGATAAGTGTTAGGACTTCACTCTCCCGAGTGGAGAGCGACTCGGTCCGCGGGCGGGTTTTGCCGGGATTGTCCTGCAGTGCCCGCAGGATGGGGCGGTCGCGAAATTGCGGGCTGAGGAAGATCCTGCCCTCGAGCACGGTTTGGAAGGCGGCGAAGAGCGTGTCGAGGCCTTCATCCTTGCGGAGATAACCTCGGGCGCCAGCGCGCAAAGCGCCCAGGACACAACCCGGATCGTCGTGCATCGAGAACACGAGGATCCGCAGATCGCCATCGGCGGCAAGCATGCGATCTATGAGTTGAATGCCGCTGCAGTCGGGCAGGGAGAGATCGACCAGCGCAACTTCGGGCTGCAAGCGTTTTACAGCGTCGAGCGCGGTGACGGCGTTGTCGGCCTCGGCGCAGATGCAGAGCTTCGGGAAGGCCTGCAGGATTTCTTTGACACCATTGCGGAGGACGGGATGGTCGTCGACGATAAGCAACCTCCGGGGCGGGTCGAAGTCGAGCGGGTCGATCGTTTCCATGAACTTCGGGCGAAACATCCTGCGATCCTTGTCCAAAGGGATTTCAATCAGTAGTCGGGTGATGCCTTGATCGGGATATCAGGTGGATGTTAAGCAAATCTCTGAGTGGCTGTAGCGCCGGCAGACCGGCGATTCCGGCCCAGGGCGCTTGCCGCGTCGGCATTGTGATCAATTGCGCGTGACCCGCCAGAGGACGCCGGTATGCGGCTTCGGGGAAGGCACGGCGGGCATCGTCATAACTCGGCGTGCCAATGACACATTTCCGCGGGGACTTGCATGCCGATAAAGCGTTCAGGCTTTTGCCTGAGTGACGAAGGCGGTTGGAAAGATACAAGACTGGGGCATGGGTGGCCGGTAATTGTCCATCGTCCCAGTCAGCCAAACCTTCCGAAACGAAATGAATCTGCGACTCCCCCTCGAACACGTTATGGAATTCCTCCATGTTGCATTCGGTGTTGGCCGGCAGGCACAGGACCTTACGATGGTCCAGGTCGTCCTTCGAGCTGTGCTGATTTTCTTTGCGGCCCTGTGCATTGTGCGAGTCGCGGACAAGCGCTTCTTTGCCAGAAAGACGGCGTTCGATGTTGTGTTGGGATTCATCCTGGCCTCCACGCTTGCGCGCGCGATCAATGGATCTGAGCAATTGGGCCCGACGATTGCCGCAGGCTTCGCGCTGGCACTGCTCCACCGCTTTTTGGGATTCCTTTCGTGCGTCTACCCACGATTCGGCGGCCTGATCAAAGGTCACAGTCAAAATCTCATTACGGACGGTCGGGTGGATGAAAAACGCGCCCGCGAGCACCACATCTCCGACGATGACCTCGCCGAAGAACTTCGCCTGAAAGGCCTCGAGCGTGCGGAGGAAGCGAAATCGGCCAGGCTGGAGCGCAGTGGGGAAATCAGTGTGCTTAAAAGGTAGTGCGACCGATATCGAGCGACCGGGAGGCACGCCGACGGTTTCGGCCCGGTGCAAGCCATGCCTCCAGGAGTGACTAATCCGCGATCAGGTCCGGACCTGATCGCGTGACCTGCGGGATCGCGCGAAGATGATGTTTCCGTGACCCATTCTTCAACGTACCCCAATGTTCGAGAAATCTCCTCGATCGTTCCCGTCATTCTCAGGGAACTCGCACGGTTGCGTGCGGCGCGGGAAATTCCGCAAGATGCCTTCGTAAAGAAGCTCAATCGCCTTACCGAGGAAGAATTGAGTCCGCGCAACCTGGACCTTGTTGTGCAGGACCTTTGTGGTGGGCGGACGCGCTTCATCATCGAGGATCGCCTGAGGCATGCCGCCCTGCAGGTAATCGACTACGGTGGTGTCCAAGGTAACCGTGGAGACAAGTCTGCGTCGCTGGCATAGAGTCGGTTCGTCATTTCCGGCAAAGTGGCGGGATGTTCTCAGCTCAGTCTCGGCTCAGCGTCCCTACATCCACATAAGATTTCTCCGGACTGTCGAAGATGTATTTGAAAACGAGTGGTTCCCCCAGAAATCGCCACCGACCAGATCATCGCGAGCGCCACAGTCCTGAGCGTCGCCGCGGAATACACACAAATACGTAGCGTTTTCCGCGTCGATGTGGTAGGGCGAGACATGCTACCAGACGAAGTTCAGTCCCGCCGTCAGCACCGGGTTTTTGACACACGATTTTGCGCACGGTGCCGATGTGAACGCGTATTTACCAAGAGAAGGGCGGCCCACTTTTTTCACCTCGGCGTGACCATCATCACATTTGGGATTTGGTCGGTGGGGTGGGCCGTCCTGGCGGTTATGGAATTGCGGCGGCCGTGGCGTTGCACGATCTGCGGCTCACGCTTCAAACCCGGAATTAGCGCGCCATCGCCCGCAGAAACTCCGCCATTGTCGCGCATTTCCACGGCCATCGCACCGAGGCAAAACGCGGTTGGAGGCGATCTGCGCCGCGGTCACGAATGAGCGAGACGCTCTTGACGGGCTTCGTGGCGCTGCCGGAGATCAAAATTGCTTGCCCCGATGCCAAAGGCCGCTACAGTCCGCAGCTCGCGATGAGGAATTAGCGCGGTTAGCTCAGTGGTAGAGCACTACCTTGACACGGTAGGGGTCACAGGTTCGAACCCTGTACCGCGCACCACCCTTTCTCCTCTGAAAGGCGGATGAATACAGCGTTTGCGGGCGATTGACGTGATTTTCGATGGAGGCGCATGAGAGCTCGAAAAGGCATATAAATCCCGATTCCATGGGCAGCAATGGGCTGTGCCGTTCCTCGATTCCGCACGGAATTCTCGAGCCGATACGGACTCATTGCGCTGCTGGTTTTTCGAACGCTTTCCGCAGGCGGCTCGCGCCTTGGGAGAAGAGGGTATTGGCGTACGCGGCGGTTTCGGCCAGTGGGTCCTTGGTGAGGTCGGCGGGGAAGTGGCCGTGGCTGGCGGCGATCTCGCGCTCGGCCTCGGGGAGCTTGGCCGCAACCTGGAGGTCTTCGAGGAGGGCGCGGGTTTTGGCCTGGAGTTGGTCGAGGAAAATGACGGCTTTGCCTTTCTTATGGGCGGCCAGGAGGGCGGCGCGGAGGAATTTGACGGTGCGCTCGTCGAAGTTGCGGAGGGCGCCGGCTTCGATGGCGGGTTGTTCTTCCTGGTAGCGGCGGAGGGCGTCGATGAGCGGGAGCTTGGGGAAGATGAGGCAAATGACGCGGCCCGGAGGGGTGTCGTCGATGTGGACTCCGAAACGCATGGCGATGCGTTCGCGGAGATCCGCGCTGAGGACGCGGGAGGTTTTGGTTTCCAGGCCGTTGATCAAGGAGGCGGAGACGCCGAGCATCCGGGCGAAGATGGCCTGGGTGATGCGTTGGCCGCGGACGATGGAGAGGGCGTCGCGGAGCTGGCGGATGGGATGACGGCGCTTGGGCATGGTGCACACCGGTATGTGTATTCTTGATCCGCGGCAAACGTTTTTTCTCGCGTATGCATACGCACATGTGTGAATGTGTATCGCATGAACTCTCAATCTCAGGTCAACGAAACACACGGCGGCGGGAAACCAGCGGGCCGTTCGGAGGAACGCTTGCTCAAGCGCCACGAGCTGGCGGCGCGGCTGGCGATGAGCGCGCGGGGCGTGCAGGAATTGACGCGGCGGCGGGTCATCCCGGTGATCCGGCTCGGGCGGAAGTGCGTGCGCTACGACTTCGCGAAGGTGAAGGCGGCGATCGATCGTTTGGAGATCAAGGAAGTGCGCTGACCCTCCACCGGAGATACCCACGATGATCGATACGAAGATTCTGCATGCGAGGATCGCCGGGGAGCCCCGCGATTTCCTCCGGGAGTTGTTCGGCGAGGAGGTGAAGCCGGCCGGCCCGGACAAATGGCGCGTGGGCCGGCGTGGTTCGCTGGCCATCACGATTCGAGAGGGCATGCTCGTGTTTTATTCGCACGAGGAGGGCCAGGGCGGCGATGCGGTGGCCCTTTGGCAGCGTGAACGCGGCGGCGGCGTCGGCGAGGCGATCAAGGCGGCAGCGGCTTGGGCGGGGATGTCGGATGATGGCGCGGCCAAGAGCCGGTCGTGGTCGAAGAGGGCGGCGGCGATCCCCCGAGAGCGGCGGACGCAGCGTTATGACCCGCGCCTGGAGGCGGAGGCGATGCCGGTGGCGCCCGTGCAGGCGAAGACCGGCGAGGACCCGCGGATGACGGACGCCGAGTTCGCCGAGGCGCATCAGGCGGCCTCGCTCCTGGCCGGCGACCGTGAGTTGTGCGGGGCGATCGCGGAGCATCGGGGCTGGAAGGAGGAGACGGTGTTTCGCCTGGCGTTGGAAGGCTCGCTGGGCTGGAGCGTTGGTTGGCCGGGGATGCACACGACCGCCCTGGTGTTTGTCTATTACGGGGGCATCAAACACCGCTGGGTGCGGGACGGGAAACGGATGATTCGCTGGTACTGCGGCGGTCCGCGCACGTTCTGGCGCGAGGCGGAGTTTTTCGATCAGAAGGAGATCTTCATCACGGAGGGGGAGACGGACGCGATCACGATGATCAACGCGGGAATCGAGGAGTCGCGGCAAACGCTCGTCGTCGCCCTGCCCAATGCGGGGGCGGTCCCGTGGAATTTGGTGGAGTTCGTGCGCGGGCGTGAAGTGACGCTCTCGCTCGACAATGACGACGCGGGGCGCGCGGCCCGCGACAAGATGATAGCGCTCATTCAACCGGTAGTTTCACAACTCAAAATATGGAAAGCACAATAAAAGACCTTCAAGACCTGCAGGGCATCGTGGGAGCGGAGCATTTGCTGGAAACGGTGCGAAGCCAGTGCGTGCCGTTTGTCGATGAGGCGGTGCGGAAGCTCGATGACCTGCTGATGCCCCGGCGGTTCCGGGCGGCGTTTCCTCCCCCACCGGAGCGGGTGATTTACCGGATCGGTGAGGCGACGGTGGCGACGCCGGGGAATCTGATGGGAGTCTACGCGCAGCCGAAGGCGGGCAAGACGGCGTTCATGGGCGCCGTGATGGCGTCGGCGATGGAGACGGCGGGCGATACGTTTGACGTGAGTTCGGCGAATCCGGAGGGCTGGGCGATTCTCCACCTGGATACGGAGCAGAGCCCGTTTCATCACTACAAGGCCGTGTCGCGGGCTTTGGAGCGCGCGGAGAGGGCCGAGGAGCCGGAGTGGTTGTACTCCTACCGGATGACGGACGTGAGTCTGGTGGAACGGCGCGATGCGCTGCGGCACGAAATGCGGCGACGGCACGCGGACCACCACGGCATCCACAGCGTGCTCCTCGATGGCGTGGCGGATTTCATCATGGATCCCAACGACCCGGCGGAGGCGTTTGCGTGGGTGGAGGAGCTGCACCAACTGGCGATCCGCTACGACACGATCATCCTGTGCGTGCTCCATGAGAATCCGGGGAGCGAGATCGGGAAGACGCGGGGACACCTGGGCAGCCAACTCGAGCGGAAAGCGGAGACGAACCTGCGGCTGATGAAAGACACGGATGGGGTGACGGTGGTTTTCACCGAGCGGTCGCGGCAGGCGCATATTCCGCGCGATCGGGGGCCGCGGTTCAAGTGGGACAACGAGGCGATGCGGCATGTCTCGTGCGAGGTCGAAGTCCGGAACAAACAAACCGAGAAGGCGTTGGAGCTCGTCATGTTTGCGAATCAGGTGTTCTCGGACGTGCCGGCGGATGTGGGCCTCGGATGGGCGGAAGTGATCGAGCGGGTGCAGCGGATCGATGAGCTGAGCATGTCGGGAGCACGGAAACGATTGGCGGCGTTGGTTGCGAAAAAGGCCGTGAGGCACGCCGGCAACCGGTATTTTCGGAATGCGTAGAGTGAAACTTTTTTACGAATGGCGCGTAAAAGAGGGGTCCGAAATGGGCAAAATCCAGAAAGCACAAAAGGACATAGTCGAATGTCCCTGTCGCGCAGGCTCGCAAACGGTCACTTTTTGGTGTCGCCACGCGTCGTTAACTGCTGATGGTCCGTATGTTATGTATTGGATGATAGTCGCTAATGTCCCTATGTCCCTGCTATGTCCTTTTGGGCATTTCGGGCGTTCAATGTCCCTATGTCCCTCGCCCTTATATATAAGGGCGAAGGAGGGACATAGGGCGCATTTGCGGGACAGAGACATTCTTTTT
>Ga0105237_10004012_pt1 | contig 17212 bp, 13 predicted proteins | sample KBSC24metaG_FD_81520 | JGI IMG/M metagenome (GOLD analysis project Ga0105237, IMG submission 81520) | Corn rhizosphere microbial communities from Kellogg Biological Station, Michigan, USA - KBS C2-4 metaG | ecosystem: Host-associated > Plants > Roots > Rhizosphere > Soil | place: Michigan, USA... | reverse complement strand
CGCACAACAGCTAAAAACCCGGTCAATTTGATCGGGTTTTTTTGTTCCCATGCTGTTGAAATTCAATATATTTACTCTCAAAGTTTTATTATCCTATATGAAAAACATTTACTTGTTGATCCTGAGTTTTTTTTCAATTACAGCAAGCGCTCAAAATGCCGATTCAGTATGGTTTGTAAATAATTACACTAAAAAAGAAGTAACCATACCGATGCGGGATGGTGTTAAGCTTTTTACATCTATTTATATACCAAAAGATCAATCGGAAAAACATCCCATATTGCTTACGCGGACCCCTTATTCTGTTTCGCCCTATGGAACAGCTTATAGGGCATATTGGCGCAATTATATGATGCGCTACTGCCGTGAAGGCTATATTATGGTTAACCAGGATATTCGAGGCAAGTACATGAGCGAGGGAATATTTGAAGTTGTACGACCTTTTAACCTTAATAAAAAAACAAATAAGGATATTGATGAGGCAAGCGACAGTTACGACACCATTGACTGGCTTGTAAAAAATATTGATAACAATAATGGCAACGTTGGTGGGATAGGCATATCGTTCCCCGGCTTTTATGCCACTATGATAGCGCTAAGCGGGCATCCGGCTCTAAAAGCAGTTAGTCCGCAGGCGCCGGTTACCGACCGTTTTTTTGGAGATGATGACCATCATAATGGTGTATTAATGCTGATGGACGCTTTTGATTTTCATGTAGGATATGGCTTTAGTGCACCAAGCCGCACACCGTCAACAAAAGGAGCTAGCGGTGTTAATATTAGCTATAAGGATAATTATGATTATTATTTAAAGATGGGTGCAATGCCCCATTTTACCAAATTGAGTGGTGATACGATGAAATTTTGGAGCGACATGATGAACCATCCCAATCTGGATGCCTGGTGGAAAACCCGTGATGCCCGTAGCGGAATAAAAAACGTTAAACCGGCTATGCTGATTACCGGCGGCCTCTTTGACGCCGAAGATGGTTATGGGGCCTGGCATACTTATGATGCTTTGGTTAAACAAAGTCCTGCAACCAATAGCAAATTAATAATGGGCCCCTGGTATCACGGGCATTGGGCCGGTAAAGACGGCACTCATTTAGGCAATGTGCAGTTTGAAAGTAATACTTCCCTTTATTACCAGGATATGGAAGTTCCATTCTTTAATTATTATTTAAAGGGGAAAGGGGCCGACACATTAAGTAAGGTAAATGTCTTTTTCTCAGGTGAAAATAAATGGCGCAAATTTTCGCAATGGCCGCTGGCTGACATTAAACAAACGCCCATTTACCTGCAGGCAAATGGTAAATTATCATTTAAAGCTATAAAAAGCACAAAACTTACGTTTGATAGCTATGTGAGCGATCCCGCCAAGCCAGTGCCTTATGCAGAAAAAGTACATACCTACCGCACCCGTGAGTACATGGATGATGATCAGCGTTTTGCTGCCCGCCGTTCAGATGTGCTGGTTTATGATACAGGGATATTAACCGATGATATAACATTGGCCGGACCGGTGATCGCGGACTTGATGGTTAGCTTATCAAATACAGATGCAGATTTTGTTGTAAAGCTGATAGATGTATTTCCGGAGGATACACCACCCAATCCGGTCACTAAATATCCTATGGGAGGCTACCAGATGCTGGTACGTGCAGAAATTATGCGGGGTAAATTTCGTAATAGCTTTGAGAAACCCGAACCATTTGTACCCGGCAAACCCACACGGGTAAAATACACCCTGCCCGATATCGCACACACCTTTAAAAAAGGGCATAAAATAATGATACAGGTACAAAGTTCATGGTTCCCGTTAACGGACAGGAACCCGCAGCAGTTTGTTGATATTAACCATGCAAAAGATGCCGACTTTGTAAAAGAAACCATTAATGTTTATTATAACAGTTCGAAGATCATATTGCCTGTTATTAAATAAAATAAGCTTTTTCACCAAGTTGAGAGTTTCTTCTTCCGCACAACAGCTAAAAAAACCGGTCAATTTGGTCGGGTTTTATTTGAAATAATGTGGTGATAGTATCGACTATAAGATAAATCAAATTAATTCCGGTCTCTTAGCTAGATACCCCGCCTATACAATAAGACAGGAGCTGTGTTTTTGATTGTAAATACTTAATTAACAAATAAATAACCTTTTTTTGTATAGCATTATCTGATAAATTATTTTTACATTTAATCTGCAATTAAACGGACGGTATTATGAACAGACATGTCACTCTCGTATTTATTACAGCCTCCTTTTTTACTGTAAGCTGCTCAAAAAAACATACCACCGAACCGAACCCGCCGCCGCCACCGCCGGCAAGCAAAGTTTATCTGCCAGTAAGTGTTTATGAATCAACAAACCGCGACACTACCAAACGTTTGATTTACACCCTTAGCTATGATGACAGAAACAGGATTATACAAAGCACCTATGGATCGAATGATACCGTCCGCTTCAAGTATGACGGAAAAGACCGTCTAATAGAATATGATCAGTACAACACTCATCAAACAATATTTAGCGCCTTGAAATTTGAATATACAAACGATAGTATAACAACAGTTTCAAGTTATGTATCTGGCAAATTTAATGGTAACATTATCTATCACTTGCATAACGGTTTGCTTGTTTTAGTTGATTTTGGTAATGGACGTACAATCAATTATAAGTATGATGACAGGAAAAATGTTATTGAGTCGATGGGATATAGCTATACTTATGACACCAATAAGTCACCATTTTCAATGGTTGCAGGCTTTTATCCTTTTTTTATGACCTATCATTTTGCATTAACCTATCCAGGATCAAATGTCAATAATAAGCTTACTGATCCCATATTTCAATGGACCCTAACTTATGCTTTGAATAAAGATGGTTTTCCAGCACAGGCGCGTATAGTACAGGCCGGTACCATTACAATTTTATATCATTGGTATAATTATGTGGTTAGGTAACCGTAGATGAAAATGAATATCACCGCCAATTGAGCCGTTATGGATCAGTACGAAAATTTGTAGGGCTCAAATAAGTATTTATTTATTTATTCTCCACACAATAATTAAACGCACAACATTTCTTTCTATTAACGTTATTAAAGTTGAATATTAAACCATAACTGATAAATTGTGGTTAATCAACAAATTATACTTTTATGAAAATACAGGTAAAAGCCTTATTCCTTTTAGTTCTATTACTCTCACAAGTCCATTGTTTCGCTACTCCGGTAAAGAAAGTAAAGCGCACCAAAAAAACACTTCATTTCGGGATCTTTTTTCATTATTTAAACGGGGTGCAGAATACAAAGGCCCCATGGAACCAGGGCAAAGTAACCAGTTGGAATGATTGTGTGAATGATTTAAATGTTAAAAAAATAGCCGAAGAATTGGCCGCAATTCATGCAGATTATATGGTGATTACCAGCGAGCAAATTGATAAATATTTCTGTTTTCCTAATTCTACATACGAGCAGCTAACAGGTTATAAACGTGGCGAAGCCACAAGTCAAAGGGATCTGATTTCTGAGCTTTACTCTGCGTTAAATAAAAAGGGTATAAAGTTATTTTTATATGTGACCGGTGATGGCCCCCGTGCTGATGGTAAGGCAAGTTTAGCATTGAATAATCCAAGTAGCAGGCCAGGATACAAAGGTGTGTTTAAGGTAGATGAACCATGGGTAAAAAGCTGGAGCAGGGTAATAAAAAGCATCAGTCTTCAATATGGAAAAAAGGTGGCCGGATGGTGGTTTGATGGCAGTTATAATTTTATTGGTTATAATGATGCTTTATTAAAAAATTACCTGAACGCGGCCAAAGCCGGAAATAAAGAGGCGCTTGTCGCATTTAATTTTTTAGGGCCCAAAGATGTAGTCGGTATCAATACTATTGGCAATTATATAGCTGGTGAATCAGATAAATTCGAAAGTTTACCTACATCGGAATTTAAAACAAGCAAAATAAAATGGCACATATTGTCTTACTTAGGCAATGGCTGGTCTCAACCAGGTTTAAGATACACAGCCGATTATATGTCTACTTATATAAAAAAAATAAAATCGCTTAACGGAATGATAACTGTTGATGTTTGTTTATTACGGGATGGAACAATAGATGCTACACAATATGATTTTTTGAAAGGATTAAAAATCTAATAAAGGTTTATTGGATAAAATCAATAATTACTTATAAAACATCTTAACCTTAACGGCTCGAATTTTAATTTTAGGTGATTAGCTAAGTTAATCTATCTTTGGGCTTAAATTTTCTAATTATATTTTCATGGCAAAAGCATCCGAAATTAAAGTAGGTAATATACTACGCTTCAACGGCGAACTGGTAACCGTAACAGAAGTACTGCATCGTACACCAGGTAAAGGCGGAGCATTCTATCTGGATAAGTTTCGTAACATAAAAACAGGGAAAATTGTTGAAGCCCGCTTAGCTACCGACGAGCAGGTTGAAATTTGCCGTGTTGAAACAAACGATTTTCAATACCTGTATGAAGATGGCGACGCCATGGTGATCATGGATAACACCACTTTTGAGCAACATAATATCCCGAAGTCGCTTTTTGGGCCAGCGGTGAAATTCCTGAAAGAAGGGATGAGTGTGATTGTTTCGTTTGAAAGCGAAGAACCAATCATGGCTGTAGCACCCAACTTTGTGGAGCTGGAAATTACCTACGCAGAACCTGCTGTTAAAGGAGATACCTCATCGGGCGCGCTGAAAACAGCAACTACAGAAAACGGAATAGAAATTAAAGTACCTCTCTTTGTTAATCAGGGCGATAAAATAAAGGTTGATACCCGCACCGGCGAATACGTTGAGCGGACTAAATAGGTAAGGCAAATAAGCCGGCCGATAAGGCCGGTTTTTTTGTTTAAAAACGGTGTGGTGATAACACCGACCATAGGCAAAATGATCTGATTTTAAGGGAAGAGACACCTGTAATCGCATAAACAATATCCTTTCTTTTACATTTTACTGCCGAGCAAAAAAATCATTAACTTTAAAAAAATCTTGCAGTTTATGAAGAAAGTATTTTATCTGTGCATTGTCGCGTTGGTCGTTTTGAGCGCATGGAATTATCAAGATGATCACAAGAAAAGTTTTGTTGATTTAGCAGGAATTGACTCCCTGACAAAACCCGGCGACAATTTCTTTCGATATGTTAACGGGCGTTGGTATGACACCGCAAAAATTGCCAGCGATCAAGCAGGCGTAGGTTCATATAGTTTCATGAACATCCCCCAAAGGCAGCTGTTGCAAAACATCTTGGACAGTGTTTCAAAAACTAAGAATAATATGGGAAGCGTTGAACAGAAGGTAGGTGATTTTTACGCTTCAGGCATGGATATGGCTACCATTAACCAACGTGGATACCAACCTATTAAGCCAATACTTACGCGTATTGAAGCCATTAACGACATACCATCGCTGACCAAATTCGTAGCAGCGGAACTAAAAAACGGGAACAGCTCGGTTATTAGCTTTAGTATTTATTCCGACAACAAAAACAGCAGCATCAACATTGGCCATGTTTCTCAAACTGGTATTGGTTTACCAGAAAGGGATTATTATTTTAAAACAGATTCATCTACGTTACTTATTCGGCAAGCCTATAAAAAATACATCCGCACCTTATTTCAATTAACCGGTAGTGATGTTGCCAAAGCTACTAAGTATGCAGATGTTACCTACAGCATCGAAAAGCAAAATGCTGCATCGCATAAAACAAATATTGAACTAAGAGATGTAAACGCAAATTACCATAAAGTAGCAGTTGCATCCATCAGCAAAACACAAGCTAATATAGATTGGGGAACATTGCTTGCCGGCTTAGGTGCAACAACCGACTCTATTGATATGGCCCAACCTGCTTATTACGATAAGTTAAATGAACACTTGAAATCAATATCCATAAATGACTGGAAAATCTATTTAAAAGCAAGTACACTCCAAAACTACGCCGAAACGCTTAGTAAACCATTTGTGGATGCCTCATTTGAGTTTAATAAAGTATTATCGGGACAAGCCAAACAAAAATCCCGCAGGCAGATCATGACCGAAAACGTTGACAATTATTTAGGGCAAGCCTTAGGACAATTATATGTAAAACGATATTTTAATGAGGACGCAAAAAAGCGTGTGCTTGCATTAGTAAACAATTTGCAAAAATCTTTCGAAAACAGGATCAATCATCTTGATTGGATGAGTGACAGTACCAAACAAAAAGCAAAAGAAAAACTATATGCTATTACCAAAAAATTAGGTTACCCTGATAAATGGCGGAATTACGATAAGGTGCAGATTAATAGAACCAAATACTTTGAAAATATCCTTTCGCTTAACCAAAACAGTTATAATTTTGAATTGGCAAAATTGAACAAGCTAGTTGATAAAACAGAATGGGGTACAACACCTTCTACGGTTACAGCTTACTATAATCCATCTTTTAATGAAGTTGTTTTCCCCGCCGGTATTTTGCAATTCCCTTATTTTGATTTTTCGGCAGACGATGCCATCAATTATGGAGGTATAGGGATGGTGATCGGTCATGAGATGACGCATGCCTTTGATGACCAGGGCGCACAGTTTGATAAGGACGGTAACGTAAAAAACTGGTGGACAAAGGAAGATTATCAAAAGTTCAGGGCGAAAACAAAACAGTTAGTTGATTTATACGGCTCCTTTACCGTTCTAGATACTGTTCATATAAAGGGGGCCTTGACATTGGGCGAAAACACAGCCGATAATGGCGGCATTGCTATTGCCTATGATGCATTTAAGATGACGGAACAGGGAAAAGGCTCTGTTAAAATTGATGGTTTTACCCCCGATCAACGCTTTTTCCTATCTATTGCCAGGATATGGAGGGTGAAAACAAGAGATGCATTTCTTCGCACCTACGTGAACACTAATCCGCACTCACCGGCTATGTGGCGTGTAAATGGGCCTTTAATGAATTTTGCCCCTTTTTATCAGGCATTTAATATACAGCCTGGTGATAAAAATTACAAACCAGAAAACCAAAGGGTAAAGATTTGGTAGTAAGCACAACCCGTTCTGCACTTTAATCCGATAAAACATGCAAAGGTGTCAGTAAATCCAACAGATCTTGCCGGGACAGGGCTTTGAGGATGTTGGTATCTGTTTTAACCAGATCATGAACCAGGTACTTTTTGTTTTCCTGTATCTGCATGATCTTTTCTTCTACCGTACCGGGGCAAATGAGTCTGATGGCCACAACTCTTTTGTTTTGGCCTATACGGTGGGCACGGTCAATGGCCTGGTTCTCGACAGCCGGGTTCCACCAGGGATCGATCAGGTAAATATAATCGGCCTCGGTTAGATTAAGCCCTGTGCCGCCGGCTTTCAGGCTGATCAGGAATACCCTGTAGCTATGATCTTCTTGAAAAGATTGTACTACAGCTTCGCGGTTCCGGGTTTTGCCGGTTAACTGTACAAAGGGGATCTTCCGAGCGAGCAATTCTTTACTCACCAGGTCGAGCATGCCGGTGAATTGCGAGAATACCAGTATTTTATGCTCCGGGGATTTACTTTCTATCTGCTCAATCAGGGTATCGATCTTAGCCGACTCTTTGCCCGGTAACCGGTCGCCACTCAATAAAACAGGCGAGTCACAGATCTGGCGGAGTTTGGTAAGCCCTTTTAATACGTTCATCGGGCTTTTCTTCAGTTCTTCATTGTTGATAGCCGAAATATATTCCCTGAACTCTTTTTCGTAAGCATCGTAGATCCGTCTTTGTTCGGCACCCATCTCACAATGCAGTACCATTTCTGTTTTCTCCGGCAAATCGCTGGCAACCTGCTCCTTGGTTCTTCGCAGGATAAAGGGTTTTATCTTTTTCTGTAATTCGGCAGCACGGATACTGCTTTTGAACTGATCGATCGGGGTTGAATAAATATCCTTAAAATATTGCTTGCCACCCAACAGACCGGGGCAGGCAAAGGAAAGCTGACCATAAAGGTCAAAAGTATTATTTTCAATAGGTGTGCCGGTCACCACAATTTTGTTGCGCGATTTTAATAAACGTGCAGCCTTATACCTTTGCGATGATGGGTTCTTGATGTTCTGAGATTCATCCAGAAAGATATAGTTAAAATGATAATCCTTCAGGAAACGAACGTCGGAGAGCATATTGCCGTAACTCGTGAGAATAACTTCGTAACGGTCAAAATCATGTATCTCTTTTACCCGGTCGGCCCCATAAAGGGTATGTAAACGAATGGAAGGAGCGAACTTCTGTATTTCCTGCTGCCAGTTAAAGATCAAAGAAGTAGGTACAACGATGAGGTTGGTATTTTGGCTAATTTTTTTGCGTTGCGACAGGATAAAGGCGATCACCTGGATAGATTTCCCCAGTCCCATATCGTCGGCCAGGCAACCGCCAAAATTAAACTCATCCAGAAAATTAAGCCAATTCAACCCCTGGTGCTGATAGGGGCGAAGAGTACCCAATAGCTCGGCCGGTACATCAACAGAAGCAATAGTTTCAAAGCTGGTAAATTTCTCTCGGTAGCTTCTCAGATCCTGTTTAACTTCTTCGGCTAAAACTTCGGCATCATAAAGCTCTTCGATAGCTGTAAAGTTTATTTTAGGCGTATGTAAGGTATCATCGGTAACTACTTCGCCAGCATTGAAATAACTTTCAAATTTGGCTATCCATTCTGCTGGAAGGATGCCCAGAGTGCCGTCATCAAGCTGTACAAACTTACTTTTGTTGCGGATGGCCTTATGCAGGGACTTTAAACTTGCCTTTTTTTGACCATACTTTGCCTGTATAATGGTGTTGAACCAGTTCATGCCGCTCAGCACTTTAATGTCGATACTGATTTTATGAGGACTAAGACGGTTACCTTCAATTTCATTAAAACCCAGTATAGTGATGCCCTGATTACGCCATTGTTCAAAAACATCCAGAAACCAATCCTCATTCAGGAAATGTTTTTTGTGCAGGTAAAAATAATACAGGTCATCATCGGCCTGCTCTTCAAAATAAGGATGCTGCCTGATCAGGCTAGCTATAAAGGCCATTTCTGCGGGCTCATTGCGCTGTACCAGGAATTCTTTTCCTTTGGCATCGGTTCCATAGATATTTCTTTTGGTACGCACCTGTATTTCAGCTTCCCCGTACCGCATTACCGGGATGAGCATTACATGACTTCCAAAATCCGATAGATAGATAACCTTTTCCGGATCCTGGTTAAAACCCATCTGCTCCAGTTGCTTTGGCGTAGCGGTCTGGATGTGCTGGTACTTTATGTCGATCGTATCTTCCAGCTTACCCAGCCATTGGCTTTTGATCAAGGGATATTTGGATTGATGAACCAGGAGATTACCAGGTCTTTGTTTCAGGAAACTCATCACATTCAAGGCCTGCAGATTATCGGCCAGGTATAAGGTATCACCGTTCAGCAGAAAATAACTGAACATAATGCGTTGATCTTTCAGCGTGTGGCGTTCGCCATTTATGTTGATATCAAGTGACAGTTCAAAAAAAGATCCGTCGGGTTTTACGCGTAATTGCACCCCCTGAGGAAGTTGAGCCACGTTGATTGGTATCAGGGATGAAGCGCTTACCTTTTCGCCCTTCTCCGTATCCTGATAATAAAAAGGGTAGCCCATGGGGTTTTTGACAATAGCCCGCAAAGCTGCCAGATCTGTTTCTGTCCTTTTGCCGGTAAGGTTATTTTGGAACTTGCTGATGCCGGTATAAAACTTCAATTCCTCGTGATCGGTAGTTTTCCAGATCAGGTCCATGGGCTCCAGGCGATTTAATGGGTTTTTGAGTTTTCCTTCTTTGGTCAGGGCCGAGGTAAAAAGCTCAACATGCAGGTATTTATAGTATTTATGTTCACGGATGACCACAAAATACGTTTGTTCATTATCCGGAGGAGACGATACCGGAGCTTGTTCCGGCTCCGAAGAGATCATCGTACGCAGGGTGTTAAGGCTTTCTTTGGTTACCGGGAAAAGATCGGGGGAGTGCGGACTGATCACCAACTTATTAAACAACAGCTCGATCCGGAAAAACTGATCTGGATCAGGCTCGTTTTCTAAACCATAAGGTATGGCGGCATTTTTTAGTTTTTGATGGCGCAGCCGCATATTAAAAAATACGGCAAACTCATCCTTCCGCAGAATGGTTTGTAATACCAGCGCTTCATGTTCGCATAATTTCCCGGGCTCGCTGGTACAAGCACAAGTGAGCAGCAATTGTTCGGCATCCTGTGATACCGTTACAGTAGGGAAGGCAGCATTTTTAGGTTGATGAAATACGCCTTCGTTAACAGCTAAATTAATGGGTGAAAGATATTGCCCTGCATCATCGTCGGTATAGAAACCGGCTGGGTTGTGTTGGGCAATATCCCTGCTGGTCATCGATTCCAGGTTAGTACCTCTGAAAATAAAATGATGGTTCCCGTCCTGTGTTTCTGTATTGCTCAATGTTTTACCCTGTATAAAATAACGAGAGCGAATTTAGGATAAAAAATAGATGTGCAGATGTACGGATATGCAGATGTGCAAATGAAGCTAAGGAAAGTAACAAAACCTATTTAACCACATGAAATACTTAGCCCCGGTTGGGTTTACATGTAAACCCATTATATGATGCTAAAATCAATTTAACTTATTGATCGTTAATTGATTGTATTTGTGTTGGCCATAAAATGTGTAAACCATGTAAACCCAGTTTGTAACAAAATGTCCCACCTGTTCAGGAGTTATGCCTAATCCCATTTTTCAAGCTGTATTTTTCATTTTTAAGATATGGCTCTGTCCATTGTAGGGCTATTTTGCTTCTTTGGCCCGCTTGACAAACGAATACCAGTTTTTTGTCGGCAGGTATGATATCTACAGATTCCTGCAACTCGTACAGCGGAATGTTTACGCCACCTATATTGTAATCGTCAAACTCATAGGTTTCGCGTACATCAATAAGATAGATCTCATCAGGGTTTTCTGCCAGCCAATTGGTTAGGGTTTCCATGCTGATCTCGCGGTCAAGAGATGTCGCCTGATTAGCAATTGTCGGTGCGGAAATTGCCTGTTTTTGTCTGGCTATTTTATAAACACTCATACTGGTATCGAGCGCGTTTATGCTGAATAGTTTACCAGAGAGAGTTTCGCCTATACCGCAAATGATCTTGATAGTTTCATTGGCCATATAGGTCCCGATGATACCCGGGAGAACCCCGATAACCCCTGTTTCGTCACAATTGGGCACCTCGTTTTCAGGAGGAGGTTCAGGAAATATATCCCGATAGTTGGGCCCGTCCTGGTAATTAAAAACGGATACCTGCCCCTCAAACTTAAAAATAGAACCAAATACCAACGGCTTGTTTAAGGCCACGCAAGTATCATTCACCAGGTAACGTGTAGTAAAGTTATCAGAGCCATCGATGATAAAATCGTAATGGCTAATGAGCCCTACTTTATTGTTCGCAGTTAGTCTCTCGTTATAAGCGGTTAGTTCCACGAAAGGATTTAATAGTTCCAACTTTTGTTTAGCCGTTTCGGCCTTGGGTTTTCCCACATCCGCAATAGAGTATAAGATCTGCCGGTGCAGATTGCTGATATCAACCACATCATCATCAACAATACCTATATGGCCAACACCGGCTGCCACCAGGTATTGTAAAATGGGACAGCCTAAGCCGCCTGCACCGATCATCAGCACCCTGGCTGCTTTTAATTTCTCCTGACCAGTTATGCCTAACTCAGGTAATATGATCTGGCGATCGTATAATTTCAGTTCTTCACGTTCCAACTTTTTTTTAATTTTGAACCCCGTATGTTAAACAATTATCCCAATCCTTCCACACCGGTTCATAGCCTTGCTGCATGATCACTTTGGCAATCTCAGCAGGGCTTCGTTCGTCTGAAATTTCAAATTGTTCCAATGATCCCGGTTCAACGGCATAGCCCCCCGGATTGGTTTTTGAACCCGCGCTGATGGAGGTGATGCCCAGTTTGATGATATTATTTCTGAAATGAGGCGATTCGCGGGTGGAGATGGATAGTTCTACTTCCTCATTAAACAAGCGATAAGCACATATCAACTGAACCAGTTCCCGGTCGTTCATCTCTACTTTAGGTTCCAGTCCGCCACTAAAAGGGCGCAACCGGGGGAACGACAGACTGTACTTGCTTTGCCAGTATTTCTTTTCGAGGTAATTAAGGTGCAGCGCGGTAAAAAAGCAATCCGTCCGCCAATCCTCCAAACCAATCAATACACCCAGTCCCATTTTATGAATGCCTGCCTGCCCGAGCCGGTCAGGTGTTTCCAGACGGTATTTGAAATTGGATTTTTTTCCTTTGGGATGGTGTTTCTTGTAATCTTCCCGGTGGTAGGTTTCCTGGTAAACCAGTACGGTGTTCAAGCCGTAGGGTGTCAATTGCTCATAGTCTTCCAGATCCATGGGCTGTACCTCCATTGAGATATGTGCAAAATGCGGACGGATAAGTTCCAATACTTTTTTAAAGTAATCTACATGCACCGCCACATTGTCTTCGCCGGTTACCAAAAGCACATGCTCATAACCCATATCCTTGATCACTGCCACTTCCTGCATAATTTCCATGGGCGACAGCGTTTTTCGCCTCATCTTATTGTCGTAGCTAAAGCCGCAATAGGTGCAAATATTGCTACATTCGTTGGACAGGTAAAGCGGCACATACATCTGGATCACCTTGCCGAAGCGTTTAAGGGTAAGCTGCTGACTAAGCTGCGCCATTTGCTCCAGGTAAGGGGAAGCAGCCGGTGAAACCAGTGCTTTAAAATCCTCTAGTGTACGTTTGGTGGCCGACAAAGCTTTTTCCACATCAGCACCGGTTTTGGCGTAGATGCTGGCTTTTACCTCACCCCAGTTATGGGTTTCAAAAATATCGTTAAAGCTATGCATCTAAAAAAGAGGTTAAAGGACTGCTGGCAACGGCGTGTGAAACAGGGGAGGCCAGTTTGGCCTCAAAAGCCATCCGGCCGGCTTTTACCGCAATTTTAAAGGCAGCGGCCATGCGTACCGGATCACCAGAAACAGCTATGGCGGTGTTGACCAATACGGCATCGGCGCCAATTTCAAGCGCCCATGTAGCATCTGATGGTGAACCTATCCCGGCATCAATAATAACAGGCACATTGCTTTGCGCTATGATGATCTCTAAAAAATCGATGGTTTTTAAGCCTTTATTACTGCCAATGGGCGAACCAAGGGGCATTACCGCGGCTGTACCGGCATCTTCCAGACGTTTGCACAAAACCGGGTCGGCATGAATATAAGGCAACACCACAAAACCCATTTTGGCCAGTTCTTCTGTGGCTTTGAGGGTTTCGATAGGATCCGGCATCAGGTATTTGGGATCGGGATGGATCTCCAGTTTTATCCAGTTGGTTTCCAAAGCCTCGCGCGCCAGTTGCGCTGCGAAAATAGCTTCTTTGGCATTGCGTACACCCGAAGTATTGGGCAGGAGGTTTATATGCGGGTATTTTAAACGGATCAGCAGATCGTCCTGCTCATTGTTTTTGACATCAACGCGCTTTAGGGCTACCGTTACCAGTTCGGAACCCGAAGCCACCAAAGCTTCTTCCATTAATGCAGAAGAGCTGAATTTCCCAGTTCCCGTAAACAGACGGGAACTGAAAGTTTTATTGGCTATTTTTAACATTTATACTTCTTTTAAAACGTTCATATGTAACTGCCTGTAGATATGTTGGGTAGTTTGTGCCGCATCGACAGCATATGTGATTGCTCCTGAAATGGCCACACCATGTACGCCGGTTTGCATGATAGCCGGGATATCATCCGGTTCAATTCCACCAATGGCGATAATAGGGATGCTGATCCCTGCCGATCTCACCCGTTCCAAAATTCCCTGATAACCTTCCAGCCCTAAAATCGGGCTCAGCTTTTCTTTGGTTTTGGTAAACCGGTAGGGTCCCAGACCAATATAATCGGTACCTTCGGCAACTCTTTGCTCAATGTGCTCAAAAGTATTGGCTGTTCCGCCGATAATCATTTGGTTACCTACTATTTGTCTTGCCCCTGCAATCGGCGTATCCTGTAATCCGAGGTGCAAACCGTATGCACCTGCTTGCAGTGCAATTTTCGGATGATCGTTCACGATCAGCTTCGCGCCAAATTCCTCGCATAATGCCCGGGCTTCCAGCGCGTATTCGAGGATCAGGCTTTCGGGCTGATCTTTTACCCGGAGCTGGATCCATTTACAACCAGCGCTTAGCGCGGCTTTTATAGCCGTTAGGTGCGTTCCGTTTGGCGGTTGTTGCGATATATAATGAAGTTTATCAATCATATTTGTTTTGTTAAAAGGTGTTCCTGTAATTTTCTGAAGTTGGTGATGGCATGCGCCGGATCGTTCCATATCGTACCCAAAACAGCAGCACCATCGAAACCCATTAGTTTTAGTTTATCCAGATTCGAAACTTCCACACCGCCTAGGGCGATAATCTTTGGTTGAGTATCGTTTCGATTGATATGGAAACCCTCAGGTAGTTTACTTTGATAATCTGGTTTGGATATGCTATTAAATACAGGTCCGAAAAAGGTATAATCAAATGGCTCTAATGAGCTCAAATAGGTTATATTATGAATTGATGTACTCAGTATATAACCCTGTTCTTTTTGATGAGTCAGTTTATCCGATCCTGTAGCCAATCTGTGCTTTTCGGTATAATGCAGCCTTTTGATATTAAAATCTATGGCGATGTGATGATACTGGTATAATGCGATATACGGATAAAAACTCTGATCGATCTGTCGTAACAGATCAATCAGTCGCTTTTCATCCCAATCGGGTTTTCGCAAATGAAAACGCGTTAAACCAGCTTCAAATAATTGGTTGATTAATCGCGCTTCATGAGCTACAGTATCTGGATGTGAAATAACTATCAGTTGCATATTTATCCATATTACTCGTAAGTGGTATCAAGGCCTGTCAGTCTGAGCTTGTCGAAGACTCGCGCGGAAAGGCCCGCCCACCATGCTTCGACAGGCTCAGCATGACGGCTGGCTCTTACAAGTATATTTCACTTCCCTTCTCCGTAAACTCCTTTGATTTTTGCTCCATGCCTTTTGCCAGCGCGACTGCCTCATCCACACCATTTTCTTTGGCATATTCCCGTACATCCTGCGTAATTTTCATCGAGCAAAAGTTAGGGCCGCACATGGAGCAGAAGTGGGCAATCTTGGCGCCATCAGCAGGCAGGGTTTCATCATGAAACTCCCGTGCAGTATCCGGATCAAGCGAGAGATTAAACTGGTCTTCCCATCTAAACTCAAAGCGGGCTTTACTTAAAGCGTTATCCCGGTATTGCGCACCGGGATGACCTTTAGCCAGATCGGCGGCATGAGCCGCTATTTTATAGGTGATTACCCCGTCTTTTACATCTTTTTTATTCGGCAAGCCTAGATGCTCTTTGGGGGTAACATAACACAACATGGCTGTACCAAACCAACCGATCATGGCCGCGCCAATGGCCGAGGTAATATGATCATAACCGGGAGCGATATCAGTTGTCAGCGGACCTAAGGTATAAAACGGGGCCTCACCGCAATGTGCCAGTTGCTTGTCCATGTTCTCTTTGATCATGTGCATGGGTATATGTCCCGGACCCTCAATAATGGTTTGTACATCATGTTTCCAGGCAATTTTGGTGAGTTCGCCCAGTGTTTCCAGTTCACCGAACTGCGCTGCGTCATTGGCATCGGCAATACAGCCTGGTCGTAATCCATCACCTAAGGAGAAGGCCACATCATAGGCTTTCATGATCTCACAGATCTCTTCAAAATGGGTGTACAGGAAATTTTCTTTATGATGGGCCAGGCACCATTTGGCCATGATAGAACCACCCCGTGATACAATACCGGTAATGCGCTTGGCCGTCAACGGTACGTAGCGCAACAGTACACCTGCATGAATAGTAAAATAATCCACGCCTTGTTCTGCCTGTTCAATCAGCGTATCCCGGAACAGCTCCCAGGTCAGGTCCTCCGCTTTGCCGTTCACTTTTTCCAAAGCCTGGTAAATAGGTACTGTACCGATTGGCACAGGAGAATTACGGATGATCCACTCGCGTGTTTCATGGATGTTTTTACCGGTAGATAGATCCATAATGGTATCCGCTCCCCAGCGGCAGGCCCAAACCGCTTTTTCTACTTCCTCTTCAATGCTGGAAGTAACGGCCGAATTACCAATGTTGGCATTGATTTTCACCAAAAAATTACGACCAATGATCATCGGCTCAATTTCCGGGTGGTTAATATTAGAAGGGATCACGGCACGACCCGCGGCAACTTCCGAACGTACAAACTCGGGTGTTATATATCCTTTTGGTGTATTTGCCCCAAAACTATGGCCCTGGTGCTGATGGCTCATGACCTCATATTGCCCGTTCAACTGTTCCTTTAACAGATCGATACGCTGGTTCTCGCGAATAGCAATGTATTCCATCTCGGGTGTAATGATGCCTTTTCTGGCATAATGCATCTGCGATACGTTCATGCCGGGTTTTGCCCTCAAGGGTTTGCTTACATAAGCAAAACGCAGTTCATCCAGGCTATTATCGTTTAAACGCTGCTGTCCGTATTGAGAGGATATGCCTTCCAGCTGCTCCACATCGCCGCGGTTTATGATCCATTGTTCCCGCAAACGGGGCAGACCTTTTTTTACGTCGATAGCCACGTTAATATCAGTATACGGGCCGCTGGTATCATAAACGGTAACCGGCGCGTTAGGCTCGGTTTCGCCAAAACGGCCATGCAGCTTGGTATCGCTTAAACTAATCTCGCGCATGGCTACCTGGATGTCATGCAGCTGACCTTTTACAAAAACTTTTCTGGAGCCCGGGAACGGATCGGTAGTTAATACCTGATCGGTTGGAATTTTTTCTTGCTTCATCTGAATAATTATTGAATTATTGATTTAGTGAATTAGTGATTTTTATGAAGGGGTGATTCATTTGCACATCTGCATATTTACACATCCGCACATCTAATTTTATCCGCCTTGCGTTGCTTTGATGATAACTATTTGATCCTGGGGACTAATCACATGATCATCCCAGTTGGCCCGTGGAATAATGGCCTGGTTGATGGCTACGGCAATACCCTTTGAACCTGATGCAGTTAGTACTGCCGAAGGGAAAAGTGACGATAACCCTATGGG
>Ga0105237_10004010_pt1 | contig 17216 bp, 17 predicted proteins | sample KBSC24metaG_FD_81520 | JGI IMG/M metagenome (GOLD analysis project Ga0105237, IMG submission 81520) | Corn rhizosphere microbial communities from Kellogg Biological Station, Michigan, USA - KBS C2-4 metaG | ecosystem: Host-associated > Plants > Roots > Rhizosphere > Soil | place: Michigan, USA... | reverse complement strand
TGGCGCAGCCGGCGAGCGCCATGCCTGCCCCGCCCACGGCGATGCCGGCCAGCGAGCTCAACAGCGTGCGTCGATCATCCATGGCAGCAGCTCCAGAAATATTGGGCCTCCTCTAGACGCTTTAGTGCCCCGCCGGGCTCGCCAGGATTGGTCAGTTTCGACCTTGGCGATCCAGTGTTTCCGGTCAGACGACAAGAACCCATGCCAATCCGGCAAGGGAGCATACACCAAGGATGCTGAACGTGCCGAACCTGAACCGCACCATCGCCGCAAGCGCAACAAGCGAGAGCAGAGCGGCAAACCAGTCGATCGTACCAAGGTCGGGGATCGGCAGCGTAAAAGGTCCTGCACGACGATCGGCGATACGGCCGAACCAATAGTGGAGTGCGAACCAGACCGCCAGGTTGAGGATGACGCCGACCACGGCGGCGGTAATCGCTGCAAGCGCTCCTGCGAGCGCCCGGTTCTCACGCAACCGCTCGATGAACGGCGCGCCTGCGAAGATCCCGAGAAAGCAGGGAATGAAGGTGACCCAGGTGGTGAGGAGACCGCCCAGCGTGCCGGCCAGCAGCGGCGGCAAGCCTGCTGGATGCCGGTAGGCGGCCAGGAAGCCGACATATTGCGTGACCATGATCAGCGGGCCAGGCGTGCTTTCGGCAAGCCCCAGTCCATCCAGCATCTCCCTTGGCGAAAGCCAGTGATAATGATCGACCGCCGATTGCCCGACCCAGGACAGCACCGCATAGGCGCCACCGAAGGTGAGCATCGCCATCTTCGAGAAGAAAAAGCCGATTTGGACAAAGGCGCTGTCCTTTGGTGCGAAGATGGCGATTACAACCAGTGGTGCCAGCCAAACGCCGATCAGCGCCGCCAAAATCGCGATTACGCCTCGATGACCCGAACGTGCATGATCCGGGATGCCGGTTCCGAGCAGGCTGTCTTCGTCCCGTACTGCCCCGCTCTGTACCGCCGCGTGACCGCCGCCTCGAAAGACCTCGGCCCCGGAACGCGCTGAAACCCATCCGATCAGGCCGGCGGCGAGAATGACGAGCGGGAACGGGATATGGAGGAAGAACAACGAAAGGAAGGCCAGCACCGCGACCATCCTGCGAATGCCGTTCCCAAGCGCACGCAATCCGATCCGAACGACCGCCTGAAACACGATGGCGACGACGGCGGCCTTGAGGCCGAAGAGCAATCCAGCGATCGGCGCGGCGTGCCCGACAAGCACGTAGAGCCAGGAGAGCGCCATAATGGCGAGCGCACCCGGCAGGACGAACAACGTGCCGGCGATCAGCCCGCCTCTGGTCCGATGCAGGAGCCAACCGATATAGATGGCCAGCTGCTGTGCCTCGGGGCCTGGAAGCAGCATGCAGAAGTTGAGCGCGTGCAGGAAGCGCTCCTCCCCGATCCATTTCTTTTCGTCGACCAGGATGCGGTGCATCACCGCAATCTGTCCGGCCGGGCCGCCGAAGCTCAGCGCCGCGATACGGGCGAAGGTGCGGAAGAATTCTCGATTGGAAGGTGACGCCATCATGCTCCCCTTCGGCCGAAGCCGCCTGGAAGCAACCTTGGGCATCACGCCTGACCGGGAGGTTGCTGGATCCCGCCTGAGATGCCGGGCATGGTATGAGAGAGGCCCGATCGTTGCAAGCCTCGCCCGGTCGGGCAAGAGAACGATCGCATCCCACGGAACGCGCGTTGCTGCCGATCATTCGAAGCAGATGGAGCTTCTCCACAAGATTGGCGAAGGCCTTCTCATGGCTGCCGGCATGGCTTGGAAGACGGGCTGGAGCCTCGTTCTCGGCTTCGCCATCTCCGCCGTGCTGCAGACGATCGTCTCCGCGGATACGCTCAAGGACAGGCTCGGGGACAACGGTGTAAAGCCCGTGGCCATCGCCGCCGCCGCCGGTGCCGCGAGCTCGAGCTGCTCCTATGCCTCGGCTTCGATCATGCGCACGCTCTTCAAGCGGGGTGCCGCACTTGGCCCTTCGCTCGCCTTCCTCATAGCCTCGACCAACCTCGTGCTCGAACTGGGCGTGATCCTCTGGCTGCTCATGGGCTGGCGCTTCGTCATCGCCGAATGGCTGGGGGGCATCGTGATGGTCGCAGTCGTCGCCTTGCTCGCGCATTGGCTTGTTCCCCGCTCGTTCATCAAGGATGCGCGCGAGCATCAGGAGACCGGGCATGGACATGATCATGGACCGATGTCGGTCGAAGGAAACAGTTGGCGCGCACGTCTCGCCAATCCCGCCACCAGACCGGCCATCGGCGCGGCCTTCGTCATGGAGTGGCGGATGCTGTGGAAGGATCTCCTCGCCGGCTTCCTGATCGGCGGCATGCTCTCCGCGCTTGTACCGCATGGCTTCTGGCAGCAGCTCTTCCTGTCGGATGCTCCGGCATGGCTACGCGTTCCGGCCGATGTCTTGATCGGCCCCGTCGTCGCGATGCTGAGCTTCGTCTGCTCGATCGGCAACGTCCCGCTTGCCCTCACCCTGTGGGGCGGTGGCGCGAGCTTCGGCGGCGTCCTTGCCTTCCTCTACGCCGACCTGATCATCCTGCCGCTGATCGACGCCTACCGGCGCTATTTTGGCTGGAGGGTGGCGCTCACTATCACGGGCCTGCTCTTAGCCTCGATGGTCATTGCGGCCCTCGTGATCGGGTTCGTCTTTAGCGCCGTGGGTGCGGTACCGCCTCCTGTGGCAGCCCCCACGGCCGCGATCAGCTTCCGGATCGACTACACCTTCTTCCTCAACCTGGCCGCGGCGGCGCTCGCGCTCTGGCTCGTCTGGTCGAGCCGGAAAGCGCCTACGCATGATGCTCACGATCACCATTGTGGCCACCACATGTAGCTGGAGGGCAGTGACGCTGTCGGTCGCGTCCGTCGGACAAGCGCGATCGATCATAGCGAGTGGTCCGAGCCACGATCTTTCTGACGAGGAGCAACATGATAATAAGCCTGAGCTCAGATCCGATGAATTGCTCGCCCTACTGTTGCAGGGCCGACGGTCCGCTGTAGCGAACGACGTAAGCAGTCTTCTACGACCGGGATTGGGCGCCGAGCTGTCTCAGCTAGTCGCCGCAGCGAAGCAGGAATGGCAATTATGATCGCGATGTGGAGTTAGCTGAGGAGATCGGTAATCCGCTGACTCATCGCATCCATCGAGAACGGCTTTGTCAAAACGTGCATCCCAGACGCTAGATGTCCATGGCTCAGCACCGCATTCTCTGCATAGCCGGTGATGAAGAGGATCTTGAGATCGGGCCTGCGGGCGCGTGCCGCGTCCGCAACCTGCCGCCCGTTCATGCCGCCCGGGAGACCGACGTCGGTGATGAGCAGGTCGACGCGCGCATCGGAATCCAGGATCCTGAGACCCGATGGGCCATCGCCGGCCTCAAGGGCTGCGTAGCCGAGGCCTTCCAGGATATCCATGACAAGCATACGGACCGTTGGCTCGTCATCGATGACAAGGACGGTCTCGCCGCGCCGCGCCTGCGGCGTCAACGTCGGCTCTGTCTCGAACATGGCCTCAGCGTCCGCCTCGCCGAGATGGCGTGGAAGGTAGAGACAGATCATCGAACCCTGGCCCAGCTCCGAATATATCCGGGTCTGGCCACCGGATTGTCGCGTGAAGCCGTAGATCATCGACAGACCAAGGCCGGTTCCCATTCCGATCGGCTTTGTGGTGAAGAAGGGATCGAAGGCCTTCGAGATGGTGTCCTTGCTCATGCCCGTGCCGGTGTCCGACACGCAAAGCGAGATATATTGACCGGGCTCCATGTCGCGTTCGGCTGCCGCACGTTTGTCGAGCCAGCGGTTGCCCGTCTCGATCGTGATCTTTCCGCCCTCCGGCATGGCGTCCCGCGCGTTGATGCACAGATTGAGCAGCGCGTTCTCCAGCTGGCTGGGATCGACAAGCACGGGCCATAATCCGGCTGCGTTCACGGCTTCGACTTGGATTGACGGCCCAACCGTCCGTTCGATGAGATCGGTCATGCCGTTGACCAGATCCTTCACGCTTGTCGGCTTCGGCGCCAGCGTCTGCCTTCGCGAGAAAGCGAGCAGGCGATGGGTTAACGCTGCCGCCCGCCGCGCGGCGCCCTGCGCTGCCTGGACATAGCGATCGGTATCCGCCGAGCGCCCTTGCGCAAGGCGCATCTGGATCATTTCCAGGCTGCCGGTGATACCGGTGAGTAAATTATTGAAGTCGTGGGCGAGCCCGCCAGTGAGTTGCCCCACCGCCTCCATTTTCTGGGACTGTCGAAGCGCCTCTTCGGTCGCAAGCAGTTCGGTCGTCCTTTCCTCAACCTGTTGCTCAAGCGAGGCAGCAAGGTCGCGAAGTTCGACCTCGGCTCGGCGACGTTCACTCGCGACCCGCGTTCGTTCGGCGACGTCGCGGATGAAGGCGAGTTCGTCCTCCGGCCATTCGCGCGCCGTGGCGTGATTTAGATAAAGCAAAGCCACGAGGCCGCCCTGTTCGGTCAGCGGCATGTTGACGACAGACTGGGCGCTGATTGCCTCGAGCGCCTCGGCACCGTCCGTCGTACGTGGATCAAGGCGGGCATCCGGGATGATCACGTCTTCGCCACGCTTCAGGTTCTCGATATAGGACCCGTAATCCCGGAACTGGAGAACGCCCGCGAGCGATCTGATACCCTCGGCATTCCAATCGCGCTCGATCGTGATCGTTTCAAGGACGGGATCGATCAATCCGTAGCCTGCGCGGCTGACCTCGAGCGCCTCGCCGAGAATCCTCGCGGCCTCGAAGGAAATGTCGCCGGGATCCTGTATATCGCGCACGACGTCGCTCAGTTCGACCAGAGCCATGCGCATTCGCTCGGCGCGGCGCTGTTGGGTAACATCCGAGGAAATGCCCGTGAGCCGCAGCGGCTTTCCCTCGGCGTCCAGGAAAGCCTGTCCGCGCGACGCCAGCCACCGGACGTCCCCGGCGGGTGTGACGATCCGATAGGTCTGGTCGAAATCCGCACCCTGCCGGCGAACGCGCTCGATCGCCTCTATATTGGCAGTTCGATCCGCGGGATGGATTGCGGCGATCCGATCCTCGAAGGTGAAAGGCTGATCCTGATCGATCCCGAACAACGCCCGGCATGCGGGTGACGAGGTCAGTTCATCCTTGTCGAAATTGATGCTCCAGGTCCCGAATCGGCCCGCGCGCAGCGCGAAGTCGAGTTCGCGTTCCTGTTCGTTTTGCCGCTGCAGCCGGTTCGTGATCTCCGCCATGAGGGCAGCGTTCGAGCTTTCCAGGCCCTCGAGACGCTCGCGCTCGAGCGTGACATCAACCTGGCTTGCGAAGAAATATGCGAGCTTGCCCGCCTCGTCGAAGACCGGCGCGAGGAGCAGCCGGTTCCAGAATGGTTCGCCCGATTTGCGGTGGTTGCGGATGTCGATCTCGATGGGACGCACCGCTTCCACCGCATCGTGAATGGCGCGGACGGCGGCGGGATCGGTGTCATCGCCCTGCAGGAAGCGGCAATTACGTCCAAGGATCTCGTCACGGCCATAGCCCGTCAGCCTGCAGAAGGAATCGTTGGCGAAAACGACCGGGTTATCGTCGAGACGCGGGTTCGTGATAATCATCGGCATGCGCGTCGCACGCACGGCGGCGACGAACGGGTCGGTCCCGCTATCGAGGCCCAGGACCTCCGCTTCGATACGCTGGGAATCGGCGCTCCCTTGTGCATCCCAGTCGTTGCCTGTCATCCGTTTCGCTCGTCCGAAGTTTATGCCGCCGCAGTCCCCCAACCGGAGAAAACGGCCTCAAGTTCCAATCCGTCAAACCCGGATGTGTGACCGCAGTGGCGACGAGAAGCGTTAACGGCGCCCCCCCGAGCCCGGCGGAATGATTTGGGGCGTGGTCCGGTCGACGCTCGCAGGTGCATTCAATCACACAGAAGCAGACCGTCCGTAGTCGGGAAGCGTGTCTCAGGGCACCAATGTCTGCGATTGGGCGCGTTCCGGCCTGACAGCTCGCGATTAGCCCGTGTCTTCCCTGACCCGACGGCGGACCCGAAGCCCGAAATCGAGGCCCCTTCTCCAGCTCCTATTTACTGGGATTGGAGGTCAGTGATGCCCATGCCGAAAGCGCCGATCGGGCGATGTCCTCGAGCATCGCCCGGTCCGCGCCATCACGGGCCTGGATCGACATGCCCTGCTGGACGGTGACGTAGAAGCGCGCCAGTTTGTCGACATCGGTCCCGGGCGGGAGCTCACCGGTGTCGATCCCCTTCGCCAGGCGGGCGGCGAGATCGGCCGTGTTCCGCAGGCGCTTCGCAATCAGCTCGGACCGGAGCACCTCGTTGCCATCCGTCGAATGCAGCGCCGACAGCACGACCAGGCACCCGCTCGGCTTGCCGGCGCGGGTGAACTTGTTGGCCGTCTCCATCAGGAAGCCCTCGACGGCGCCATAGGCGGTCTCCGCCTTCGAAATCGCCGCCCAGATGTCCGCCCCGTCCGTCGCGACGTAGAGGGCGACGGCCTTCCGGAACAGCTCCTCCTTCGAGCCGAAGGCCGCGTAGAGGCTCGGGGCACCGATCCCCATTCCCGAGGTCAGATCGACCATCGAGGTGCCCTCGAACCCCTTGTCCCAGAAGATTTCCATAGCGCGAACAAGCGCTTGGTCCCTGTCGAATTCCCGGGGGCGACCACGGCCAGCCATCACACTCCCTCATTTTTGAAGTGATCGATATATATTTCGCTTGACTAGAAATTCAAGCGGCAAATTTATGTAACGATCACTGCATAAATGGAGCCAAACATGTCTTCTCTCCACGGAAAACGCGCGTTCATCACCGGCGCGAGCCGTGGCATCGGTGCCGCCATCGCCCGCCGCTTCGCCGCGGACGGAGCCGCGGTCGCGATCGGTTACGAGCGCTCGGCCGATGCCGCCAACACCATCGCGAAGGACATCGAGGCTCCGGTGGGCGTGCCTTCGCCGTCCAGATGGACGCGGCCAACCCCCATTCGATCAAGGCGGCGGTCGACGAAGCCGCGGAAAAGCTCGGCGGCCTCGACATCCTCGTCAACAATGCCGGCATCATCCGCTACGGCGCCGCCGGCGAGATCACCCTCGAGGATATCGATGCGACGCTGGCGGTGAACGTCCGTGCCGTGATCCTCGCCACCCAGGCGGCGTTGCCCCACATGGCTGACGGCGGCCGCATCATCTCGACCGGCAGCAATCTGGCGGATCGCGTGCCCGATGCGGGCAAGGCGCTCTATTCCGCCAGCAAGGCCGCGCTGACCGCCCTGACCAAGGGTTTCGCCCGCGATCTCGGTCCGCGCGGGATCACCGTCAACCTGGTGCATCCGGGCTCGACCAACACCGACATGAACCCCGCCGACGGCCCCCATGCCGAAGCGCAGCGCCAACGCATGGCAATCAAGGAATATGGCCGCGCCGAGGATGTCGCCGCGCTCTACGCCTTCATCGCCAGCGATGAGGCCCGTTCGGTCAACGGCACCGGCTTCACGGTGGACGGCGGAGCGAACGCGTGACCGCCGCCGGCGACCGCCCCGAGCAGACGCTGAACAAGGCCCTCTGGCTGATGGCCCCGACGACGACGATCGTCGTCGCGGCAGAGTTCATCGTCGTCGGGCTCCTCCCGCTCGTCGCGCAGGATCTGCGCATTCCGCTCGCCCAGGCCGGCGCGCTGGCGGGCTGGTTCGCCTTTTCGGCGGCGGTCGCCGGCCCTTCGTGACCCTGATCGCCAGCCGGCTGTCCCCGCGCGTCATCCTGACCGCGACCTTGCTACTCTACGCGATCGGCAATCTGGTGGTCGCGCTCGCATCCGACTTCACCGTCATGCTGCTGGCGCGGCTCGTCCAGGGGGCCGTCCTCCCCGGCTTCATCAGCGTCGGGGCGTCGGTCGTCACGCGCGGCTCGCACCCTCGCACCAACATGGCAAGGGCCTGGCGCGGGCCAATATCGGTTTCGTGCTCGGCGTGTTGCTGGCTCTGCCGGCGGGCGTCGCGCTCGCGCAAGTCGGCAACTGGCGCCTGCCGTTCATCATCCTCTCGATCGCCTCGCTGCTGCTCGCCCCGTTGCTCGCCCTGCTCTTCCCGAAGCTGCCGGCAGCCAAGCCGGCGGGCCTCGTGGGGCAGCTCGGCCTGCTGCGCCAACCGCTGTTCCTCGCGCATCTCGGTCTCTCGGTACTGCTCTTCTCGGCGATGTTCTCCGCCTACACCTATTTCGGTGCCTGGGTGGAGGACGCGCTCGGTCTTTCGCCGCTGGGCGTCGCGCTCCTCCTGTTCCTGTTCGGCATCGCCGGCCTCTTCGGCAACGGCATTGCGGGGCGGTTCGCGGATCGCGCACCGATCAGGGCAACGGTCGTCGCGATCCTGATCCTCGTCGCCGCCGTCAATCTCGCGGCGCTGGCCGGGCACTCGCTCCTGCTGGCCGTGGTGCCGCTGGTCGTGTGGAGCATCAGCCACACCGCCTCGGTGACGCTCGGCCAGATCCGCGTCACGCTCGCGGGGCGCGAGGCGCCACCGTTCGCCATGACCATGAACATCGCCTTCGCGAATCTCGGGATAGCGGTCGGCACGCTCGGCGGCGGCCGGATGATCGACGCCCACGGTGTCGGCGCCATCGGCCTTGCCCCCATCGGCTTTGTCCTCGTCGCTTTGCTTCTCGTCATTCCCATTGGCCGGAGCGCGATGCGCAGCACGTCCGGGCGGATCAACAACAGCGCGTCCAACCTCGTGTGAAACCACACGACAAGACAAGGAGAATGAGAAATGCTTTCCACCGTCATGAAGCAAGCGGGCCTCGCTCTTGCGCTGTTGTCCGCGGTTCCCGGGACGGCCATGGCCGCCAGCGCCCCCGCCACGCCCTCGACGTCCGCCGAGGAGTTCCCGACACCGGCAGGTTTCACGCCCGGCTTCCAGGCCGTCGATGGGGTGAAGATCCATTATCTGAAGGGCGCCAAGGGTCCGCTCGTGCTGCTCGTCCACGGTTTCGGCCAGACCTGGTATGAATATCACCAGATCACGCCGCTGCTCGCGAAGACCAACACGGTCATCGCGATCGACCTGCCGGGCCTCGGCCTGACGGACCCGCCGCGGTCCTACGCCGGTCAGGACGTCGCGAAGCTGATCCACCAGTTCGCGAAATCGCACAGCCCGAACGCGCCGTTCGACCTCGTTTCGCACGACATCGGCAACTGGGACACCTTCCCGATGGTCGCCGAGCACCAGGCCGACTTCAAGCATGTCGTCTTCATGGAGGCGCCCCTGCCCGACGAGAGCATCTACGCCTTCCCCGCCTTCACGCCGCAGGGGGAATCGCTCGTCTGGCACTTCAGCTTCTTCGCGGCCGGCGACAACCTGCCCGAGACGCTGATCGCCGGTAAGGAACACGAGTTCTTCCGGCACTTCATCGAGGCGCACCTGGTCAACAAGGCGGCGTTCACGCCCGAAATGTACGACATGTATGCGCGCTCCTACGCCAAGCCGCAGTCGCTGCACGCCGCGATGGAATATTACCGCGCGCTCGTCGAGACGCAGAAGCGCAACGTGCCGCTGTTCCAGAACAAGCTCACCATGAAGACGATGGCGATCGGTGGTGGCTCACCCGTCTCGGTCGGCCAGTTCCAGCTCGACCAGCTCGCCAAATATGCGACCAACATGAAGGGTGTGGTACTGCCGAACTGCGGCCATTGGGTGCCCGAGGAATGCCCGGCCACGTTCAATCCGACGATCCTGAACTTCCTCGCCGACAAGTGACGCGGGTTGCGGCCGGACACTTTCGATCCGGCCGCCTGTCCGCCAGACACCCAAGGAGCCTCCCATGACATCGACACATCCCGAGATCATCGTCGTGGGCGGCTCCCTCGCCGGCCTGACATTCGCCCTCGCCAGCGCGACACGCGGTGTCCCCGTGCGTGTGATCGAGCGTACCGTCCGCAAGACCCACGGCGGCGACAATCTGAACGTGGATCTCGCCGCGATCGCCCAGGCCACGGGATGCGACCCGCGGTTCGGATCGAAGCTGCCCGTCGTCCACGCCTTCCGCGATCGCCACCTCACCACCTGGCCGGCCCTCTACCGCTGGTTGCGCGACAGGGCGGACGAAATGCCCGGCATCACTCTGGAAGAGGACAAGTCCGTGGCCTCGGTCCGGGCGGAGGGTGACGGTGCGATCCTGATCTTTACCGATGGCACCACCGCGTCCGCCGACGCCGTGATCGGCGCCGACGGCTATCACAGCACCGTGCGCCGCGCGGTCGCGCCGGAGCAGCCCCTCGTAAACTATGCGGGCTATATCGTGTGGCGGGGTCTCATCGAGGAAAGCGCGCTCTCGAGGCCGGTGCCGTGGCCCACGGACGGTGGGCTGTGGATCGCACGCGAGCAAGGCCACCGGCTGGTCGCCGCGGTCCTTCCCGGCCGCGACGGCTCGCTGGAGATCGGGCGCCGGCAGGTCACCTTCGCCTGGTTCGACACGCGGCAGGCGGAGTTGCTTCACCGGACCGGCTGCCTCGACGATGACGGGCACGTCATCGGCACGCTCGACACCGCGTTCATCAGCACGGAGGTTCGAGACGAGCTTGCCGGCCTCGTGCCGCAGCTCTGGCCGGAAACCTGGGCCGAGGCCGTGAGCGTCGGCGTTCGGGCTCCGGACGTGATGCGCGGCGCCCCGATCGGCGAATATCGACCCGAGCGGCTGGTGCGCGGACCGCTGGCGATCATCGGCGACGCCGCGCACATGCTGTCGCCGATGACGGGCAGCGGCTATGCGAGCGGGGTCGGCGATGCCGCCGTCCTTGCGGACATGCTCTCACGGCGGGATTCCTCGGAAGCGCTTCCAGGCGGACGAGCAGCGCGCCGTCGAGATCGATCCCGGCTATGAGGCCGTCGTTCCGTAATAGATCGTCCCCGATGCCTCTGGCCCTCGGCGGCGCCTGCCCCTATTTCTGCGGCCATGAAATATCTCCACACCATGATCCGCGTGTCGGATCCGCAGGCGACGATCCGCTTCTTCGAGCTGCTGGGCCTAAAGGAAACCAAGCGCTACGACAGCGAGCAGGGGCGCTTCACGCTCATCTATCTCGCGGCGCCGGGCGACGAGGGCGCGGAGGTGGAGCTGACCCACAATTGGGACGAGACGGGCTATGACGGCGGCCGCAATTTCGGCCATCTCGCCTATCGGGTCGACAATATCTATGATCTCTGCGGCAAGCTGATGGACGCCGGCGTCACCATCAACCGCCCGCCGCGCGACGGCCACATGGCCTTCGTCCGCACCCCCGACAACATCTCGATCGAGCTGCTGCAGGCCGGCGACCGCCTGCCCCCCGCCGAGCCCTGGGCATCGATGCCCAACACCGGCAGCTGGTGAAACCGATGGCGTTCGAGCTCGTCCCGGTACCCGCGCTCAGCGACAATTATGTCTGGCTGCTCCACGACGATGCGAGCGGCGAGACGGTCGCGGTCGATCCCGGCGAGGCGGAACCCGCCCTGCAGGCGGCGGACGCGCGCGGCTGGCGGATCACGCAGGTGTGGAACACGCACTGGCACCCCGATCATGTCGGCGGCAACGCGGCGATCAAGGCGGCGACCGGCGCCACCATCACCGGACCGCGCGAGGAGGATCGCATCCCCACGCTCGATCGCGTGATCGGCGAAGGCGACACGGTGCGGATCGGCGGCCATGAAGGCATTGCGATCGCGGTCGGCGCGCACACATCCGGCCATATCGCAATCCATGTGCCGGATGCGGAGGTGGCGTTTACGGGCGACACCCTGTTCGCGATGGGCTGCGGCCGGTTGTTCGAGGGCACGGCGGCTGACATGTTCGCCGCGATGCGCAAGCTGGAGGCGCTGCCGCCGGAAACGCGCGTTGCCTGCGGCCACGAATATACCGTCGCCAACGGCCGCTTCGCCGTCTTCGCCGAGCCCGACAACGCCGCCGCGAGCGCGGCGCTGGCCGAGGCCGAGGCGCTGCGGGCGAAGGGGGTCCCGACCCTCCCCTCCACGATCGGCGCCGAGCGCGCCACCAACCCGTTCATGCGCGCGCGCTCGGCCGAAGAGCTGGGCGAACGCCGCGCCGCGAAGGATGCCTGCTGATGGTCGCGAAGCTGACTCCCGCCCAACGATCCGAACTGTTGCCGACCCTGCCGGAATGGAAAGCCGACGAGGCCCGCGACGGCATCGCGAGGAAGACCGTCTTCACCGATTTCGTTGCGGCGTTCGGCTTCATGACGCGCGTGGCGATCCTGGCCGAGAAGGCCGATCACCATCCCGAATGGAGCAACGTCTACAACCGCGTGGAAATCCTGCTGACCACGCACGATGCCGATGGCCTCTCGATGCGCGACATCGAACTGGCCCGCGCGATCGACGCGCTTCTGGCGGGCTGAGAGGCGGATCCGCTCACTCGCCGACCCTGACCATCTCGCCCTGCATCAGGATCGAGGCATCGCCTTCGGGCGGCAGCATCGCCCAGATGCCGGCGCCGGCCTCGTCGGGCGACATCACGCCCGCCCCGCTCGCGAACTGCCGGGCCATCTGCTCGCCGACCGGATAATCGTGCGCGGATAGTGTCGCCTCGTGGCGCGTGGTCGGGCTGTCGACGAAGCCGGGGCGGATCGCCACCACCCAGGTGTCGCGGCCCCGGCGCCGGAGTTCGCGGCGCACCACCCGCACCCACATCTCCACGCCGGCCTTGGCCGCGCAATAGGAGGCGTGGCCCTCGAACGGACTGCGAGCCGCCGCCGAGGAGATGAGGACGAGGCCGCTCTCATAGCCCGGCTCCACCGCGCGCAGGAACATGTCGCCCAGGATCTGCGGGGCGGTGCCGTTGGCCAGCAGCTCGCGCGCATAGGTCGCATGATCGACGTCGCCGACGAACGCCGCCTGGCTGCGGCACACGGCGTTATGGATGAAGATGGCGCGCCTGCCCCGGAAGTCGCGCAGCTCGCGCCGGAAGCTGTCCTCCACCGCGCCCCAAGTCCCGGGCTCGGTGAGGTCGAAGAGGATCGTCTCCAGCTCGGGATGCCGGCGGCGCGAGAGGTTGATCATCCGCGCGCCCGGATAGGGCACATTGCGCGCGAGGCCGCTGCCCAGCCCTTCGGTCGCGCCGCTGATCCAGACGAGGGTGTCGCCGTCGCTCATGACGCTTGCCCGGCGAGATAAGGCTGGCTCTTGCACACCAGCGTCCGCACGGCCTCACGTCGATCCATCCGTTCGAGATCGGCGTTGAACACCTCGATGCCGACCTCCAGCCCCGACGAATTGGCCTCGATGCGCGCCAGGATATCGGCGAGCGGCAGGCAGCCGTCGCCGGGCATCAGCCGGCCCGCCATCGGCACATAGGGCGCGCCCGGATCGGACGGCAGCCAGTCGTTGATCTGCACACCGCCGATCGCGCACGGCGGCAGGGCGTCGATATCCTCGATGCGGCCGTTCGATCGGGCGAAATGCCATGTGTCGAACAGGATCGTGAAATCCGCGATGTCCCGCGTGAGCGTGGCGGCCGCCGCCAGATCGGGCACGGCGGTTCCGGGAATGAACTCGAAGGTGCTGGCGAGGCCGTGCGCGCTGTTGCGGCCGACGAGGTGCGTCAGCGCATCGCGCATCGCGTCGGGTGACCGGGGGGCGCCGAGGAAATGGGTGAAGTTGACGGTCTGCGCCCCGACGGCCTCGGCCGCGCGCCAGCAATCCTCCTGGCTGGCCTCGAACAGCGCGCGCTTGCGCGGCTCGACCTCATGCGGCGGCGGCGTCCCGGGAACCGGGCTGATCAGCGGATCGATCGAAGTGACCCGGACACCGAGATCGTCGAGCCGCCGGCGCGCTTCTGCGGGCGTTCCAGCGTCCAGGGCATCGAGCACCTGCCCCGGCGTGACCGAGATGGCGGCGATATTGACCCCCGCCGCAGCCTCCGCGAGATCGAACAACGATCCGCCCGGCACGCTGCCCCAGCACAGGCTGAGAATCTGCCCCCTGGCGTGGCGTTCACCGGGCGATGACACGGCCCCTCCTCTCCCCGTCCGCGGATGATCTCATCGTCTAGGGCGCATCACATTTGCATGCAACATGCCGCGCCTCAATCGGCCAGCTTCTCCGGCAGCTCGAACAGATCGACGAAGCTCTGCGCCGCGGCGCGGTCGCCCTCGACGCGCAACGTGCCCGCCGCCTCGTTCTGCTCGAAGGGCAGCTTGCCGTAGACGGTGAAGGCGAAGGTCGTCGGATCGGTGACGAATCGGACGTCCGCCTTGTCCGTCTCACCCCGCCGGATTTCCAGCCTGCTGTCGGCCAGTTCGCCGACGAAGGCGTCGGTGGCGAATGCGAAGGCGATCGTCATGCGCATCCCCCTCGCCTTCTCGCGATCAATCATCGTGCGCAGCGACATCATCGCGGAGGCCGGCGAGAAAGGCAGGCTCACGTCGTGCCGGCGCGAACGGGTGGACCAGCGCCCCATCTCCTGCAGCACGGGCTCGGCCAGATAGCCCCATTGCGTCAGCTCGTAGACCTGCACGGACAGCGCCGAGGGCAGCTTGCGCTTCACCAGGATGCCCGCCTCCTCCAGCCCCTCAAGCCGCTGCGTGAGCACGTTGGCGCTGACGCCGGGCAGGTTCGCCTTGATCTCCCCGAAGCGGCGCGGGCCGAACATCAGCTCGCGGATGATCAGCAGCGACCAGCGCTCGCCGACGAATTCCAGCGCCAGCGCGGTGCCGCACGCATCGTCATACCAGCGCGTTTCCGGCGTTTTTTTCAACTTGGATGTTTTTTCTGACTTTATAGTTATTTTTAATAACCATGACGCGCATCCTTTGCAAGTACCGAGTCGCAAGTGAGAGGGAGAAAGACGATGTCCAAGATGATCTTCGTGAACCTGCCGGTCGCCGACGTGGCGAAGTCCGCCGCCTTCTACGAGGCGATCGGCTTCGTGAAGGACGAGACGATCTGCAAGGGGCCAGAGGCGGCGATGGTCCGCTGGTCGGACGATATCAATTTCATGCTGCTCAGCCATGACCACTTCAAGCAGTTCGCGCCAAAGCCGATGGCCGACAGCCACGCCACCAGCCCGGTGCTTTTCGCGCTCGCGTTCGACAGCCGCGAGGCGGTCGACGCGTTCACCGGCATGATGGCGATCCACCCCGATCAGATCGCGCCGATCAACGCCGCCTTCACCCCCTCCGCCGAGGCGATCGCCCATGCCCGCGCGGTCGTCGCGGCGTTCGATGCCAATCCGGATGCGGGCGTGCTCCAGCTGGACGGCAAGATGATCGACGCGCCGCACCTGAAGCAGGCGAAGCGCCTGCTGGAGCGCGCCGAGGGCTAGCGCCATATCGCGCTTGCGAAGCTTGCCTGCCGCCCTCGACGGGAGCCGCCCGGCGACCCTAAGAATTACTGGCACTGTCACGGTTCGGTTGGGAAGACGATGAAGAAGACCGAAGGCCGCCTGCCCCTGTCTGGCGTCCGCGTCCTGGATCTCACGCGCGTCCTCGCCGGGCCCTTCGCGACGCAGACGCTGGCCGATCTCGGCGCCGACGTGATCAAGGTCGAGCGGCCCGGCAGCGGCGACGACGCGCGCGTCTTCGGCGAACCCTATCTGCGCGATGTCGAGGGCAACCCCACGCGCGAGAACGCCTTCTACATGTCGGTCAACCGCAACAAGCGCTCGATCGCGGTCAATATCGCGGATCCGCGCGGCGCCGATCTCGTCCGCAAGCTGGCGGAGAAGGCCGATGTCGTGATGGAGAATTACAAGGTCGGCGATCTCAAGCGCTACGGCCTCGATTACGAGACGATCAAAGCGATCAATCCCAAGGTGATCTATTGCTCGGTCACCGGCTACGGCCAGTCCGGCCCCTATGCCAAGAAGCCGGGCTATGACGCGGTGTTCCAGGGCCAGTGCGGGCTGATGAGCGTCACCGGCCTGCCCGATCACAAGCCCGGCGGCGGCCCGATGAAGGCAGGCCCCTCGATCGTCGACGTGATCACCGGGCTCAACGTCTCCAATGCGGTGCTGGCGGCGCTCTATCATCGCGACGCGCGGGGCGGAGTCGGCCAGTTCATCGACGTGGCGCTGCTCGATTGCGGCGTCGCGGCGCTGTCGCATTACGCCCAGATCTACCTCACCAACGGCGAGGTGCCGGTGCGGCGCGGCACGCAGGGCAATGGCGGCATGCCCTCCACCTCCTTCCCGTGCAGCGACGGCAACATCATGCTGACCTGCGGCAACGACGTGCAGTACAACCGGCTGTGCGATGCGGTGAACCGGCCCGATCTCGCCACCCACGAACTGTTCTACACCAATGTCGAGCGGGTGAGGCATCGCGACGCGCTGACCGAGGTGTTCGACGCGATCTTCCGGCAGGACACGGTGGCGAACTGGCTGGAGAAGCTGGATGCGGCCGGTATCCCGAGCGGGCCGATCAACGATATCGGGCAGGTGTTCGACGATCCGCAGATCCGCCATCGCGGCATGGCGGTGAAGACCCCGCATCCGCTGGCGCCGGACCTGCAGGTGATGCGCAGCCCGCTCCATTTCTCCGAGACGCCGATCACGGACTATACGGCACCGCCCCTGCTCGGCCAGCATACCGAGGAGGTGCTCGCCGCCGAACTGGGGCTGAGCGCGGACGAGCTCGGCGAACTGCGCGCGGCGAGCGTACTCTAGCCGATCAGCCGCTTGAGATCGTGATCCAGCGCCGCCTGCGAGAAGCGGGCGGCATAGGCGGTGTTGACCGATTCCGTCTGGAAACGGATCTCGTTGGTCAGGAAGATGAACAGGCCCCAGGCCATCGAGCGGCGATAATCGAGCCACGCCGCCTCGAAATCCGGCGCGTCGATGCCGTTCGCCCGCAGCGCGACCAGATAGCGCTCCAACAATGCGCCTTCCCAGCGCCGCCGGTCGGCCAGATCGAGCGCGCAGACGATGTGGTAGGAGACTTCGTGGTGCCAGGCGGTCCGCGCCACCTGCGCGTCGAAGAAACCGGGGCTGCCGTCCTCGTATAGGAACAGGTTGCCGAGGTGGGTGTCGCCGTGGATCATGCAGCGCGGCTGGGCGAACTGGATGTCGCCGATCGTCCGCAGCGCATGTTCCATCCAGTCGCGATCGTGCCACGCGACGGAGGCCGCGGCGCCGCGCGGGCTGGCCATGTAATGCGCCCACACGTCCGGCACGAGATAGCGGCGCATGAACTCCAGCCCCCAGGTCTCGAAGCGGCTGCCGATATCGGCCCAGCGGCCA
>Ga0105237_10004007_pt1 | contig 17224 bp, 11 predicted proteins | sample KBSC24metaG_FD_81520 | JGI IMG/M metagenome (GOLD analysis project Ga0105237, IMG submission 81520) | Corn rhizosphere microbial communities from Kellogg Biological Station, Michigan, USA - KBS C2-4 metaG | ecosystem: Host-associated > Plants > Roots > Rhizosphere > Soil | place: Michigan, USA... | reverse complement strand
GTGGGTGGACTTTTCGCGGCTAACGGTTCGCTCCTTTCGCTACAGCCTGCTGACTTGCTAGCCCCCCTGACGGACCCGACGCTGCTTGCGCTTTGCCGGCTGGGGCGTTTACTCCGGAGCATCAGCATGAGAGATCACTCTCTCTGCCGTCCGGTATGACTACAGTAGCAACTGGGCAAGTTCTACTGGCAGGTTCTTCCCCTGCTGGATTAGCAGCTAGCTTCGCTGCACCTTCGGGTTGGCGGTTACACACTCTCAACGACGATTCTTGGAGTAGAATGCGAGTCAATGGGGCCCTTCGGATCAGTAGAATTCACCATTCAAGAGCTGCCAACTGAACTTCGGATTTCACGCCTTCGTCATGCCGCTTGGATTGAGCGGATTCTCGCACCCGCGGTCGTACCGCCACTGGTCGCGATCGGGTGGTTTTGGCAAGAGCCCTTACTGATCGTGGCTGCTAGCGGATTGATCGGGCTCTTGATCTTTCGCTGGTCATGGGGTCATCCAAGCACACTTCGAGTGCTCTCCGGCAGATTGATTACGTCAGTCTATCTTTGGAACCAGACGGAAACTGCCCTCTCTGACATCGCAACCATGCAGTGGCTCCGAGGAGAAATTTTCGTTGAGAATGGAGACCCGGACGGCCTATACGTCTCGTGCGCCCGGACGCTGCAAATGTGTCCTTCCCCTCATCTCCAAGCAACAAGCAATGGCAGCAACCGACGCGATCACGCGGAAATTTCCTAAGTACTCCATCGACGTGCCGGTTCCTGGATCGCTTTGGTTTGAGGCGCCTCCCGATATGACCGCCTTTACGCTTCCGACCCCTGCAGAGCTTGATGCCAACAAGAAAACATAGTCCCGAGTGGATGGTGGGAAAACATGACATTACCAAAAACGGTGCAATTTTTCGTTTGAGAGTCGCCTGTCCGTAAAATGATTCGCAACGAGGAACGAAGCGCAATGGGTCTTGGAACCCTTTCAAACGAAATGAACGATGTGCCTGCCGAGTTGATCGGCGCGAAGCGACGGAAGGTACACCTGACCAGGACTGGCTGGACCTATGCTTTAGCTGGATCGTTCTTCGTGCTCCTTGGAGTGGCTGGCGCAATCTACATCATGCAGAAAACGGTTCCGGAAGCACCGCCCGGAGGATGGTGGTCGATCATTTATCCATTAGCGGTGGTGATTTTCGGGGTCCTCCTCTTTAGGCGGTTCCCGCTCCAGCATCGACTTGCAAATGAGGGCGTGGCCGCTCGTGCCTGTATCACTGAGCGCGAGTGGAAAGGGCCGTCCAGAGGGCCGATCATGGTCGACTACACATTCAGGAATGTAAACGATGAGGTGGGAATTGGAAGCTGTCCCAGCGAGTATCCTCGCAAGGCTGGCTCATTCGTCTGGATACTTTACTTGTCTTCTGATCCCCGTCGAAGCGCAATCTATCCGCTTGAGTTCTTCCGACTCGATCAGTGAAGATGGCCCTCTCAACATGGCGCCAAACAGCATTCTGGGAGTGTCGTGGGCTACCCTTCAGTTAGAAAAGAGTTAATACTCGCTCCAACAGAAGTCAAAAGCAGATGGATTCCTCCGACCCTCACCGACTGCTTTGGTCAAGACTTTGGCTCAGCGGCTCGGACCATTTCCACGAGCACTTTACGCGCATCGTCCGAGTTTTGAACTTCGCGTATAAAGTTGATGCGGGTTCCTTTCATACCGTCGTCGGTTTTCAGTTTAAGGTGAAATCCTAGCCGGTCGACTGCTGTCATTGTGGCCTCGGTTGCGTGGAGGCCGGCATGGACTCTAGCCAGCAGGATCATTGCGGGAACATGATCCGAGTTCATGTGACCCACAATCTGTGGAGCTGCTTCGGCCAGGGGATCAATCTTCGCAGACTGGTACTCCTCCGTGGTCACCCATCCCATCACTCCAAAGCCGCCGACGTAGTAGATGTCCAGGGGCTTCAGGCGGTAAAAGCCAAAGTCTTTGAAGTCGACCCATGAGCGGCTGTTCTCGTAGCGGGACAGATAGCGCTGGCGAGCCTCGCCGACTTCATCCTCCGGTACGGAAAGGACATCACCAATAAGCGTTGCCCGCGCTGTGCCAAGCGGATCGCCGTCGCCTCCTTGGCTCACAAAGAGACTCGCCCGATGGTCAGTTTGAACGTTCTGCGTATGCATGGCCATATTGCTGATTAGAAAGACAGGCCGCCCGGTCCCGTCGATCGCATACGGCATAAGAGAACCAAACGGATATCCTGACCGCTTTCTAGAAACGGTTGAGAGAGTCGCAATCGTGCAGAGCGAAACGAGAGTGCGTACTCGCTCGGCGTAAGTCGGCTCCGGGAGTTGTGGAATAGCGGCATCCGTGTATGCGTGCTTGCGGGATGAATTCATCTCTTCGGTCGACATTGTTTCTACTCCCTCCGACTCTGATCTCGCCAAGTGAAGCTATCACGCCACGAGCACTAGTGGAACGCGCTGGTTGAGCTTTGCTTTTAAGTTTCCCAGCAACCAAGAAATCGGTAAGGTCTGGCATGGCGGTGACTTGACCGGAACCGATCAGTACGGCCAATCTTGCCCTCGACTGCTGCGCTCAACCGAGGCGACCCATCTATCCGATTACGGCGAATCTCGCTTCAATGTCTACGTAGTCCCCGATCAGCGCAAGGCACTCGTCCAAGTCCCGGTACCCAAAGGGTCCGGCACTGGCCTATGTACTGATGATCGGGTCGCCGGAACGCTTTCGTTGCGGCAAGCAGATCGGCAGCTAGATTCGCCGTCCGGGATGATTCCCGATCGAGAGTCCCATCCTGAACGTGAAATATGCCGCTCTTGTCAACGAGCGGTCTTGGCCGGAGTTTATGAGTCCAACTCCGGCCTCGCGCGACCCCCCGGTCTCAATTATTCTCCGGCCGGTTTCGCCGTCCTGATTGCCTTGTGCACCATGGATCGCCGGTAACTCGCAAGCAGCTTATCGCGGTTCTGGCGCAGATCTAGTCCAGTGGGTGAGGCAGGATAGGGTTTATTGCCCATAAGTCCCTTCCAAAGAACTCGATTAAAAGCCCCGCCATCAATGCGATCGGCGTCTGAAAAGTCAAAGTCCTTGGTTACGCGTTCCCAGTAGGCAGCGTTCGGGGTCGGATTGAGACACGGCAGCGCCGGACCGGGCAGAGGTAGTTTCGTGCAGTAGAGGATGGCCGCGGGAGTGGCGGTAAAACTCCAATCGTTTGGGGTGGAGTTGAAGATGTCTTCCATGGGTGTGGCCAGCGCGTCGTTGAGGTTCATCGGCGGCAGGCCCAGGACTTCTTCCATCGTACGAATAAAGTCGAGGGTAGTGTACGCCTTCGAAACCAGACTGTTCTTCACATAAGCTCCGGCCACGTACGCGGTGCTGCGGTGCGAGTCCACATGGTCGCCGCCATCCTGCGCATCATCTTCCACTACAAAGATCAGAGTGTTGTTCTTGTAGACCGGGCTGTTGGCGATCTTCTGGACGAGCAGTCCGACCGCGTAATCGTTGTCTGCAACGTCGCGGTCCGGTGTATTGACGCCATCGATTGCGATCCCGAAGTTTCCGGTGTGATCGTGCATGAAGCGGACCAGGCTCAGGTTAGGCAGCCCGCCCTTCGCATAATTGGTATCGAAGTCTCGCTCCCACTCCTTGAATCTGTAGTAATCCGGGAACGCGGGGTCGAAACCGCGGAAGTAGACATCGGTATATGGGGTGAGCGCGACATTTGTGGACGGGGCCACGATGGTGTTGGTGGAGAACGGGTCGTGGGCGAGTGGAGTCTGGCACCTGGGTTCGTTGTAGCAGGTGGTGTCGACGAAGAAACCATAGGAGCGAACCGTGAGGCCGGCGCGCAACGCGTTGTCCCACAGATAGCCGGTATTGAGCTCGTTGTTGGGGCCATCGGGTGCGGCAACATCCGTTTGGCCAGGCAGCAGATCTTCACCGTCCGGAGTACTCGGAGAAAGAGCCCCGCCAGGCATCAGCGGATCGGACGCCTGGCGCTGCGCGAGCGTCGGCAGCGCTACGTTCACGCTGCGATTCAGACCTTCGCTCTCGAGCGAAAAGCCGCGTTGCGCGTAATTAACCGGATACTGGTGCTCAATGATGTCGGGGGTGCGCGCCGAAGTACTCCACGGCCATCCGTCGTAGCTCACTTCGGCGGTATCGCGGAAGTTGTCGAGAGTGACGAACATTTGTGCCAGGTTGTGCTGATTGGGCGTGATCGACTGGCCAAACAAGGTGAGGGAGGGATCCCCATCGCCGCGACTCAGATCCCCAAGAATCTGGTCATAGGTGCGGTTTTCCTTGAGGATATAGATCACGTGCTGGATGCCCTGACGCACCGCTCGGATGTTGGGACCGGCGGTCAATGGAGTGCCGAAGCGGTTGTTCGTATTTACCACGTCTGTCAGATCGGAAAGGCTGGCCGTGACGCTCGCAAGCGGGAAGCTGAGCAAGCCACCTTTGGTCAGTTGGGGATTGTACTCGCCCGAAGGCATGCAAGTTGGGTACCCGGTCGGGCCATAGGCATAGCATTCGTGAGGATTGGCGCCGGTGGGCGACTTCATGTTGACCGCGTAGGCCCAGGTTCCATCGTTGCTGATGCTGACCGAGTTGGGATACCAACCGGTGGGGATCAGGCCGGCTACCTTGTCGCCGCGATTGGTCCCGTTGAGATTTAAGACGGCAATGTTATTCAGGTTGCCATTGGTTACATAGAGAGTGTGCTCATCCGGAGACAGAGTCACACTATTGGTGTTGGCGCCAGTGTATTGGGTCAGCGACGACTTATCTAAGTCTTCCGGCCGGGTGATGACGGGAATCGTCTCGATTACGGTATTCGCCGTGGCCGGCTGATTCTGTGTGGGGCTGCCGGCGTCCAGGGGGTTGATGTCGATCACGTCCACGGTGTCGGATTCGTCCTCGGCAACATAGAGCAGGGTCCCCGCCTTGTTGATCGCCATCTTGTTGGGCTGGCCCTTTACGGGAATGCGTGCCGAAACCACCGGCGCGGCCGACAAGCCGCAGTTGGGAGGTGTGGTGCCGTTGGCGCATAGCCATTGCTCTCCAAGATTCACCACGTCGATCTCACGTTCGCGGAGCGAGGATACATAGACGGTGGCGGTGGGCCCGCTATCTCCCTTGAATGCCACCCAGAACGGATATTCTCCGCCGGGCGTGCCGGGGGTTGCTCCGCTTGCGGCCTTACCGGGGCGCAAATCGAGTTCCGTTCCCCGCAGCATGCTCTGGAATTGTTGTGCCGAGCCCGCATCCGCTACCCATACGGTTGGGTCTGTCCAAAGCCCCAGACCGCCGGTAAAGACGGTGATGGAATCGTTGGCGTAATTGGCCACGACCAGGGTCCGGCCATCGGGTGAAATGGCAAGGCCCGCGGCCATGGGAGGCACGAACACGGCACTGTTGACCGAAGCAAATTGGTTGTTGGGCACGGGAAGACCGTTCCCCGAAGGGTGGCCCTGAGAGGGTGTGAATGGATTCTGGCCCAGACCAAGTTCGGCAACACTTTTCCAAGTGCCATCCGGTTGCTGCTGGATGATGTGGACGTTGTCTCCGTTGTTGGGAAGCGTGTAAGGGATGGGGTCAGTGCCGAAGGGAGCGTCTCCCATCCCGCCCGAGACATAGAACGCATGATTGCCGGGGATCGGATCCCACACAATCCCGTGGTAGGTATTGGGGATGGGAACCGCCTGCGTGAAGACCGGAGAGTGATTTGAAATATCGAAGATGAAGACGTACTCGCTTGAGTAGAGCGGGTCAAACAGTGGAAACGGGCCCTGATAAATGCGATTGAACCCGCTGGTCAAGACCAGGAGAGTATTGCCGTCAGGACTGATCGAAGTGCTGACCGCCTGGCCCGCTAGCCATTCTTTAGGGGCTACGCGCGGATCGAGCGAATCCGTGACGACCATTCCCGTATCAAGAAACTGATAGGTTGCACCCGAGGTTTCGAGTGGGGTAATCGACTGGGCCATGTTGGGAATGGCCTGGGGCGCGTTGAAGATCGTGATCGTGAGCGGCGCCGTTGTACTGTTCCCAGCCGCATCGGTGGCCGTGACCGTATAGGTAGATGTCGAGGGCGGAGGAGGATCGATTGGAGATGGAACTGCGGCGGGCGTTCCGCTGACGGTGCCTGAGTTCGGGTCCATGCTCAGACCCGCCGGCAAATCGGGACTTACGCTGTAAGTGGCTCCGGGGATTTTGGTGATGGGAGAGTCGTTGGTAATCTGCACTCCAGCGACAAACACCGGAGCGGGGAACATGTAAGCCAGGCCTGACGGGGATACGCCTGCGACATTGACGGTGATTTCCAGGGTCGCCGTCGTGCTGCCGGATATGTTTCGGGCGGTTACCGTATAGGTTTGCGTGGAGGATGCTGCCTGGGGAATTCCCCTGATAACGCCAGTGGCATTATCGGCGAGAGTGACTGGATAGCCACTAAGAGTCAGTCCAGCCGGAAGTGGGGGAGAAATGGTGTACGCCGGAACTGGAGTTCCATCCGGGAGCTTATAGGTGAGAGGCGGCCCGCCGGTGCTGGTAGGGGCATTCTCGGGAATCCGCACACCCACGGTATAGATTGCTGATCCGGGATGATAGACCAGACCTGCTGGCGCTGCCACATCCGACGGACCCTGGGCGATGTTCACCGCGATGGTCACGAACCCGGTTGTGCTGCCGCCCGTGTTTGAGGCCGTCACCGTATACTTTGCCGCGGAAGCCGCCGCGGTTGGGTTCCCACTGATGATACCCGTGGTCTTGCTGAAGTTCAGGCCTGCCGGGAGGGTCGGGCTAACGCTGTACGAGATGACAGTTCCGCCGGTATTCCCTGGAGAGTTCGGCGTAATGGGAACAGAAACGGTGTAAGTAGCTGTCCCAGCAGCATAGGTAAGCGCCGTGGGCGGCTGATCGTTCACCGTGATGGTCAAAGGCACAGTGCTGTTGCCGTCCCGGCCGAGGGCCGTCACTGTGTAAGTCGCCGTTGCGGTTACGGCCGTCGGCGTGCCGCTGACAACACCCGTCGTTGAGTTCAGGGCCAAACCCGCGGGAAGGGCCGGGAGGATGCTGTAGCCCGTCACAGTTCCACTGCTGATCTTGGGGCTGTCGGGTGTGATCGCCACGCCCTTGGTATAAACGGTCGTGCCGTCTGAATAGCTGACCACCAATGGAACCTTGGTGCTGGTGCTTCCGCCGTTGTTGCCGCATCCGCACAGAAAAGCCAATACCATGGCGAGGGAAAGGCCAAGCCAACGAGTGGATTTCATAGAAACTCCTATACCGCCGTCGTTCGCGTGCGTATCTTACCGTGGGGTTGTCACGGAACTTGGGCAACGATACGCTGAGTTATCGCGGGAGGATGTGATGTTACTCACGTCCCAGGACTCGGAAACTCATTGAAGAGTGACGCCGAGTCCACCTGCAATCCCAAAAACTCAGAGGCCGTTTCGGCGACTTTGAATGCCAGCATTGCATAGCGCATCTGGATTGATGGTGTCGCAGGGCACAATTTCTGACTCTTTCCGCTTGCCTTATGCCGAGATGGAACCGCGTGCTGCTTTTGGGAATCTACGAGGGGCGAGAACGGCGAACTCGAGAGTCGCGGGGTTCCTCATCTATTTGAGGGAAATACCCGCACCAGAGTCTGAAGGGTATTCGAGTCACTGCCGATAACGCATTCGATTGAACATCTCTACGTTCAATGAGAGTTTCCATTGAAACCTGCACTTCGTCACCTGCTGTTGCTGTCCATTGCTTTAACGTTCCTAGCCGGATGCGCAAACACTCATCGCCTCGCAGGACCAGATTCAAGTGCTCTTAATGCTGAGAACATCAATCTTGTGTTTGTGGTCAGCCCAGATCTGGAGAACAACGGGAGTGGAGACGTTGATCCGACCACTGCAAATTTGACGAGTCAGGGCCTGCAGCGTTCCCTTCGAATGGCGTCGTTTTTGCGAAAGAATGTATTGGGGGATCACGACGCGACCGGCATCTATGCGCTCGAACCTATGACCCACTTGCAGACGGCCGACCTGTTTCCGGATATGGGGGCTCTTGAGGCTATTCAGCAGTTCGCGATGCTGAATGCAGACACTCTGCAGTTCAACCCGGTCGGTTCGAGTGTCTACACCGCCCACGGCGTCCACATCAATGTGGGCTATGTTATCGGCCAGACCATCAGCGGAGTGGCTCCGCCAATGTTCAATTGCCAGGGTTGCCAGGGGATCGATTACAGCAACCAGGAAGGCGACAACGACCTCCTGCTCCTGGGACTCATCAAGGCTAACGCGGCGGGGTATTACGTCTTCTCCGCGCCATGGGATACCACGCTGGCCATGATGACAGTTCTGAACCAGGCAAAGGGTTATAACCTGGCTCTGCCTTCCAGTTATCAAGGGCCCAACAATATCTACGCGATCACGGTGACGCCATCGGGCAATGCCAGCCTGGTGACCTATGACAGCAAGATAACCCCTTCGCAGGCGTATCCCGCGTTGACTCCTCAACCGTCTGTGACCACAGCCTGCCAGGCAACGCCGTTCAGTTACTCGGCAGCGCCGGCCGTGCCGCCGGTGACTAATAGAAACGAGATACTCTATCTGATCCGCCACGCCGAGGCGCATCCGGTGTCGTCGTGGGAAAACGGCAACTACGTCGCGCAAGGACAATGGCGTGCGCTGGCTCTGTCTTTCGCACTCGAGGGCAAGATCAGTCCTGACCAGGTCTATTCGATCGATCCCGCACAATCCACCCCGTCGGGCTATTTTGACTGGTCCTATGTCCGGCCATCCCTGACCGTCGAGCCCTACGCAATCGCCAACAACCTGCCCTATCATCTGGTCGCCAATTTCGAGTTGATCAACGAATCCTTCGTGAATCAAAATACCGTAAACTTCTTTTTCAACGATCCGCAATTTTCCAATCACAAGATATTGCTGGCCTGGGAACATGAGCACTTCCCACCCCTGGTGAGCTTCCTGCTCAAGAGTTACGGCAGCAGCCAAAAAGCGCCCGCATGGGCTGCGGGCGACTATGACTCGATTTGGACCGTGAGAATCGACTCAAGCGGCAACCTGACCGTGGATAACTCACTTTGCGAGGGTATCGACTCCGCCAGGCTGCCGGTCGCGGCGCCAGAATTCTGATCGTCTTCGAAGAGACGGTCGTCCATGATGCGGCAGAAGGAGAATCAACCAATGAACAACCTATCACGGCGCACTTTTCTTGAGTTGGCAGGCGCCAGCCTTGTCTGCGGGTGCAGCGCTTCCACGAGTCTTAGTGACGGTGTTGACTATCCCGTCCTGGCTTTCTCCGACCTGCATTTCAATCCCCTGTATGACTCTACAAATACCAAGCTGATTAACAACCTGGTTGCGGCCGACGTCAGCGAGTGGGCATCCCTCTTTCAGTCATCCCCGATCACAACCCTCTCGCCGGCGGGCGCGGATACGAATTATCCGTTGCTTGCTCTTACCCTCGCCGGCATCAAGCAACTCCGGGGCGCGAGTCCGATTCTTCTCTACACTGGCGACCTGCTGGGGCACCAGATTTCCACAAATCTCAGCCTATATGTCGGAATTACCGATCCCACGGTTATTCAGGATTTCTCGAATAAGGCGCTGACATTCGTTACCCGGCAGATTCGGTCGGCTGCGGATAATATTCCCGTGATGTTCGCGGTCGGTAACTGCGATTCCTACACTGGTTACGGACCGGACAGCACCTTCCTTGCCGGCACGGCGGCGTCATACTACGCGGAATTGCTGAATAGTTCGACCGATCGTCAGGAATTCCTCGCTTCCTTCACCGCGGGAGGCTACTACTCCGCGGAACCTGCAGGAACGAATCTGATGGTGATCGGCCTCAATACCATAGCGTTTTCCCCTTTGGTCCAAAACAAAGACGGCAGCGAGAACAATGCGGGTGCTGTGGATGCCCAGCTTGCCTGGTTCGATGCCAAGCTGGCCGCGGCCAAGGCGGCCGGCAAGAAAGTGTGGCTCCTGATGCATGCCCCTCCCGGGGCGGATGAAGGTACGACCGCCAAATCCGTCGACAGTTCCGGCCATCTTGCCAGTTCCACGATGATGTGGGAGCCGAATTACCAGGCAGCCTTCATGGGCGTCGTCTCGAAGTATCCGGAAGTGATCGCGATGACGCTTGCCGGTCACACGCACATGGATGAATACCGCATCATGTCCGCAGGAAATGTCGTGGAGATTGTTCCGGGAATAAGCCCTGTCTTTGGCAACGACCCGGCGTTCAAGATCTTCACGGTGAACCAGAATACTTTGGCGCCCACCGACTATAGCTCCTTCAACTGCGACCTCTCAAAACCGCAGTCCCAGTTCAACGCCTACTACAAATACTCTGAAAAGTATGCCCTGAGCGGGTCGCTGGGGAGTTCCCTGGAGCAGCTGAATCCGAAACTTGTAACGAGCAGCGCATTGCAGGCGCTTTACCGGGGGTACTATTACTCCGGAAACAACGCCGCGTGTCCGATCAATGACACGAACTGGCCGGTTTATTGGGGCGGGATCGGAAAGATGTGGGCTCAGGATCTGACCAATGCGGTGAACTCTTATAGATGAATGCAAACTAGGCAGGCTCTTGCCTGCACCCTCCGGCGCCGGGAGTGCTCTTCCGTCTCTGGAGTAAGGTCAAGGCGTCCCTCATTGTTCGACACGAGGAAGCGCGACGGTGGAATTCTGTTGGTTGCCGGTCACTCTCAGGTGATCGACGGTCTTGCCCCCGGGGCCTGAAACTGCACCACTCCATCTGCCCCGATTGCTTATTAAGCCAAATGGAATTGAATATCCGCTCCGGAGGCACACTTCAACATACCGGCTACTGCGCCGCTACGGGCGCCGTAGCCCCGGAGATCAAGTGCGCGATCGAGTCATGGAGCACCTGGTCCTCCAGGACATAGAACAGACCGCCCCGTCCGTTCTGGCTGATGCCGCATTGCGGACCGGAAAGCGTGCCTTGCTGATTCATGTCGCCGAAAATGGAGTCAGTCCCGGAAATAGAGACGCCGATCTTCGCATGGTTGAAGTCGCTACCGAGTCCTCCCTGTAAGCCGAGCGTCTTTTCATTCCACTTCCCGGTAGTAGCAATTTCGACCGCACCCGGCTTCTTGAGCGACGTGTCCCAGCAGCCAATGGGCGTGGATGCCGACGTGGAATCAATCGCCGGACTGGTCCACCAGGTTGCGGTCCGCAGAGCATGACCACCGAGAATGGAAGATACCATCTGCCAAGGTGGAACCTGAAGGTCCGAGGGTTTTGAGATGAGACGAATACCGGTAGAAAGCATCACGTCTGTATAGGCGCGGCTGGTGGATTGTTTGCCCAGCAAAGACACGAGTTCCTGGATCTCAATGGAACCTCGGTTGCGGACCACTTGCGAATTGGCGGGATCGGTGACGACGCTGGCGTTTCTGAGAGCCGCGAGCACCTTGATGACATCCTGCCGGGTAAGCCGTAGCGCGAAGAAATGCTGACTCACCTGTACGTTATTGTCCTTGACGCAGCCGAGCGTGTTGCCATCGGTCGTTCGCGGGAAGAGCTTGTTGCCGGAGGCGGGCCAGGACGGCGTTGTGACTTGCAGGACGAGGCCATTGCCGTCGGCGTCCCAGGTCAGCATGCCTTTCGAGTGGCCCCAGGGAGTATCGCAGTATGTTGTGCAGCCTTCAATCACCGGATCGTCATAGAACTGGTCGTTCCACACAACGTAGTTGAAATCTCCGTTGTAGATCTGATCAAAGGTGGCGCCTACCGGGTCCGTGGTCGTGTCTTCCAGGCAATTGTCGCCGCCGTTCTGGAGTGCCGGGTTTTCGCTGCTGGCGTAGACGAACTGCTGCCCGAACGATGAATATTGCTGCGCCTGTCCGCCGAACCGGCATGACCGCGAGGCTTTGGCTTTGCAGCCAGGAAAGTTAGCTGCATTGAACTTGAAGACGAACCACCAGTCGACGGGGTGCGCCACACTGATAAGAGGAACAGGCGCAATGGTTGGGGCCATGCGCGAGCCGCAACCTGTGCCAAAGGACATCGACAACAGAAGAACGACGGCAAGCGGAGCAATGCCTCGGACTATCCTTCTAGAATGCTTCATCCTTATCTGATCGGCATTCTCTGCCGTTAGTTGAACATCCCGTTCTTGGCCGCTCTGGGGGCGAGAGGGATGGAAAAGGAAGAGTTATCCACCACACGCCCCGAACTGGCCAAAGACGTTCGCCAGGCGCTTTCCACTCGTAGCTGCCACTGCCTTTTGGTGGCTTCCATCCCAACGAGCACAGTCGCGGGTTTTCTACTTCTAAATCTTTTCGAGTAAGTTGTGAGCATGCCCAATTCTCAGAAAACTGGAGTTCCCAAGCCTTTGCCATCGAATCCCGGAAAGGGATTCAAAGGTTCAATCGCGTTCACAAACGGTGAGAGGAGTTGGGTCGAGCCTTTCAATCTTGTCGGCCTCCTCGCCTCGTCGCTGGCAAAACTAGACCATCAGGTGCACGAGGAGGAATCTTGGCTTGTACTGGAAAACAGCGCCTTCACTTTCCTCCCACAGATCGTCGAGTTCAAGCCCTCCAACGGAGGAGGCGTTCAAACAACCACTACAATAAGACGAACCATCCCGCACTTGCGCCTGAAGGCGTGTTTGAGTACCAGCATTCCGCCGGAAGAAATGTAGAGGAGTCGCTACTCGACGGCTTCACTCAGTGGGCGAAAACAGACTTAATTGCTTTGATCGAGGCGTTACAGCCAAAGCCCCCGACCTGCAATGTACTCGATATGGAAATCCCGGAAAGGAACGGAAGGCCAGCATATCGCCGACGGGCCGTCTTGGGACCGGTTACACATTTGCAACAATACCCGAGAGATATTCCAGAGCAGACAAACGCACATAGTGCAGGAGGAAATCAGGGGGAACATTGCGAAGGTCATGAGTTCTGTCCCTGTTGTCTTCTCACCAGTTCTTTCGAGGCGTTCAAGGAACTGATCGAAAGCGATAGCTTCTACGGCCTGCGTCTCTTTGCAATGCGAAACCAGTCTGGGAATCCTCAAGCCGGCTGCAGAGTGAACGGCGACGATTGGGAGAAGGGTGCTGAAGCCTTGCGAAAGTATGTCGGGACTTGGCCGGTGGGAGGTCTCGAATTTCGCAAACAGTACGTTGTCTTGCAGACAATTAAGAACCGAGGGTAACCAACACGCTTCTTCGATCATTAAGAAATCCATGAACTCACCACGAAAAAGCTTACCTCGCATGGTTGCGGTAATCTCTGCATCTTCGGGATCGAGCGGATGGATCGAGACATGTTTTCTCAGAAGCCCAAACTCCTTACGGTTTCAATCAATAGAACGCACTTCCTTACGGAAAGCGTGCCGCATTGCCTCCAGAGCGACACACTTCTCCAAAATGCTTTGCAATTCTCCTCGTCAAATGCACTCGTCTTGACGAAGACTCGAGTTATTGTCGTGCCTTCGCATACGGATAGATCGCGCTTGCAGAGGCGGTTTCAAGCGGGTACACCACCGCTTGAGTGTCGGGCTTTTTGAATTCAGAAATGTGGTTGCCTTTGATGTTCTGAAACTGCACGGTCAGCACATGAGACTCTGCCCAACCACCGCCTTCTCCGAACTTCACTTTGCCGACTGCGGTTTCGAATGTCGCCATCCGCGTGTACTCCGACAGAGCGGCATCGTCCAGACTGCGTACTGCCTTGACGGCTTGTTCTATCACCTGCAGTTGGGCATACGCCAGCGGTGCAACGTAATAGCCAAGAGGATCTGCGCCCGCCTTTTCTGCTCGGGATTGGTATTTTGCGATAAATGACTGGACTTGGAGATTCATCAGGCTCGGCACCGGGAGCCAATACTCATAATTCACGAGGCCGTTGAGAAGCGTGCCGAGTTCAGCCTTAACCATTCCGTTCTGAGGACCGATCATTGCTCCACCAACTAGCTTGGGAGTTAGTCCCGCTGCGTTCATCGCCTTCGCGCGGGCTCGAGCAGCTGATTGCTCGCGCCAATACCTTCATCTCCCGTACCCGCGCAGCTTCTACCGTGCGCGCCTATCGCTCCGATTGGGCTGACTTCACCCGCTGGTGCGAAGCGCGCACCGTCTCCAGTTCTTGCCTCCACTCCGGAAACCATCGCCCTCTACATTACTGACCTCGCATCAAGACCTCTCGTCGTAGCGACCATCGTTCGCCGTCTCACCGCCATCTCAAAAGCTCACGCAGCCGCGAGCCATTCCTCTCCGGCTTCAACGCGCAACCTCGTCGTCGGCGACACGCTCCGCGGCATCAAGCGCACACTCGGCACTGCGCAGCACAAGAAAGAAGCGCTCCTCGCGAAAGACATCCGCCATCTCGTCGCTGCTTGCCCGAAGGATCTGGCGGGCACCCGTGACAAAGCTCTGCTCCTGATCTCATTCGCTGGTGCTTTCCGCCGGTCGGAATCTTCTGGTCTCAACCTAAAGACCTGCAGTTCTGCCGTGAGGGCGTGGTCTGTACTTTGCGTGGGAGCAAGACAGATCAGGAGGGCGCCGGACGCGAGGTCAGGATCCCGTATGCCAAAGACAAAAACATCTGCTCTGTCCGCGCATTGAAGATGTGGCTCAAACAGGCAAAGATAAAAACCGCCCCGGTCTTCCGACGTGTCGATCGTTACGGATTTGTCTCTCGCCGTCGCAGTTTTGATCCGGCTCCAGTTGCGTATATCGTGAAGCAGGCCGCGCGCCGTGCCGGCGGGAGGAAAGTCCGTGACGTGAGCGGACACAGTTTTCGTGCCGGTCATGTGAGCCAGGCAGTGCGGAACGGCGGACCTGAGTACGTGGTGATGAAGCAGACGGGTCACGACTTGACTATTGAGCAATGCTTTCTAGTCATCAACTTGCTGCCGGATCCCTACCGCACAATGTCTACTAACGCACTGTGTACGGGAATGCGTGTTGAGGAGATCCTGGCTCTTGATTGGCTGAAGATCGATTTCGAACGTCTCTGCGTGAAAGTGGAAGAGGCTGTCGTTCACGGACGTGTCGGTCCGGTGAAGACCGACTATTCCGACGACGAATTGCCGCTGGATCCGGATCTCGCGGGGGTGCTGCTTGCCTGGAAACGTGCGAGCGGTGCCAGCGAGAGCGGCCTCGTATTTCCGAGCCATGTTACCGGTCATTGCTATCACGCCTCGCCGCTTCAACAGGACTGGATCCGACGAGCCGGCTTTTGTCTGGTTGAATGTCCGGAATGCGGTGCCGCGCCTGGCGAGCGCTGCAAAGGCATGAAGCAAAGCAACCGCAAGCGGCGTTCGATCCAAGTGCACGCTTTCCGGCGGGCGGCCGCCCGCGCGGCGGGTTACGGCAGCGTCGGCTGGCATACTTTCCGCCACAAATACACCACGCTGTTGAGGCAGTTCAAAACGCCTCTGGACGTTCAACAGAAGCTCCCGCGTCATGCCGACATTCGGACGACTATGGGCTACGGTGAGGTCCCGATGGACAACAAGCGGTCCGCCAACAGCCAGGTGGTTCGAGCTATCCTACTCAGGAAATCGACTGATTAAGACGCCCCCGAAAAGACAAACCGGGCGCGTTTGCGCCCGGTCGAAGGGTTGAAAATGGGTTGATCAGCCCGTAATTGGTTGCGGGGGCTGGATTTGAACCAGCGACCTTTGGGTTATGAGTCGTTAAATTGTTGAAACTAAATAATATCGCTCGGAGCGGTTGGCACTCATTTGGGGCGATTCGGAGCACGGCGGAAACGCTAGAGTGGGGTTAGAGTGGGGTCGTCATTTTGACGTGATATCAAAGAAGGTGTCGACTCGAGCCCGAATTTGGCGTCGCACATCGTATCAATCCAGAGCAGCTCTGAATCGGCGAATCGGCTTCGGAGCAGCTACGTGGTCTAGTTGGTTGGCATTCATGAAGCATGGGTTGCGGTTGGGAAATTGTTCAAGGAATCTTAGACTCTTAGACAAGGATTGGGCCGACAGACGCCAACAAACCGATCGGCGCAATGGGAACGTTTGTAACGATCAAAGACAATGTTGACGGGGATCGGCAAACTGATCGCGGCGGAAGCTGAATATGCTGAGGTCGAGTTCTTCGATTCTCTAGGGATCCGCGACTAGTAAACGTTCGGGTTCGGCTGAGTTCGGTGGAGAGAGTCCCCCCTCTCTCCGCCAGTGTTCTTTAGAATCAGCAAATTACTTAAAATAAAAAGCTTATTGGTTCTACAAGTCGCCGTATTCGCTCAGAACCTCCGTTTTCCACAGTTTTACCTGCTAAACCGGCTTCGCCCTGCTAAACCTCGACCGGATCGCTTGTGTGCTCTCAGATCAACCTCATTTCAAGCGATCGGACCTATGAGCAGATGACCAGTGCCTTCGGCAAGGATTTGCTGCCACCGGATCTCCCAAAGAAGATTCATTATCTCGTCACTTTCACTGTCGCTAGATTGCTCCAGACAGGTTTCGTTTTCGGCTGGTGCTTTTCATCTCGAGAGACTCCATTTCTGAAACCCATTCGGAAGCTGACCTCCTTTTGATTGGGGTTTGCGGTACCGAGGTGGATTGAGATTGTTACATCTCTTTTGTATGCGCCGCCAGGTTTCAGAACTATCGCTCTGCGGTCTTCTGCCAGGCAATTTGGTTGTTCTATGTCAATCGACGCATTGTCGACTATCCACTCCGAAGGGAACGCACAAGACCAGACTTCAATCGTTGCGTCTGTGGAGCCCAGGTTGCGAATCCATGTGGACACTGGCATTCTCTGATCCGCCTTAACGGATACCTGGGCCGTTTTGATTTGCACACTAAACGACTGCTCTAACTTAATTGGCCGAGTAGCTGAGAATTGCAGTAGCGCAGCCAAAAAATACGTCATCACCTTCATATCAATCCATGTCCCCCGAATAGACGATAGGAGCAAAGCTGATAGTTTGATTTCCCGGATTGGAGAAGTCGACTCAATGGAAACGGACTGACCTCGAACAAGGCTCGCCACATTCCGAACCGTCAGATAGGACCATCCGCCAAAAGTGCCTGAAGCACCGGTCAAACTTACACCCGAAGTCAGTGAATCGAAAACAATTTGGAACGGCCCGTCGGTTGCTTCACCGCCAATATTCTTTGTCGTTTGTCGTCACCGTGGCGCCAGACATGCTCAGCCCAGTCACAGTACCTCGCCCCCTGCAGCAATGCAG
>Ga0105237_10004006_pt1 | contig 17226 bp, 11 predicted proteins | sample KBSC24metaG_FD_81520 | JGI IMG/M metagenome (GOLD analysis project Ga0105237, IMG submission 81520) | Corn rhizosphere microbial communities from Kellogg Biological Station, Michigan, USA - KBS C2-4 metaG | ecosystem: Host-associated > Plants > Roots > Rhizosphere > Soil | place: Michigan, USA... | reverse complement strand
CCTTGGCCTCCGCCTCGGGATTGACCTGCCCCGCCGGATCGAAATAGCCGAGAACCGTTTGGAACCGCCCGATCTGGCCCTGAAGGCTGCGGATCACCCGCTCGAGGCGCGGCGTCCAGCCGATGAAGGCGATCCGCTCTTCCGGGATCAGCTTGAAGACGTTCATCATCAGATGGCGCAGGAACAGCCGGCCCACCCAGACCAGCCCAATGGCGGTCACCGTCTGGACCACGATCCATTGCACCAATCGCTCATGATGCGCCCCGAGGAGGATGACGAGGAAGTAGAAGGCGATCCCCGCCATGACCATCGTGTAGACGAGCCGATAGGGCTTGAGCCAACGGTTGTTCAGCGCCATCCAGGAATAAAGCCCCGAGTGCTGCATGGCAAAGCAGACCAGGATGAGATAGACGACAATCCGTCCCGCCCAATCGGGACTGGCCGGGTTGACCTCCTCCCAGCCCATCGACAAAAACACCGACGCGAGAATCGTGACCACGTCTCCGGCGGCGAGTACAAAGACCCAGTCAAATTTTTGCCGTTTACCCAGATACATGGTGTTTCGTTAAAATGAATCGGTGCGCTTACAATTCAATGCTGATTTATAACTTTCTTTTATAAAGTAGATTGGCCAAGTTGAATAGGTCTGTCGTCGTATCCAACCGAATGTTGAGCAACCCTCCAGCCACTCCCCTTCCGACCGATTCGCAGGATGGACGAGGGCCGTTCCTGGGCCTTTCGCTCCTGATCCCCTGGCTTGTCGGCGCCGCGTGCCTCTTCGCTCCGTTGATTTACTGGTTTGGCGCGTATGATCCGCGGGGATGGGAAGATGAGGTCATGTCCTGGCATGACGATTTTATCACGACCGTGGTCATTCTTCTCTGCGCGGGATTGTTTCTCCTTCCCCTCATTTGGGTCATTCGCCGACGGGTAATCGACCTGATCGCGTTGGCCTTGGGACAACAGGCTCTCATCTTCGCGGGCTACTTTTACCTCGACCAAACCGCCGCCCGCTTTCCCGACAATGCACAGGGCATCCTGGCAATTTCCGGCTTGGTCGTTCTTTTCAACGCGGTCGGCTTCCTTTGCCTTTTCCTCGCCCTAAGCGGCATCTATGCCCTGACAAAATACCGTCATTACCAGTTGCGACCCTTGGAATTCCCGGCGGAGCTTCTCGACCAACGGCTCCTGACCTTGGCCCGCGTGTTAAGCCTGTTCTGCATCATCTTCATCGCCACGCCGATGGTCGCCAGCCATACCATCCCTCTCTTCTCAGACAACAATGCCGTCTCCCGCATGGAACTGAGCTCCGACGGCGCGCTCCGTCCCTTGCTGCAGGCCGGCGGGGCCCTGCTGCCCTTCGTAGCCGCCATCCTCGCCGTCAGCATCGTGCGCCGTCCTACCCGCTTTTTCGGCGGGGACACCATCCTGTTTCTCCTCCTGACCGGAACCCAATTGCTGACCTCCAACCGCCTCGCCCTGGCCATCGCCGCAGGCACGATTCTCTGCGGCGTCACCATGCATCTGCGGTTCCCGCGCCTCGTGCTGGCGTTGGTTTTCACCGCCTACCTCTCCTTCTTCACCCTGGCGAGCGGCTTCACCTCGCTCCTGCGGCTCGATCCCGGTTCGCTGCAAAACGGGGATTGGGTCGGCAAAAGCGTGCAGGAGGCTTACCTTGGCGACAACATCATCGATCTGCGCGACGGCTCCTGGGTCTTCAGCAAATGGGACTTCGAACCGCTGATGGGCATGACTTACCTCGGCGGCGTCACTTCCATGGTCCCAAGCGCCATCCTGCCGGAAAAAAAGCAATGGCATCTGGGCCTCACCGGCGTCCGGATCGTCGGCATGCCGGATGAGGAACACTTCGGCCTGCGCATCACTTTTTTCGGCGAAGCGTTCCTCAACTTCGGCTGGGCGGGCGTGATCGCTCTCGGGACGCTTCTCGGCGCTGTTTATGCTGTCATCCTCCGGCAGGTCCATCTCGCCACCGAACCGGGAACGCCCTCCTGCCTTTACCGCAACATCTCCCTCCTTATCCTCCTGCAATGCCTCCCGCCCTTGAGCAACACCAGCGATGCCTCGCTCTTCTGGGCCATGCTGGCCATGCTTCTGCTCATGCACCTCACCGTGGTCGCTCCCCTGCGCCGTCGTCTTTCCTCCGTCTCACTCGATTCCCACGCCCATGAGCCTGCGCCCTCTCGCGTTTAACGGCCGCTTCTCCGGCACGGCCCAGCCGACCGGCACGCAAACCGTCGCGTTCCATCTCTTCGACACCATCATCCGCACGAAGCGGGAAAGACCCGTCGTCGCCTTCGCCGATCCCCGTTTCCCGGGCGTGGAGGAATGGGCGCGACTACCCGGCACGACCCTCGTCCCTATTCCCTTTCAGGATTGGTCGAGAGCCCGTGCCCAGCTCTGGGAACAATTCGTTTTTCCCCAGCTCGCCCGTCGCCATGACTGCGTCCTGGCCCATCATCCCATTGTCACCTGCCCGTTTTGGAAAGCCGGAATGAAATCGGTCGTCACCCTCCACGATCTCAATTTCTATCGCCATCCCGAATGGTTCTCGTTCGCCTTCCGGATGGTGCTCCAGTTTTTTGCCCTGCCCGGAATTCGCCGCGCCGACTGTGTCGCGACGATCTCCGACTACGTGCGTGCCCACATCCTGGAATACCTGCACCTGCCACCCGAAAAAGTCGTCCGCATCTACAACGGTGTAAAATCTTCCACCTTCGCACCGGAAATCACATCCACTGATGTGACCCGTCCGCCCTACATTCTCTGCGTCGGCTCGCTCCAGCCGCACAAGAATCTTCCCCGCCTCATCCGCGCCTACCGCCAGCTCCGGGCCGAACAGCCCGATCTTGAGCTCTGGGTCGTGGGTCGTCCCCAGGCCCAGTTCAGCAAGCTGCCGGAACTGACGGAACTGCTCCAGTCTCCCGGCATCAAGCTCCTCGGCTATCTCAGCGAGGCCGACCTCGCCGCCGCTTATCGCCATGCGCGCGTCTTCTGTTTTCCCTCCCTCGACGAAGGCTTCGGCCTACCGCTGCTGGAAGCGATGCAGGCGGGCACACTCGTCGTCACTTCCCAAGCCTCCTGTTTGCCCGAGATCGGCGGCCCGGTCTGCGGTTACGTCGATCCCTACAGCGAGGCCAGCCTCGCGGACGGCCTTCGCCAGATGCTCCGGTTGCCGGAAGAGGAAAGAGCACGCCGGATTGAAGAGGGCCGTCATTGGGCCCACCAGTTCAGCTGGCAACGGGCCGCGAACGAATACCTCGCCCTTTTCGAGGAAATCCTGTCATGAACCGGTTGCTCCTCGTCAGCGAACCGGGACGGGACGGCGTTTTCATCCATTTCCGCGGATTCATCGAATACCTGCACCGGCAGCATCCCGAAATCACAGTCGACCTCGCCTACTCGAGCAAGCGGGGCTCCCCCGCCTTGCAGGAACTGGTGAAGGACGTGGAAGCGCGCGGCGGCAAAACTGCCGATCTGCATACCGGCAATGCCCCCCAGCCCGCCGACCTGCGTGCCTGCCGCGAAATTCTCCGCCTCGTCCGCGAGGGCCGCCCGCAAATCGTCCACGCCCAGAGCTCCAAGGCCGGGGGTTTGTGTCGCGTCCTGAAGGCGATGCGCCCCGGTTTTCCGCCGGTCGTCTACACGCCCCACGCCTACTTCGGCGTTAGCGGGAAGAAGTCCCCGATCACCTTCGTCTTCAACCTCGCGGAACGGATCCTCGAGCCTTTCGGCAACACCGTTGTCATCTCCACCGACGAGCGCGACTTCGCGCTCCAGACGCTGCGCATCTCCCCCCAGCGGCTCAACCTGATCCACAACGGCATCGACCTCCGGCAAAATCGCCATGCGACCCCTGAAGAAAAAAAAGCCGCTCGCGACGAATTCGGCCTTCCGCACGACGTCCCCGTCGTCGTCTCCATCGGACGCCGGTCCTTTCAAAAAAATTATGGGCCACTCTACGTCGCCCTCGACCGTATCCTCACCGATCCCGCGCTGCCCTGCTTCTTCGCTCATGCGGGCGACGGCTCGGAGGAGTTGGGCCAAACCCTCTCCCCGGAAGCCCGACGCCGGTTCAAGCCGTTCCCCTTCATCTCCGCCATCGAGCGATTCCTCTACGCCGCCGACGCCTTCATCCTCGCCAGCCGGTACGAGGGCCTTTCCCTCAGCGTCATGGATAGCGCCACCTGCGGGCTGAAACTCATCCTCTCCCGCGTCCCCGGCAACCGCTGCATGCACACGCTCGGCTTCGACGAAGTAAGCTGGATCGAACCGACGGAAGATGCTAAAGAGATGTCACGCCGCATCGAGGAAGCCCTGCGCGCCTGGCTGGCGCACCCCACACCCGCTTCCGACGCGCAGATCCGGCTGGCCCGTGAACATTTCGACCAGGAAACCCAGTACGAAAAAGTCGTCCAGCTCTACGAGCAGATCATCCGAAAGGCCTGAATGAAAGTTCTCGTGGTGGAAGACGACCAGGTCACACGCAAGATCCTCTGCCGCATCCTGGGGCAAAGGGACCATACCGTCACCGAGGCCGCCAGCGCCGAGGAGGCCAAGGGACTTTACACCGCGGGTTTCTTTCCCCTGGTCATCCTCGATCTCCATCTGCCCGGCATCGACGGCCTCGAATTCAGCCGCTGGGTGCGCGAGCAACCCGATGGCGATCGCACCTACATCCTCGTCGGTACGGCGGACGGCCAACCCAATCAGCGCGCCCACACCCTGAACCAGATTCTCGAGGCGGGCGCCGACGACTACATCGCCAAACCCTACACGCCCGACTTCCTCCATGTCCGTCTCACCATCGCGGAAACGCAGGTTCATGAAATCGAACTCCGGAAAAAGCTCGAGCTCGATCTGAAGCAGGAGCGCGACTTCATCTCCGCCGTGTTCGACACCGCTGCGGTCCTGATCATCGTCATGAGCCTCGACCAGCACATCGTCCACATGAACGCCGCCGCGCTGCTCGTGACCGAGATCGGCCTCGACGACGAGCCACGCTTCCCCGACAACTTCATCGCGCCGCAGGAAATCGACCGCGTGAATGGACTGCTTGAGATACTCCGTGAAAAGGGCGAACCGGCCACTTTCGAGACCTTCCTCATCGGCTCGATGGGTGAAAAGCGCTACATCTCCTGGACCGCGACCCTCACCACTCCGGACCAGTCCGACACCACCAATATCGTCTGCTCCGGCATCGACATCACCGCCCGTTACCAAGCGGAGGAACGGCTCGCCTTCCTCGCCACGCGCGATCCGCTGACTCAATTTTACAACCGAAATTATCTCCACGAGGCGATGGGTTCCTTCCTGCGCAAGGCCCGGGAAAAAATTCCCTGTGCGCTCCTCTGCATCGATCTCGACGATTTCAAGATCGTCAATGACGCTGCGGGCCATGCCGCGGGCGACCGCCTCCTCATCGGCATCGCCGCGCTGTTGAAGGACTCGATGCGGGGAGAGGATATCATCGTCCGCTTTGGCGGGGATGAGTTCATCATCCTCCTCGGCGAGACCGACATCGAGCAGGCCTACCGGATCGCCGAGCGCATCCGCAATCGGGTCGACGAATTCATCTTCTATGACGGCACGCGCCGCTTCAGCGTCTCCGCCTCCATCGGCCTCATCATGATCGACCCGGCCCTGACCTCGGAGCAGATCATCGCCCGGGCCGACGCCGCCTGTTACCTGGCCAAGGCCAACGGCCGCAACCGGACCGAGATCTACACCCCCGACGCCGCTGCCATCAAACGAATGCATGCCGACGCGAACTGGAAGGAACGCATCAAGGAAGCGCTTCAGGAACGCTGGTTCGAGCTCTGGTTCCAGCCCGTGGTCGATGTGGTCACGAATGAAATCGCCTACCACGAGACCCTCATCCGGCTCCGCGACTCGAACGGCGAGATCATCATGCCCTCCGCCTTCCTCCCCTCGGCGGAACGTTTCAAGATCAGCCCCGTCATCGACCGCTACGTGATCAAGTACGCCGCCCGTTACCTCGCAGCCGATCCTAATCTTCATCTCGCCATCAACCTCTCCGGCCAGTCGATCACCGACCCCGAGCTCATCAACTGGGTCCTGCAATGTTTCGAGCAGGTCCCGGACGGCAGCCGCCGCGTCAACTTCGAGATCACTGAAACGGCCGTCGTCTCCAATCTCCGGGCCGCCAAGGAAATCATCTCCCGCCTGCGCCGGCTCGGATTCCAGTTCGCCCTCGACGACTTCGGCTCCGGCTTCTCCTCCTTCCAGTACCTCCAGGAACTGCCAATCTACTACCTCAAGATCGCGGGTAATTTCGTCACCAATCTCCCCGCGCAACCGATGAACCGCGCCTTCATCGAGGCGATCAATCACATCGCCCACCAAATGAAGATCAAGAGCGTCGCCGAGCATGTCGAGGATCAGGCCACCTTCGACATCCTGCGCGAAATGGGCGTCGATTACGTCCAGGGCTTCTACCTCGGCGAACCGGTCTACCGCCCGCTCTCCACCAAGAGCACCACGAAAACCCAGACGCTCAGTATTGGCTTCTAAAGGTTCCCTTGCCATCCCGAGCGACAGCGAGCCCCCGTTCTCGACCATTCCCAACCCGTCATCCTGAGCTTGTCGAAGGATCAGCTCCCCCTAAGCCCGCACAGATAGGACAACGCGAACATCTCCCGGAAGCTGATCCTTCGACAAGCTCAGGATGACGGTTCCTTAATTTTGAAAATCTCTTCGTAATCCTTCAATTAGACCTCATCCGACTCTCGCCTATTCGGTCCTCATGCCTTAAAGTCCGGCATGGATTCTTTGTCAGATCGCCTGGCCCGGACCGGGGTGAAACTGCTGCGCAGCGGCAAGGTGCGCGACATCTACGCGTGGCGCGAGGAAATCTGGCTTGTCGCGTCCGACCGCATATCCGCCTACGACGTGATCATGCCTACGCCGATCCCGGACAAGGGCAAGATCCTCACCTCCCTCTCTCGCCACTGGTTCACCGTCACCGACAAGCTCTGCCCCAATCACGTCCTCGGCTACGACCTGCCTTCCGATGCCAACCTGCCCGAGTTCGAGGGACGCCTCACCCGGGCGCGACGTTGCGAAATCTTTCAGGTTGAATGCGTCGCGCGCGGCTATCTCGCTGGTTCCGGTTGGGAGGAATACCGCGAGCACGGCACCGTCGGCGGCCATCGCGTCCCTCCGGGCCTGCGCGAATCGGACAAGCTGCCCGAACCGCTCTTCACCCCGGCCCGCAAGAACGACCACGGCCACGACGAGAACCTGACGCCCGACCAGGCCCGCCAGGCCCTCGGCGACGCCCGCTACGAGGAACTTCGCGATTTGACCCTGCGCCTCTATAGCTGGGCGGCCGGTTACGCCTCACAGCGCGGCATAATTCTCGCCGACACCAAGCTCGAGTTCGGACGCGAAACGGAAACGGACCGCCTGCTCCTCGCCGACGAAATTTTCACCCCCGACAGCTCCCGCTTCTGGCCCGCCGACGCTTACGCGCCCGGCCGCCCGCAGCCCAGCTTCGACAAACAGTACCTGCGCGACTACCTCAAGACCCTCACCAGCTGGAACAAGACGGCTCCCGGTCCCGAGCTCCCACCCGAGGTGGTGCAGAACACCCGCGCCAAATACCTCGAGGCGCTGGAGCGGCTCAGCCGCTAGCCATCGCCTCGGGCAGGACGATTGATAAATTGATCCGCAGCCGGATCCTTCACGAAGCACTAGCGGGGTACCGGCGCAGGAGTGCCCGCACCATTCGTCGAAGGAGGTGAAATCGAAGTATTCGAATTAGGCGTCGTATTCTGGGCCTCGGGCGCCGTATTCCGGGCCGGGGGTGAGGTGTTCTGCGCGGGGGGCGCCGTATTTTGTGCGGGAGGTGCGGTGTTCTGGGCCGGGGGCGTCGCATTTTGGGCCCGCACACCCGAACAGGAAAGGGCTGATATTAAGATCGCACTAAGAAAAAGCGTTTGTGTCGTTTTCATAGGATAGTTCTCCAAGGATGATTCTGTCCATTATGCCAAATTATCTTTGGTATAATGTAATCCTCATCCCGGGACCATGCCATGGGGTGTTTACCCTAACCGGAGTTGCTCTCTCTCTAGGCGCAGCTCAAAATTTACCCAAAGCGTCCGCATCAAGGGCTCGCCTGACGCAGACGGTTGGAATCGGTTGGAATCAATACACATCCTTCAGGTAACGCTTCTCCGTCTTCGCGAGCGTCACCTCGATGTATTCCTTCGCCGCCTCGGGCGACAGGCCGCCGTGCTGCTGGGCGATCTCGATCAGCGTCTGGTGCACGTCGCGGGCCATCCGCTTCGCGTCGCCGCAGACGTAGAAATAGGCGCCTTCCTGGAACCACTTCCACATCTCGGCGCCGTTCTCGGTCATCCGGTTCTGGACGTAGATCTTCTCCGCCTGGTCGCGCGAGAAGGCGGTGTCGAGCCGCGTCAGCACGCCCTTGCGCTGCATGTCGGCGAACTCGGCTTCGTAAAGGAAATCGGTCGACTTCTTCTGGTCGCCGAAGAAGAGCCAGCTCTTGCCCGTGGCGCCCTCGACCTGACGGTGCTCCAAGAAGGCGCGGAACGGCGCGATGCCGGTGCCGGGGCCGACCATGATGATGTTCGCGTCGTTGGCGGGCATGTGAAAATGCTTCGTCGGCTGGATGTAGACCGGCACCTCGTCCTTGTTCAGATCCTGGCCGTGGCCGAGGTAGCCCGAGGCGATGCCGTACTTCTGGCGGCCGTGCGTGTTGTAGGTAACCACCGCAACGGTCAGGTGCACTTCGCCCGGATGAGCCTTAGGCGACGAGGCGATCGAGTAAAGGCGCGGCGCGATCTTGTTCGCCAACGGCAAAAATTCCGCCGCCGCGAAGGTGGCCGGGTACTCGGCCAGCACGTCGGTGTAATCGCGCGTGAAAACGTAATCGTCGAAGGCCTCGTCATTGCCGACGATCTCGGCCAGCTGCTGCTTTTTGCTCCCCTCGGGCAGTCTCTCCAGCACCGCCTTGACGAACTTCTTGCTCACGCGGTTGAGAATGTACTGGCTGATCAGCAGTTCCCGGATCGCCACCGGACCCGTCGGTTGATCGACCGTCGTAGCTGGATCGAGTCCCAGATGAGGCAGCAGATCGTCCACCGTCTGCGGAAAATTACGGGGAATGACCCCCAGCGAATCGCCAGGCGTGTAATTGATGCCGCTGTCGCCCAGATTGACGACAATGTGCCGGGTATCCTTGTTGGAACCCTCGCCGGTGAGGGAATAATTGGCGGTGATACGGGCCTTGAACGGATTGGCCCGGTTGTGAACGGAGGGGGTGGCTGGTGTGCTCAAAATAGGGATATTCTGGGGGATTTAAACCTTGTGGTTTAAACGGAGAGCCCCCTCTTGTCGAGGGGACAGTTTGCGATGAGATTGCCAACGCGGACTTCGCCGCCGAAGGATCAGGCCAGCGAGACCTGGCGGCGGACCTTGGCCTTGCGGCTCTTTTCCCGCCCGCCCTTGACCAGCTTGCTCTTGCGGTGGCGCAGTTGCTCCGCCAACCGTTCGGTCACCACGTCAATCGCCTGGTAAAGCTCATGGCCGTGGTCCTCCGCGTGAATATCAGGCCCCCGCAACGCGAGGTGAACCTTGACGACAAAGGCGTGCTTGAAAGCCCGCTTGTCATCGTGCCACAAGGCAACATGGGCACCGATGAGGTTCAACCCAAAATGTTCCAGACTATCAACTTTTTGCGCAACATAGGCATGAATCGCGGGAGTGAGTTTCACATCCCGGGGACTGATATGAATTTGCATACCTTAAGTTACATTCGGCTTGCCCCGATGTCCATGCAGGTTACGTGATGTTTTTCCGATCTTTTTCGGATGCGATTCTCTCCGGATGATAGCCGTCGCCAGGCGGTCGATGGTAGTGCCCTAATTTGAAATCAATGGCCAACAAATTTAAGAACTAGCCAAAGTACCTCGCTAGAAATCGTGAAGCTCGCGGCCAGGAGTAATATGGGAATTGAACTGTGCAGACTGACAATTAATTTGCGCAGCCAGAGCGGGAAATTAGGAACAAGCCGTTTAAGTGCGCGGGTCAAAACGAAATAGAGCACCAGGGTGGAGACCGGTAATACCAAAAAAAGGAACGTGCCATAGATGAAGTAGAGGACTTCCATTTCAACACCGTATCACTATTCAGACCCCAAGACAGCTTTCAAACTATGACACTATCTAATCGACGGCTACCTTGACAAATCGCCTCCCATCGTGTCTTCTATTCCCATGCGCACGATCTCCCGTCTCGAACAGCCTGCCCTCCGGCATGGCGGGGTCGCGCTCATTTCGATTCGAATTAGCTAGCGCGCGACATTGCTTCGTCGCGCCGTCTTTGGCTATGCTCTCGCCCTGCGCGTAGAGGCGCCTCAGCCGACAAATCTCCCGTTTCCCGAACATCGTTCCACGTCCCCTCAACTCTTTTCATCCCATGTCCGAAAAAAACCAGATAACCCTCTACGACACCACCTTGCGCGACGGAGCGCAGGGTGAAGGCATCCACTTCTCCCTCGCCGACAAACTCCGCATCGCCCAGCGCCTCGACGCCTTCGGCATGCACTACATCGAGGGCGGTTGGCCCGGCTCGAACGAGAAGGACATCGAGTTCTTCCGCGAGGCCAAAAAGCTCAAGTTCCAGCACGCCAAGCTCGCCGCCTTCGGCAGCACCCGCCGCGCCGGGACCGCCGTGGAAAAGGACCCCCAGGTCGCCCTCCTCCTAGAAGCCGGCACGCCCGTCGTCACCCTCGTCTGCAAGTCCTCGATGCTCCACGTCACCGAGATCCTGCGCACCACGCCCGAGGAAAATCTCGCCATGATCCGCGACACCGTCCGCTATCTCGTCGCCAATGGCCGCGAGGTCATCTTCGACGGCGAGCACACCTTCGACGGCTACAAGCTCGACGCCGCCTACACCACCGCCTGCTACCAGGCCGCGGACGAGGCGGGCGCCGCCTACCTCGTGCTTTGCGACACCAACGGCGGATCGCTCCCCACGGAAATCGCCCGCATCACCGGCGAGCTCCTGGGCAAGGTCAAGAAGGCCAGGCTTGGCATCCACACCCACGACGACTGTGGCCTCGGCGTCGCCAACGCGCTGGCCGCCATTGAGGCGGGCGCGGCGCAGGTCCAGGGCACGGTCAACGGCTACGGCGAACGGACCGGCAACTGCAATCTCGTCACCAGCATCGCCAATCTCCAGTTGAAGATGAATCGCCGCGTCATCTCCGATGAAAAGCTCGCCCAACTGCGCGACCTCTCGCTCTTCGTCGACGAGGTCGCCAACCAGCGCCCCAGCGGCCGCGCGCCCTTCGTCGGCAGCGCCGCCTTCGCGCACAAAGGCGGCATCCACGTCAACGCCGTCAACAAGCTCGCCAGCAGCTACGAACACATCGAGCCGGAGAAAGTCGGCAACCACCAGCGCGTCCTCGTCGGCGAACTGGCCGGTCGCGCCAACATCATGCTCAAGGCCCGCACCCTCGGTCTCAAGCTCGAGGAAAAAAGCCCCGAGGCGCTGCAGGTGCTCGAGCAGATCAAGCATCTCGAGAACGAGGGCTACGAGTTCGAGGCCGCCGACGCCTCGTTCGAGCTCCTCGTCCGCAAGACGCTCAACCACTACAAGCCTGCCTTCGAGCTCCTCGAGTACCACGTTTCCATCCGCAAAAACGGCGTGAAGAAAGAGGACACCTGCGAGGCCACGATCAAGATCGAGGTCAACGGCGAGAAGGTCTACACCGTGGCCGAGGGCGACGGCCCCGTGAACGCGCTCGACGCGGCCCTGCGCGAGGCGCTCATCCGCTTCTACCCCGAGCTCGCGAATATGAAGCTGGTCGACTACAAGGTCCGCATCATCGACTCCCGCAGCGGCACCGCGGCCAAGACCCGCGTCTTCATCGAATCAAGCGACGGCGACTCCAGCTGGGCCACCGTCGGCGTCTCCTACGACATCATCGAGGCCTCGTGGCTCGCCCTGCGCGACAGCGTCGACTACTGCCTCACGCGCAAAAAATAATTCCCATGACCGAACGGAGGCAGTTTCCCTATTGTTTATGTGGTGCCCTGGCGATGCCGATTCTTTGGCTACTGTTTTGCTGTGTGCTCTGCGCCCATTCTTCTTCCTCCACCATTGGAACCTTTAGCGGACTTGGTCCCTTTATTATCTTCACGGGAGGTTCGCTATTAGCAGGTCCGGCTTTAGCTGTTATCTCATTGATACGCGGCGAGAGGCTTCGACCTCTCGCCATCATTACTCTCGTTTTTTATGTGCTGCCTATGCTCGTAATAGTTTGCCTTCGGCTTCTGCCCCCTGATCTCTTAAGACAACTCTTCCATCTATTCTCATGACCGAACTCGCCAAAGCCTACGAACCGCAGCAGGTCGAGGACCGCCTCTACAAAAAGTGGCAGGACGGTGGCTATTTCCGGGCCGACCCGAAATCGGCCAAGCCGTCCTACTCCATCGTCATGCCGCCGCCCAACGTCACCGGCAAGCTGACGCTCGGCCACGTCCTCAACAACACCATCCAGGACATCCTCTGCCGCAAGGCGCGGATGGAAGGAAAGGAAGTCCTCTGGCTCCCCGGCACCGATCATGCCGGACTCGCCACGCAGACCGCGGTCGAGAAGCACATCCGCAACACGGAAAAGAAAACGCGCCACGACTTCGGCCGCGAGGCGTTCGTGAAGCGCATCTGGGACTGGAAGCACGAGTTCGGCGGCATCATCACGCAGCAGCTCCGCAAGATCGGCGCCTCGTGCGACTGGTCGCGCGAGCGTTTCACCATGGACCCCGATTACGCGCGCGCCGTGCAGGAGGTCTTCGTGAAGCTTTATCGCGAGGACCTCATCTACCGCGGCCTGCGCATGGTCAACTGGTGCCCCGGCTCCCTCACCGCGATCTCCGACGAAGAGGTGATTCCCACGAAGCAGAAGGGCTTCCTCTACCACGTCCGCTACGAGCTGGTCGACGAGCCGGGCCATTACCTCGACGTCGCCACGACGCGGCCCGAGACGATCATGGCCGACGTCGCCCTTGCCGTGAAACCGGGTGGCAAGTGGGCCCATCTCGTCGGTAAAAAAGTGTGGCGTCCGCTCCACCGCGAACAGATCCCGATCATCGCCGACGAGGCCGTGGAGGAAGGCTTCGGCACCGGCGTCCTCAAGGTGACGCCCGCCCACGACAAGACCGACTACGAGATCGGCAAGCGCCACAACCTCGTCTTCCGCGACATCCTCACACCCAACGGCAAGATCAACGATCCCGGCGAGCACGACGCCGCCGAGCTCCACGGCATGGACCGCTTCGACGCCCGCAAGCGCTCCGCCGAACTCCTCAACACGCGCGACCTGCTCCTCAAAGAGGAGCCTTACGAAAACACCGTCGGCTTCAGCGAGCGCGCCAACGTTCCCATCGAGCCGCGTCTGAGCGAGCAGTGGTTCCTCAAGTACCCGAACGTCAAGGAAGCGCTCGCCCTCCTGCAAAAGGGCCACGTTAAGTTTCATCCCGAGCACTGGACGAAGGTTTACGAGCACTGGCTGGAAAACATCCAGGACTGGTGCGTCTCCCGCCAGGTCTGGTGGGGGCATCGCATTCCCGTTTGGTACAAGGTAGCCGTCGCGCGCCGCGCGACGGAGGAAGAGACGCCGACCGTCGCAGGGCCTGCGACGTCTACCACCGATATCCGTTGCCAGGTCGAATCCCCCGGCGAGGGCTGGATCCAGGACGAAGACTCCCTCGACACCTGGTTCTCCTCCTGGCTCTGGGCCTACGAGACGATGCGGACGGAGGACGGCACGCGGCAGAAATTCTATCCGACCAGCGCGCTCGTCACCGGACCCGACATCATCTTCCTCTGGGTCGCACGCATGCTCATCGCGGGACTCCACTTTCAGCCTAACGGCGCCAAGTCGTCCGAGTCCGAAACGCTCGAGGCGAACCTCGCCTTCAAGGACGTCTACTTTACCGGCCTGATCCGCGACAAGCAGGGGCGCAAGCTCTCCAAGTCGCTCGGCAACTCGCCCGATCCGCTCGACCTCATCGCCAAGTACGGCGCGGACGGACTCCGCTTCGGCCTCGTCCGCATCGCGCCGCAGGGCGCCGACATTCGCTTCGACGAGAAGCAGATCGAGGAGGGCCGCAACTTCTGCAACAAGCTCTGGAACGTCTGTCGCTTCCGCACACTGCAGGGCCCCATCGATCCGAAGGCTGATCCGTTCGCGCACCCGCGCTCGATCTTCGCCGACGAGCTGCTCGACCGGCTCCACTTCCTCCTCGAAGGCGACCGCAACGTCGTCCGGGCGCTCAACACCTACAACTTCAGCGAAGCCGCCGGACTGCTTTACGATTTCGTCTGGAACGAATTCGCCTCCCGCTTCGTCGAGGCGGCCAAGACCGATTTCGTCCAAGCCGATTCCCCCACCCGCGCCGGAACGCTCGCGACCTTCGACTACGTCATGAGCCGCGTCCTGCGCCTGCTCCATCCCTATGCGCCGTTCGTGACCGAGGAACTCTGGTGCGATCTCGGCTTCGGCACGGACACAATCCAGTTCACTCCGTGGCCGGCGCAATCACCGCGCCCGGGAAACAAATCGGCCCGTGCCTCCGAGATTTACCTCACCGCCGACGAGGGGCGAAAACTACGCGGCGAGATCAAGCTCCCTTCCAACCAACGCGTCCCCTTCTTCCTCGTCCCCAACGAGCTCATCTCCAAGACAGATCCCCTCACCGACGAGCAAAAGGCGGTGCTGGCCGCGTTCCTCAACGCCTCGGAAATCACGGTCCTCGACGGCGCTCCCGCCAATCCCGGCCCGAAGGCCTTCACCCAGCTCGGCGAGCTCTACCTGCCCGCCACCGGCCTGGTCGACCCCGCCGTGGAAAAAGACCGTCTGACGAAGGAGCTCACCAAAACGGAAAAGGACCTCGAACAAACCCGGCGCAAACTCGGCGACGCCAACATGCTCGCCAAGGCCCCGCCCGCGAAAGTCGAGGAATGGCGCGCCCTGGAAGTCTCGCTGGCCGAAAAGGAAAAATCGCTCCGCGAAACTCTGGGAAAATTGGGATAACTAAACAACCTGTCATCCTGAGCTTGTCGAAGGACCTCTAACTATTCCGCTTGTTGCGTGCGTCCTGAGCAAAATAGTTAGAGGTCCTTCGACAAGCTCAGGATGACGGTTTTATCAATTGTTTTTCATGCAACCCGCCATCTACGTCAACAAACTGACCAAAGTCTACCGCACCTACCAGAAGGAATCGGGCTTCTGGGGCGCGTTCAAGGGCCTTGCTCACCGGCGTTACAAGGAGACCGCGGCGGCAAAGGAAGTCAGCCTAAGCGTCGCGGAAGGCGAACTGGTCGGCTTTCTCGGGCCCAACGGCGCGGGCAAGACGACCGTGCTGAAAATGCTCTCCGGCCTGCTCTTTCCCACCAGCGGCGAGGCCACCGTCCTCGGCTACACGCCGTGGAAACGCCAGAATGAATTCAAGCGCCAGTTCGCACTCATCCTCGGGCAGAAAAACCAGCTCTGGTGGGATCTCCCTGCCGCCGAGTCGCTCGAGCTCAACCGCGTCATCTACGGCCTCGACCGGGCCAGCGCGCAAAAGACCATCGACGAGCTGACCGAGCTGCTCGACATCCGCGACAAACTCGACGTCATGGTCCGCGAACTCTCCCTGGGCGAGCGGATGAAGATGGAAATCATCGCGGCGCTGCTCCACCGGCCCAAGGTCCTCTTCCTCGACGAACCGACCATCGGCCTCGACGTCCTCTCCCAGAAAAAGGTGCGCGAATTCCTGCGCGACTACACCGCGCGTCATCGCATCACCACGCTCCTCACCTCCCACTACATGCAGGACATCGAGGAGCTCTGCGACCGGGTCATCATCATCGACCACGGACAGGTCTTTTTCGACGGCGCATTGCAGGACATCATCGACCGGCTCGCCACGCACAAGATCGTCACCCTCACCCGCCGCAAGGGCCTGCCCGTCGCCGATTTCACTTCCTATGGCGAAGTCCTGGAAAACAATCCAAACCAGGTACGCCTGAAAATCCCGCGTCAGCGCATCGTCTCCGCCAGCCGCGATCTGATTGCCGCGCTCGAGGTTGACGACTTCACCGTGGAGGACGTTCCCATCGAGGACATCATCCGCGAAGTCTTCGCCACCCGGCGGAGTGAAGTGGATAGCGAGAACGCCTCCAAAAACCTGTCATCCTGAGCTTGTCGAAGGATCAGCTCCCGGAAAGCGAACATCCTTCTCGGTAAGTGCAGACTTGCCGAAGGCTGATCCTTCGACAAGCTCAGGATGACAGAGGCTAAGGAGAGTTACTTTTACGCGTATGCGTCAAGCTGCTGTTCGCAGGACTACTCGCTCTTGCGCGGGAAAAGTTCGCGAATGATCTTCTGAATCAGGGCCGCGGTGGCCTGGCAGCGCTCGCCCGAAATCTGGATGCTCGCAGCGTACTTCTTACCGCGCGATTCGGCGGGCAGTTCGTTGGAGAGAAGGTACGCGTAGCCCAGCAGCGGCGTGAGATGATTGTTCATGTCGTGCAGGTGCTTGCGCAGGACCTGCCCCTGCCCCATCTCGCCTGCATCGAGCTGGATGAAGGCCTCAGCCAGCTTCCAGTCGGAAGGCGTGGTGACTTTGAAATTGATGCCATGGTAAAGAACCAGCCGCACGAGGTGCCCCATTTTTTCCACCACCGCGGTATCGTCCGTGAAAGTCTCACCCGATTTCAGCGCGGCGTCGTAGGCCTCGCGCAGCAGTTTGGTCTGGAAAATCTGAGGCGTCTGCACCGTCCACAGCTTTGAGCGGTCGATGCTCTTCTTCACCGCGCCGTCCTCCGCCACTTCCTTCAGGCTGTCGCTGCAGGGCGCGCCGCATACCGCCGCACCCGAATGCTTCGCCGCGACCAGGACGGTATCGATGAGTTCCTTGGTGACGAAAGGCCGCGCCGCGTCGTGGACCATGACGTATTCGGAATAGTCGGAAATCGCCTTGAGCCCGGCCTGGACCGAGTCCTGGCGCTGCGCCCCGCCGGGAACCAGCCGAATGTCGCCCAGCTCCCGCAGCGGACTGACCACCGGCTCCATCTCCGCCTCGCTGCCCGGGCGGATGACGAGAATGATTTCCGCCGGCATCTGGGTGCGCAGCAGCCGCTCCAGGGTGTGCCAGAGCAGGGGCT
>Ga0105237_10004005_pt1 | contig 17226 bp, 16 predicted proteins | sample KBSC24metaG_FD_81520 | JGI IMG/M metagenome (GOLD analysis project Ga0105237, IMG submission 81520) | Corn rhizosphere microbial communities from Kellogg Biological Station, Michigan, USA - KBS C2-4 metaG | ecosystem: Host-associated > Plants > Roots > Rhizosphere > Soil | place: Michigan, USA... | reverse complement strand
TACCGAAAAATAGAATTGGGGAAACATCCCAATGGAAAGCATGATGAGCAAAATGAAATATTGCGGCAGCCGCATACCAAGTGAAACCTCATGTGGTTCATGCTGCAAATGAGTTCGCGGATTGCCAAGAAATATCGTTCCAAAACTTTTTGTGAAAGTGAGCATAGATATTCCGCCAATTAATGCAAGCCCGGCCAGTGTAAATATCATCAGGGAAATGTATAAAATGCTAATGGATTTGATGCCAATCAAGATGCCGCTGTAAATGAGGAACTCAGAAACAAACCCATTAAACGGAGGTAATCCCCCGATGGCCATTGCACCTGCCAGGAACAACATGGCTGTTTGCGGCATATTGCGAATTAAGCCACCTAACTTTTCCATATCACGTGTATGTGTTTGTTGATATACAGAACCTGCAGAAAAAAAAAGGAGTGATTTAAATAGCGAGTGATTTAAAGTGTGGAGCAAGGCGCCTCCAAATCCCAGGATAATCATGACAGCATTCCCGGTTCCTATTCCCATTAAACCAATACCTAGTCCAATGCCTATAATCCCGATATTTTCAATGGTACAATAAGCAAGCATCTTTTTGAAATCCCGGTGAACAGCAGCATTCAGGATGCCATACAACCCGGTTAGGACAGAAAGGGTAATTACTATTTCACCAATAAATGTATAATCCTGTTTAAGAAAAAAAATCATCCTGAATATTCCGTAGATACCCAGCTTAACTATAACACCAGACATGACTCCGGAAATATGTGAAGGTGCCGCAGGGTGCGCTTGCGGCAGCCAGGAGTGTAAAGGAATAAAACCTGCTTTAATACCAAACCCAACAAAAAATAATACAAACAACCAACGGTTTGGGTTAGACGAAAAGAATTTTTCTATTGCTGAAAATTCAAAAGAACCTTCAGCATTATAAACCCAGATAACTGCAGCAACAAGAAACAGGACTCCAATATGCATCTGCACGAGATAATTGATACCGGCCTTAAGTGTTGCTTTTTTTTGATGCTCAAAGATAACCAGAAGAAAAGATGAAATAGACATCAATTCCCATACGATTAGAAAGGCTAATCCATTTTGCAACATGCAAACCCATAGCATAGAAGATTGAAAAAGTAAAAACAATACCCAGTGCATTGAAAGATTGACTCTATGCTCATCATAGGGTTTCATATAACCTATGCCATAAAAACCTCCATTGATACAGGTTAGATTGATGATGAGAATAAACCACGCTGAAAGGCTGTCTATTTGAAATGATATGTTCCCAAAGAAAATCGTATTATGTATTATTATCTCAAAAGTATTTCCTGTTAATGCTTCAATAGAAGGGATAGAGGTGATAGCGGCGATTAAAAGGACAAGAATAAAATTTGCTTTTGACCGGATTGCGTGTGGCAGAAATGGGATTGAAATCATTCCTGCAATTGGTAATAGAAAGGATAAAAAAAGTAACAAAAAATCAGGCATAAATTTTTGGTATGGTTGTTATTTTATAGCAGGCAGGAATAAATATTTTCACTCCTAAAGTTATGTATCTTTCAATCCCTTTCCTGATACTTATTAAAACGTCATGCCCGCAACCTCTTAATTGTTTTTTTATCTTCTTTATTTATTTACCAATTATTCATTTGTTCTTTTACTATTCTTTCATATTGATTAACTTCATATTCTCTCCAGTCAGGGTTATATTTTACAAAGAAGCTAAGCCATAGAGTTCGGGATAATCTCATTAGCAGAGGCTGAATAATAATAATTAAAGCAGAGTTAATTCCCAGCCAATATAAAATACGGTCATCATTTACCGAAACACCGACGAATATCCACCATAAAATAAAAGTAACACCACTTAAAGCAACCGTAAGCAAATAACTTATATAGCTTGTTCCATAGTAAAACCCCACTTCAATTTCTGTCGGCTGTTTGCATACCGGGCAATTCTCGTGCATTTTTAAATTGTTCTTAAAATCGTATGCATTATCATTTAAAAATAGTTTTCCTTCGCGACAGTGAGGGCATCGATTCGACAACACCGCCCCAATGCCTGAACACTTATTTTCTTTTACGGGTATTGGCAATACCAAATTATCCATTATATTTTTTTTATTTTATTGTGTAACTATCTAATGTCCGCAATAGAAGATTTAAATTGATTTAAGAAAACTATACCCATTTTAATATTTGCCCATTGTTGAGAGTCATAGTCGGTTGCCTTGTATTGCTGCAAATGCTCTATTGTTGTATCAAGAAATCTTTTAATTATATAAGGCTGCACTTTATATTCCTTCAACTCTTTTATTGCGGTGTAAATACTTGTGTGTATCTCATCCGGGGAATCAGCGAAAAGAAATTTGTTTATCAGCGTATAACAATATTCATCAATTATCAATGCCATATAGAGATGTCTATTTTAAGGAGCAGTTCTTTTTTTATGCCCTCATCCAAAATTTAAGTAGCTTGTCAAATTCACTATTAACTATATGATAGCCGGACGGCATTTGATCATCCCAGGTATGATAGGTTACTACTCGCGTTCCGACAGGCATCTTTTCCAGTTGATTAAATAAATAAGAATTGTAATAGTTATATAAGGATAAGGAATGTTGTATTTTATAGTCAATTTTTTCAGTTCCTTCTATATTTTCTTGGAAAGAATTGTAAAAGTAAAAGTGGTCAAATTGAGTAAAATCCAGTTGTGTAAAATTTCCATAAATAAAAGAAAGATTATTTAGATTAAGGTTGTATTCAGCTTCTATCGCACAATCAAGCAAATCCTTTCTTTGTTCAACACCATAAAACAAGCCATTAGGTTTATAATATGATGCGGCTATGCAAAATTTACCAGAGCCACTTCCTATATCCAGGACTTTTGCACCATCTTCAGGAACAAGAAACTCTGCCGCATTCTTAGCCACTTTTAAGGGTGTCCAGTGCAAGTCCGCCAATTTTTGAATTTGAGCCGGATACAGGGTATTAAAGCTGACATCATCGGTAAACCATTCATCTATATGATTTTCTTTTTGAGCTATTGTTGGCATACGCATTAATTATTATTTTTTTTCGAGGGCATCCAATAAAGGCTCTTTTTGCCTTGACGGTTTATGGAGATTGACTCGGTGTTTCCATAGCACAAATTTACCAGCCAGCTTACGCGATAAACGTAAACCTTATCAGCCTTAAACGTATTTTTTGTTACTTTTTAACAAGTAAATTTGTGCTTTATGAGTTTAAAAGGAATCTTCCCGATAGATAAGTGGGATTTTAAAAGTAGTTCAGTAATTGCAAATTTGCCACCGGCCGAATTGGCTATGCTTACCGCTAATATGAGTACACAATTTTATAATAAGGGAGAAATTCTCTTTCGGGAGGGCGCATACGCAACCGGTATTTATTTTATACAAGAAGGCAAAGCAAAAAAATATAAAGCAGATAAAAATGGAAAAGAACAAATTATCTATGTTGCCAACACAGGGGAGATTTTGGGCTACCATGCCTTACTTGCTGAAGAACGCTACCCTGATTCAGCAGCAGTTTTAGAGGATAGCGAAATTGCTTTTATACCCAAAGAAGATTTTTTTGAAGTCTTGAAAAGTTCAAAAGTATTGCCACAACGCTTATTAAAAACTTTAAGCCATGAATTTTTTGTGCTTGTCAATAACATAGCTCTTTTTGGACAGCGCAGTGTAAGGGAGAGATTTGCCATGCAATTAATTTTAATGCGTGAAAAGTATAAGGAAAATTTTACACCGGGAATGACTGTCGAAATAAACATGTCAAGGGAAGATTTAGCAAGCCTAGTAGGAACAGCAAGAGAAAATATATTGCGAATACTTAAAGATTTTAAACAGGAGGGAATACTGGAAACCAAGGGAAGAAAAATTATTATAAGAGATGTAAATAAATTACTTGCAATAGCTAATTATTGACTATTAAAACAAACAAAATTTATTTTTATTTCTTTCCCGATTACTCACAATTTTTTGACGAAAAGTATTATAATAAGCTAATCTTCAGTCCACACCTTTTCCTGCAAATTATTTATGATTTGAATTGCGCTGCGGTATTCTTTTTTTTCGTGAGTTGCTTTTGAATACATAGCAACGATTTTTATCTCACTACGTAAAATCAAAGAATATAATAATAAAAACACCCGGCCATTCCAGCGAGGTGATTGTGGGAGCACAACTTGTCCCGCACTTTTTTCGGGACGGGTTCGAACCGCGGACCCCCCGATTATAAATCGGGATGCTCTTCGCCATCTGAGCTATTCCCTTCAATTAGTTTTTCAATCATGATTTTGCTTTTCCAACCTTTTACCTCTTTTTCTCTTCTCATTGCAGCTTTCTTTTCATTAAATATTTCAGAATAAACTATAATCCAATCACCTGCTTTCCCGGTAAAACCTTTATGATCTGAGTTATGCTTTCTTAATCTTTCTTCAAACTTATCGCCCGTAAACCCAATATAATAGTGGCTTTTAATCTTGCTGTATAAAATATAGAATGTATACATAATAAAACACCCCGTCATTTCTAACGAGGTGTTTGTGGGAGCACACGGGTTCGAACCGCGGACCCTCTGCTTGTAAGGCAGATGCTCTAAACCAACTGAGCTATGCTCCCTTTATTTTTGGGAGTGCAAATATAAGAGACGAATGGTATTTTAAAAAATTTAATGTGCCGAAATATAATTCTCTAATTCTCGCTTAATCTGTGTAAAATTAATTTCACCTAAAATACCAAGCCGCCCTTTAATATACCTGGGCGGCTTTTTTGAGGTGTTTTTAAAATAAGGCAGGATTATTTATTTTCTTCTAATTTTTTCCTGGCTTCTATTTCTTTTTTTTCTGCTTCTGCTTTCCTGATTTGTATTTCTTTACTAATGGAGTCTCTCCTGTTTTGTTCAATCTCTTTCACCATGGAATCGACACGCGCCTTTTCTGCATCTTCTCTTGCTTTCTTTTCGTTGGCCAACAATTGAACTTGTGCCAATTTTTGTTGTAAAGCATTATCGAGTGTTGTGGCAAACTGGTATCTTGTTACAGGTATTTTTTTCAATTTAAAAGTGCCATAATCATATCCTAAAGTGACATGCAAAATATCGTATAATTCATCCTGGTAAAACAATGATTGTGCATTCAATAACGCGGCTTTTGTGAAAGGTGCATTAATTCCCCATTCTTCCAGAAGACTCTCTACTGCATTGTAATAAATGTCACCCGGCTTTATATCTTTTACCTGGGTAACTGATGTGATGTATGCTTTATTTCGGTCGTATGTATTAATGAGTGAAGTATCAAGGTCTGCATTTGTTATGGCATTTCTAATCACTTCTAAAGCCGAATTGAAAGACACAACAAAATCCCCTCTCTTTAATTTTGAATTTCCTAAAAAAGAATTATCGTTATACGCTATAATAACATGATGATTTTCTATTAAATCCTTTAAATAATTGTAAGCTTCATTATTTTCAAGTACATCAGTAACCTCGCTGATAGATTTCGGATTTCCAAATCCCTTTTGCATGGGTTTGGGATGAGGCTTAGCCCCTATTGTTTGAGAATTTTGAGCAATTGAAATATCAAATAATAATGTAAGTGTAGTAATAAAAAAGAATGCTTTAAAGAATTGTCTCATACAGCTACAATATTCTTTAGATTATCAGTACTAAAGAATACTGTTCAAACACCCAAATTCAATGCCTGAATTGAAAATTCATAATATGTGAAACGATTTCTGCTGGTGCTTTGAGCATATAAAATTGTAAATTTGCAGCAGAACTTTTCTATGGCTCAAACAAAAACACATATAGCAGAAGACTTCGATACTGAGCTCTTAATTGACGGTGATGGTGGCTGCCAGCTTGTAGTTTGGAACGATGAAGTTAATAGTTTTGATTGGGTAATCACTACTTTGGTGGAGGTATGCGGCCACTCAACAGAGCAAGCTGAGCAATGCGCCATGATAATTCACACAAAGGGAAAATATGGGGTAAAAGATGGTTCTTATGAATACCTAAAACCTATGTGTAATGCCATAACCGAACGGGGAATTGGCGCTACGGTAGAGGAACTTTCTGAACATTAAAAATTTTCTACTGGACCTCTTTACGTTCATTTCCATGCAATCTTTATAGTTTCCACTTAAGCACTAAACCATGTTTTAATGCCTGCTTTTTTATCTAGAAATTTGCCACATTTCCCCGAAGTCGAATCCGCTAATGAAGACGGCTTGCTGGCCTTTGGTGGAAATCTTGAATCGGATACTTTATTAGATGCATATAAAAAGGGAATTTTTCCGTGGTACAACCCGGATGAACCCATTTGCTGGTATTGCCCTGATCCCCGTTTTGTTTTATTTCCAGGCAAGATTAAAGTAAGCAAAAGCATGACAGCAGTCATCAGGAAAAATGATTTCACATTTTCTATTGATAAAGACTTTCCTGGTGTAATGAAGAATTGTCGGCTGACTACACGAAAAATTGGACCTGGCACGTGGATTACTGATGAGATTGAAGAAGCGTACAACGCTCTTTACGAAAAAGGATATGCACATAGTGCTGAGGCCTGGTATGATGGAGAACTAGTGGGCGGATTATATGGTGTATTATTAGGCAAAGTGTTTTTTGGGGAAAGTATGTTTGCCAATAAAAGTAATGCCAGCAAATTTGCATTTATAAAATACGTCGCAGATTTAGGAAGAAACGGAATCTGTTTAATTGATTGCCAGGTTTACACACCACACCTGGAAAGCCTTGGCGCTGAATTTATCCGCAGAAAAGAATTTACAGAACTATTGAAAAAATTAATTGTTTAAAGAGATTTTCTTATGAGGATATCTTGCCGCGTGCTGATACACCAAGCCTCGTATATAATCATTTTCAGCATAAGGCGTAATCCTAAATTTAAGCTCATCAATAGTTTGAATCGTAACATCTGCCGGTAGATAACCCATTCCATAAAATCTCCCTTTTTCCATTAAGATACAGCTCTGCTCCTGTTGCCGCAAACCATAATCAATTAGTGCAAAGCTAGGCAGTTCATTATCTAAATGATTAATACACGCATTAACTCTTTTATTATATTTCGCGGTGCTTTCAAGCTGCTCACAGGCACCTTTGCATTTATTTTCAGCGAGCAATTGGCAAGGTCGATTTTCTGATTGCAAAAAGCAAAGCTTCGGGCAAAGCTCAAATTGCAACATCAATTTCCGCAATAAATTATGCCCTTCTGCAAGCAGGTTGAAAGTATATAGAGGTTGCATATTTTTTTTCTTTTTTTCAATACACAATCTTATATATCCTTTCCTGTCTTCAAAATAATATAAGCCGTATGCCTGCTCAAACCTTTTCTGGCTTCGGTTTTGCTCAGGCCATAATTTTTTTATTTCAATACTTTCCAAAATAAAAGCCATCAATTCCGTTGCTGTTGTTTTATAGCTGATGTTATAAATCTTCTTCAAAAATTCCTGCTTTTGCCTGTTGGGTTTATTGTTAGAGAAATGACTATTTACCCTTTTCGCCAGGCTTTTGGCTTTACCTACATAAATAACTTTTCCTTTTTTATCGTGGAAATAATAAACACCCGGTTGGGAAGGCAGTTTCTTAATTTCGTTAGCTGAAATATTAGGAGGCAGAAACTGTTCTTTGCTTTTAACTTTTAACATCGATTGTACATGCCCGTTAGTATCACATTTCAACAGGTGATGAAACAGTGTTGCAGTTGCCAGTGCGTCGCCGCTTGCCCGGTGACGATCTTCAATTTCAATCCCCAGATGTTTACAAATCTTCCCCAGCCCGTAACCGGGAGCGCCAGGTAAAATTTGCCGGCCCAATCTTACTGTACAAAGCTTTTTACAATTCAGGTCATAGCCTGATTGCGCCAGGTGATGTTTTACAAACGAGTAATCGAAATTTACATTATGAGCAACAAAAACCTTGTCGTTCAGCATTTCAAAAAGTTCATCAGCAATACTGCTGAAAGGCCTTTCATATTCAACCATTTCGTTAGTAATTCCTGTAAGGGCAGCCACGTATTTCGGAATAGTATAAACAGGATTCAATAATGTATGAAAACGATCTAATATCTTCTCTCCGTCGGAAATAAATACAGCAATTTCAGTAATACCGTTTGCCGCAGCATAACCACCAGTCGTTTCAATATCAACTATTGCGTATAACAAAATGTTTTTTTAGAATGTAAACTTACTAACTTCCTGCAATTGAAAGAGCCGTCCCCCAAAGACACAAGGAACACAAAAATTTTTTTCGTCATTCTTAGTTGGCTTAAAGATAAAATTTACTCCGACTGAGACCCCATCTCACAAAGAAATAAGAAACATGAAGTTTTTTTCATCATTCTTAGCGGGCTTTGTGGCTTAGTGGGAAAATTTCTTCGTAATAATGTACATCTTGTTTTTATTACATTTGCAGGCTATAAATTTCCGGATAAAATTATGGAATTAAGCAAAAATTATATTCCCGCTGTAGTTGAAGAGAAGTGGTATAAGCACTGGCTTTCAAAAAATTATTTCAGGAGTGTTCCTGATGACAGGCCGTCATTTACTGTAGTAATTCCTCCGCCAAATGTTACAGGCGTATTACATATGGGTCATACCTTGAACGAAACCGTGCAGGACATATTGGTGCGCAAAGCCAGGATGAGTGGCTTGAATGCCTGTTGGGTTCCCGGCAGCGACCACGCTTCCATAGCAACAGAAGTCAAGGTGGTAGACATGTTGAAAAGGGAAAGGGATATTGACAAAAAAGATCTCTCAAGAGAAGAATTTTTAAAATATGCCTTTGAATGGAAAGAAAAATATGGCGGCATTATTTATAATCAAATTGAAAGGCTGGGTTGCAGTGTTGATTGGGAAAGAGTATCATTCACAATGGATGATCATTATTATAAAGCCGTAATAAAAGTTTTTGTTGACTTGTATAAAAAAGGGCTCATTTACCGTGGAGCCCGAATGATTAACTGGGACCCTGCCGCCAAAACAGCATTGAGCGATGAGGAAGTAGAGTATAAAGATGTTACCGGCAAATTGTATTATATAAAATATGAAATAGCTGAATCGCGGGGCGACAATAACTATATCGTAATTGCAACACAGCGCCCTGAAACAATTATGGGAGACACGGCAGTTTGTGCTAACCCTAACGATGAACGTTATACGCAACTGAAAGGAAAGAAAGTTATTATTCCCCTAATCAATAAGGAAGTACCTGTAATTTTTGATGAATATGTAGATAAAGATTTTGGTACAGGCATTTTGAAGATCACACCTGCGCATGATATCAATGATTTTAACATCGGGCTTAAACACAACCTGCCTGTTGTAGATACTTTAAACGATGATGGAACCATCAGCCAAGCTGCGCAAATCTATATTGGCGAAGATCGTTTTGCGGCACGCAAAAAAATTGTTGAAGAACTCCAGAACAAAGGATTGTTGGTAAAAGAAGAAGAATATGCTACCAGGCTGGGATACAGTCAGCGTACTAACGTTGTAGCAGAGCCGAAAATCTCCACGCAGTGGTTTGTAAAAATGAAAGAACTGGCCCAACCGGCTTTGGAAGCAGTCACGTCTGGCAACGTAACAATACATCCAGGCGAAAAATTCAATGCAACGTATAAATACTGGCTGGAGAATGTAAAAGATTGGTGTATTAGCCGGCAGCTTTGGTGGGGGCAGCAAATTCCGGCGTGGTATGATGCGGAAGGAAATGTATATGTAGCAGAAAATGAAGAAGAAGCAAAACAATTTGCTAGAGACAAATCGCAGCTAACAAGGGATGAAGATGTACTAGACACCTGGTTCTCTTCGTGGCTGTGGCCGATTGAAGTATTTAACGGAATTACTCAGCCGGGAAATAAAGACATCAATTATTATTATCCAACTTCAGTGCTTGTTACTGGGCAGGATATCATTTTCTTTTGGGTAGCCAGGATGATAATGGCAGGTATGGAATACATGAAGGAGAAACCTTTTAGCGATGTTTATTTTACCGGCATGGTTCGTGATAAACAAGGAAGGAAAATGAGTAAGAGCCTTGGCAATAGTCCTGATCTTTTGCATTTAATTCATGAATATGGAGCAGACGCCGTACGGTTTGGTATCATGATTTCATCGCCTGCAGGAAATGATCTTTTATTTGATGAAGGTTCGCTGGAACAGGGAAAGTATTTTAATAACAAAATCTGGAATGCATTGAAGCTGGTGAAAATGTGGGAAAGCAGGCAGTCTAACGGTAGTGAGAGTTCTGAAAGCAACTTTGCATTAGACTGGTTTGAAAATCGATTAAATGAAGTACGAACAGAAGTGGAAAACTTAATGAGCCAGTTCCGCTTAAGTGAAGCATTAAAAACAATTTATTCACTTATATGGGATGATTTCTGCAGTTGGTATCTGGAATGGATAAAGCCCGGCTTTGAAGAAACTATTTCCCGGTATGTTTATTTGAAGACTGTTAAACTATTTGACGATTTACTACAATTGTTGCATCCCTTCATGCCTTTCATAACTGAAGAAATTTATCATCTTTTAAAAGATAGAGATGACGACATGGTGGTAAAACAATTTCTATCCATAGGATCAATCGACGCAACCATTCTGCAACAGGGAAACCGGTTAAAAGAAATCATCAGTGCTATACGCGATACACGAAACAAACATAACATCAGGCAAAAAGAAACGATAAAGTTACATATTGAAACGAATGATAAAGAACAATATCGAGCTATTAAAAATATCCTCGCCAAACAAATAAATGCAGAAAATATAGAGTTTTCATCACAACCTGAAAATGCATTTATCTCTATCGTTGCAGGAAAAGAAAAGATTTATATTGAAACCAATATTGAGGTGGATGTTGTTGCCCAAAAAGAAAAATTATCAAAAGATCTCAAATATCTTAAAGGTTTCCTAATTAGCATAGATAAAAAATTAAGTAATGATAGATTTGTACAAAACGCAAAAACCGAAGTGATTGACCTGGAACGCAAAAAGAAATCGGATGCGGAAGCTAAAATTCTTATTATTGAACAAACGCTTTCTTCTTTAGAATAAATGAAAATCTCAAAAACAGTTTCTAAAATATTTCTATGAAATTATCACTAAAATTATTTCTTTTCATTGTTGCTTTTGTGGCAGCCGGATTATTCTCATTTGGGCAGGATCCGGTGATTACTAAAGTACCAAAATTTAAACCTCCTGCTGTAAAATCTTACCTGGGAATAAACACAAATGGCGCCGTTGTAACCAAAGAGGAAGCCTCTCAATTAATTACTTTACCATTGAAAATAACGGATGAAAAGAAAAATATATACTCAATAGATTCTTATCATTTTTTGTATAAAAAAAAAGGTGTAATACAAGATGAGGAAACGGGTAGGAAAAGTATCACATTCACTAACCTCGCGGACATGTTTAAAACTACACCGCTGCCCAAAGTATGGGTTGATAATTTAAAGAATGGTTTTCAAAAGGATGAAGAATTGTACTTCTTTGATATAATTGTAAAAGACAATAAAGATCGAAAATTCTTTGCCCCGGATTTAAAGATAACCATTCAATAATGATATCAATAAAGGAGGCTGGTTTAAAAGACCTATCAGTTATAAGCGACCTGGCGCACGCTATATGGCCTGCGGCATATGGTGAGATTTTATCGCCCGCCCAGTTAACTTATATGCTGAATAAAATCTATGCGTTAACTTCTCTCGAAAACGAGTTTTTAAACCTTCAGTATAAATTTATCATTGCATATGATAAACATATACCTGTTGGTTTTGCATCGTTTTCGCCAAAAGAGGAAGAGAGCTCAGTTTTCCATCTTCATAGAATATACGTGCTACCACGTCAACAGGGAAGCGGAACCGGCAAAATGCTCCTGGATAATGTTATTAATGCAATAAAAAAACGAGGTGCAACTGCCCTCACTCTAAACGTAAACCGTTACAATAAGGCCCGCTCCTTCTACGAAAAGAAAGGATTCATAATCAGCCGGGAAGTTGACATTGATATAGGGCAAGGTTATTTTATGAATGACTATATTATGGAATTGTTGTTGTAATAATAATTCCATTTGTTTTATCCAAAATTCCATCTACTCAAGAATAAGCGCCATTTGTTCAATCCCTTTTATTGGTGGAACAATTGGTTGTAAATTACCAGTAATTATTTTAGATTTAGTTTCCACCCGTAAGAATTTGATTTTTATGGGTAAAGCTGACTGGTATATTAATCCTGGTTAAAAATCTGTGGTAAGAAATATTCCTGTTTAAAACAAGTCGTATAAAAAAGTTAAAACCCCCGCTTCTTTTCTTTTTGATGAAGAGAGTTGTATTCCAGTCTGTCACAAGTAATTTTATGCTCTCATAAACGACATATGTATAAACGAATTATTTTTCTTGTCTTCATTTGTTGCTTCGGTTTTAAGTCATATGCACAGGAGGGTAACTATATTGATAGTCTTTTCGACTGGCTTAAAAATCATCCGAAAATAGATTCGGCGTATATCCACAATTTGCATAGAATAAGTTACCGGTATAGCGAAAAAGATGTAAAAAAATCATATTACTACTATCAGAGAGTGGCAGCAATCAGCGATAGTCTCAATTTTACGTTTGGAAAATCTCTCGCTCAAATAAATCTCGGCCTTCTTTTGCTTAACTCCGGAAGTTACGATGCAAGCAACAACGCCTTTTTTAAGGCAATTGATTATGCCGAAGCATGTGGCGGGTTAAGATTAAAGGCAGTGTCACTTAACAACATTGCTGACAATTTCCTTAGCCTGCGGAACTACGAGAAATGCAAAGAGTATGCTCAAAAGGCAATCAATTTTAATACAGAAATAATAACGAATAAGAGCGATTTCGCGGAATTGCAATTAAATCCACACAGGGGTATAGCTATAAATTATGAATTATTATTTCGATGTTATTTTAATCAAAAACGTTACGACGAAGCAAAAAAAAGTCTTGAAAAAGGCGTACCCTTTGCATTGAAGGCAAATGAGAGCTATATTTTTTCCTCCTATTATTTGGCATTCGGAAAAATAAAAGCAATTGGCAACGATTACGATTCAGCAAAATACTATTTTCAAAAAGCTGTAACAGAAGCTAAAATACAAACTGATTTAAGAAATGAATTCCAGGCGTACCTGGGTGAAGCGCAATTTTTGACAAACTTGCCGTTTAAAACAAAATTAATGTTGTTGGATAGCGCATTGGCTATTGCTACAAATACACAGTATTACGAAGGGATTACACAAACGGCGGAACAATTATCGATGGTGTATGATAAACAAGGAATGACAGATTCTGCGCTGGCATATTTTCGTTTATATCGGGCGGGATTCGATTCTTTGTTTTCTCAAAACACGAGCCTGAATTTAATCATCAGCGAATCTGACTATCTCGTAAAAAAGAAGGAATTAGAGAACACACACTTATTGGAGCTCTCGCAACTCCAAACGAAACAAATTGTTTTCAGAAACGCCCTATTGCTGGCATCGGTCATTCTCCTGCTTCTTACAATAGTGGTAGCATTTTTTATCAATATGTCGATACAGGCAAAAAAGAAAAAAACTGAATCTGCTTTCAAACAAAAAATTGCAGAATCGCAAATACAATCTTTGCGGGCGCAAATGAACCCTCATTTTATTTTCAATAGCCTTAACAGCATCGAAAATTTTATGATGCAAAATGAAAAGAGAAAGGCGAGCGATTACCTGCATAAATTTGCTTTATTAATAAGAACTATACTCGATAGCAGCCGCAACGAAATTACCAGCGTATCTCTTGACATGGAAGCGTTAAAACTTTACATTGATCTTGAGCAAATGCGTTTTAATAATAAATTTCACTATAAAGAATATGTAGACCCACAACTGATTTCAGGTGATTATAATGTGCCTTCTCTGCTGATACAGCCTTACGTTGAAAATGCTATTGTGCATGGTATTGCACACAGTGATAAAAAAGACCTGGCCCTAACGGTGAGCGCTACCCTGGAAAATGAATTCATAAAATATGTTATAGAAGATAATGGTATTGGCAGAATCCAGGCGGAAGATTATAATAAAATAAATAAGCTGCATCATAAAAGCGTGGGTCTAAAAATTACTGAAGACAGGATTCATTTGTTTAACCAGGATGAAAACAGCAATGGTCACATCAGGATTACTGATCTATATACAGCAGATAATAAGCCAGGTGGCACGAGAGTTGAGGTGAAAATTAAAGTTATATAATATGGAAAAGATAAAAGCAATTCTTATTGACGATGAACTCAACAGCTTACAAAATCTTCAGCAAAAACTGGAAGGTTTTTGCCCGGATATAAGTATTGTTGCTGTAACCCAAAAACCCGAAGAAGGTATATTACTTATCAGGCAATACCAACCTGACGTTGTTTTTCTTGATATTGAGATGCCGAAGATGAGTGGCTTTAGAATGCTCGAAGAACTTGGCGAATATGATTTTGATATTATTTTTACGACCGCTTACAATCATTATTCAATAGATGCGATACGTATTAGTGCATTTGATTATTTAGTAAAACCAATCGGAATCGAAGATTTGCAGCACGCCGTAGAACGCTTAAGCAAAAGCCTTAACCGTCAAACCAAAGAAAAAATTGATATACTTAAAAAATCGTTGAGCGATAACAGGAGCCAGGAAGACAAGATTGCTATCTCAACTTCGGAAGGGATCGATTTTATCCCTATCAAAAATATAATCCATATCGAGTCAAAATCGAATTACAGTAAAATTTTTCTTATCGATAATAAGAGTATTATGGTAACCAAAATCCTAAAAGATTTTGAAGAAATGCTACTGCCATATAATTTTTACCGGGTTCATAATTCTCACCTGATAAACCTCAACTATATTCAAAAATATATCCGAAGCCAGGGAGGCCACGTGCAATTACAGGATGGCACTTTGATTGATATTTCCCGTCGTAAAAAAGAGGAATTCTTAAAGATGATTGGAGGATGAATTGGTCAGTGGTCATTGAGTCATTGATTATTGTTCCTTGACTATTGACTTAATGACTATTAACTTCAATAAACCAACTGGTGCGTTTGCTTTATAACCCCCATTACGAAAATACTTTGTACATGGCCCATATTTTCTATTTCGCTTAATTTATTCACGTGAAAATCGTAATAGCTATTCATGTCTTCGCAAATTACTTTGAGCATAAAATCGAATTCACCGGAAATACTAAAACATTCCACTACTTCATTTAATTCATGAATAGTTTTGATAAATTTTACCCCGGCGTTTTTACTATGCTGTTTTAGTGATACATAACAAATTACCATCAATCCCTTTTTCACCTTTTCGTGATTTACCAATGTTACATATTGTTTTATCACCCCCGATTCTTCCATGCGTTTGATTCGCTCGTGAACAGGTGTTGTACTTAAATGAATTTTGCCGGATATTTCTTTGATGGTAATGCGTGCATTTTCCTGTAACAACTTTAAAATTTCCAGGTCTTTTTTATCTAATGAAACATGGAGACTTGTTACTTCTTCTTTTTTAACCGGATTTGGCATAGCTGTGGAGGTAATTATTCTTAAAAAACGGTGAAATTATAACTTCTATTCCAAACTTATAACAAACAATAGGATTTTATCCTGTGTTTGAGTAAATTCGCAAAAAAATTTATTAAATGTCAACACTTACAAAAAATTCAATTGACTTTAGCCTTAAGAATAAGGTGAAAGACATGAGCCTCGCTGAATGGGGCCGTAAAGAAATTAAGCTGGCAGAAGCAGAAATGCCAGGCCTGATGTCTCTTAGAAACGAATTCGGGAAAGAAAAGCCCTTGAAAGGTGCAAGAATTGCAGGTTGTCTTCACATGACGATACAGACGGCAGTGCTCATTGAAACTTTAATCGAATTGGGTGCGGAAGTTAAATGGAGTTCATGTAATATATTTTCAACGCAGGACCAGGCTGCCGCTGCAATTGCAGCCGAAGGAATTGGTGTTTTTGCCTGGAAAGGTCAAACCCAGGAAGAAAGCGACTGGTGTATTGAACAGACTTTATTTTTTGGCAGTGCCGATCGCCCTTTGAATATGATTCTTGACGATGGTGGTGATTTAACGAATATGGTTTTTGATAAATATCCTGAACTCATCCAACATGTAAAGGGTTTATCGGAAGAAACAACGACTGGTGTTCATCGTCTTTATGAAAGAATGGAAAAAGGAACATTACCGATTCCTGCCATCAATATAAACGACTCTGTTACCAAATCTAAGTTTGATAATAAATATGGTTGTAAAGAAAGTTTGGTAGATGCAATAAGAAGAGCAACCGATGTTATGATGGCCGGCAAAGTAGCTGTAGTAGGCGGTTATGGTGATGTGGGCAAAGGATCTGCAGCAAGCTTGCGCGGAGCGGGAGCAAGAGTTATTGTTACCGAAATCGACCCAATCTGCGCTTTACAGGCAGCGATGGACGGGTATGAAGTTAAAAAAATGATTGATGCTGTTAAAGAAGCAGATATAGTTGTTACCGCTTCCGGTTGTCGTGATTTGATAAGAAAAGAACATTTTCTTTCGATGAAAGATAAAGCTATCGTTTGCAACATTGGTCACTTTGACATTGAAATCGATATTGCCTGGCTGAACAAAAATTATGGAAACACAAAAAACACCATTAAGCCGCAGGTTGATTTATATACTATAGAAGGAAAAGATGTTATTATCCTGGCAGAAGGCCGCCTGGTTAACTTAGGGTGCGCCACAGGCCACCCAAGTTTTGTAATGAGTAATTCATTTACCAACCAGGTTCTCGCACAGCTTGAATTATGGCTACACGCAGATAAATATGAAAATAAAGTGTATGTTCTTCCGAAACACCTGGATGAGAAAGTTGCCCGCCTGCATTTGAAAAAAATTGGCGTGGAACTGGAAGAACTCACAACGGAACAAAGCAAATATTTAGGAATTCCAAAAGAAGGGCCATTTAAACCCGAGGCATACAGGTATTAACAAGCAATTTTCGGTATGCCACTACGGGGATGTGTGAATTTGTTGTTAAGTTAATAGCAATTCGCCAAAAAATAGCATACTTTTAGACGAAACGCTTGTATATCGAAGAGTTTCTAATTTGGACAATAAGGGAACTTTTTGACAAAATAAGCGTTATAAGTTTTGCAATTATTAATAATTAAAACAGATAAAAAAT
>Ga0105237_10004003_pt1 | contig 17228 bp, 15 predicted proteins | sample KBSC24metaG_FD_81520 | JGI IMG/M metagenome (GOLD analysis project Ga0105237, IMG submission 81520) | Corn rhizosphere microbial communities from Kellogg Biological Station, Michigan, USA - KBS C2-4 metaG | ecosystem: Host-associated > Plants > Roots > Rhizosphere > Soil | place: Michigan, USA... | reverse complement strand
TTCGGCGGCGCCGGCGTAGGTAAGACGGTACTTATCCAGGAGCTGATCAATAACATCGCCAAGGCATACTCCGGATTGTCCGTGTTTGCCGGTGTGGGTGAGCGTACCCGTGAAGGAAATGACCTGATGCGTGAAATGATCGAAGCCGGTATCATGAAGTACGGCGACGATTTCAAACATAGCATGGAACATGGCGGATGGGACCTGAGCAAGGTCAATTTGAAGGAGCTTTCCGACTCAAAAGCGACCTTTGTATTCGGACAGATGAACGAACCTCCCGGAGCCCGTGCCCGTGTGGCCCTCAGCGGTCTGACCATCGCCGAGTACTATCGTGATGGAGATGGCAAGGGACAGGGACGTGATATCCTCTTCTTCGTAGACAACATCTTCCGTTTCACCCAGGCGGGTTCCGAAGTATCGGCCCTGTTGGGACGTATGCCTTCTGCGGTGGGTTATCAGCCGACACTGGCTACTGAAATGGGTCTCATGCAAGAAAGGATCACTTCTACCAAGAATGGTTCTATCACTTCCGTACAGGCGGTATACGTACCTGCGGATGACTTGACCGACCCTGCTCCTGCTACGACCTTCGCCCACCTGGATGCTACGACGGTACTTAGCCGTAAGATCGCCGACCTTGGCATCTATCCGGCTGTTGACCCCCTGGATTCCACTTCCCGTATCCTTACTCCTCTCATTGTTGGGGATGCGCACTATAACACCGCCAATAGGGTTAAGCTGATCCTGCAGCGTTATAAGGAGCTGCAAGATATCATTGCGATCCTTGGTCTGGATGAATTGAGCGACGAGGATAAGATGACTGTTGCCCGCGCCCGTAAAGTACAGCGTTTCCTGTCCCAGCCCTTCCACGTGGCTGAGCAGTTCACCGGCCTGAAGGGTGTGCTGGTTCCCATCGACGAGACTATCCGTGGTTTCAACATGATCATGGATGGTGAAGTGGATGAATATCCTGAAGCTGCCTTCAACCTGGTAGGTAATATCGATGATGCCATCGAGAAAGGTAAGAAGCTGCTGGCACAGGCTCAAGGTTAATTGGAAGCTTAAATCGTAAATACTAATGAATCTCGAGATATTAACACCCGAAAAGAAGTTATTCAGCGGCGACGTATACGGTGTACAGCTGCCAGGCGTGTCGGGTCTTTTCGAAGTAATGGAGAAACACGCTCCCCTGGTCAGCGCGCTGAAGGCAGGGAGGGTGAAAGTATTAAAGGATAATAAAAGCCACCTCGCGTACTTCACGATCCAAAGCGGATTCGTAGAAGTCATCCACAATAAAGTGACCGTTTTGGTTGAAGGCGCTGTACCTGTTGAAACAAAGTAGTGCCTTTGCACGCGGTCCAAGCCCGTGGAAAAGAATGTTAGTTTTAGGAACCCCCAGCTTACTCTGGGGGTTTTTGTTTGGCGTCCTTCGTTGTTGGAAAAGTAACTTCGGACGCCAAACAGCTAATGATGGACCTTCGGTCAACGGACCTGTGGTCCGTTTTTGTTAGCCCCCTGTTAATAGCCTGACGGGCATTAAACCAAGGCACCTTATTTGCATCTATAGTGCTGTATCGTAACAATTTCCACAAAATTTTAAAAACAGCACCGATCATGAAAACAATAGGATGGTTGACGGGAGGAGCGCTGCTGACAATACTTGCCTTTGGAAGCTGCCGTAAAGATCCTCTAAACAATCTTACTAACGATGAATCGCGTATCTATATCACTAATTATGATACGACGGTCAATTTTTCCAGCTATAAAACTTTTAGTGTCACCGACTCGGTAGATGTTATCCAGGACAACCAGCTATACGGGCGGGAGCTGTCATCCTATGACAGTTCGTTGCTGGCTGCCATCAGCAGCAGTCTGCAGCAGCGGGGCTATCAGCTGGTGACAAAAGGGTCTTCACCCGACCTTGCCGTGAATGTTGCCAGGGTCTACAATACTTCCACCGGCATCTTTAGCTATGGAGATTACTGGGATGCTTATGGCAGCTTCTGGGACCCCTATTACTGGGGCTATGGTGGTTATGGTTATTATCCGCCCGTTTATGCGGCAGGGGTTTATTCCATTACCAGCGGCGGTCTGGAGATCGATCTGCTGGACCTGAAGAACGCGGCTGCCCATGGCAATAAGATCACCACGATATGGACAGGACTGGCGAGAGGCGAGCAGGTCTTCCATCAGGCCAATGCAGCGTCGGAGGTACAAGCCCTCGTGGATCAGTCCCCCTATCTTAAACAATAATCATGCAAGCAAGGAGGTATAACATGCGCACATTATTAAAATACGGAGGAGCGGCGGCGCTGGTAGTATTGTTGAGCTGCCCGGCCCTCCACGCTCAAAATTATCTGAATGTCACTGTAGGGTATGGCGTGAACGTCCCTACTGGATCTTTCAAAGACTATATAACCCATCCGGCCTACAAGGGGTTCAATGCAGGTCTGGCCTATCCCCTGAATGATCAATTGAGCCTGGGATTGAACTTTGGGTACAACGACTATTATCAGAAGTATCCCCGTCAGACCTATAATGACGGGGAAGGGACTGCTGTATCAGCTGTCGTGAGCAATTCTGTTCAGCAGATACCGGTGTTGCTGACAGCAAATTATACATTGACAAAAAAAGGATTTATTCGTCCGTATGTCGGAGGGGGAGCAGGCGTGAATTTCGCCACATTCGACCAGTACCTGGGAGAATTTGATTCCCCGCATTCCAAGGCCAATTGGGCACTGAAGGGAGAGGCTGGCTTTTATATTCCGTTGAGCAGCTATGCACCGACGGCTATCAAGATCGGTGGCAGCTACAATTATGCGCCATTCAACAGCGATGGAGTAAAGAATCTGGATACCTGGGGTATCGAGGCGGGGATCAGGTTCGCCATTCATTAGTGGACCGCTGAAGATGGACATCAAGGCTCTCGCACACGCGAGAGCTTTTTAATTTAACTGTGGATCGATGGGGAAGTTGATCATGATCTCGTAGTCTCCTCCCAGATGGCGGAGTGCCTCCTTCCATATCTCATCCGTCTGCTTATGAAAGACCAGCTTACGGCTGGCCTGTACCGTTAGCCAGGATTTTTCTTTCAATTCATCGGCCAGCTGACCGCTGCCCCAGCCGGAATATCCAATATAGAAGCGTATCTTGGAGAGGTCTATCTCACCCGCGCGTATCAGGTCGATGGCTGTCTCGAAGCTGCCGCCCCAAAAGACGCCGTCGATGATCTCATATCCTCCGATGATCTTGTCGGGGTATTGATGCAAAAAATGGATCGTATCCATCTGTACGGGGCCTCCTAAATAAACGGGTAATTTCAGGTCATCCAATCCGCTGACCAATTCGTTCAATGTGTAGTCGTAGCTTTTATTCAGAACAAATCCAAAGCTTCCCTCATCCTGGTGTTCGCAAAGGAACACGACGGTCCGCATGAAATTCGGATCTTTAAGGAATGGATCTGCGATCAACAATATACCAGGTGCCGGGCTCTCCATATAATCTAAATTAAGTATTTATGGGAGATAACAAAATCCGATTATTTCCAGGGGGATTCCCAAGCCGGAAAATGCCGGAAATTGCAGGAAAAATGTCCGGAAAACGGGCCGCGCGGAATATATCCCGTAGCGGATTTTACCACGAAATCCCCTTTCTTTGTGAAACCTTCGTTAAATAGCTGGCCCGGTGGGGCATGGAAGGAGCCTATCCTTTGACCTTTTGAATATCTTTATAGTTGGGCCCGGTGACTGGCCCGGTACGTAAAAAGCAATTTGGTTTGAAAAAAATTTTTCCCATTATTTTTCTTCTGATCTCACTGTCCCTCATTGGTATTATATATATCCAGATCAACTGGTTGTTTACCATGGTGGAGAACAGGCGGGAGCTCCTGAAGCACAAGCTCATCGACGCCATGAATGACGTGGGGCATCAGCTGGTAGAGCAAAGAGGCTCTTCTCCCAATTTCAAGACGTTACGGCTAAAACCCGGTCTTACGTGGCGGCCTTCCGACCAGTTCATGCAGGAGATGATGCGCCCGCCCACCATTGCCGAGAAATTTACACCCGAAGATATTGCCGACAAACTGAGGAAGTCCTTCAATATCCATGGTCTAAAAGATACCAAATTCGAATTTGCTGTTTCCGCGGTCCTGGGTACCGGAATGTCTTTCCGTCCTCCGGAGATACGCTCACCCAATTACTTCAAAGAGCTGGAGGATTCCGTACACAATTGGGCTGCCTATTATCCTCTTCAGGCTCCCGAGGACCTGGGGGTAGGAGAAACCATACCCGACGAGATGCTGGTGGTGGTCATTCCCGACTTCCGGAACATCGTGTTGAGCCAGATGCGGTGGATGATCTTTGGGGCCATTTTCTTTACCATTATCATCATTGCTGCTTTTTATGTGACGGTGAGAGCGCTGCTCCGGCAAAAAAAGCTGAGTGAAATAAAGAACGACTTTATCAACAACATGACCCATGAGTTCAAGACTCCTCTGGCCACCATTTCTCTCGCGGTGGATGCCTTGAAGAACGAGAAGGTGATACAGGACAGACAGAAGTCGGAATATTTCACCGGCATCATCAAGGAAGAGAATCGCCGGATGAACAAGCAGGTGGAGACGATATTGCAGGCATCGCTGCTCGACCGGCAGGAGCAACAGCTGAACCTCACTTCTATCCATGCGCATACTGTCATACAGGAGGCTATGGAAAATTTTCAGCTGCAGCTGGATGGGAAGGGAGGACGGTCGGAACTGCAGCTCAACGCAAAGAATGACCTGGTCAGCGCGGATGAAGTTCATTTTACCAATCTGATATCCAACCTCATCGATAATGCCGTAAAATATTCAAAAGAAAATCTTCTCATACGGATCACTACTCATAGCACTACCAAGAGCCTGATCATACGTATAGAGGACAATGGCATCGGTATGAGCAAGGAGACGCAGCGACGTATCTTCGAGAAGTTCTACAGGGCTCATACGGGGAATATTCACAATGTCAAAGGATTTGGGCTGGGACTTAGCTATGTCAAGACCATCGTGGAAGCCCACCAGGGTAAGATCAAGGTGGACAGCATGGTTGGTAAGGGCACGACCTTTACATTGGAATTTCCATTGAAGGCGGAAGAGGCGTAGATGCTCTCCACAGCAGGCAGCCGTCTCCATAGCTGAGGAAGCGAAAGCTGTGCTGAATGGCATAGTCATAAATCCTTTTCCATTCATCACCCACCATCGAGGCGATGAGCAGGAGCAAGGTCGACTCCGGCTGGTGGAAGTTAGTTATCAGGGCGCCCGCAATCTTCCAATCGTAGCCGGGTGTTATCAGCAATTGAGTGGTAGTGGTCAGCTGGGTTAGCGCCTGACGGTGCATCCATTCCAGCAAAGCATCGAGTGCAGCCTTCGGACTTATGGCTGGGAGCTCGTATGCGTCCCATTGATGTATCACCAGGTCATCCGGGGAAATGGATGGGTTTTGCGCGGCTTTTACTCCCAGCCAGTAAAGACTTTCGATGGTGCGGGCGGAGGTGGTGCCTACGGGAATGATGGGTTTACCCAACGCCGTTAGTAGGATGGCGATGGTCTCTTTTGTAACGGTGATCCATTCCACATGCATGGTATGATCTGAGAGGGTGGGCGTTTTTACGGGAAGGAAGGTCCCTGCTCCCACATGCAGGGTAACATAAGCGTGCCGGATATTTTTTGCTGTCAGGGACTTGAAAATTGTCTCTGTAAAATGCAAACCTGCTGTGGGAGCTGCCACGGAGCCGTCATGCAGCGCATAGATCGTCTGATAGCGCTGGCTGTCGGCGGCTTCTGCCGGACGGCGGATATAGGGGGGAAGAGGGATCAGTCCTGCCTGGTGGAGGAGCTCGGCAAAGGTCAGTTCTGCCGGGGTCCAGGACAGCTCGATGAGAAAGGCGTCGTCCTCTTTACCGAGGTAGACAGCCGATAAAGATATTTTGGAAGCTGCTGTTGAAGCCATTTCCTTGTGCAGCACCTGGCCGGGCTTCCATTTGCTGGCGCCTCCGATGAGACATTTCCAGCGCACATTCCCCTTTTGCATCATTGCCGCGGCAATGCCTCCATATTCTGCCGGCGGCTCCAGGCAGAAGAGCTCGATCTGTCCTCCTGTGGGCTTACGGAACAGGATCCTTGCCTCGACGACCTTTGTGTTGTTGAATACGAGCAGGGAACCCTCAGGAATGTATGCTGCCATATGCCTGTAAATATCCTCTGAGATATTACCTTTTTTATAGACCAGCAGCTTGCTTTCATCTCTTTCGGCTAATGGGTAGTGCGCGATCAGCTCTGCCGGGAGCGAGTAGGTATAGTCGGCAATAGAGATATTTCGTGGTTCCATTTCGATAAGGCAAAATTATTGATATTTGACGGAACGTATGACAGATAGTCAACTGGAACAGGCGGTTGCTTATAACCATGCACAGTTATTCTACCGCAATGCTATTGCCCGTGGTGGAGAAGTCCGGACCCCGGGAGATATCACCTATACCTATGATGGCAGGGATTTTCAGTCAATGATCGCATTTCCATGCCTGGATGAAGCAACAGCCGACGAGCAGCTGGATGAGATGATGGCCTGGTATCGTGAACATCCTACCAGGGGGCTGGGATGCTGGTCCCTTGCTCCTCCGCGGCCGGCCGATCTGGGGGCGAGGCTGCTTGCAAGAGGTTTTCAGGATGGCTGGCGTCCCTGCTGGATGGCTATGGACCTGACTGATCTGGAGCAGGAGATTCCTGCGCAGCTTCAGATCGTCGCAGACAATTATTTATCCCTGCATCATTTAAAGGATATCCCTTATACGGGAGAGCATGGCGCTATCAGCCCTATGCTGCTGAAGCATCATCCAGAGCTGGCTCAACAGTTCATAGCCCTGCTGGATGGGAAGATCGTGGGACATTCATCCGTATTCCTTGCCTCGGGTGAATATAGAGTGGCTGGACTTTACGATGTGGCGGTAGCGCCTTCGGCCCGGGGGCAAGGTATTGGGCAAGCTTTGGTAAAGGCCGCTTGTCTTTACGGAAGATCCCGAGGGAATCACTATGCAGTGCTGAATGCGACCGGCCGAAGGATGTATGAGCAGGTAGGGTTCCGGCATATCGGGGATGGGATGACGTGGTGGTGGTTCGGCCGATGAGGGCCGGCCGGAGTGGAGGACTACCGATACTTGACAGGAACCACCAGCTTGAGCCCGCTCCACTGCTCGCTGACTGCACATACCTTAATGTCTACCAGCCCATTCTGCAGGGCGTAATCCCGGATCATATTTTCGGTGAGGTCGGTGGGAATGCCGGCGCTCTTTTTATACCAAGACACCCAGATGACGATGCCGGTGTTCTTCGACCATAGTGGTTTCAGGGTCGTCATGCTTTTTTCGAATACTTTTTGGGATGCTGCGAAAACGTGGACCCAGTCCGGGGTCTCCCGGGGCCGGCATAGCTGGGAGGAAATATCTGTCTCGAGCAGCTGGTGGTAATTGTCGGGTGGATGGAGGAGGAACACTTTTAGAGCGGGTGTAAGTCCTAATTTTTTTATCAGGGGTGTTCCGGAATAGCCTGCTAGCGCCATATTTAAAGGGTTTTAGCTTTTCCACACTCAGACTGCCCTTTTCCACAGGTTTTCCACCGCAATTCACACTCAAATCACATGGCCCTATTGGTCACCGGGAGGGCTAATTACACCTCACTTCCTCTGGCTCAAGGTAATACACTGTTGTGGAAAAATTAAATTTTTCAAATTTCCCGGATTTGGTGGGAAAAAGTGTTATTTTGTGTTAGTTATTGTAAAATTTGATTCAACTCCTCATAAATGATTGGTTTTCTGGGCGAATACGAAGCTACACTGGACTCAAAAGGTCGCTTCTTGCTCCCGGCTGGCGTATCAAGGCAGCTGCCGGAAGAGGGAACCACGCAGTTTGTTGTGAACAGAGGGTTTGAAAAGTGTCTAAGCCTCTATCCCATAAAAAGCTGGGAACCCATTTTCGCCAAGATCAGCCAATTAAATGATTTTGACCCCGAAGTTCGGCAATTCAGGAGATATTTCCTGAATGGAGCGACGATGGTAGAATTGGATACTGCGGGAAGGTTATTGATCCCGCAGAACCTGAAAGAGCACGCCGGTCTCGCGAAAGATATTGTACTGGCAGCCGCCGTTGACAAAATTGAAATCTGGGATAAAAGTAAGTACCAACAGTTCTTTGAATCTTTTTCACCGGAGGCATTCAGCAGCCTGGCTAAGCAGGTTATGAACCCGGGAGGGCTCACGTCATGAACGCGCCGGGTGGGGGGAGCGATTATCATGTTCCTGTCCTTTATCATGAGGCCCTGGACGGGCTGGCGATACAACCTGAAGGTATCTATGTCGACTGTACTTTCGGAGGTGGCGGTCATTCCAGGGGTATTTTGGAAAGACTGGGTCCGTCGGGCCGATTGTACGCCTTTGACCAGGACACCGACGCCCGGCAAAACCTGCCAGACGACGCAAGGGTCACCTTTCTCCCTCATAACTTTCGTCACCTGAGCCGGATGCTCCGTCTGCATCATGTCCAGCAGGTCAATGGCATATTGGCCGACCTGGGTGTCAGCAGCCACCAGTTCGACCAGCCTGAGCGAGGTTTTTCCACGCGCTATACGGGCGACCTGGATATGAGAATGGATCAGCGACAAACGCTGACGGCCTTTGACATTGTCAGCACCTATTCGGAGCAGCAGCTTCACAAGCTCTTCGAACAATATGGGGAAGTGACCAATGCAAAGACCCTGGCCCGGACTATTGTAGACGTTCGCCGTCAAGTGCCCTTGAAGTCCACTCAAAACTTTAAGACTGCCTTGAGCAGCGTGGTGAAAGGAAATCCCAACAGGTATTTCTCCCAGGTTTTTCAAGCCTTACGCATCGAAGTCAACGATGAATTGGGCGCGTTAAAGGATTTGCTGCAACAAATACCCGCCCTGCTTCTGCCTGGCGGCCGTGCAGCCGTAATCACCTTTCATTCGCTGGAAGACCGGATCGTCAAGAACTTTTTTAAGCGAGGCTCCTTTGAAGATGAAGACCTTGCTGACCCTTACGGGCAATCCAAGGCCAACCCCCTCTTGAAAGTCATCACCCGCAAGCCGATAGCACCCGGTGAAAAAGAATTAAAGCTGAATCCAAGAGCTCGCAGCGCCAAATTGCGTATAGCCGAGCACGTATAGAATACGGCCATGAATAGATATAAAGACCATGAGCGATAAAGATCAAAATACAAAACCTCGCTGGAAGCCCTCCATGAGCTACCATTGGATCATGAAGAACATTGGCTTCTTCCTGTTCCTGGCGGCCCTGGCGGTGGTCTATATCTATAACGGGCATTATGCGGACAAGATAGTCCGGGATATCAACCGGACCAATAAGGAGCTGAAAGAATTACAATACGAATACAAAACCTTGAAGAGCGAAGTGATGTTCCGTAGCAAACAAAGCGAACTTGCCAAAGCCGTCGAGCCTTTCGGATTGAAAGAGCTGACACAGCCGCCCGTCGTTTTGGTTGACTCGACCGCCACCGCTCATAACTGAGATGGAAGTCAAACGCGACATATTGTGGAGAGTGTATCTATGCTTCATCGGCATCACGGTCCTTTGCCTGGTGGTGTTGGGTAAAGCATTCTATATCCAGCGCGTTCAGGGGGCCTACTGGCGAGGTCTCAGTGACAGTCTGCATCAGAAGTTCATTGAAATGGATGCTGAAAGGGGAACGATCTACAGCGAGGACAGCAGCATGCTGAGCACTTCCATACCGTATTTTAATGTCTACATCGACTTTGGCGCAGATGGTCTGAGAGAGAAGAATGGAAAGCGGTTTACGGATAATCTCGATTCTCTTTCTCTTTGTCTGGCTTCACTGTTTGGCGACCAGTCCGCAACGGCCTATAAAAAAGAATTGCAGCAGGGGTATCGTGCTATCGACCGGTATTATCTCCTGCATGCCAACCTGAGCTTCGACCAGTATAAAAAATTGAGAACCTTCCCGCTTGTTCGTCAGGGGAGGAATAGGAGCGGCTTTATCGCAGAAGTTGAGCAAAAGAGGTTAAATCCGTTCGGTCTCCTGGCCAATCGTACCATTGGCCTGGCTAGAGCCAATGCCCAGAATGTAGGGCTGGAACGCACCTATGATACGCTGTTGAAAGGACAGAGCGGGCGCCGGCTGGTCCGCTATATCGCCGGCGGCACTTATATTCCGGTGGAGGGGTATGAGATAGAGTCTGAAAATGGAAAGGACGTCGTCACTACCCTCGATGTGAATATCCAGGACATCGCTGAAAATGCGCTCCTGAAAGAAATGATCGCCAACGAGGCGGAGCATGGCACCTGTATCGTCATGGAAGTCGCTACCGGCAAGATCAAGGCCGTTGCTAACCTGGGACGTCAGACAGACGGTACTTACTGGGAGGACCTGAACTACGCTATCCGTGCTACGGAGCCGGGTTCCACCTTCAAGCTGGCCACGTTGATGTCCCTTCTGGAAGATCACAAGGTGCGGCTGACCGACAATCTCAACCTGGAAGGCGGTGTATGGAAGGTCGCCGGCAGGACAGTGTATGACTCCGAGCCGCATGACAACAGGACCTTCACGGTGAAAGAAGCATTCGAGATCAGTTCCAACGTTGGTATGGCCAAGCTGGCCTGGGCCAATTACTCGGGCAATCCCGGCGCTTTTGTAGATCACCTGAAGAAACTACGGCTCAATCAGCCCACGGGTGTCGACCTGGTTGGAGAAACGACCCCTATCGTAAAGAATCCCAAATCCCGCACCTGGAGCAATACGACGCTGCCCTGGATGGCTTTTGGGTATGAAGTGCTGGTAAGCCCGCTCCAGACCCTCACTCTGTACAATGCGGTGGCCAACAACGGCAGGATGATGAAGCCTTACCTGGTCAGCTCGGTACAGGAGTCGGGTATTACGACCAAAGAAAATGAGCCGCAGACACTCATCGAAAAGATATGCAGCGACGGTACCCTTCAGCAATTGAAAGAATGTTTGAAAGGCGTTTGTGCGGATAAGGAAGGGACAGCCAGAAAGATATTTGCGACCGCCTGGTACAAGGTAGCGGGCAAGACCGGTACTGCCCTGGTGGCCAATGGCAGCCGCGGCTATGCGGACCATATCTATCAGTCCTCTTTTGCGGGATACTTCCCAGCCGATAATCCGAAGTACTCCTGCATTGTGGTGATCAAGAATAAACCGTTCTCAAAAAATTATTTGGGCGCCCTTGTAGCAGGGCCTGTGTTCAGGGAACTGGCAGATAAGCTGATGAGTGAGGAGGCCGCACCGATGGAGATAGCTGCGCAGCCTTTTAAGAGGGACAGCGGGCAGTTCTTTTATGCAGGCTCGACGCATGACATGCAGGAGGTGGTACATATGCTTGGTGTGAATTATATCGACTCCGCCGGCAGGAATGAGTGGGGACGTCTTTATGCTTCCAATTACCAGCCTGTGATGAACAGAGCGGTCATTTCCAAGCAAACCATGCCCGATGTAAAGGGAATGGGGCTGAAGGATGCGTTGTATCTCCTGGAAAGAATGGATCTGAAGGTGGCGGTGAAGGGTCGGGGTAAAGTGAGGATGCAGAGTATTATACCAGGCTCATTGTTTAAGAAGAATGAAACCATATCAATTGAACTGAACTGATAAATGGCAAATCTGCAGGACATATTATATAAGGTGAGCATTCGGGCTGTCTATGGGGACATGGGCAAGGAAGTACGTGACCTGCAAATGGACTCGAGAAAGGTGGGAGCGGGTTCGCTTTTTATAGCGCAGAAGGGTACTCATACTGACAGCCATCAATTTATTCCCCAGGTGGTAGCTGCAGGGGCTACGGTCGTGATCTGTGAAGATGTTCCTGCCACTCGAGCGGAGAACGTCACCTATATACAGGTGGAGGACAGTGCGGCAGCGGCCGGCTATATAGCGCATAATTTTTATGGTCAGCCTTCCGAAAAGCTGAAGCTGGTGGGTGTAACAGGAACCAATGGCAAAACGACGATCGCTACCCTATTATATAAGCTCTTTAGCTCTTTGGGATATAAATGTGGATTGCTGAGCACGGTGCAAAACCATATAGGCGAGCGGGTAGTGGCGGCCACCCATACTACTCCCGATGCGCTGGCGCTCAACAGCCTGTTAAAGGATATGGTGGATGAGGGCTGTACCTATGCGTTCATGGAGACCAGTTCCCACGCCATCCATCAGCATAGGATCGCGGGACTTCATTATGCAGGGGGATTGTTCAGCAATATCACACATGACCACCTGGACTATCATAAGACCTTTGATGAGTACATACGTGTGAAGAAGTCCTTTTTCGACGCACTGCCTTCCGACGCCTTTGCCATATCCAATGCGGATGATAAACGGGGCGGAGTCATGCTGCAGAATACCAATGCCAAAAAGTATCTCTATAGCCTGAAGACGATGGCGGATTTTAAAGGGAGGATACTGGAGAACAACCTCACTGGACTGGTGATGACCATCAACGATCAGGAAGTACATTTCCGGCTCATCGGGGAGTTCAATGCCTATAATCTTTTGGCCGTCTATGGCGCCGCCATATGTTTAGGACAGGATAAGGGCGAAGTGCTGCGTACGCTAAGCACCCTTAGCGGCGCCGAGGGGAGATTCGACTATGTAATATCAGCTAAGGAGAGGGTCATCGGTATTGTGGACTATGCTCATACGCCCGACGCACTGATCAACGTACTTGCCACGATACAGAAGCTGCGGAAAGGGTATGAACAGATCATTACAGTAGTCGGATGCGGAGGCGATAGGGATAAAACAAAAAGACCGCTCATGGGCGCCGCGGCCTGTGAGTACAGCGATAAGGCCATCTTTACTTCGGACAATCCCCGGAGCGAAGACCCCGAGCAGATACTGTTAGATATGGAAGAGGGGCTCAATACCGCGGCAAAAAGAAAGTATACCAAGATCGCCGACAGGAAAGAGGCTATACGTACGGCGATCAACCTTGCCAGGCCCGAGGATATTGTCCTCATTGCCGGGAAGGGACATGAGAAATACCAGGAGATAAAGGGCGTGAAATACCCTTTTGACGATAAACAAGTATTACTGGAGATGTTCGAGCTGCTGGAGAAATAAACAGCGCTGAACCAGGAACCGCAGGAAGCGGTTCATCCAGGGCCGTAGGTCCCGACCGAGGACGAGCGAGTGCCCGGAGCTCGGACGAAGGCCTACAGACATTAGTGAAATGTGGGAATTGGGCTACTTTTCGAATAAGATCAATTCCCGCCTTTAAACCAAGGATCAATATGCTGTATCAATTGTTCGAATGGCTTAAGAGCGCCGGTATCAAACTGCCGGGTAGCGCCCTGTTCCAGTTCATCACGTTCCGCGTGTTGCTGGCCGTTCTGTTCTCTTTGATCATCAGCATGATCTTTGGCAAGCGGCTGATCAACTTCCTGCTGAGGAAGCAGGTAGGCGAGACGGTGCGTGATCTGGGGCTGGAAGGTCAGCAGAAAAAGGCGGGTACACCCACCATGGGCGGCTTTATCATCATCCTGGCGATACTGATCCCTACTCTTTTGTTGGCGGACCTGCATAAGGTTTATATACGGCTGATGCTTTTCAGCACCGTCTGGCTGGGTTTGATAGGGTTTATCGACGACTATTTAAAGCTAAGGGCTAAACGGATCGCCAAGGAGCAGGGGGTACCATATAAAAAAGGAGATAAGGATGGACTGGCAGGGTGGTTCAAGGTTTTGGGTCAGATCGTGTTGGGATTTGTGGTAGGCGCTACGTTGTTATTCAGCAGCAACTCGACCGTGTACCGGGAGTATGTGGGTCAGACATTGCCGGCCGATACGACGGGTTGGAAGAACGTACAGCTGGGAAAAGAGAAAAAGCTGTTTGCCCCGGCGAAGGAGCCTATTACTTCCATTCCTTTTGTAAAGAACCATGAATTCAATTATTCCAAGCTGCTGCCGCAGGCAGTGCGGGGGGTGACCTGGATACTTTATATCATCATCGTCATCTTTATCATCGTCGCAGTGTCGAATGGGGCGAATCTCACGGATGGATTGGATGGACTGGCCACAGGGGTCAGCGCCATCATCGGGGTCTGTCTGGGCATCTTTGCCTATGCCAGCGGCAACATCCGATTTGCCGAATACCTGAACATCATGTATATCCCCAACCTGGGTGAGCTGTCCATTTTTATAGGCGCGATGGTGGGGGCCTGTGTAGGATTCCTCTGGTACAATGCGTTCCCCGCACAGGTGTTCATGGGGGATACCGGAAGCCTCACGCTGGGCGGGATCATAGCCGCCCTGGCGATCATTGTAAGAAAAGAATGGTTGATACCTATATTCTGTGCTGTATTCCTCGTGGAAAACCTCAGCGTGGCGATACAGGTAGCTTACTTCAAATACACTAAGAAAAAATACGGAGAGGGAAGGAGGGTCTTTTTAATGAGCCCCTTACACCATCATTACCAGAAACTAGGCTACCATGAAAGCAAGATCGTAACCAGGTTTTGGATCGTGACGATACTGTGCGTGGCATTTGCCATAGCTACGTTGAAGATCAGGTAACGGAGTATGAAAAACCAACCAATCCGCGGAACCGGCCTTTCGAAGGCCGCTCCTGAGCTGAAGAGATTGTGGTGCAGTAAGAGTCTATACTTGTGAAAAACCCCCAAAATCCGTTGGCGCCTGCCCGCGGGATGGGAACAGGAGGCCGGTAAAGACCGGATATGTAGCAATGAACAAACGACTCGTCATACTAGGAGGAGGTGAGAGTGGTGTCGGCGCGGCTGTGCTGGCTTCCAAGGAGGGTTATGATGTATTTCTCTCTGATGGGGGGGCGTTGAAGGACAATTACAGAAAGGATCTTCAGCAGCTGGGTATCGACTTCGAGGAGGGAGGACATACGGAAGAGAAGATACTGAACGCCGACGAGGTCATGAAGAGCCCGGGGATACCCGATAAGAATGAGATGGTGAAGAAGATCAGGGCGAGGGGTATACCGGTGATCAGTGAGATTGAGCTGGCCTACCGCCATAAAGGGGACAGCAGGATCATTGGCATAACGGGGAGCAATGGAAAGACGACCACTACTTCCATGATCTACCATATCTGCCGTCATGGAGGACTGGATTGTGCGCTGGTAGGCAATATAGGATACTCTTTTGCAAGGCAGGTAGCGGAAGACCCGAAGCAATGGTATGTGGCCGAGATCAGCAGCTTTCAATTGGACGACATCGTCAGTTTCAGGCCTGATATTGCCGTTCTGACCAATATCACGGAAGACCACCTGGATCGTTACGACTATAAGTTCGAGAACTATATCCGAAGCAAGTTCCGTATCGCGATGAATCAGACGAAAGAGGACCATTTTATTTACAACGATGACGACCCTGTGATCAAAGAGTTTTTAAACCGGGAGCCCATTCATTCTAACCCATTACCATTTACTATGCAACACGAAACCAACAAAGGAGGATTTATCAATAAGGGACAAATGCACATAGAGACAGGCAACGAGAAATGGCAAATGAGTATTTATGACTTTGCGTTGAAAGGTATTCACAATCAATACAACACTATGGCAGCAGGCATCGCGTCAGCCACCGTCGGCATCCGCAAACAGAAGATCCGTGAGGCGATACAGAGTTTCGAAGCCCTGGAACATCGCATGGAATATGTCAGTACGGTCAGAGGAGTGGAGTTCATCAACGACTCCAAGGCAACCAATGTGAACAGCACCTGGTATGCATTGGAAAGCATGGATAAGCCCACGATACTTATCCTGGGCGGGGTGGATAAAGGGAATGATTATGCTCTTATCAGGGACCTGGTGAAGGAGAAGGTAAAGGCCATCGTATGTATGGGTGTGGACAATAGGAAGATCCATGAGGCTTTTCAGAATGATGTAGCCTTGATGGTCAATACAGGCAGCGCGGAAGAGGCTGTAAAGGCCGCCTTTCACTTTGCTACGAAGGGGGACGTGGTGCTGTTGAGTCCGGCGTGCGCCAGTTTCGATCTTTTTAAAAATTATGAGGACAGGGGCCGGCAGTTCAAAGAGGCTGTGCGGGACCTGTGACGACCCGTCGGCCACTGGCGGGCGGAAAAACATAAAATGAGTAAAACGACGACGATAGAAAGAGCTCCGTTTGGGAGCCTTGGGTCCAGGACCAAGGGTGACAAGGTGATCTGGACGATGGTGGTGCTGCTGGCAGTGGTGTCGCTTCTTGTCGTATACAGCTCAACCGGGTTGCTGGCGTATAAGATGTACAAAGGCAATACGGAAATATATCTCTTTAAGCAGTCGGCTTTTATCCTGGTAGGCGTCCTTGTGATCTATTTCGCCCATCAGGTGAATTATACGGTATATTCCAGGGTAGCGAGGATACTTTTTCTGATATCCATACCCCTGTTGTTCTATACCCTGTTCTTTGGGGTCAAGCTGAATGAAGGCAGCCGCTGGATACGATTGCCGATCATCAACATGACCTTTCAGACCTCTGATCTGGCCAAGCTGGCGCTCTTTATGTATCTGAGCCGGCTGTTGAGCAAGAAGCAGGATGTGATCAAGGATTTTAAGAAAGGGTTTATCCCGGTGATCACGCCTGTCGCTGTGGTTTGTGTGCTGATCGCACCGGCGAATTTGTCGACGGCGCTGCTTATTGGAGCTACGAGCCTGATGCTGCTGTTTATCGGCAGGGTGAGTGCAAAGCATCTGCTGATGACGATCGGAGTGGCGTTGATACCGGTGGTGATCCTGGTGATGGCGGCGGTGATAAAGCATAAGTCGGATGGGGGTGTGGTGGAAAAGCCTACCAAGTCCGTGGAGGGAAGGTCCCGCCTCCTGGTGCGTGTGGGCACCTGGGTCAGCCGTGTGGAGGCATTTATGTATGGGAGCAAGGAGGATATTGATGACAACAATTACCAGGTCAACCAGGCAAAGATCGCCATCGCCAAGGGCGGCATCCTGGGGAAAGGACCGGGTAACAGTGAGCAGCGCAATTTCCTGCCTCACCCTTATTCGGACTTTATCTATGCCATTATAATAGAAGAGTATGGACTGGTGGGGGGAGCTTTTATCGTATTTGTGTATCTGATATTCCTTCTTCGCAGCATTCGCATCTTCCGGAAATGTCCCTATGCTTTTGGGGCATTCCTTGCGTTGGGGCTGAGCTTTACGCTGGTGATACA
>Ga0105237_10004001_pt1 | contig 17230 bp, 12 predicted proteins | sample KBSC24metaG_FD_81520 | JGI IMG/M metagenome (GOLD analysis project Ga0105237, IMG submission 81520) | Corn rhizosphere microbial communities from Kellogg Biological Station, Michigan, USA - KBS C2-4 metaG | ecosystem: Host-associated > Plants > Roots > Rhizosphere > Soil | place: Michigan, USA... | reverse complement strand
CTGGGTCACAAAGAGTGAAGAGAACAAACGCTGAAAGCGTTAGGCCTGTGCGACATCAACCCTTACAGGGTTGAAAGCATGGTCGGTTGACGTAGTCCCAGGGTTCGAGCACCGCGAGAACCCCGGGTCACAAAGAGTGAATAGAACAAACGCTGAAAGCGTTAGGCCTGTGCGACATTAACCCTTTCAGGGTTGAAAGCAAGGTTCCTTGACGTAGTCCCAGGTTCGAGCACCGCGAGAACCCTGGGTCACAAAGAGTGAAGAGAACAAACGCTGAAAGCGTTAGGCCTGTGCGACATCAACCCTTACAGGGTTGAAAGCATGGTCGGTTGACATAGTCCCAGGGTTGTCGCTTCCGCTCCAACCCTGGGCTGAAATTAGCGAACGCCTTCGGCGTTTCATGGATAACAAAACTGCAACGGGATCCTCGGAGTAGCTATACATGGCCTTACCTCTCCGCATACCGACTGGAGCGCCGGGAATTTATAAGCTTCCCGATTCTCCGCTTCGCGCGCTTACGGGCGTGCGCATGGACGTATGCGCTTTTGTCGGCGTCGCGCCTCGTGGGCCAGTGCGCGTTCCGGTCGTCAACGAAAAGTGGCTCGATGACGTGCCCTGCGTTGAACCGGCACGTCCGCGGCGCCGGACCGTCGCCGTCGCGATCGAGAGCTTCGACGATTACCGCCGGATATTTGGCGGCTTTGAAGGTCCAGGCCTGTTGCCTTATGCAGTCGCCGCGTTTTTCGAGCAAGGCGGGCGGCGAACTTACGTCGCGCGAATCGTTACCGAGTCATTCGACGCGACGAAGAACGGCGACGCGAAAGGTGTTGTCCCCGGTGCGAAGATGCTGGCGACCGAGCTCACGCTGCATGCACGGAACGAAGGCACCTGGGGCAACCGGCTGCAAGGCTCGCTTGCTTTCACGGTGACGCCGCTCTTCTTCGAGGAACCAACTCTCAGCGGATTGAGCGTCGATCAGAACGTCAAGCTTCCGGTTGGTACGTTGCTGCGTTTGACTCTCACAGATACGCAACGCGTCTTGCGATTCGTCGTCAGTGTAGATCGTGTCAATCGTGAAACGAGCTCCGGCTTCGTCTGGCAGGCTGCGTTTGATCAAATCCTGCCGGCTGAGATCGACACGGTCGAAGTCGTCGAAGGCGTGCTCGAGATCGATGATGGCGACGGGCGGAAGGAACGGCACGAGCAGCTCGGTTTGTCAGCATCTCATCCACGCTGGATGGCGACCGTGCTTTGCTACGAGTCAGAACTGGTCTATCCCGATGCGAGTTGGAGTTCCGGGTTCATGATGCCGGAAACTCCCGACCTGATCGCCGCGGGAAACGGGAACTCATTCGAAGGCGGACTCGATCGCTACGCGGATATTTCTCCCGACGATTTCTTCGGTAAATGGACGCTGGGAGATGAAGAGCCGGGTGACGGAGTACATTCGCTCGTAAACCTGTCAGATCTTTCGATCGTCGCGGTGCCGGATCTCTACTCGCCCGCACAGTTCCTCGAAGATAAAGAAGTGGTTGACGAATCACTCGCGGGCCCCGAATTCGAAACCTGCGTCGACCCACCGGAGAAAGCGAAACAGACTGAACGCTTATACGATCTCGCGGGCCTGCGTTTGGATCCGCGCGTGCCTTCCGAGCGCGAAAAGATCATCGGCTACCAGAAACAACTCGTCGAGCTAGCAGACATTCTTCGCTCTTTCATAGTCCTCATCGATGTGCCGCCCGGTTTGAATCAACATCAGATACTCGCGTGGCGCGCACGATTCGATTCTGCTTTCGCTGCCGCGTACCACCCGTGGCTAAAAGTCTCGAGACGTGACGACAGTCGCGATGCGCTGTTGCCGGTACAGCCGTCTGCCGTCGCCGCAGGTGTGATTGCCCGGCAAGAGTTGGCGTTCGGCGTACCGCATGGTCCCGCGAATGTGATCGCAGCCGAAGTGATCTCACTGAATGACGTGGTGTCGCCCGCGCGTCACGATGAACTTCACCCGCAGGGAATCAACGTCTATCTGCGCGAACACGCCGGCATTCGCCTGACGGCAGCTCGCACGTTGAGCCGTCTGCCGGAGTTCAGGCAGTTAAGCGTGCGCCGTTTGTTGACCATGATCAAACGCGCGCTCGAGCAACAGATGCAATGGGTTGTTTTTGAACCAAACAACTCGTCGCTGCGGCTTGAAGTGCGGTTCATGATCCAGAACTACCTGCGACAGCTTTTTCGCATCGGTGCTTTTCGCGGCGCGACCGAAAACGAGGCGTTTTTTGTCGTCTGCGACGACACCAACAACTCGCGAGCAACGATGGATGAGGGCAAGTTGATTGTCGACATCGGCGTCGCGCCAGCCGAGCCGTTGGAATTCATCGTGTTGCGTCTGGCGCGCGATGCAGACGGCACGCTGACGCTCAAGGAGAAATGAGCTAGTGGCGGATCAACTACTCAGATCGTTTCGCTTCGAGATCTCGCTGCGCAAGAGCGCGAGTGTTGAGTCAGGCACGCAGACGCCGAGTGATTCGCCGTCCGGCACGGAGCTCGGCGACGGAGCTTTTCAGGAATGTTCGGGTCTGGAAATCGAAATGGATGTTCAGGAGTACCAGGAAGGCGGCCGCAACGACGGAATCATCAGGCGCGTCGGCCGCGGCAAGTACAGCCCGATCATTTTGAAGCGTGGAATGTTTTATCCGTCGAGCGGCAGTGCGAATCGCGATCTGTGGATGTGGATTCAGGGGATCGTTTCGGGCGAACGGCCGGTCGCACGTTATGACGGCCTGATCAAGGTGATGAGCAAAGGGGACGAGGTTTCGGCGACGTGGGTCTTCGATCGCGGGTTACCGATGAAGGTTAGCGGACCTCAATTAAATGCAAAGACCGGTGAAGTCGCGATTGAAGAGTTGCACATCGCACACGAGGGGCTGCGGCTGGTGGAAATTTAAAGACTTCACAGAAGTTGCACGACGAACGAGAACCTATGGAATTGCAAAAGGCAATGATTGCTGAACTCGACGGGGACACAGAGAAAGACTCGTTCCCGGTCCAGTTCAATCCAACCACGCTGCGGTTGTCGCTGACCAATCGCGTGGAGGGTGGTGAGACGCAGGGCAAGCAAGTGCGACAACAAATTGGCGCCAGCTCGACGACACTCAATCTCGATCTCGTCTTTGATACCGCCGACGAAGGCACCACTGAGAATCCCAAATCAGTACGTGAGAAAACCAAGAAGCTGGAGAAGTTCCTCGTCGCGAAGGGTGAGGGCCAGCAGCAAAACGCGCCGCCGAGAATTCGTTTCACGTGGGGAGACCTGATTGTCGAAGGCGTGGTCGAGTCGATGACGATCGACTTCGAACACTTTGCCGCGAATGGCGTGCCGTTACGCGCGAAAGTCCCGCTTGCAATTAAGGGACAGGATCGCGAGAACGAGGTAAAGGGCACAGACGACAACCGCGCGGGCGCACCCGCGCCGGGCGGCGCCGGCGCCGGCGGATTGGGAGGCGGACTTGGTTTAGGTGCTTCGGCGGGGATCGGTTTCGGCGCCTCGTTGGGAATCGGTATTGGCGCGTCGGTGGGGATTGGGCTGAGCGCTTCGGTGGGAATTGGTATCGGCGCGTCGGCAAGTGTGGGTGTGGCGCTTGGTGGAGAGAGCGCGGGTGAATTTGCGGCGCGAGTCGGAGTCGATCCGGCGGCGTGGCGTGGTCTACAGATCGGTGGTGAGAGTTCGCTGTCACTCTCCGCGGGAGTTGAAGTCGGGTTCGATACGAATTTGAGTGCGAGTGCGGGGCTCGGAGTCACAGTTGGTTTTGAAGCCGGCGCAAGCGCGTCGGTTGAACAATCGTTCGGCCTTGCGCCGAGTTTGAATGCAGTTTCCGGTGTTGGAGTCGGGACGAACCTGGCTTCGGGTTTTGCACTCTCTTCCGCGGGTGGAGTGCGAGCGGCACTTGAAGCGGTTCAATCCGTGAAGAACGACTCAGCGGAGCAGAAGGCGCGTGCTGCGTTCAAAGCTCCGGTGAAAGCCTTGCCTGCTGCTGCGACGTCCAGCAGTGCTCCGGGTAAGAGCACATCAACTGCTGTCAGTGGGCCGGCGAGCAGTGCTTCTGCCGCGCAGCCAAAGTCTCCCGAACAAGCACGTCCACCGCTGGCGCGCACCGGTTTGCCTGGTCCATCTGCGCAACAGGCCGCGCCGCCCGCACCGCGTCCACCACGTGCGGATCCGCGTGCGAGCTCGTTCGGTTTCGGCGTGCCGCTGCGGGTGACGATGGGTGAGGCAGCAGACAGGCGTTCCGAATCGATCCAGGGAGCGGTCGCAATAAAAACGCGGATTGAGACTGGTGATCCGCCGCTGACAAACGATCCGACCAAGCCGGCGTGGATAGCTTTACCAGCGCGCGATCCGGCGCGAACAGCCGCCGACAAACTGCAAGGCAAGCTCAAGCCGAAGCAGCCGTGTGGCTGTGCGGGGCGCTGCAAACATTGAAGGGGGCGTGATGGGTGTTTACGTCGATGAAATGGTTTCAGAAGTGACTGGGCAAACTGATTCGCCTGCTGCCGGTTCACCGCAGCCGATGAAGTGGGAGGAACTGGCACGCGTGCGCGAGGCGGAAGCGCAGATCGCCCGCGATCGATTCCGCAGAGCCGCCGAAGGCTACGATGACTGAAGCATTACTCACTTACGCTGGTCCGGTATTCGAGATTGACGATGACGTCAAAGCCGATTTAGCGCGCGACGTCGTCCGCCTCGAAATCGAGGAGACCACGGCGGGACTCAAAACGATGACCGCATACCTCGTCGCACAAGGAAGAGCAAACGGTTCAGGTGACCAACAGCAACTCTACCTCGACGGAGCGGTGGTGGATTTCGGCAAGAAGATCTCGGTCGTGCTTGGTGCGACGCCCGCCGCACACAAAGTGTTCAGCGGTTGGATTAGCGGACTCGAAGCCAATTTTCAGGAAGGCAAAGAACCTGAAGTCGTTGTTTTCGCCGAAGACAAGTTCATGAAACTGCGAATGACGAGGCGGATGAAGACTTACGAGAACATGAGTGACGCCGACATCGCGAGCGCAATCGCCGCCGAGCATGGACTGACGCCCGCAGTCGATGCCGATGGTCCAACTTACGACGTGGTCCAACAATGGAACCAGAGCGATCTCGCGTTTCTGCGCGAGCGCGCGAGAGAAATACAGGCGGAGATTTGGATCGAAGACGAGACGCTCAACTTCAAGTCGCGCAGCAAACGCACGGCAACTGAGCTGACGCTGGTCCAGGGTAACCACCTGGTGTCCGTACGCTCTCGCGCGGACCTGGCCCATCAACGTACGAAAGTAAAGGTCAGCGGCTACGACGCAGCGCAGCGAGAAAAGATCGACGAGGAAGCCGGCGGTGATGCGATCCAGGCGGAAGTCTCCGAGGGACTGACTGGTCCGGCAGTGCTGGAACGCGCTTTCGGCGAACGAGTCTCGTACCGCGTTCGCGAAGCGCCGTTGAAATCCGGCGAGGCATCGGATCGCGCGCGCGCAGAGATGCTGCGTCGTGCGCGTGGGTTCGTGACGGTTGTGGCCACGACGCGTGGCTCAGCGGACATGGTGGTGGGCAGCAAACTCAAACTTGAAGGCACTGGCCGTCCGTTTGAGGGCTCCGGGTATTACGTGACGCGTGTTTGTCACACATACGATTCCACGGGCGGATTTCGCACGCATTTTGAGGCCGAGCGGGCCACGATCCAGGAGGGACCTTGAGCCAGTTAATCGAGGCATTCAGGCCGGATGGCGACGCGTCGCGTTACTTCGGTGTGTTTCCGGCAATCGTCACGGACATTGTCGATCCGGAAAAACTGGGCCGTATTCAGGTGAAGTTTCCGTGGCTTGGTGGCGATGGCGATTCAGTGCGGTCGTGGGCCACGTTGCTTACACCGTATGCCGACGACGATCAGGGGTTTGAAGTTCTGCCGGCAGTTGACACGCAAGTGGTGGTGGCGTTTGAAGCCGGGGATCTGCGACGGCCGTACATCATCGGCTCCGCGTGGAACGGCAAGGAAGCGATGCCGGAAGCGCCCGCGGCGCCAAACAACAAGCGTTTGATCAAATCGCGCGCCGGCAGCCTGCTCGAGTTTGACGATACGGATGGTGCAGCGAAAGTGACGCTCTCGATGAAGAGTGGTCACAAGCTGGTGTTAGACGACAGTGCGAAGGAAGTTAAGTTCGAGCATTCGAATGGATGCGTGATCAAGTTTGACAGCAGTGGGAATGCAACGATCACGGCGAAGGGAAGCATGACGCTCAATGCGCCGTCGGGTCTGACAGTGAATGCGCCGACGTCGACGTTTTCAGGCAGCATCACGTGCCAGCCGTTGACGGCAACATCCGTAACGTCGCCGCTCTATTCGCCGGGAGTCGGGAATGTTTGGTGATTACGCCTTTGCGCCTTTGCGGCTTTGCGAGCGAATTTCCTCGCAAAGGCGCAAAGACGCAAAGACTTAAACCGCTCTACAGTCGAGTGGTGAACCTATGAACGGAAATCACGAGTGGAAATTAGTGGCGCCGTGGTATCGGTGGCAGCGCCAATTCGACGCTGATGGCGTGAAGCCGTGGCAGACTCGTCCCGTTTTCCAAAAGTTTGACCAAAACGATTTCGTCAAGATCTTCACGAACGATCCGCAGCGCTCGCTCACGTTTTTGCCCGTGGACGACACCGTTTTCAACACCAGTCTGAAGCTCGTCGATAAACTCGCAGCCGGACCGCTCGTGGGACGTTTCACCCGGCTTTACGCGCCGAAGGGACCGAAAGGCCAAGCCGCGACCGACGCGTTCGAAGCGCTGATGGTGCCCACGGGTATTCGCAAACTCTATTTGCCGACACACAAACGCTTCTATCTCGTCGTCTGCGAGTTGCACTGTTACGTCGCTGGTTTTCCGATGGTGACCTCCGATCAAGTTTGCCAGTCGGGATTCGTCGTCCGGCGCCGTGTGACGAACATTCCTCAACCAAACGTGAAAGCCGCGAAGAAGGAATTCGACAAAATCCAGACTGCGCTCAACGCCATCAATGCAGAGATCGGTTTTTGGATGGAAACCGCGCCTGCCACTGGTCGCAAAGCAAAACAACGCGCACTGACGATAAAAAACGCCAGGAAAGACGGAACGTTTACGACGAAGCTGAAAGACCTCGAGCTGAAGGCTGAACAGCAGCAAGCGAAGCTAACCACTTGGCGAAAATCATTCGGCGTGACTTCCCGGCTTGAAGGTTGGATACCCGAGTTCATCCAACAGGCCGGCGCCGACAAAAAGCAGGCGCTGGAAAACGTCGGCTCGTGGCAACAGGTTGAAGAAACACCACCGCAAACTAAAAATGAAGAATTCCCGCGTGACGAAGCATTCTTTCCTCTGTTTGCACTGTTCCCGGATCCAAACATTCCGAAGCATTCCGCTCGCGGTAAAAACATCTACTTCGGAGTGATTCCAACCAGCAGCCTCGATACGGATCCATTCGGCGCCCCCCGTTTTGACAGCGATGCGACTTACGAGATTCGCTGCTTCGTTCGCCGGCACAAAACAGATTGTCCGCGGCTCGAGAAGACACCGGATTGTCATGGTCCACTCGTTTGGAGTGAACCCAGCGAAGTTTACAAACTCGCGGCAGCGACCGATCTGCTCGGAACCAGCAATCGTCCGATCACGATCAGAATGCCGGACCTGTCCGAGCTGGCGGCCCAGGCGGCTGCTCTGCCGGCTAACAAACTCGCGCCCGTGCGCATTGAAAAGCCGCAGAGCATGAACTTCAAGACCGATTCCGACGGAAAGCCGACTAGCGGCGGCGTCGGCGGATTTCAAATCTGCTTTTTCTCGATCCCGCTGATCACGATCATCGCAATGTTTGTGCTTCAGTTGTTTTTGCCGATCGTCGTGTTTCTGTTTGGCCTCTTCTTCTTGTTGGCACTGAAGTTTTGTATTCCACCAAGCCTATCGTTAAGTGGCGGTCTCTCGGCGGACCTCGATGTGCTCATGCCGGCGCCGTTGCTCGAACTCGATGCCAGCATCGACGTCGACGTCGATTTGGATGGTCTCTTCGGCGCCGGTTTCACCGCGCAGCTCCATGCTGACTTTCAGACGGGCATTACAGAGGAGCACGGCATCGTCGACGTCGACGTCCAACTCGACGACTTTAGTAACGCCGCGCTGTTTCCGATTGGTGAAAACATTCAACAGGCTAAGTCACTGGTGGGCGACGACGGGAAGCCGAAGCCTGAGGCTGGCGTTGACGTTACCGCGTCCCTCGACTACGAGCCGCGCGTGGAGGTGAAAGTCAAATGAGCACCTTGACCTTCCTCGGGCGCGGCTGGAACTTCCCGGTCACTCCCGACGAGCGCAACAAAAATCTCGAATACACCGGTGGACCTGAAAAGGTTCGCCAGGCAATTCAAATCATTCTCGACACCGATCCTGGTGAAAGAATCATGCGGCCTGATTTTGGCTGCGGCTTGCGTCGCTATTTGATGAAACCGAACACGACGGCGACGCGAACGTTGATTCAGCGCGAAGTTGGAATTGCCCTGCGCGCGTGGGAACCACGGATTGACGTGCAAAGCGTTGAGGTGACGCCCGGCGAGGACCCGTCGCTGATCCTGATCGAAATTTTTTACACCCACAAACGGGATGGTCGAAAGGGTAATTTCGTCTACCCGTTTTATCTGGAGTAGTTGCGCATGCCCAACGGCGTCAAACTTGGAAGAGGTCAGTACCGGAACGCGGTAGCGTCGGGTCCGTCCTCTACTTGCGATTCTCTTGGGTTACTTGAGTCGAGGACCCGACGTACCGCGTTCCGGTACTGACCTCTTCCAACACTGATTCTGAGTTGTAGGTAAACCCATGCCGATCCCAAATCCTATCCTTGACGATCGCTCTTACCAGCAATTGCGGGATGAGTTGGTACGGCGTATTCCCGTTTACACACCGGAATGGACGGACCACAACGCGAGCGATCCGGGCATCACGCTGATCGAGCTGTTTGCGTTTCTCGGCGAGAACCTGCTCTATCGCTTCAATCAAATCCCCGAAGCTGCGCGGCTCGAATTTTTGCGCCTGCTTCAGATTCCGCTGCGGCCCGCCGTTGCGGCTCGCGCGCTGATCACCGTTTCTACTGACAAGCTCGTCAAAGACGTCAAACAGAAATGGACCGGCCAAATCGTGCCGCTCCAATCGGAACTCAAAGCCGGACCACTTCCTTTCGAAACGCAGACCGAAGTCGTCGCGTGGCCCATCTCCTTTGTGACGATGGGACGCATGATCGCGCCCAAACCGGATCAGCAGCAGGAACCGGAAGCTTTCGAGTTTGCCGTGCGCGCGCTTGACGCCGCGAATCTCGCACCGATCGACACCGCCGTCTTCTACGAAAGCAAAACCGTCGATATCAACGATCCCCCAGTCGACTTCGATGGAACAGTCGACCGGATGATCTGGATCGCAGTGCTCAACGAGCTGAAGAAGAGTCCGGACGACAAAATCACCGACATGCGTGAGTTCTTTGCCGATGCGTTGATCAACATCGGATTCATCCCCGATCCGATCCTCGAATCGATGGAGCAGGTGCCACCGTGTCCAGGTGCGGGCACGACGCTTAAAGCGCCGGCGGTTGAGTGGCAGGTTTCAACCGGAGAGATCAAGAACGGCGAACCTCAATATCGCCGAGTCATGGTGGAAGGCGACACCACGAGCGGGTTCAAGCAGGAAGGCGTTGTCAGAGTTCGGCTGCCAAACGCGGCGGATAAGTTTGGTTCATTCGTGCCTGACGATCTCGACAAGCTCGGCACGGGCCAGTTTCCGCCGGCGCTCGACGAAGAGAAAGAGAAGAAACTGCTGTGCTGGCTGCGCGCTTTTCGGCACGACGGCAGCGGCTTTGGGAAAGTGCTCTTCGTCGGCGCGAACGCAGCGGAAAGCGAGCAATCGAAAAAAGCGCGTGTCGAATTTCTCGGCAGCGGCAATGCTCAACCCGATCAGAGTTTTCACGTCGTCAACAAGCCGGTGCTCGCACGCACAGTCAGGGTCGAGGTTGAAGAGGGCCAGCGCTGGATCGAGTGGAAGGAGACGGACGGATTTCATGCGAGCCAGCCCGACGATCGTCATTTCGTCGTCGATCTCGAAGCGGGCGAAGTGCGCTTCGGTAATGGATTACAGGGTTTGCCGCCGCAGATTGGCCAAAGAATTCGTGCGCGTGAATACCGTTACGGTGGCGGCGTTGAAGGGAACGTAGCGCCGAAAGGAATTTCCAAGCTCGTTCCGTTTCCCGATCTCAAAGTCGAGAATCCGCTGCGTGCGCGTGGAGGCGCCGCTGCCGAGTCGATCAGAGAAGGACTCAGTCGTATTCCCGGCGAATTGCGTCGCCGCGATCGCGCGGTAACGGCAACTGACTTCCAGGAACTCGCGTTGGCAACACCCGGAGCGGATGTGGGCCGCGCAGAATGTCTGCCGCGCTTTCATCCACCCACCAAGAAGTCGGAGGCTGCGGGAATCGTCAGCGTCGTCGTTTGGCCGCGCGAGGATCCTGTTCGTCCGAATGCACCCTTGCCCGATCGAAGTCTGCTGCGCGCTGTCTGTGAGTGGCTCGATCAGCGACGACTGGTGACGACGGAGTTGTACGTGATTCCTCCGACTTATCACCGGGTTGCGGTCGCAGTCGGCTTGCAGGCAAAGCAGGGTTACGGAATCGAAGCCGTGCGTCACTGGGTGGAGCTGGTGCTCCGGCAATATCTCGCGCCGCTGCCGCCGTACGGGCCAGAAGGTCAGGGCTGGCCGTTAGGCAGGCGCGTACACGGTCCCGAACTCGAAGCCGCGGCGTTGCAGGTTGAAGGTGTTCAGTTCCTCAACGACCTCAAGGTTGCGGGTTGGGACGGAACAAATTGGGTGCAGGGTTCGGTGGATTTGAAGAAGTGGGAAGTGCCTGAGCTCGTCGAGATCACGGTGGTTGAAGGACCACTTGGTCCACTCGCGCCGGGACAAAGCGTCGCGCCGCCGCCGTTGTCGAATCAACTCGTTCCCATCCCGGTTATCAGGGAGGAGTGCTGAGCATGCCGGCGCCGCGTCCATTCGCACTCATCCGAACGCGCGATCAGTGGCTCCGCGCGTCGCACAACAACACCGCGCTCGAAGGCGAAGTCGTGCAGCTCTATTGGACCGACGAAGAGACGCAAAGCAGCATCGCGGATGAGGACTTCACCGAGCTCGGCGGCGGGCTGGCATTCGACGAGTATTGCCGGCTCTATCACAGCATTCCGAAAGAAGGCCGCGTGGAGAGGTTGCATTGGGCGCTGCACGATCCGTTACAACCCGCGAGCGCTCAGAAGGCGCCGGTCGATCTGTTTGAGACTGAAGTCGATGACGAATTTGGTGATTTTGTTTTATCGGGAGAACAGCCGGCTCAGTTAGTTGGACCAGCCGGACTGGCGGTTGACGATGACGGGCGACTGTTCGTCGCGGAGTCGGGCTCGAAGCGCATATTGGTCTTTGACCTGCGGTCAAATCGTTTACTGCGACGCGTACAACTGCCTGCGATGCCGGTTGATCTTGTTACCTCCGGCCGCACGGTCTATGCGCTTCTGACGTCGCCGTTCGGTCTGATCAAACTTACCGCCCGCACCGATCCGCAAACGCTCGAGTTACCACCGGAGATCGCTGGACCATCGCGTCTCGCAATCACGCCTGAAGGTGAATTGTTCGTGCTCGAGAAAGCGGGTACGAAGGATGCGCGCGTGGTGCAGTATCGCGGTGCACGCGAGATCGTGAAGGTGCGATTTGCGACGGATATTGAATTTCAAGCCGCTCACCTGACGTCAGCGACAGCCGCGCTGCCGTGTATGCCGTTGGTGGTTGCGCGTCTTCCAGGCGACGATTTTCTCCGCTTCTGCATCGGCGACAATGATGTTTCCGAAATACCGCCGTTAAAGGCGCGTGGTTACGACGGTCTCGGCATCGTGAACACTCCCGACGGGCGCATCGGTTTCTGGACCAAGTCTGGTTTTCGTCACGCAGTCGCAGCGCGGTTGACGTATCTACAGTCGGGCAGCGTAACGACGTTTCGACTCGACAGTGACGAGTTTCACACGACCTGGGGCCGCATCTTTCTCGATGCGTGCATTCCGAAGAACACGACTGTGATGGTCCGCTGTATCACGGCGGACGAGCCGCCCGTCGATGCTGAGATCGCGAGAATACCTCCGGCAAATACAACCGATCCACACTTCACGACACCGCCGCTGCCGCCGCAGTCGCTCGCCAAACTGCTCGAACAAACGCCCGCGCAATCGTTACATCGCCGCGAGACAGGCCGCGAGCTTCCGTGGGTGCGGGTCGCCGCGAACGATTCATTTGAGACGTACGAAGTGCCCGTCATTGCGGAACCTGGTCGCTATCTTTGGATCCGTATCGAACTGAGCGGAAACACGCGCACCACGCCGCGCGTGAGAGCGTTACGAGCTGAGTATCCGACGCACGATTACTTACGACGCATACCGCAAACGTTTTCGCGCGACGAGCAGGTCGCAAGTTTTCTGCGCCGGTATCTCGCGATGTTCGAAGGCATGCTTGGCGAGCTCGAGGGAGAGGCTGACGCGCGTGCGACGTTACTCGATCCGCGCAGCGCACCGGCGGAGATCCTTCCGTGGCTCGCAAGCTTCATGGGGCTGGTGCTCGACGAGCGGATGGCGCGCGCACCGCAGCCCGGCGGGCGAACGGAAGACGTGCGGCGCACGCTCATCGCTGAGGTGACCTGGCTGTTTCGCTTTCGTGGAACCGTTGCGGGGCTGCGTCGCTTCGTCGAGATCTATCTCGGCACACAGACGATCATCATCGAGAAGTTCCGTTTGCGTGGTCTGGGCGATCCGATTCTCGGAGATGCTGGTGGACTGACGTCGAGTTCAATCCTCGGCGCCGGCTTTCGCGTTGGTGGTGCGGTGGGTGAAGAGGAATCGCAAACACTGACGCAGACGAGCGAAGATTTTTTTGCGACACATGCTCATCGTTTTGCGCTCGTCATTCCTGCTTCGCTGACGTCAGAACAACAGGAAGTCGTGCGGTGGATTCTGGAGCTGCATCGACCGGCGCATACGCTCGTCGAGGTGTGCACAGTGGGAGCGGGGATGCGCGTTGGCAGTGGATTGCACGTTGAGCTGACTTCGATTGTTGGGCGCAGTGGTGAGTTTATGCAATTGCAACTGGGTAATGCGCGACTTGGTCGCGGAACGATCGTCGGGACTCCGGAAGCAGGTACGGCGATCGGCAGTGGCTACGTTGGACATGACACCCGGGTCGGTTGAGGCTGAAGGAGACCACAAAAGGCACAAAAGGAACACAAGTTGTGGAGTTGAAGTAGGTGACGATGTCTGAAGTGAGGATTCGCAAATTCGAGACGAACTACCGGCTGCCGCATTCGGCGCGGGGCGAACGGCGGCGTCTCGATGACTTAAGAACGGCGGTCCTGGACCAGGCGTTTACGATGGCAATCGACAAGGCGGGTCTGAGTGACGACGCGGAGCTGTGTATACGAGATCTATCAACGACAGTCTCGTTGCGGCTCCAGGTAACGGATCGCGCGCTTGTGTCGCATTGGAGCGCGGTCGTTGCCGACGAGATTCTTCGCGCGATTAGTAACGGCTCGACCTCGAGAGCAGTGGTCTATCAGTCGCGCAGACAAGCCCTCGCGGATTTCGCAATCAGTATTGCGCGCGGCGATTTGCGTCGCGCGTGGGCGTGGAGGCAGCTTGGATTGTGGCAGCCGAGGAGTGCGACGAGTGCGACGAGTGCGACGAGTGCGACGAGTGAAAGCCAGCGAGTTTCTGAATTGGTTCGTGCGCTCTGTAACGAACGCGGGATGATTGTGCCAACACTTCGTGTTCTGGCAGAAGCAGGTTGGCTCACGCCGCTCGCCGAGCGGTTCACTGAACAGCACTGGGAAGAGCTGGCATCGACTGTTCTGTCCGAGGCCGGAGCAGATGGTTTACTGAGTCAAGCAGCGCCGGCAACGCCGGCAGCGCCTGAACGTGCGCTGCGTGAAGCACAACGGATCATTAGCCGTTCGTCACTCGTGCGCACGCTTGCTGCGTCGCGTTTATTAAGTCGCGCGAGTGTTTCGGTTCGACGCTCGATTGCTGTGCTCGCGATAGCTGAGGTCGAACCAGCATTGCTACGAACCGGAACCGCAGCGGCAGTGATCGAGATCATCTCTGTTGCCAGCACGGACTCTAACCGGGCGACAGCCAATAGTGCCGCTGCGCAAACCACGGATCGAGAACTTGAAGCTACGGCATATGACGCGGATGAATCTCGTCGCCAACAGAGTTTTGATCCCGCGGATATATCCACGGATGTAAGCACGGATGTAAGCACGGATCTAAGCACGGATGTAAGCGCGGATGCATCCACGAAACCATCCGCGAAGCAATCCGCGGATGATCCGCGGACCGAGAAATCACAACCCATCGATCTGCGTGAACGTGCCTTCACACGTTGGGGCGGACTGTTGTTTATGTTGGCTGTGTTTGAAGATCTTAACCTCCTCGAAGTGATCCTCGAACACCCTGTCCTTGGAGAGCGGCCCTTCACCTGGGTGCTTCATCAACTGGCACTGAATCTCGTACCCATATCACCAAACGATCCCGCCGCGTTGGCCTTTGCAGGCCGCAGATTTACGCGGATGGACGTAGATTGGATCTCCGGTCAGCCGCGTAAATCTGCGGCTGAATCAGATGCTTTGCGTGAGTTGGCGGATTTGATGATCGAACACTTGTCGTCGTTCCTGGTTTTCGAAGATGAGCCTCCGCCGTCTTTGGTTGAGTTTGTTTGTCGCCGTCGCGCAGAGATCGTCGCTGACCCGGGTTGGATTGAAGTCCGTTTTTCGCTGGACGAAGTCTCGACGGAGATCCGGCGCGCGGGACTGGATCTCGATCCCGGTTACATGAGCTGGTTGGGAATCGTCATGAGGTTTGTTTATGAGTGACGCGGTAATAAAACCAGAAGTAAGCGAGCGGCTATCGCTCGAGACGGGCATTCTTGCCGGTCGACTCGCTCGCTTTCTTCTCACTGCTCTGCCGTCAAGTGACAACGCTCTCCAGAGTGGTCTCGGATTTTTGCAGGCGTTCTTTGAATCGGTCGCCGGTGGCCAGTCATTGGAATCTTTCTCGCGCAATCCGCTCGACCGCACGCCCGCTGGCGAGGAACATCCACTCGATCGTTTGGCCCATTCATTGTCGCTGACGCCCGAAGAGATCGAACTACTTCTGCTCGCCGGCTTGAGTGAAGAACACGAAGGTTTAGCGGCGCTGCTGCGCAGTTTGCATCCGCACGCTGAATCGCGCGCAACCGTCGGCCTCGCGGCTCAACTCCTTCACGGCGATCTCACGAACCGCCGCGTCTTTCGCAACACGATTCAATCGAGCGTGCTGGTGAAGAGGAGAGCGTTGCTCTTGACCGGCGACGGCCCACTCTTCGAACGCTCGTTGCAGCTCGCCGACGGATTGTGGTCCGTGCTTCACGGCATCGACGTCTGGCCCTCGACGGTGCGCACACCGGAAGCCACCGTCGCCACCGTGGGTCTCGAAGAATGGTTTGAAACAACTGCGGCCAAGCGCGCTCTGTTAACTCTCAGCCGCCGCGAGCCCTGCACGATCATCATTGCAAACGAAAACGAGGAGACGGCGTTTCATCGTGCGCTCGCACTCGTGACTCACGCGGGCGCGAATCCAGCCGGCATCTTGTTGCCCGCAGCGATCGACCCGGCGCTCGAACATCTGATCGGAATTCATGCCCTGGCGCGCGGCGTCGTCCCGGTCTTGCGACTGACGCCGGTCGATGGACCAGGTCTACCCGATCCGCCGTCGTTCAACAGTTTTCCCGGAACCATCGTCGCATGCGGCCGCTACAGTGATGCGTGTTCGCGCAATGGCCGCCCGTTGATCTCCGTACCCGTCGATCGTCTCGCTCCCGCGGCTCGACAGCGCATGTGGCGAGAAACAGTTCCGGCGATGGCGGCTGACGCCTCGATGCTCGCGGCGCGTTATCCGGTCGAACCATTCATGGCAGCGTCGATCGCAGCCGATCTTCAGTTTGTCACCGAACTCGAAAACCGTGAGCCGGTGCTTGGCGACGTGGCAAACAGCATTCGCGCGCGCGGCAACATTTCATTCGCGACAGGTGTGAGACTGGTTCGCCCGCGTGCAACGTGGCAAGAGCTCGTGCTTCCGCCCGACCGCCTGGGCCAACTTCAGGAAGCAGTTTCTCGCCTGGAACACCAGGCGCGCGTCTTCGACGAGTGGGGTTTCCTCCGCGATCGTACCGGCGCGCGCGGAGTGCGCCTGCTTTTCACTGGCCCACCAGGCACAGGCAAAACATTGTCTGCCGAAGTTCTCGCAAACGCGTTGAAAGTCGATCTTCTCGTCGTCGATCTGTCGCGCATCGTTTCGAAATGGATTGGCGAAACGGAGAAGAATTTGGCGGCGGTGTTCGAAGCTGCCGAACGCGGACAAGCAGCGCTGTTCTTCGACGAAGCGGATGCGCTGTTCGGCAAACGCACCGAGGTGATCGACGCTCACGATCGTTACGCCAATCTCGAGACTGCTTACCTGTTGACGCGGCTCGAGCAGTTTGAGGGCCTGGCGATTCTCGCGACGAATCTACGCCAGAACATCGACGCGGCTTTTCTGCGACGTTTGGAATTCGTGGTCGATTTCGAGGAGCCGGATCGCGAAGAACGGCGTGCGCTTTGGGAGTGTCATCTGCCGAAGGATGCGCCGCTGGCTGAAGATGTGAATCTGTATGAGCTCGCGGCCATGTATCCAGTCGTCGGTGGCGTAATTCGCAATGCAGCCGTCGCCGCTGGTTTTCTTGCGGCGACTGACGGTGCACCAATCGATCGCGCTCATTTCGTTCATGCGATACGGCGCGAATATGTGAAAGCTGGTCGCCCGTTTCCGGGTGTCCCGCTCGGCTTGGTCGCTCGATAGCGACTTTTAAGGAGATTTTTATGGCTGACCCGAAAACGATTCTTGAATACGCCACTCAACGGAGCGCCAGCGCCGGCCAAGCCCTGACCGACGCGCAGAAACGCTTAGCTGACTCGCAAGCCGCCCTAGTCGCAGCGACCGCCGAAGGCAAAAACGCGTCAACAGCGCTCGCCGATCTTGAAAGAAGAATCGACGAGATCAGGCAGAAGTTGTCAGGCATTGTGACACCAGCCGACGGTGAGGTG
>Ga0105237_10003995_pt1 | contig 17245 bp, 13 predicted proteins | sample KBSC24metaG_FD_81520 | JGI IMG/M metagenome (GOLD analysis project Ga0105237, IMG submission 81520) | Corn rhizosphere microbial communities from Kellogg Biological Station, Michigan, USA - KBS C2-4 metaG | ecosystem: Host-associated > Plants > Roots > Rhizosphere > Soil | place: Michigan, USA... | reverse complement strand
TGAAAGAGGACGCCTTTTACGATCGGCTCGCCGAGGCGTTCAACGACATCTTCCTGGTCCGCGGCTTCACCGGCCTTCCTGAGCAGGTGCTCTTTTCCTACGAGAACTTCCGGCCGACACGGAACTGGGCGCAGTCCTTCGACTTGAGCAGCGCCGGGGATGAGGCCGCGCAGCGGAAGGCGCGCTACAAGTTGTCGGACGACTTTCGCGAGGGCACGCTGCGTGAGCCGCTGGAACTCATCAAATACATCGTCCGGGAGAATCACCCATTCTCGGAGATCGTGACGGCCGATTACGTGATGGAGTCGCCGTATACCGCGCGGGCCTACGGCAATTTCGAGGAGCTGAAGGCCAAGTTCAAAAATCCGGATGACCCGTTCGAATTCATTCCCGCGCGCCTGCCCGCGCTCACGAGCCCCAATCCCGGCTTCACGCAGCACTCGGAAACCGGATTCTATCCGCACGCTGGCATTCTCACGACGTTTCAGTATCTGCGGCGCTACCCCACCACGGAGACAAACCGCAATCGGCTGCGCGGGCGGATGTACTACCAGCAATTCCTCGGCGTCGATGTCCTGGAACTCGCCGCACGAGTAAAAGACGCGGCCGCAGTCACGGCGAAGTTCGAAATCCCGACCATGCAGGCATCCGAGTGCGTCGTCTGCCATCGCACCCTGGACCCGGTCGCGGGACTTTTTCAGGACTTTTACGCCATCGAAGGAGTGTTCGGGCCGCGCAAAGCGGGTTGGTACAAAGATATGTTCGGAGCGGGCTTCGAAGGAGAAGAACTGCCGGCCGGCGAGCGCTGGCGCGCCTTGCAGTGGCTCGGGGAGCGAACGGTGAAAGACCCCCGCTTTGCGAGCACGATGGTGGAACACGTTTATTTCATCCTCACGGGCCGGCACGCGCTCCTGCCGCCCAAGGCGATCGACGATCCGCTCTACGACGCGAAGCAGCGCGGGTATGCGATGCAGCATGCCGAGATCGAGCGGATCGCCGCGCGCTTCGTGCAGGCGAATTTCAATCTCAAAACGGCATTTCAGGAGTGGATCGTCTCGCCCTTCTATCGCGCCGATGGCCTCACCACGGGCACGATGAATTCGCAACGGCTGGCCGAGTTGGGCGACATCGGCGTGGCGAGGATGCTCGGCCCGGAGCAGCTCGAGCGCAAAGTGACGGCCGTCTTCGGGAATACCTGGGGCAAGCTGACCAAGCAAAACGCAATGCTGTATGGCGGAATCGATGCCAAGGAAGTTACCGAACGCGCGGCCGATCCCAGCGGGGCGATGGGCGCTCTCCAGCGCACCATGGCCGATGAAGTCGCCGGCAAGAACGTGACCCTCGACTTTTCGCTGGAGCCCGCCAAGCGCCGGCTCTTCCCCACCCTCGAGCCGGACGTCGTCCCTGGGCAGAGCCCGGAGGCTGACCTCCACATTCGCCAGACGATTACCCATCTGCACGAGCTCGTGCTCGGACGATATGATGCTGTCGACAGTCCGGAGGTGCAGCGGACATTCGACCTGCTCGCGAGCATTCTGGCCGACGCCGCGGCGCGCAAGGGGAAGAACGGATTCGAGCTTTACGCTCGAGCCATTGCCGACGCGCCGCGCCTGCCGGATCCGAACTATACCATTCGCGCCTGGCGCGGTGTCCTGACCTACCTGCTTCGCCAACGCGACTTTCTCTATGAATAGATCCACGGATTACCAATCGCGGCGCGACTTCCTGCGCCTGTGCGGGCTGGCCGGTCTCGGGGTTTCAGCGCCGATCTTTCTGCCGGACTCAGGCGCGGCGGCGGCCCGCGAGCCGGATCCCTACGAAGGCCCCTACTACGTGGTATTCAACGCCGCCGGCGGGTGGGACACCACCTATCTGATGGACCCGAAGGGCATCAACGAGATGAACCGCCTCTACAAAGAGGGCGACATCGTCACCCAGGGAAAACACAAGTTCGCGCCCACCGACGCCCACAAGTCTGGCGGCATGAGCAATGAGGATTTCTTCAAGGAGTTCGGCGAGGAACTGCTCGTCGTCAACGGAATCGATTACTCGGTGAACAACCACTCGCCGGGCGCGCGTTACATGGCCACCGGCAAACTCGACAGCCTCGCCTACCCGACCTTCGCCGCGCTGGTCGCGGCGTGCCGCGGCTCAGCCTGCCCACTCTCGTTTCTGACCTTCGGGAACTACTCCAATACCGGCAACCTGGTGGCGATGTCGCGCATTACCTACCTGCCCTCGCTGCAAAAGATCGCGAACGCCGACAGCATCGAAGGCAACCTGCGCAGCAGCTATCACGACGACTTCGTGATCTCGCGCGTCGAGCAGGCGCTGAAGGAACAGACCGATGCCACGATCTCCAGGGCGGTCCTGCCGCGCATCGAGCATGCGGAGAACATGCTCTACGCGGCGCAGATCAATTCCAAGGCGCTGGAGCGGATCACGCCTTTCATCCCATCCACCACGCCCAAGGAGCGGATGTCCATCCAGGCGGAGATCGCCCTTGCATCCTTCAAGGCCGGCGTCTGTGTCTCGGCCAATCTCTCGATGGGTCAGTTCGACAGCCACGCCAATAACGACATCGACCAGATGAAGCTGATTCCCGAGCTTCTCGCTGGCATCGCTTATCTGCTGCGGCGCGCCGAGGCGCTGAAAATCCGCGACAAGATCGTGGTCGTCATCCAGAGCGAAATGGGCCGCACGCCGACTTACAACAAGGGCAACGGCAAGGACCACTGGTCGATCGGCTCGGCGATGTTCCTGGGCGCAGGGATCCGCGGCAATCGCGTCATTGGCGCGACGGACGACAAGCAAATGAGCGTGCCTGTCCTTCCCAGCACCCTGGCCTGCGACGCGGAGAACGGCCTTCGCATCCGGCCGGAGCATCTGCACCTCGCCCTGCGCCAGTATGCGGGCATCTCGGAGCACAAGCTGAGCGAGCAGTTCCCGCTGGTCATCCCCGAGAAGGAACGGCTTGTCAAACTCTGGGGCTAGGCTGCGGGCCAACGCTATTGCAAGGCAATCAGCCTGCGTCGTCCCTCCAGCCAACCTGACCGATACCGAAGAACCCACTCCATCAGGGCTTTTTCAAATCCGATGTCGCAACTGGCCTTCTCACTCTCAAGCCATTTGTGCCGCAATATCTCCTCACGCTCCGCGGCAAATTCGGCCAGGAGGAGGGATCCAGCGAAAGCTCCGATGTGATTGTTCAATACGTGGCTCATAAGGGTCCGGCCGTCATCGTGCGACCAGGTTCCAGCACTTGCCGCAATGCTCAATGCGAATGCGGCTTTTGCTGATGTTTCCGACGGTCATCTTGTTAAGGGGTTGAAGTAACTTACATCGGTCGGCGGAGCGATCAATGGCCTCCCGATACATTTTTAGGTGTTGTCCCTGATCCCCTGATGTTACTCACCCAATACACAAAAGTAACCGATCTGTAAGGTGGCGTTAAGTGGGGTCAGTCGCGAGCTTGTCGAAAACCCTTTCGCCCATTTCGGGCGGAATGCCGGTGCCGTTGTCAGTGACCGCACACACTACTGTGCCATTGCTTCGCGACTGAATGAACTGCCTTTCGCCGACGATTGCACGTTCGTGTCGATGACCCGCTTTGCCAATCCCTCGACTCGCCGAAGATTTCGTCCGAGCGTCTCGAAAGAGGTCACCCGTCTCCGCGGGCGCCTTTTCCAGGAAATAGCGAACGGTGGCGAGGGAGTGTTTTGGGATTCACGCCGAAGTTCGAATGCATCCGGCGGGGGTCGAACCCACAACCTCTGCTTTTAGGGTAAGCTCAAAACCCTCCAAAACCCTCCCATTTCCACACTTATTTGCTCGCCGTCCTCCCAAGGGTTTCCTACCGTGTCCTACATGGCGAGCACCTACACACGGCCGAATTCCCCCTGGGTAATGATGAGCTTCAAAAATGAAGCTGGAAAATGGGGCAACAAGTCCACCGGCTATCGCAAAGACAACCCAGGCGAGCGGCGCCAGGCCGAGCTCCTTGCCGACGAACAAAGCATCAAGGAGCGGAAGCGCACACCAGCATCCGCCCGGGAGCAGTGGGACGGCTGGGTGGACCGATGGCTGTTCGACGCCTACGGCGGTCGCCGAAAGGAATCCACAACCTTTACCGTCTACAGCCGGTACTGGAAACGCTGGCGCCATTGGCTCCATGAAAACCAAATCACCGCGCCCTGCCAGCTTCAGATTTACCACACCACGCAGTACCGCGACTACCGCGAGGAAGATGACATCGGCATCAACACCATCATCCACGAACTCAAGTTCATGGGCGTCGTCATGCAACGCGCCATTCATCTCGGCTACGCCTCCACAAACCCCTGCCACCGCCTCGGCATCAAATCCGACCCAAAGGCGGAAAAGGAAGTCTGGAAAGACGATGAAGCCAGTCTCGTTGTCCGAAATATGCACGACCAGCCCGATTGGATTCAGGCGAGCCTTATTCTCGGATTCTACCAGGCGGCTCGGCTCCGCCAATGTGAAGTCCCCCTGAAAGACATTCACCTCGCGCGCCTGCGCATTACCTATTGGCGAAGCCTCGCCGGCAGGGCACTCACAAAAGGAGACAAACCGTTCACCCAGCCCATCGACCCGGCTGCACTTCCCCTTCTCGAAGCACTGATTGAACGCAGAATCAAAGCGGGTCACAAAGACCTCTGCACGATCGACACACCGATTCCATCCGTGCTTTGGCGCAGATTTCTCGATTCCCTTGGTTTGTATCATTTGAGTCATCATGGCTTGCGATCCACCTGGATCACGCGAGCTGCGCTGAGCGGAGAGATTTCGCTGGCCCAGGCGAAGCGGTTCGTGAACCACGGCTCGACGGCTGTTCACTCGATTTATCAACGTCTGTGTGCAGATGACATAGCTCACGTTCCCGCCGCTCTCGGTCTGCCTTCGCTTGGTCTGCCTGGCGCTTCGCCAGCTTCGTAGCCTCCTCGCGTAGCCAGGCCTTGTAGTGCCCGGGCGTCGTCTTCTTGTGCGTCGCGAACTCAAAGAAATACCCCGCGTTCACGTCACGGTAAATCGTGTTCACACCGCAATCCATATAGATGGCCAGATCGCCAATCCGCATCGGGGTCGAATCGTTTTTTATGAGATTGTTGTTCATTTTGCCTTTCTAAGAAAATCATCAAAGCCACGTAAAATGGCGCCGGTTTCCTTCACAACGCTCGGATTCTCGCGCTCGCCTCGCACGTAGCGCTGGACCAGCACCACGTCATCCCAGGTGCAGGAACGCAGAACACGCAACGCGTCGCGCATCAGAGCCTTGTCCTCCACGTATTCCTGGCTCGTCCTCTGCACTCGCCCACACACTCCGTCAAAGCCCATCACCACAGCGAGGCACTTCTGCCTTTCCTCCTCGGTGACGCCATCCTCTCCGCCAAAAAGATCAAGCCCCTTTTGTTCCATGACCCGCGCTTGCTGCGCTGCAAGCTGCTGGAGCTCCGCCGCACGGCGCTTCTCTTCCTTGGCCAGCCCGCCTCTCGATTGGATCGATCGATACCCAGGCAGCAAATGCTCATTGAACTTGGCAAAGTCGTTCAGGACCAGCCCGTCCAGGTCTCCCCTTGCAACCACCGATAGCACTCCCGCGACTAGAAGGCATTCCATCAGCACGCCCGGCTCCGCCTTCCATCCACAGGATTCCGTGATGAGGTGAGCCAGGCTCTCCGAGTTCCAATCCCGCTTCTCGATCCTGGCATGCAGCAAAGGCCTCCATTCGGCGCCCACCCGCGCCCAATCCAGCCACAGCCTCAGCACCCTCAAACTCGCAAACGCCTGAACGTCCTGCACGAATTGGGCCACAACAGGGTCACGCCGAAACACCAGCGCCAACGTCCGTACATCATCCCTCTGCTCGAAGTCTGGCGGAATGTGGACGGCCAATTTCATGACAGCTTTACAGCAAATTCGATTCCCGTGCGCGGCGGCGTCCAGCCCATGTCGAGCATCGCCTTCATCCATCCGTCGGTAAACATCGCCCGCATGATTTCATCCGCCTCCGCCGCATCCTCGGCCACGACGGTCATACGAATCTCGGCGGGAATACACAGGCTGAACCGCGAGCTTACCGGCGCCGTGAGAGTTTCTTGAGCCATGCCTTTGCTGCTTTGACAGTTTCCGTGTTTCGAGAGGTTTCGTGGACGCGCACAATCCTCACAAGCCGCACTCGAATCCTTTCGAACGCCGTTTTAGCAGCGCGCGCTCGCCTCGTCGGCGGCTGTGATGTGTTTCTTTTCATGTAATTTATCTGAAGTAAATTCTGGGGGTCCGCGTCAGATGTCCCAAATGAGACTCTGGGACAGTGCGGCGGTCAATCCTAATATAGGAATGTTTCTAATTAAGGAATGCACTCGCGCCCGGCTTTCCAAAATTAGAAACATCCAGGCATGAGCATCTTCGGGAACTTTTTGATCCGCCAACTTCAGGCGCGCCAGGCCGACGAACCCAGCTACACCGCGCGACAATTCGCCAGGGATCTTGGAATTACTCCCCCGATGCTCTCCCGTCTTTTCACCGAAGACCGGCAGACCTGCCGGCCCGAGACGCTCAGCAAGATTTGCACGGGCATCAGCCGGGACCCTGCCATCCAAGCCGAGGCGCAGAGTGCCTACCTTCGCGACCAGATCGTGCCACCCGGCCGCGATCACCTCCGCGTGCTTGTCTCCGAGAATAGCCGCGTGAAGGAATCCGCGGCGGTCGGCCTGGACTCCGCCGCTTCCGCCGCCGCCCTCGACCCTAAAACGATCGCCGCCCTCAGGATCATCATCGAAAAATGCGCCACATCTCCGCGCTTGAAGCGCGTAGTCCTCGACTGGGGAGAGCTTGCCAAAACCGATCTTTGATCCTTGCACGGCGCCACGTGTAGTTCGGGCCGGTTCGTATTTCCACTATACAGAATGAACCGTTTGTGGTTCATCCGCGCGCGTTGCACGAGCGATCAAACCCCTCCATCCACAAACCGGAAACAGTTTACCACCCAATCCGGATACCCATCAGCATCAACTCCCGCTTCATCGAGCGAGCCAAAAGGTATCGAAGCCGCAACGCTTACATCAACGATCTCATCCAGCGTGACTTAGCAGGTTCAACCGGCGTCACACATTGTGGCGAATGCATGCACCTCCAATTTTTCGAAGCGCTCGCAGACCAAATCGCCAAAGCACTCCCCGACCCATCAGCCCAGGCGCATTTCGATTTCTGAAAGTTACTTTGCCTCAGTAGTCCTGCGCCGTCGCGGTCATCTCGATATTGCCACTTGCGGTCGCACGCATCGCAGCTTGGAGTTTCCATCCCGCTTGAATCGTCAGGACGCGCTTGCCCGCCGAGAGAGGCAGCCAGACCCCGGCCAATCCGTCCACCGGGAGGTTGCTTCCATTTGTGCCGGCGCCGGCGGGGATGCGCAGGGTAGTGATAATGTGGCTGTTGGTCCCATCGTGGAGCAGGAACTGAATATTCTCCACGCTCGTGCTGTCGCTGGTCAGAACGACGGAGGTGATCACACTATCATCGGCACCCGCCGCGATAACGTCCTTGATCGTGGTTGTATCCGCGGCTTGAAAGAGCATCGCCGCGTTGCGGAAGCTCTTCGGTTGGTAGTTATTCGTTTGTTTCGCCATGGTCGTGTTCGTTGGTTGTTCGAGGTTATAGCCCCCCTGTGTTGAGGCCCCCTGCGGATAATCCGCCGGAGGATAGTCCCCCGCCCGACAGGCTGCCGCCCTTCAGGCTCCCGGTATTGAGTCCGCCGCTCGATAAGCCGCCGCTGGTGAGACCGCCCGTATTCAGCCCGCCACTGGTCAACCCGCCACTATCAAGTCCACCACTGCTCAGGCCACCGCTCGTCAGACCACCGCTGGTAAGTCCACCGCTGGTCAGCCCGCCGCTCGTCAACCCACCGGTGGTAAGCCCGCCGCTCGTCAGTCCGCCGGTAGTAAGGCCACCGCTGGTCAATCCTCCGGAGGTCAACCCTCCGCTATCGCCCAGTCCCCCGCTGTCGCCCAACCCTCCGTTGTCGCCCAGCGCCCCGGGGTCACCGGCCGCCCCGGCATCGCCATTGTCTCCATTGTCCGGAGCCGGCGCTGGCGGGACATTTTCAAGATAGAGCGTCGCCTTTGACTGAACGTAGTCGAGTTCGTAGTAATGCTTTTGCGCCCCAGGCCACCCGTCCGGCGGCACCTCCATCCACAACGCGACGTGAAAGGTATCCCTCCCATCGGAAATTTCCCAGTCGCCCCACGAAACCCAATCAGCCGTCTCTTGCCGCGTCGATATCCGCGGGAAAAAAATGTTCACGTCCGTCATGAGGATGGTGTTCCCCACTACTTCCACATGCGGGTAGAAGAGCGTTTGATCGGCGTTCGTGAGCAGGTCGCTTGTGGTTCCGTTGACCCTGATGATCAGTTCCAAACTCACAGCGTAACCAAGGCCTGAATTATACACCCCACCTCCTCCGCTCATCACGAAGTCCGCGTTCGCAAATCCAGTGGCGCCACCCCACCCGCTCCTCGTTTGGAATCGGCGGTCGTGATAGGTCTTGGCCAGATCATCAAACAGAGGATTACCGAAATCCAATAAGAAATTGGTATTGTCGTTATCCCCCGCCTCATTGGTGTCGGTATAACTGGCCGCGCTGTCCCATCCACCAAGCCTGCAATGCCACCGCTGGAATTGCTCAAATGTCAGAGCGATTTGATGATACCCGACTCCGAAGCAATTAACCGGCGGGTAGGTGGTCCCGTCCCAGGCCCGGCCGCGTCTGAGCGCATTGAACGGGATCGGCAGGATCTGGCTCGCTACGCTCATGGCACAACATTTCCGCCAAACCTCGTGCCGGCGCTGGGGTACGGCATAATGATCCCGCTGCCAAGGTCCTCGTAGCGCAGCACCAGTGGCGCGAAGCATAGCCTCACCACCTTGATGGTCTTCGGCTCACTTGCGCCATCACCATTGGGAATGATGACGCCCTCCAAGTCGTCCGCATCGGCAGGGTCGTAGGCGTAGCCAATCGGGAAGTATGCCTCGTCCACAACAAACGGATCGTCCAGCCCCCCAGTTCCAGTCACGTGGTAGAGGTTGGGATACTCATCCCATTGGTCGTCGCCCACCAACGAGACTGAATTTACGCCGCCGCTGGGATCGTAGGTCAACTGAAGATAGAGCATCTGATCCTTCTCAAGGGTGAAGGTGTCGTTGATGCTGGTAATGGTGATCTCTGAGTTCAGCGACAGATCGGCCATCAGCGTGGAGTTGGTGGAAACAGCCACGGTCCCATCATCCACCCCGGCCATAATCTCCCATGGACCTCCAATAGCCTTCCGGCTGGCACTGAGCCGCACCGGCGCAAGCACCGTCCCGGTGCCCGTATAAGTTGCCGTCACGATACCCACCGCTCGTGCCCCGTCTTTTTTCACAACGGACCCATCGCCATCGGTCTCACCGACGGCGTCTCCCGCATCGAATGGACCCTGCACCAGCACCGGCACCATCCCCTGCGTCGCCAACGCGACCATCTTTCCCGTCGAACCTTCCGCAATAACCACCCCGGCAAAAGCCTGCGCCGTGTCGTCGATGTTTCCGTCCGTATCCTTCCAAATCACCTCGCCAGCCTTCCGCGCATCCCCCGTGATCTCCACATAACTCGGCGATCCGTGGGTCGCCCCGACCGCTTGCTGCATGACCTCAGCCGGGTTTCGATACGGCGTCGGCGCCCCATTCCGAGGCAGCTCCTTGGAGATCCGCGAGATGAGTTGCAAATTCTCCACCTCCGTCTCGTTCTGACGCTGCCCGGGAAAGAGATCCTTCACCCGCGAGCGCCGATCCAGTTCGCGCTCGTGCTCGAATGAGCTTTGATTGCGCTCCTTCGTGTGCTCCACCGACTCCACCAATCCTACGGAAAAGTTCAGCGTTACCGACACGCGATCCAGGACGGCCGTCAGCGCCGTTCCCACGGCCCCCGCTCGCTTGTATCCGCCCGCCCGATATGCCGCGTCCGAAAGGATGAGCGAAGACGCCTCCTTGTCTGCCTTGTCTTCCACCCCTTCGCCGTCCGCATACTTCACCTCCTCCGTAAAAACCCCGTCAAGCATCAGCGCGTGATAACACAGGTCGTTGACCACCCGCGGCGCTTTCCGGATCCCCGACCCGTAGCGTTTGCTGTATCTTTCCGCTTCAAAGGTCAGCACAGCTCTCACCGCGGCCGCCGAGATCTCCACGCCCGCGTTCGGAGCCGATACATGGTAGAGTTCATGCGTACTGTCGATTCCGTCCACCCCCTGGTTCGGAAACACAAAAAGCCCGTGCGGATCGGCCCCCGGCATAAACACCGCGTCATGGAAGATCACCACCTTGTTCTTCGTATCCAGGTTGAACTTGTTATTCGGCACCCATTTCGTCGACCCCGCCGCGAGCTGAGCCGCGGTGATCACGTTCTGTGTCCTCGAATCGAGAAGGCTGATCTGCTGGCCCTTGGCAATCACCAACGCCTTTGAATCCGGGTAAAATATTCTCGGCGACTTCAGGTCAAATGTCCCGGCATCCGCATCGTGCACGCAGGCCGCCAGCATCCCTTCGCGCAAGACAAGTGACTCGAGGTCGATCCCGTTGATCGTGTAGCTCCGCGGCACTCGATACGCTTTGAACACAATATCCCGGATGTAGAGCCACGCCGGAATCTCCATCCTGCCTACCTCCCCCCAGAGTCCGTAGTCGGCATAATCGGCGAAACCCACCTGGTCGGCATACTCGCGAACCGTGACTCCAGCCGCCTTCGCCGCCAGTTCCGATTGACCCGCCACGTCGTCATCAAAGGGACCGAACCTGGCGTTCACCTCCGCAAACCACTCCGGCTCCGACCAGAACGCCTCATAGGGACTCTTCCAGTCCGGCTCCAAATCCACGGGCATGTCCTGGTAGACGTTCCGATCCCCCACGAGGCGCACCTGCGTGTCGAGGTGCGACAGCGCATCCCCATCCCGAATATCAAACGCCCCGGCCGGCACTACCGCCGAGGAGCCTTCCCCCTTGCGCACCCATTTCAGCGTGTTCTGTCCCAGAACAGTAAACACCAGTCCCTGCCTCTCCGAAATCTCCTGCAACACGTTGCCCAGCTTCGCGCCGTTGCTGGCGTCGATCCCCAGCACGGGCTTGTTCTGGAAGGAATGATTCTGCACGCCCCAGTTATTGTCCACCGTGTCCGCCCCGAGGAGCATGTCGATGATTTGCTTCGCGGTGTACGGGATGTCTGTCCACGTCTTGGTCTGCGCGTCCCAGTCCTCTGGCTTGATATGCCAGAACCGCTTCTGCCGATCGATGCCCGGCGTGGAAGGATCGTCTTCCCTCACCTGCTGGTTATTGAAGCTCGCGTAGACGTCGTCCCACATCAGCTTGATCCGGTTGTCCACCACCTCCAGCACCGTGGTCGTCCCGTCGGTGATATCCACTTCCGCTTTCGTCACCACGCCATGAAACGTCAATGCGCCCAGGTTGATCACAAACTCCGTCCCAGCCGCAATGCCTACATCCCCAGGCAGCGTCACATTCCCGGAGGCCGGCGCGAGGCCCCAGCTAAATGTCGCGGTCAAGCTCGCGATGTCCGAACCGTTGAACTGGAACGCCATTAGAACAGCCGGTTCCCAAAGACCATCTTCAACGGCGCACCGTCCGGCGGTATCGGCATCACCCGCAGCACCGACGCCGTCGCACCTGTCTCCACCACGTCATCCTCGCTCGGCGCCACATTCCGAATAACACTCCCAAGTCCCGGACGGATGACAAAGTGATCAGGCCGATCTAACTGGCAATAGCCCGTCGTCGCCGCGGCCACCAACTCCTTCTGCGCCATCTCACCGGCAGCCAATTCCAGTTCCTCCTGCAAGGCATAGTGCGCGCCCGCACCGTCTACGATGCAGGAGAATTCCGCGTCCTTTGGAAAATGCATGCCGCGCGGTCCCGCCGTGAACTCAAACTGGCATCGGCTTCGCGCAAAAGTAACTTCTGTCGCCTGCACCCACTCCGGTTCCGGCGTCTTGCCGTCAGCCGCACTCGCCACGGCTACTGCCACCTGAGCCTCCACCGTCGCCCCGGGATTTCCCGGAGTTGCGTGCATGCTCCACATCGGAAGCACCATCCATGGTCTTTTCAGCGGACTAAGTCCGCCGATCGCGCGCCACGCCTCCGCCTTCGGCAAAATCGCGCGCACCCTCAGCCGGTACCCGGCATCCGGCGCCGCATCCTCCCATTGCAGCCAAAGATTCGCCCCATCCCATTGCCCGCAGAGATGCACCTTCATGGCGCCATCCACCCTTCCTTCGGCAGCGCCTCGGTCCCGACGTTCACCCGTTTCCACCCACGCCTTTGGAAAAACGCGCAATCCACCTCTTCCGGCCAATCCGCCGGCCACGGCTTCACGTCGCCGTTCACATCCATCAGGACCCATCCCTCCTCATCCTCCACCGCCGAGACAATCCCGTACACCCGGGCAGTGGGGCCAACTAATCCGGCCAGCCCGACACTCCCGACCAGGCCCAGCATTTCACCGATCGCCCTCCATCCTCTCATGCACATCAAGGCGACGAACATGCCCGCGAAGAATGCGAGGCAGGCATACATCGGTTTCATGCTCATCCTTCAACCCCATCACGTCTTGCCTTTCAATGAAAATCACTTTTCCTCGACGCCTAAAGCAAGACCAGCTTACTCTCGCGCCCCATGGAAACCACGGCCACCCCGCCCCCTCCTCCCGTCCTTCTTCTCACGACCACCGACATCGCCGATCGCATCCGCAAAGGCGAGCGCGGCGCCTGCAACGGCGTCAGTGTCTGGCGAGCCATCCAGCGCCTCGGCATCCAGCCCACCCAGAGCCCCGGCCGGGGCCAGATCAAGCTCTACACCGAGGCCGACGCCGACGCCGTGGAGAAGAGCCTCCGCCCACCCAACAAGAAGAAGACTGAAGCATCCGCGTGATCGACGATCCGCAGATCTGGAATGATGCCCGCGCGGCACTTCCGCTGCCGAAGCTCCTCGAGGCTCTCGGCGACGGCAGGCACCTGGGCAAAAAAGCCGAGTGCCCCTTTTGCGGCAAAGGCAAAGGCAAGTGGGGCGTCTTTAAGGACGACACCCGCGGCGGCCGCGACTTCTTCAAGTGCCATTCGCCGGAGTGCATCGCCAACAACCCCGAGGGCGGCAACAGCGAGATCGGTTATCTCATGCTCCGCAGAGGCCTCCCCTACAAGGAAGCCTGCGTAGAATTCCTCAAGCTCGCCGTCCCCGAACGCGTCCCTCATCTCTTCGAAAGCGCCAGGCCCAAGGCGGGCGAGCCGCCCCCAAGACCGAAGCCGGAGCCACGCGACGGACCTCCGAAAAACGTCTGGCACGCTCTCTGGAAAAAGCTTCCGCTCACATCCGAGGATCACGCCAAACTCATGGCGAAGCGCGGCTTCAGCCCCGAGACGATCCGCATCCACGGCATCCGCTCGAACAACATCTCGAACAAGCCGCTCGTTGAGAGCCTCGAGGAACAATACAGCATTTCCGTCCTCCTCGATGAAGGTATCTACAAAGAGGAAGAGCGGAAGAGAGCACATCCAAGCGGCCAGTTCTTCGGCTACGGCATCACCGGCGAAAAAGACCCCGAAACAAAGAAGGCCATCTTCGGTATCACCGAGCCGCCCATCATTCCCTACTTCGATAGCGCCGGAATCCCGATCTACCTCCGCCCGCACAAGGGGGGCGTCAAACGTCCCAAGGAAGAGGAGATCGAGCTCTTTGAAGACGAAGACGACGGTCGGACCTGCGCCTCGCATGTCTTCGTGCCAATAGGCTTTGCCGCGCTCGTCGCTCAATGGGAAGGCCTTGCCGTCCTCACCGAAGGCGAATTCAAAGCCATTGCGGGTACCCAATGCGACATCCCCATCATCGCCTGTCCCGGCATCAGTTTCGTCGCCAATCCTGAATTCCGTCGCAAACTCATCGACGTCCTCGAATCCGCCGGAGTCACCGATCTCGTCATCATCTTCGATCACGAAATCAAGGACGACCCCAAGTACACGCAGCGCTACAAGCCCGACCCCGAGAACCAGTGCGACACCGAAATGTACGCCGAGTACACCATGCGTGTCCTCAAGCCATGGATCGCCCAGCGCAACGGCACCTGCCGCGTCGGCCAGCTTCCCGTCGAGCACATGGTCGACGGCAAGGCGGACTTCGACGGCATCCTCGCCCTCTGCGTCGGCCGCGGCGGCCTCGAGGCCGGGACCCGCGAAGCCCGCAGGATTTTCAAGGACACGATCGACAACGCCAGCGCCGCCCCGAGTGCCGATCTATTCCCCTCCAAGAAACGGCGCATCATCGAGTGCAAACTCGAACGCCGCTTTCACACCCCACGCCTCCCCGTTGGCGACAAACGCGAGCTCGCTCTGGCCAAACGCTTCCGCCTCTTCGATCCCGCCCTCGGTCAGTCCGTCGATCAGCAACTCGCGGAAGCCATGCAGTCTGTCATTGGCTGCTATTACCTCCGCAAAATACCTGAGAAGGACGAGCGCAAGGCCATCCTTACCACGATCGGCGACAGCATCAAAGGCAGCGGAATCAAAGGCCAGATCGCTGAACTCGAGGAAAAGCTCAAAGCGATCGACGCGCCACAGAGGCACGCGAAATCAGACGCCCCCAACGTCGTGGCCTTCAAACAAACTTGGGGCGAACCAGACCCCGACCAATCCTCCGACAAGAAGCCCGATCCACCGCAGACCGCCGCCCAAATCCGAGCCCACATCAAGGTCCTCTACAGCCGGCTCGCCGCCCAGTGGGAAAGATTGAAAGGCATCCCTGAGGCTATCTCGACCTTCACGTTCACCTGCGAATACAAGCTCCACAACGCCGACGGCCAGGTCGATCGCCTCGTCCGCATGCATCGCCAGCGCTCCGGGAAAAAAGTCTCCGAAAGCAAACTTCGGCGCATCGCCGCCGTCGATCTCGCCCGCCTCAATAACTTCCGCGAATGGTGCCTCGGCGTCGGCGACGCCGTCTTTGGCGGCAGCGGAGGCGGCGGCGAAAAGGATCTCCAGGACCTCTGCATCGACGCGGACCACTTCTCCTACCTACGCGACATCCACGAGCTCGACACCTTCGGCCTGCATCAGGAGAGCAACATCTGGTTCTTCGCCGACGGCGCCTATCCCCCATCCGGCCCGCCCATCCACGCCGACAAGAGCAACATCTTCTGGCACGATGGCACTGGCTACCAGATCACCGTCGCCGGCTCCGAAGACGCCGCCGAAGCCTTCTGCCAAAAAGCCCCGCGCCTCCTCACGCCACATGACGCCCGCGCCAAGGCAACGAACCCGGCCTGGCTCAAACGCATCCGCGAAGCCCTGATCGAAGCCGACGCTCCCAAGGAGCATCGCGAGGCCATCGAGCTTGCCGACCAAATGCTTGCCAACAAAATCTCGCCCGACTGTGACAAGCTCATCGAGTCCGCGCCAAACACCGCGCGCGACAAGCTCCGCGAAGCTCTCACCGCCAGCGTCTTCGACCAGGCCAGCGATGACTTCTTCAATACCATCGGCGACTACGATGGCTGGACCGCCATCGGCCTCACCCTCGCCTATGCCATCGGGCCGGAGCTCACCCGCCAGGGCGGCCACCCCGGCGTCTGGCTCACCGGCAAGATGTCCAGCGGCAAAACCACCATCGGCCGCTGGCTCATGCGCTTCTGGGGATTTCCCGAGCTGGGCGGCATCAAGCTCGGCGCCAAGTCCAGCTCCGCCGTCGGCCTCAATCGCGGCCTCACCCAGTACTCCAGCCTGCCCCTCCTCCTCGACGAGTACCGGCGCGACACCATCGATCCCGAGAAGGAGGAAGCTCTTCGCGGCGCGTTCGATCGCAGCGGCGGTCTCAAGGGCATCGCCGACCACAGCAAGAAGACGCGCAACCCCACCGCCAAGACAACACCGATCGTCATGGGCGAGAGCAGCTCCGGCGACGGCGCGACCCGTTCCCGCTACGCGCAGATCCACGTCTCGCTCAACAAGCGCATCGGCGACGGCGCCGCCCGCTATGTCCGCATGCAGCAGGACTGCAAACACTACTACCTCATCGGCCGCTGGCTTATGGAGAACCGCGCCGCCTACGCCGAAGCCGCCCTGGAGACGCTGGCCATGTGGATGCAGAGCGATACCGTCCGCCAGCACATCCATAACGACCGCGTCCGCCTCGTCTACGGCACCGCCTACGCCTGCTACCGCACCGCCGCCGCGCTGCTCGGCACGCTCACTGCCGCGCGCGACATCGAGTTCCAGAATTTCCTCATGAAGCACGGCGAGCAAGGTCTGGCCGATGTCGTCGAGGAAACCTTCCTCGCCCGCTTCTGGGCCGATGTCATCACCATGCGCCAGCGCAACAAAGACAGCGGTGGGTACATGGAATTGCGCTGGGTCAAGATCGAGGCCGACGGGAGCCTCACTCCCGCCAAGGCCAATCTCCCCGACAAGACCGCCGACCCTTCCGCCAAGCAGGTTTGTTATATCGGCTATCAGCCCCTCTTCGACGCCTACCAGATCCACAAGCGCACCCGCGCTGAAGACGTCCAACTCAGCCTGGGCGACGTCCGCCGCGAAATGGAGAAAGACCCCTACTGGATCCCGCTCCCCAAGAGCGCCACGGAAAGGTGCCACCGCATCCGTATGCACGGCACCAAGACTGCCTGCTGGGTGATCAATCTCGAGCGCATCGATGGCGACGGACCCGAGGAAGAGCGCCCCTTCATCTGCCCCTTCGCCGAGGATCTCATCAACGTCCTCACCCCGGAAAAGACGCAGGACTCAGGCGTCACCGGCGTCGACTAAAAGTTCCACGCGCCGGGCGCTTCACCCCCTCCCCTTGCCCCATAAGCGCTTTGGGCGCGATTTTTTTTGACGCTTGCAAGCACGTGCGCGCGCTTTGCTAGCACGGCGGTGTCCGCACATCGGAGAAAGTAACAATTGGAACATTGCAACACCGTGCCGATTCGCCTTCCATTTGTTCCATCTGTGAGAGATAGCACCCCGGTGGCCATCAAATCCGATGGCCATGGCCACCACGCGCTGTCCACGCAAAGCACTGCGCCGCACGTAGTTGAGTCCAGTGGTCACCTGGTCACCACGCGCCCCGGCGTGCGCAATGGAGATGAACAACCGATCGGGGGCGGCCCTGAAAAACGGCTAAGGCAGACGAGGCTCGTTTCGTG
>Ga0105237_10003994_pt1 | contig 17247 bp, 4 predicted proteins | sample KBSC24metaG_FD_81520 | JGI IMG/M metagenome (GOLD analysis project Ga0105237, IMG submission 81520) | Corn rhizosphere microbial communities from Kellogg Biological Station, Michigan, USA - KBS C2-4 metaG | ecosystem: Host-associated > Plants > Roots > Rhizosphere > Soil | place: Michigan, USA... | reverse complement strand
TCCTGCTCGACTTCTGGCCGCTGCGGCGGTTTTCACCGGCGGACTCCGGCGCGTGGCGGCGGTCGATCTGGGAAAAGCTGCCCTTTTTCGGCCTGGCGATCGCGGCCTGCGTCATCACTTTCACCGTCCAACGGGCCGGAGGCGCGGTCCGCGGGACCGATGCGTTTCCACTCGGGCTGCGCGCAGGCAATGCCGTGGTCGCCTATGTGCAGTATCTGGCAAAGTTTTTTTACCCGGTCCATCTGGCGGCGTATTATCCCCACCCGGGGACCTCGTTGTCTTGGAGCACCATTCTTCTCTGCGCAGCTCTCCTGCTGGGGTTGACTGGCGCCGCGCTGGGCCAATGGCGTGCCCGCCCCTGGCTGGCCGTTGGCTGGCTGTGGTTTCTGGGCACCCTCGTACCCGCCATCGGCCTCGTGCAAGTGGGGACGCAGGCCATGGCCGATCGCTATACCTATGTGCCGATGATCGGGCTGACAGTCGCGCTGGTGTGGACGGCCCACGAACTCGCCGCGCGCTGGCGCGTTCCTCGGGCGGCGCCGGCGGCGGCCCTCGCCACGTGCGCCGGTGCTTGTGTGGTTTTGACGTCCGCGCAAATCGGGTATTGGCGGGACAGCGAAGCACTCTTCCGGCACGCAGTGGCGGTCACGAGCCGCAACGACCTCGCGCACATCATGCTCGGGCTGGCGGTTTATGATAAAGGGGCCAGGGCGGAAGCGATCGCGGAACTCCAAACCGCGCTGAAAATCTCCCCCCTGGTCGCAAACGCCCATTTGAATCTGGGGTCCATTCTCGAAGCCGAGGGACGGCCCGATGAAGCCATCGAGCATTTGCAGCAGGGTACCAGGCTGGACCCGTGGCAGACCGAAGCTCATTTCCGCCTGGGCGAGATATTCAATCGCCAGCGGCGCTTTCCCGAAGCGATCGCCGAGTACCAACAGACCCTTCGGCTCAATCCCAATCACGCGGACGCGCACTTTGCCCTGGCGGGCATCTTCTACGAGTTGGATCGTTACGACGAGGCGCTGTCCCATCTCCTTGATTTTGTCAGGCTGCATCCGCGCTCCGCCGACGGCTATTCCAACCTGGGAAATGTCTTCATGGCCCAGGGCCGCTTTGACGAGGCCCTGCGGTACTACGGGCAGGCGCTCCGCCTGCAACCCGATCACCCGGGCGTGTTGCGCAGCATGGAAATGCTGCGGGCGGCGAAGGCCGGGCAGGCCGCGGTAAGGCAGACCGCTGCGCGGAATCGTTGATTGACACGCAATTGTCACCGGACCGCCCTCAAGACGCCATCTTCCCGGGGAGAGAATAGCGGCTCGTGAAATCCATCCCCTATTTTCCGCCACAAGAAAAGCGCCCGGGCGAGGCGCGTGTAAATACCCATTTTTTTGGCTGTGGCCAGCTCCCGTCGGGCGGAGCAACCCGGCAAGCCGGGCAAGCCTCTGCACGCTGTTCCGAAATTGCCTTCTGATTGTCGCGTGAACGTCACATTCCAGCCATCGATTCGACGCAATTTTTCAGAGTAATGAACCTGTCAGGATCAGGGAGTCACACCGTCTCCCTTCCGGGCGAATCCCAATCGATCAAATAACGCATGAAAATAACCACAAAACTCCTTCCTCTCGCGACGATGATCGCGGCAGGGATGGTAACGACGACCGCCCACGCGGTCAGCTACACTGCCGGCGACCTCCTCCTGGGCTTCCGGGCCACGGGCGGCACGGGAGCCAACACCGACTACGTCATTGACCTCGGCTCCGCTTCCACCTTCCGCGATGCCACGTCGAGCTTCAGCATCGGCTCCTTCGGAACGGATCTCTCCGCGATCTACGGCGCCGGCTGGGCGACCCGCAGCGACCTCCTCTGGAGCGTCATCGGTGGCGGCCTGAGCGGCGACGGCACCAACACGGTCTACGCCTCCGCGGCGGAAACCGTGTTCGGCACCCACGCGAACCCGCTGACCCGCTTCAGCAACAGCGCCCAGGCAGGCGTTGTCACCAAGATCAGCAACACCGCGGGCGTTAGCACCGGCGGTTATCTCGGCGGTTCCACGTCGTTCAACTCGAATCCTCTGAGCAACGGGAGCGCTGTCGCCGAAGATCAAACGGCGGCCAATCCTTGGGCGCAGTACCAATTCGGATTCGGCAGTCCGGCGAACACGTCGGCGTTCGGCCTGTATGCGTCGCCCGGCATCGAAGGCAGCTTCGCCAACGGCGCGGCGGTTTCGGCCCTCGACCTCTACCGGATGGCGACGAGCACGACGGCGGGCCTTCCCGGTACCTACGTGGGAACCTTCACGATCAACACCAGCGGCCAGGGCACCTTCAACGTGGTTCCCGAGCCGTCCAGCGCCCTCATGCTCGGCCTCGGCACCGCCTTCCTTGGCTTCGTGCGTCGCCGTCGCCAAGCGGCCCTCTCCTAACCCAACCCAACACCACAGCACCCAAAACGCTAAATCGATGAAACTCCTCAAATCACTGGCCGTGTGCGCCGTCGCCCTTCTCGGGGCCAACGCCGCAAATGCCCAAATCAAAGTCTACATCACTGGCTCGACCGCCTTCCGCGGCCCGACCAACACGGAAATCAACGCCCTGATTTCCGGCAGCCCCACCGTCGCCAGCAGCAATGCGACCCTCACGAGCGCGGGAGCGGTCATGTGGAAGGGCGGCAACATCGGCGGCACCGCGGTGACCGTCAAAGCCGCCTGGACCGGTTCGGCCGCCGGCGTGCAAACCGTCGCCGGCAACGGAGCCAATCCGAGTCTGTTGGTCAAGTTCCTGGTGGACACTGCCTCCGGCACCTCCAACCTGGATCCCAACTCCACGTCGAACCCGAACCCGATCTTCGAGACGGCCATCCCTGACGTGGCCATGTCCGATACCCTGCAGTCGACGACCCCGTTCAATGGGACGGTCGCCGGCGTCAGCTATCAGTCCCTCGATGACACGAAGGTCGGCGTGGTGACCTTCAAGTGGGTGGCCAGCAATGGCTTTCCCGCGGGCAAGACGATGACCGATCGCGTGGCCAGGTATATCTACAGCAACCTCGGCTACCTGCCGCTGTCCGTCCTCACTGGCAGCCACAGCGACGAGAGCAAGATGATCCTGGGGCTGGGCCGCAATCCTGACTCGGGCACCCGCCTGACCACGTTCGCGGAAATCGGTTACGGCGTGACTGGTCTTGTGAAACAGTGGAAGCCGACCTTCAGCGGCAGCGGCGCCACCAAGCAGGCCACTTCGGCCATCCTCTGGCCGGTGGAAACCGTCAACGGCATCTCCACGGGCGCCGCTGGCAACAGCGGTGAAAACTCGGGCGGCACCCTCGCCGGCGACCTGAACTGCACGCTCGCCTCAGGCGCGTATGATCCGGACGGCCTCGGCGGCTTCACGGCCGGCTACTATGTCGCCTACCTCGGCGTCAACGATGGCAATTCCGCGATCAATTCCGTCAACCTCCCTGGAGTGGAATTGGCCCACAACGGCGTCACCTTCAGCCAGGCGGCTGTGGAGGAAGGCCTCTACACCTTCTGGGGTTTTGAGCACGCCATGAAGCGCTCCAACCTCGGCACCGGCACCGCGGGCGGGACGAACGACCCCGTCAAACTGGCCTTCTACAACAGCCTGGTCACCCACATCACGGGTGAAACCTCCACGCAGTTGAACCCGAATGTCGCCCTCACCGACATGCAGTGCACTCGCGGCACCGACGGCGGTGACGTGACGCTCACCTTCTTCTGATCGAAGCGATTCATCGCTGAAGTTAGAATCGACTAACAAACCAGTGCGGGCGGCAACGCCCGCACTGGTTATTTTTTTGCGTTTCGCTAATCTCCTCCTCCGCATATGCATCCATCGAAACTCCTTCCCCTTTCCGTGGCCGCGAATCTCATCCTGTTGGCGGCCGTGGCGGCGTCTCTCTTCCACCGCCCCGCCGCGCCATCCCCACAGCCAGGAACACAATCCACACCTGCGAAGACTCCGCTCAAAACCCAGGCGCCGGAGGCCCTCGCGGTCGAGAAACGCTGGACTTGGAGCGATATCGAATCCGAAGACTATCGCGTCTACATCCGCAATTTGCGGAGCGTCCTATGCCCCGAGGAGACGATCCGCGATATCATCACGGCCGATGTGATGAGCCTTTATCGCGGGCGCCGGCAGGAGCTGGCCAGCGCGGGGAAGCTTTCATCGATAGCCGACGAGGCTCTCCGGCGGGAGGAAGCCACTCTGCTCCGCACCCTGCTCGGAGCGGGCCCAGCCCCGGAAATGAATGTCGCCCAGCAGCCACACCCGGCGGGCGCCGCAGCCTACGGCACCGCCAACACGGCGGGCTCGTCAAATGGCGGCCGGGCCGCCCGTGAGACTCGCGTGACCCCTCCCGCCGTCCTCGCGGACCCAAGTCCCCAGCAAGGTTTCACGGATTCACAAACGGCGCGAATCGCCCAATTGAGGGACGAATTTGCGGCCGCCGTCGGAGGACCCGGCCAGGACCCCGCCGATCCCGAATACCTGCACCGTTGGGCCGAAGCTCAGCCACGATTTGACCAGCAGTTCAAGACCCTGTTCGGCACGCGCGCCTTCCAGGAACAACAGCAGGCCGCCGCTTCCTTGATGACCAGCGCGGGGCAGAACCAGGCAGGAGGCACTCCGAACGTCGGCGGCGCCGCCGGGTCTGGGTCATCACCCGCTTCGAGTTCCGGCTCAAACGCGGCGCCGCAGGGCCCGACTGGTTGGATTCCGCGTTTCGATCATCAAGTCAAACTGCCATCCGGTGCGTATACCTTTTACTAGGCAAGTGCTAGTGGAGCCCCTGGGACGCGTGTCCATGCTGGGCGAGCCATTCGCCGGCGAGTTTCCTGCCGGCGGCGAGGTCTTCCGGCATGATCACCTTTTCGAGTTCGATGAGCGGAACCTTGCCCAAGACTTCCCCCTGGGAAGCGGAAATGGATAGCCACTGGTAAGCACGAGACCAATCTTTCTCGACCCCCTTCCCCGTGGTGTAAGCGCTGCCGAGATTGGCCTGGGCTTTGGCATTGCCACTTTCCGCCGCACGACGGTACCATTTCACGGCGGTCCCCAGATCAATCGGCGTGCCCATGCCGGATTCATACATGAATCCCAAGGTATTCTGCGCGGGCGCCACGCCCCGCTCCGCGGCCGCCCCCAGCCAGCGGAGCGCTTTGGTATAATCACGCTCGACCCCATCTTTCCCGCTGAAATACAAGTGACCCGCTTCGGACTGGGCCTGCAACCGACCTTGGGCCGCGGCCTTTTCCAACCACTGCGCCGCCTCCTTCACATCCTTGGGCACCCCACGCCCGAAGCGCAGCATGAGGCCCAGATTCTCCTGCGTCTCCGGGATCCCCTGAGCGGCGGCCAGCCGCAACCATTTCAGCGCTTCGTTCGGATCCGCATCCGCGCCCCGCCCCTGGGCATACATCAAGCCAAGATTATTCTGGGCTTTCCCGTTCCCCAATTCGGCCGCCTGGCGGAAAAAGGCCAGGGCCTTTTTCTCGTCCTTGGGCGTGCCTTCTCCATTCAGAAAAGCGCGGCCCATCTGAAAAGCCACATCGGCGGCAATGCGGTTTTTCTCCGCTTCCACTTCGGCGGGAGTCGGTTTGGGATCGTCGACGGCATGGGATGGGGCATGCGCGCCGAGGAAAATGGCGATTCCGGCGCACAACAGAAGGCGATGACAGGTCATGGTTGGAATGAGGCAAAGGTTCATTGAGAACTCGGGACGGGAATTGGAAAATCACTGCGGCGGGGCGGGCGCCGAAGTGCCCGCATCGCCCTCGCTCGAGCCCTCGCCGCCGCCGTAGCCGAGTACCTCCACGGTGATGAACGAGGGAGCGTCCTCATGCGGCGGCTCCTGGTGATTTTGTTTAGCGACTTGATCGGCGGCCTGATCGGCCGCGCCCTGCGCCTGACTGCCGGCGCCCAACGCGCCGAGATTGGGCGCCGCGACCGGGGCAGCGACCGGAGTTCCGGTCGAAGTGCCGGCGACCTGGATGTTATCCGCGTTGAGAACCTTGGTCGCCGCGATGTTCAAATTCCCGGTGGCGCGGATGCCGGCATCTCCGGCATCGACCACGCCCGCCGGCGCAATGAGATCGACATTTCCCGGCGGCACATTGGCCACCGTGGCGAGCACGCCGATGCCGCCGCCCGTCGCCAGTCCAGCCAGATCCGTGGAGACATTTCCCGTCTGCGGATCGATAACGACACGCGTGGGAGGAGCGCTTTGCACGGTCTTCGGCGACGAGCCGGCCGCGATATTGCCCGTCGAAGACCAAATGACAATATCGCCGCCCCGCAGCGTGAAGATTCGCGAGATGCCGATATCGACGCTGCCGTTGGTAAAGATGCCAACGCCGCCGCCCGCTTCCGTGACGATCCCAGGCGGGACCTGTGGAGTCCCGATCGTGGAAGTGGCCAGTTCCAGATTCCCATTCGGCGCAAAGATGTCGATCGAGCCCCCGCTCTTCGTCCGAATATCGCGAGCGCGGGTCTCGATATCGCCCTTGGCCTCACCGCCCGAAGGAAACAGCGAAGTGATGGCGGCAAACCCGTTGGCGTAGGAGCCAAAGCTCGGGCTGGCCGGATTGTTGTGGTCACGACCGGAATCGCGCAGGATCAGGTAAAAGAGCTGAAGAGAAAGTTGTGCTCGCACTTCAGGGGGCAGCGATTTGAAATCCTCCGGGGTCAACTGGACGTCACTGCCGAGGGAGGCCTGAAGCTCGGCAAAGTAATCATGGCCGCCAGCCGCCGCTCCGCCCGTGCCCAGGTATTTGTCGACAAAACTGGCGAAATCAAAGCCGCTTTCCGCCAACCCCGATGCGGCCTGCCCCATGCCGGCTCCCACGATGATACCGGCCCCTCCAAAAGGCAGGAAGGGATTGCGGGCGTTTCCAACGCTGGTAATGCCGGTCCCGGTACCGTCCGACAGGGAAGCGCCGGTCCCCAGATCGATATTGCGCCCGGCCAGCACTTCGAGCGTTCCAGGGCCGCTGATTTGGATGTCCCCCGCCAACGGTCCGTCACTGGCATTGCCCACCTGGGTCGCCACACTCCGCAGCACCGAATTGGCATCGTAGGCGACGATATCGCGCCCCGCCGAAACGACGGATACCTGGTTGTTATTGACGTTCTGGAGGTAGAACGCGATGTCCGTCACATCGTTCCCCGCCACAATGGTTCCAGGTTTTCCACTAAAAAGGGTGAGCCCGGAGATATCCCCGTCCGCGTAAAGATGGACTGGGTTCGGGTCATTCACGTGCAGCGGCCCGGCGCCATGCAACGCCTGCTTGGTCTCGAGCACCACGGTGGAACCGGTGGTCGCTCCACTCTCCTGGAAAAGGGCATTGAAGGTATCCAGGATGGTCAAACCCGTCACGCGGTTTGTCCCGGCAGCGTTCGGCAATGCAAGAGTCGACCGGAAGGCCAGGGGGTCGCTGATTCCGGGGATATTTGCCGGGTCGGCATCCGAGAGATTGATCCTGCTCGACCCCCAAGTGACGGTGGCGACATTGTTGATATTGGAAATGCCGTTGGGTTGGAGGCCGTTGATGGAACCCGCGGCCAGAAGATCGATCGTTCCCGAGCTGGCGGGCGAGAGCGTGAGGTTGCCGACGGTGTCGATATCGCCGGTGAACGCGGTCACACGAAGCGTGGGTGGCAGGAGTGCGACCGACGTCCTGAAGGGAACCACACTGTCTTCGTCCAGTCGCAGCCACGGCTGATAAAACGAGACGCTTTGAAGTGGGCTCGCAGTAACCAGCCGGTCGACGCGGTCCAGCCAAGTCGACAGCAGCGACACCGGAGGAGCTAAAGTACCGGTGGTCGGCGCGGATGCCTCGCGCAGGGTCACGTTTCCACCCACGGAGGTGACGTCGACCTCACTGGTCGGAGCGTAAGTGGAGAAGTAGGTCTTGTACCAGAATGTATTGTTGTAGCCTTCCGGCAGGAGGAATGGGTTGGCGACCGGCCCGAGGAGCACGTCGCCCAAGGCGCTGACCTGGAAGCTGCCCTTGCCCAGGAACAACGTGGTGGGCAGCCAGTTGTGGGAGTCGGTCGGAGCTTCGTTCACGATGGCGCCGCGCGAGGGCGATCGCGTGCTGTTCGTCGTAATGACGTCGCCAGCACTCAAGTTGCCATTGCCGCGCTCAACGTAATAGACACCGCCATTGATGTCGTGTCCCGCGTGCACGATCAAATCGCCGCCGCCCAACTCCACGAGCGAGGAAGCATTCGGTGCGATGGGCAGGAGCGTCGTGGCATCCTTGCCGGGCATGCGGGCATTCGTGGGAATCACGGCATCGACATTCTTAACGTCGTTGCCCGCGATCAGGGTGACATTGCCGCCACCCAGCGCGCCGACTCCCTCGAAGAAATTGCTGAAATCGACCCACCATGTCGTGGATCCAATATCGCTGGCCCCCGGCCGGGAGACGGTGCCGAACAGACCGGTCACCGGATCGACGAACCCGCGGCGGTCGAGCCAGTTGATAGGCAACTCCTTGGAAGAATCGTCAATCGGGGTCCCCGACTGGAGTGTCTGATGAATGATGTCGTGCTGCGCGGTGATCGTCACATTGCCACCGCCGAGGGTGTATTGCGCCGGATATCCGACCGTTTGCTGGATCGCTCCCAAATTCCCCTGGGTCCCCGAAAGCGAAAGAATCGGCGTATCGAAAGTTCCGCCCAGATTCGGGTCGGTCACCCTCGTGCCGGCAGTATAGATGGTCGCAAACTCATTGAGGAATTTGACGTCCCGCCCCGCGACAACGTCGATCTCTCCCGAGCCCGTGCGAATGACTTGAAAGCGGTTCGTCGTGCCGCTGGCGGTGGAGATCGCGAGGCTGGTCGTGGCGTTCGCGCCGGGGGTGTTGCTGCTGCCGTTGCTGTTCGAAATATTCGTCCCGTTGTCACGCCCCAGCAGAACGGATCCGAGGTTGCCGCCCAGCGTCGACAACGGCCGCACATCACGGAAATCGGCCCCGGTGAAATCCGCCCCGGCGGCCAGCCGGTAGGACCAGGATTGCCCATTGGCGGGGAGGAGCAAGTTGTTGTTGAGCAGGGCGGAGTTGTAGAGGCCGTTTGTGAACCCGTCGCTCAAGGTGTTGAGGAAGACGAGATTGTCGCGGGCTCGCAACGTCAGGACGCCCGCGGCGAGCTTTGGTCCGAAGCGCAAAGCGGCCATATTCCAATCGCCCGCCGCGCCCGTGGAGGTGCTGGTGCCGAGGGTGAGATTGCCGGAGAGATTGACCACCTCCGCGCCGGCGACGATGACGGAGTGAGCGTAAAGCCCCTGCGGATCGGCGCCGAAGATGCGCGACACCATCGAGTTGTAGGTCGCGGAAGCATTCCCCGAGGAATCGCCGATGAAGGCCGTGCCATTGGCATTGATCTGGGAGAGAAGGTTGGCATCGAGCGTTCCGCCCGCCGGGGTGTATACCTTGTAACCCTCGATCGTGATGAGCGATGGAGCGAGGATCGTGGCCCCGATGGTGGCGACTTGCAAATCGGTGCCGGCGGCATTTTGAGGGGCGCGCAGATGCAGCGTGCCGGTGAATTGGCCCAGCGCCGCGCTGCCGGCGGTATTGCTCGCGACGGAAAGGTCGATGGTTGCGCCGGTCTGCAAATCCACCATCGAGGTCGTGGGACCCGCGGTGCCATTCGTTTCCGCGCCGGCTTCGAGGGAAACAGCCCCGCCTTTGCCAGCGTCGCTGAAATTCTGCGCGGCGACGGTCAACACAGAGCCGCTTTGCAGAATCAGACTCCTGCTCGCCACCAGGCTGATTGTGCCACCAGTGACGCCGGAGGCATCGATCCTGCCGGCGGCCGTGACAGTGATGTCGCCCGTATCCGCGGAGAGGCTGTAGTGGTGCGCGGTCGCGAGGCCATCGACGGTAATATTGCCCGTGCGCACACGATAGGTGCGGGACTGCGTGAACCCGCCGGCGTCGAGCGTCGCATCCAGGGGCGACACGCTGTTGCCCAGGATACTGCCGGTATCGAGCGCGAACGTGCCGCCGGCGCCGCCGACTCCCCCCTTCCCTGCCACCGCGCCCGAAAGCGTGAAGACCCCGAGCGGTGCGCTGATGGCGATGCTCCCGGCATTCCCCCCGCCGGCCTGGGCGGCGACATTGAGCACGCTGGTCGCATCGATGGTCACGGAACCGGTGTCCGAGCTCAGATGGATCTGCCCGCCATCGGTGTACCTGGTCAGGTCGTTGAAGGCCTGCGAGGTTCCGCCGACGTCGAACCGGCCACCCACGGTCAGATCGCCGGCGGTCGCCCGCACGTTCAGGATGCCGCTCGAGAGGAGAATGTCGGTATTCGCGATGACGCTCGTGCCGAGCAAAGAGATATTCGCGCCCAAGCCACCGGTCACGGCAGGGGCGACGGCCACCGCCGGCGGCTGCGGCTGCATGGTCAAGGGTCCGCCCCTGGCCTGGAGGGTATAGGTCACCGCTTCCGCGCCGGTGATGAGAGGCGTATTGATCGTAATCGCGCCTTGGGCGACCAGGCTGCCCGTGCCCTGCAGGAGCAGCCCCTGGCTGGCATTCAACTCGACCGTGGACGCCTGATCGATTTGGATCAGGTTGGAGCCCAAACGGATGGTGTTGGCGTTGAAGGCGATCGTGCCGCTGGGCGCGGACACCGGCCCCACGACGCTGCCATTCGAGCGGTTATCCAGGAAGATGTCGTCGGCATTGATCGAGACCACGCCGCCGCCGTTGTTGAAGGTCCGGAACTCGCCCGCCCGGAGGGCAAAGGTGCCGCCGCTGGCGATCGTCCCGGTGCCATAGAAATCGATCGAGCTATAGCTCAAGAGGGAGAGCGTCTGCGCGCTGGATTGCAGCGCTTGCAGGGCGGGACCGGAAAGGACGAGGCCGACGGTGGGCTGGATGACGCCGGGATTGTCGAGCAGGAGGCTAATCTGGCCGCTGTTGAGATTGACGATCGTGCCGGCGATCAAGGCGGTCGGGCTCAGACTGGTCGCATTCGTCGAGTCGAGGGTCAGACCAGAACCGACGATCTGCGCGCCGGCGCCGACGGTCAACGCGGGAATCGCGGACTGCGAAACTCCGGATCGAATGATCGCGCCCCGTGTATCGCCCCCGACGCGCAGGGCCACGCCATTTCCGCTGCCCGGCGTGGCGGCGTTTCCGATCAGGAAATTTTCGAGCGAGTGGAGCGTGGGACCGCTTTGCAGGATGGCCGCATCCGGCGCGAGGGTGATGGTCTGGTTCGCGACGAGAATCAAGTCCGGCACGCTCAGCGGGGAACCGGCGTTGTCGATCGTGATATTGGGAGTGGTGACGGTGACGGTGGTTCCATCGGCGCCCACCGATTGGCGGAATCCACCGATGAGCAGGCTCTCGGCGCCGTAACTGCTGAGCTTGCCGGCATCGAGAACGATGACGCCCGGCCCGCCGGTCACGCCCCCGCCGGCAATGAGAATATCCGCTTTCGTGCTGATCTCGATCTGTCCGTCCCGGAATTGGGAGAGTGCGCCGTCGCCATGGATGCCGGCGGCCATGATCGAGCCATCGAGGCCGAGCGCCAGGTTCGCCTTGATGACGAGGCTGCCGCCGTCGTCGGGCAAACGGGCGCGCTGGAGCCCGAGGCTTTGGGCCGCGATGGGAAAGAAAGTGTTGGCACTGAAGTCGTCGTACTGCGCCCGCTGGCGGACCATGTCGAACGACGACACTTCAAACCGCGTGGACAGGGGCTGGCCCGTGCGCTGGCCGTTGAGCGAATTGACGATGTAACCGGAGACGTAACTGTCCCCGCTGGGAAGAAGCTGGGTGCCGAGGGGAGCACCGCTCTGCGGCGTGATAAGGAAAGCACCCGGGAGCAACGCATACCGCGCGGGAAGCAGGGTGTAATCGCCGGCAGGCAGCCCGCTGCTGGCGCCCAGGTAAACGCGGTCGCCCACGGAGAGTCCCGCCTGCGTGAAACCGGGATCACCGCCGAGATTGCCGGTGGTGGAAGTGGAATTAAACGGGGCGTAGGGCGCGAAATCGGCCTGGTAGCCGGGGATCACCGCGTAGCTCTTGGGGACGACGAGCCAGGCGGTGCTGCTCGACGGGGCGAGCCCCGTATTTGCCTGCCGCGCGGAGTAAGTCTGACCGTTGAAACTGACCAGCGTACCGGCGGCATAACTGGTCCTGGCGTCCCAGTTTCCACTGGGTTGACCGAGAATGTCCGCAGTGCCGCCGGTGCCGTCCACCCAGCGGTAGGCATACAAGTCGCCGCCACCACGAATATCGATCAGGGAGCCGGTGTTGGCGGTGACGCTGACTCCCCCGATGTTGATGGATTTCGCGGGGACGCCCGTGGCCGTGATGTCGATGCCCGTCGGATCGATCCAGGAGGTCCCGTTCAAGTTCAACCCGTAGGGGATGAGCAAGGGCGCGCCCGTGGTCGGATTGAGCGCGGAGACGGAAGTCACGCTGCCGGGGCCGAGCGTAACTTGCTGGGCCACGGCCACGGCTTGCCCGGAGATCAAATCCTTGGGCCCCGTGCCGTCGCCATTCCAGCCGATGTTGATCGTCCCAAGCGGGGCGCGCAAGACGCCGCCCTGGTTGATATTCGAAGCGTAAATACTCAGCGTGCCTCCCGCGGAAAGTGGCATGTCGCGGTTGCCCGAACCCGCGATGATCACCGAACCTTCGCCCGGAGCAAAAGTCGCGGCCGTTTGCGCGGTGATGCTGGCGTTGGCGTTGCCCTGCAAGGTGACAATCGCGCCATTGATCGAGGCCACCGTGCTGCCCAGGAGCGGCGACCCGACTCCGAATCCGGGGGGGAGCGACGCCGAGGCGAGGGTGACCTGGTTGCTCGCGGTCGAACTGGCGATGACCGCGATATTGGGGTCGTAAACGGAAATCGTAAACGCGCTCGCCGTCGTCGGATAAATCTGGCCCGCCCGCAGATAGAGCTGGCCCGAGAGATCAAATGTGCCATTGCCGCGAATATCCCCACCGTCGGCGATGAGGCTGGCCCGGCCGATATTCTGCAATGAGAGGTTTCCGATATCGATCAACTGGGCGACGACCGTGAGGCTCCCCGGACCGAACGATGGCGCGATGTTGAAAGTCGCCGCCCCGAACTGAAACGGATCCTTGCCCTGCGTCGGGTCGAGGGGCACCTGAAACGGCGTTCCAAGGGCCACGTAGGGCGCCTGGAGCCGGACAGGCGCGTCGCCGTAAATGAAACCGCCCGTGGCGACCTGGAGACTCCGCCGGGCAGTGATCGAGACCGGACCGGAAAAACGGACAACCCCGCCGAGGCTGAGGGAATCGAATCCGCCGTTGAGGAAGGTATCCGCCGCAAAATAGCCCATGCCCGCCAGAGGATTCCCATTGGCATCGAGCACGGGTTTCCCGATGCCGGCCTGCCCGGGAATGGGGATGGTGGGGCCCGACTGCGTGACGACCAAATTGGGATCCGCTGGTGTGACCGGCGGGTCGGCGGGCCCCACGAATTTTTTGGAGGAAACCGAAAGGCTGCCGCCCAGCGCCGTCGGCCCGCCAGCGAAACCGCGCAACGTCGCATCCACGAAGAGCATCTGGTCGCCGGTGAGGATGATGCTTCCGCCATTGGAATCCACGCGCGTGGGCACGACTTGATAACCCAGAAACGTGCCATTGAGCGGACGCGCGGGGAGCGGGTTGAGCGTGGAGTAAGTGGGTGGCAGGTCCAGCACGCCGCTGGTCCCCGAGACATCGAGCACCGCGCCGGCCTCCGCGACGATATTGCCGGAAACCGTGATCGTGCCGCCGGGCAGCACGGTCCCGGTGCGAAACCCGCGCGGGTCGCTGACCAGGACCGTGGCTCCAGCGGTCGACAAGAAACTGTGCGGTCCGAGATAGACATTGGGCAGCACCTGATTCGGACTGAGGTTCAAGATGGCGCCGGTGTTTCTTCCGGTGATCGAGATCGTGCCACCCGGGGCCACGATCGACCCGAGAATCGACACCGTGTTCCCGGTGATCGCGACACCACGCGTGCCGTCCGTCTGCGGATCGGTGCGAATCGAGGCGCCCTCGCCCATGACAAAATCGCCGCGCGCGCGAATGAGCAAAGAATCGTAGAGATCGGTCACCCCCGCGGCCGTGAACGACAGGCTGACGGGAGTGCGCACGCCCACGGGCTCAAGGACAGGGCGGAGCGTGACACTGGAAGCATCGGTGAGCGCGATATAACTCGTGGCCACCGGCGCGATGTCCGTGCCGGGAGCGATCACGAAGGCGGGCAGAAACTCCCCGGTGTTCGGATCCGTGCCGCCCAGCGCCTTGATGCTGAAGGTGGCGAAGCCGCCCTGGCTGAAGAACTGCGGGTCGAGCAGCAAAGTGCGCGGAAACTGCGCGGCGCCACCGATCTGGACGAAGGGCGCCTGAAGGTTGAGCGTGCCGCCTTTGGCGCCCGAGAATCCCTTGAGGGTGGACTCGAGGACCAATTGCCCGCCGAGCACGGAAGAGATGCCCAGATCCTGACCGGCATTGATCGTAATCGTACCCGCGTTGCCATAGGTTTTCCTGCCCGTCTGGCTGACGAGCACGCCGCCGGAGACATCGACCAGGCCCCCCGATTGCATGTCCACGTTGAGGCCACTGATGGTGATGCTGCCTCCGCTTTGGAGAAGGGGCGGAGATTGGTTGAACAACGTGCCGGGCCGATCGTCCACGACCGTTCCCGCGGCGCTCAACTCCGCGCTCCGGCCAAGCGTGAAATTCCCGCGGGTCAGATCCGCATCGGGAGTGACGGGAATGGGCGCGATTGCCTGGTTGTTGAGCGCGGACTTGGAGAAGTCCGAGGTTTCGAACTTCAGGGAGCCCGCCGGCGCGGCGACCTTGCCGGAAATCGTGATATTGGCGCCCTTGAAGGCAATGCTCCCCCCCGCCGGTGCGACGACGGACACCCCTTCCGGGACGAGCACCTCGCCATCGGAGTTATCGACGCTCAGATTCCCGAAACCGCCTTCGGCCAGCAAGCTGGGAGAAAGGACGACGCGAGCCACGCGATCCGCCCGCAACGGCACGGGTGACCCCGTGTCGTCGAGCGCAAAGGCCGCGGCTGGCAGCAGATCGGAGTGGTCCTGGAAAACAACCTGAGGCGGCGTGGGCGAAAAGAACGGGTACGACTTGATGGTGGTATCCTGCGCCTGAAAGGCGATGGACAGCGAGGATGGCGCCGGAGCGAGCGAGCGCTGCCGCGGGCCGGCGATGGTCTGGCCGAGCAGATTCCCGTCGAGGGCCATCGACGGGGCGCTGATCGTGATGCTGCCCCCGTTTCCGCCGTAGGTATAGGACTGTTCGAAGTGCTCGCCCATGAGCGCCAGCGGTTGCGAGAAGGTCTGCGAGATTCCGTACTTCGGATGGGACTCGGTGACCGTGCCGGTATAAATCCCGTCGTAGGTCATGTCCGGCGTGACTTGGGAAATATCCAGGACATGCCCTTCGGCGAGGACCCGAGTCGTGCGCACCATGCCTCCCTGGTATTGAATATAGCCGCCAGAGACATCGATCATCGAGCCGGGCTGAGTGATGACCGACTCACCGGCCTTCATCGTCACCGTGCCACCGGCGACGGTGAGTTCGCCGACGGAGCGCTGGATCAAGCCGACATAGCCCGAGACGTTCGCGAGCGGCGTGCCGACCCACGCCACCCCATTGTAAACGCCCTGTTGCCGCGCATCGACGGTGACCGTCAATCCCCGGAAGAGGCCGTTGCGCTGGAGCGGCATATCGGCCAGTTCGGCCCCGCGCAAACCCACGGCGAGGATGTTCTCGGAAATCGGAACGCTCACATCGGTCGAGCCCGCCACGTTGATCATCGCCTGGGAGTCGAAGTAAATCTGCCCGCCGGAGTAGAGGAAATTCGTGACGGGCGTGTTGCCGGGGAGGAATTTCCAGGTGCCCGCGCTCACCGTGACATTGGCGCTGGGAGCGAGGAGGAGCGATTTGCTCTGAAAATCGATCGCCTGGCCCTGGATGTTCACCTGCGAGTTGAGCGGGAGTTGCACGCCCACGACCTTCTCCGTGCTCGAATAGTCGGGCAGGATCTGCATGACGCTTCCGGAGCCGATCGTCACTGTCCCGGACGATTGCGGGAGAAATGCGAACGGATCCAGATTGCGCGCCCCGCCCGTGCTCTCGACATTCGAATCATTGGTGGAAAGATTGCCGACCGCGTTATAATCCGCCAGCAGGTCGATCCGGCCATTCAGCGAGACGGTCGTGCTGCTGTCGATCACGCCCAATTGATTCACGTTCCGGCCTGTGATGACCACGCTCGCCCGGGGAATTTCGATCAATCCATCATTCGTCGCGGTGCCGCCCGGGGTGCCCACGGGCGCGGCTGGGAGAGTGACGGCGCCCACGTAAACGTCCAACCCGCGCAGTGTGGCGTCGGCCGATGGGTGGGCCGCAAAGCCCACCTGGAGGCCCGCGGCGAGAATCGTCTGGCCGTCCGGTGTGGAGATCGTGCCGCTGTTCGTGACATTCGGTCCGACGAGAGCGACGCGGCCGCCGGTGTGATCGGCGGCGGTCGGCGTCGTGATGGTCGCACCCGGTTGCACCGTGACGTCGCCCGGCAGGGTGCTCGGGGTCGGCGCCAGGGGCGGGGTAAATGCGGGAGTATTGGGTCCAGCCGGCAGGGCCAATGCGCTGAAGAGGAACTGTCCGTCGGGATTGTTGAGCAATCCACGAGCGATCAGATTATCATTGATCGGCAGCGACGACGCCACAAGCGAGCGCACATTGACCTGGCTCGCGCCTCCAAAAATAATCCCGTTCTGATTGATGATGTAGACGGTTCCGTCGGAGCGGATGGATCCAAGAATCTGACTGGGCACCCCGGTCGGATCGAGAACCTTGTTGAAGGCGATCCAATCGTTGGAGCCGTCTTTCTGTGTCCCGTGGCTCTGGTCGAATGTCACGGTGGTATCCTTCCCCACGTTGAAAGTCTTCCAGGTCAAAATCGCCTGCGGCGCTTGCTGGCGGATCGAAACGTTGTTCCCCGCCCCCTCCGGGAGGTCGGCACCCTGCCACAGCTTGGGATTCTCACCGGGCGCCGGAGCGGCCAAATTCTTCGGCACTCCGGGGGCGACCTCCAGCCCCCCCGGCGTGAGCCCATTGGGAACTTGAGGCAAAGCTTGCCCCGGATGATTCGGATCAAGTCCCGCACTATTCTGACCTTGCGCCGCCTGTCGCGCGGCTTCCTGCATGCCCTGCAC
>Ga0105237_10003990_pt1 | contig 17253 bp, 12 predicted proteins | sample KBSC24metaG_FD_81520 | JGI IMG/M metagenome (GOLD analysis project Ga0105237, IMG submission 81520) | Corn rhizosphere microbial communities from Kellogg Biological Station, Michigan, USA - KBS C2-4 metaG | ecosystem: Host-associated > Plants > Roots > Rhizosphere > Soil | place: Michigan, USA... | reverse complement strand
CGGTCTCGATGACGAGACGCTGGCGGAGACGACGGTGAAGGAAGGCGCGCAGGATTACCTGGTGAAAGGCGAACTCGACCGCCGCGCTCTCGTGCGCGCGATTCGCTACTCGCAGGAACGGGAACGCATCCGGCGATCGCTCGATGATGAGCGGGAATTTACCCGGGCGCTGCTCGATGCCATTCCCGAGCGGATCTACGTGAAGGACGCGCAGAGCCGCTTCCTGCGCATCAACCGGCAATGCGCCGTCATCCTGAATCTGAATGATCCGTCGGAGGCGATCGGCACGTCGGACTACGATTTTTTCGAGATTGGGCATGCGCAGGAGGCCTTTGCCGAGGAGGAACTGATCATGCGCACGGGCCGGCCATTGGTGGGCAAGGTGGAGAAGGAGATCCTCCTCGACGGCCGGAGCACCTGGCTGCTCACGACCAAGATGCCGGTGCGCGATGCGGCGGGCACGATCGTGGGGACGTGCGGGATTTCCAAGGACATCACCGAGATAAAGCAGGTGGAGGACGCCTTGCGCAGCAGCGAGGAGCGTTACCGTGGCCTGCTCGAATCCGTGATGGACTACATCTACACGGTGTATCTGGAAGGCGACTCCCCGGTGACGACCGTGCATGGCGAAGGATGCTTCACGGTCACCGGCTACACGCGGGAGGAGTACAATGCCGACCGCAACTTGTGGGCGCGGATGATCCATCCCGCGGACCTGGCGGGTGTCGTCGCGAGTTTCGATCGTCTCGTGGCGACCGGCGTGGCCGAGCCGGTGGAGCACCGGATCCTGCACAAGAATGGATCCATCCGATGGATTCGCAATACGCCGACGCCGCGTTTTGATGCCCGCGGCCGGATGACTTCCTATGACGGGGTCGTCGCGGACATCACGGAGCGCAAAGAAGCGGAGATGCAGGTCCTGTCCGCCAATGAGCGGCTGCGCGAACTGCTCGGCGAGCTCACGCACTCCCATGAGGAACTCAAGAACGCCCAGCTCGAACTGATCGACGCCGCGAAGATGCAATCCGTGGGCGGCCTGGCCGCCGGGGTGGCGCATGAGGTGAAGAATCCGCTGGCCATCATGGTCCTGGGGCTCGACTACCTGAGCAAGCAAACCATCCCCGCCGACCATGCGATCGCACCCATCCTGCGCGAGATGGAGGTGGCCGTAGAGCGTGCGAACACCGTGGTGACCGGCCTGCTCGATTTCGCCGCCGCCAGCACCCTGGAGATGACGGAATGCGACCTCAACGCGGTCGTCGAGGATTCCCTCAAGCACGTTCGGCATTTGGCCCTCCAGGGCAAAGTGGAGGTGGTGCGGCACCTCGCCGAGAATCTGCCCAAGGTCGTGCTCGATTTCCGCAAGATGGAGCAGGTCTTCGTCAATCTCTTCACCAACGCCTGCCACGCCATGCCGGGCGGCGGAACGCTCACCGTGCGAACCTCCCTGCGCCAGCTCGGCCCCCACGAAGTGCCGCGCGACGCGGGGAATCGAACCGGCGTGCGCTTCAGTGCGGGCGACTGGGTGCTGTACGTGGAGATTCAGGACAGCGGGACGGGCATTCCCCCGGACAAGCTGGCGCGGATCTTCGACCCCTTTTTCACGACCAAGCCGACCGGTCAGGGCACGGGGCTCGGTCTATCGGTGACACGGAGCATCATCGAACTCCACGGCGGATTGATCGAGATCTTCAACCGCGCGCAGGGCGGCGTCACGGTCGGGCTGACGCTCCGGAGTGGGTCGTCGAAAGGGCTCTAGGTTTCTGGTTCTCTGGGACGAACGTCGTGTGGTGCGGGCCCTGCCGCCGGTCACCCGTAGGCCCGCTCGACGATCAGTTGCGGGTGCGCACGTTTTAATGCCTCGATTCCCGCGTCGGTGACGGCGGGTGAGTCGGAAAGGATGAGGCGTTGAAGGGCCGGCGCATTTTGGAGCACGAGCAGATCCTGGTCATTCGGCCGGTTTCCATATTGCAAATTCTCGTGTCCCCTAAGCCGCAGTCGTCGCATCTCCGGCATCACCGCCAGTTGAGCAAAAACGGCATCCACCGTGTCATTTTCGACATTTCGAACCTCGATGGTGATTTCCCGCAGCCGGGAATACTGGCTGAGCGTTCTGACCGAAGGGTGCCGGAGGACATACGACGGCAGGTCGATCGCCAGGAGTTGAGGAATGGCGAGCATGCGCTGGAGATCCCCATCGTCAATTTGTGGCGCGGGCGCCATGAAGAGCGGTATCGAGGCGGCTGGCTCTTTCCATTTAGCGACGGCCGGAATAGCGCCGCTCGAAGGGAGGGAAGGCGATCAAGTCAGGTTGGCGTAATACCTTAAGAAGCTCGGGCCGGTAAGGGTTCTTCATTGCACATGAAGTTCCCCCGCATCCTCCCCGGTGCGTTGTTTCTCTGCCTGCTGGCCGCCTCGCGCCTTTCCGCGCAGGAGGTGAAGACCGTGCTGGATTTTGAGAGCGACGCCGACCTCAGAACTTTCGAGTTCAAGAAGAAGACGGCCGTCATCTCCGACGCCCACGTCACCCACGGCCGCCATAGCCTGAAGATTGCCGCCGATGAATACCTGAGCAGCTATCGTCTGCCGCGCGATTGGTCGGGCTTCGATGCGCTGGAACTCGATGTCTTCGTCGAGGGTGACTCTCCCGTCTCCGGGTCGCTGCTCATCGCGGATGCGATCTGGGACAACTCCGGCAAGTCGTATTGGAACCGGCACAATGCCTCATTCAACCTGCGGCCGGGCCCGAACACCGTGACCATTCCCGTCGGCGGCCTGTATCGCGGCGAGGCGGGGAGCCGGAATAACGACATCAAGACGAACATCGATCCGAAACAGATCACCCGATTCGACATCGGTTTCAGCACCAAGGACAAGCAGCCCGCCTCGCTGTATCTTGACAACCTGCGTTTTACCAAGGAATCGCGCCCGCCCGGCATTCTCGCTTTCGATTTCGGCCCCACCAGCCAGACCGTGGCGCCCGGCTTTACCGCGATCGATCCCGGCACGGTGTATGGCAAGAACGGCCACATCGCGGGTCTCGCCGCAGCCGGCGGCGATGGCCAGGCGCGCGCTGATACTTTTCCCACCAGCCTGTATTGCGACTACATCGCCATGGACGGCTCCACGTTCGTCGTCGATGTGCCGGAAAAGACCGGGAAGTATCATGGCTGGGTCGTTTACGACGATCTCGGCTACTGGGGTGGGGAAGAGGCGCAGTATCACAAGCGGTCCATCCTGGCGAATAACGCGACCGTCTTCAGCGAAGACCGCGGCGCCGCGGGGCCGTCGGATTACCTCTACCACTTCGAGAAGATCGAGCCGCATCCCGGCGACAGCCTATGGGAGCTCTACATGAAGCATCTCTTCCAGCCGCGCCGGTTTGACTGCGAAGTGGACAATGGAAAAATCCGGCTGCGTTTCGCGGCCGATACCGGCGGTTCCTGCAAAGTCGCCGGCGTCATTCTGTATCCGGACTCGATCAAGGTGGAGGCGGCGAAATGGGTCGAGCAAGTCGAGGCTCGCAATCGCGCGGAGTTCGAAGCCCGAGCCGTGTTCCTCGGGCCGAAGGCGCAGAAGCTCGATGTCCCTGCGGATGCGCTGGCCCGCGGTTACTGGCTGGGCTTTCCCGAACTCGAAAAGGACATTTCATTCACCGATGCGCCCGGCGCACCGGCCACCGCACCGGCGCCGCGCTCTGCCGCCCGTGGAGAGCGCATTTCCTTCACCTTCGCGGTTCGCCCGCTCAAGGATTTTCCGGCGCCGGTCCAGCTCGTGGCGGGACCCCTGGCGCCGTCGGGCGCGGCCACCGCGCCGCCACGAGCGCCCATTCCCGCGAACGAGATCGACCTGCGCTACATGCGCCACGGCACGCATCGCTCGTCCACGGACATCGCCTACACGATCGCCCCGGACACGCTGCGTCCGGTGGCCGGCTCGGATCTCAAGCTGGCCAGTGATTTGACCCGGCAATTCTGGGTGACCGTCCACATTCCCGATAACGCCGCGCCCGGCGCCTACACCGCGCCCGTGGTGCTCACGGCCGGCGAGCTCAAGATCATGGTTCCCGTCACGGTCCAGGTGTTGCCGTTTACGCTCGACGAACCCGATTTCACCATGGGCTTTTTCGGTACCGGTGTGCCCGCCCCGGTCCTCGACGCCCGAGGCGATGACGCCTGGCGGGAACTCTTCACCGTGCTCCGGCAGGCCGGTATGAATTCCTTCTCCGGCGGGCCGAACATCCGCTTCACCGGCCTGGACGCGACCGGCAAGCCGCTGCTCGATTTCACCGCGATCGACCATTTCATGAAGCTGTGCCGCGAGGCCGGTTTTTCCAAGGAGCTGAACGGCTACGGCGGGCCCGGGCTTGTGACGGGGCTGCACGAATCCCATTCCGTGGGCGAAACCGGTCATGCCTGGGAAAAGAAGACGGGGAAGCCGTTCGGCGAGATCCTCAAGATCGTGTGGTCCGCCGTGCGCGATCACGCGCAGGCCAATAACTGGCTGCCGATTGCGGTGAGCATGATCGATGAGCCGCGTGTGCTCGACCAGGCGCGCGGGAATCTCGAACTCCTGAAGCTCTACCGTGAGAACGCCCCATGGGTGAAGGTCGGAGGGTCATATTCAGTTGATTGGAAGAAGAACGACCCGTTCGAAACTGCCGTGCAGGACCTCTTCAAGACGGCCAATTGGTCGAGCCTGAATCTGCATAGCCAGACCGACCTCGACAAAGCGAAGGAGTACGGCAACGAGGTGCAGATCTATAATCAAGCTTCGACCCGTTACAGCTTTGGCGCCTATCAATGGGCCGAGATGCAGAAGGGAGTTCGCTGCCGCATGCAATGGCACCTGCTCGCGTTGCACGGCTACCAGTTCTTCGATCTCGACGGCCGCGAGCCGGACACGGCGATGATCAACTGGACCAGCCAGGGCATCGTTCCGCACCCCGCGCTCCACCGCTGCCGCGAAGGCGCCGACGATCTCCGCTACGCTGTGACCCTCTGGAACCTCGCGCAGAAAAACAAGAGCGCGCCCGCCGCGCAGGACGCCATCGCCTGGCTCGGCCAGGTGAGCCAGCAAATCCCGCTCAATGCGCGGGCGCGGCCAGAGGGGTTCATGGACGACGAGACGTTTCGCGGTACGTGCATCGCGAAGATCATGAAGCTGCTCCCGGCCCGGTGAAGCCGTTCCTGACCGCCTGGTAATTCGACGACCCGTGCCGGGACGCGATGGATGCCGGCTGGGTCCCGCCGTTTGACGAAAAGCAAAGATTTTTCGGCAAACGGGGCGGCATTGCGGAAACATCAGGTGAACGCAGCCCATGCCTCCGCTCAAAGACCCGCATCACGAACAGTTTCTCCGCCTTTTCGCGGAGCACGAACCTGCGTTGCGAACGTTCACCCGCCTCCTGCTGTCGCCGCGGGGCGACGTGTCTGCCGTGATGCAGGAGGTGGCGGTGACCTTGTGGCAAAAGTTCGGCGAGTTCGATGCGACACGGGATTTCCGGAAGTGGTCGTTCGGGGTCGTCCGCTACACGGTGCTGGCCCATGTGCGGGATCGGGCGCGCGATCGCCATGTGTTCGATGATGAGTTGGTGAACCGGTTGGCGGAGGATGCCGTCGCGATGAATCAAAAGCATGAGGCGCAGCGCGAGGCGCTCGAGGTATGTCTGCAAAAGCTGCCCGCAGCCCAGCGCGAAACGGTCCTTGCCGCCTACACGAAGGGGACGCGCATGGATGAACTCGCCGCACAGCGCGGGCAGACCGCGATGTCTCTTTACAAGATGTTGCACCGCATTCGGCAGGCGCTGTTGGAATGCGTGCGGCGCACGGTTTCACAGGAGGAACTCGCATGAACGCTCATTGGCACGAACAAATTCAGCGCTGCCTGGCCGGCGACAGCACGCCAGACGAAATCGCCGCCTTGCAGCAGGCGCTCAAGGACGATGCCGAATTGCGCGCCTTGTATCTCGATTACATCAATCTGGACGCGGCACTCGGCGCGGCGGCGACGATCAACGAAGACGAGCCCGGCGAGGCGGCGGAATTTCCACGACCACTCGCGAGGCCGCTGCCGCACCGCTGGCATTGGCTCGCGGCCACGGCGACGTGTGCCGCTTTGGTTCTGCTGATGGTGCTTCCAGGGCATCGCAAGACATCGCCGCCGCACCCGGATCTCGCCGCCGCGGTCTCTTCCACCAAGAGCGCCATCGCACGGCTGTCTGTCGAACCAGCCACCGCATTTCCCACGTGGATGTCGCCTACCGCCTCGCTGCTCGATCCGCCGGCCCTTCCATAGTGACGTCCCAGCGCCAGTCCACTGTTTCCCTTAATCGCTCTCATCATGAAACTCATCACTATCATTGCACTCTTCGGGATGGCTGTGCGACTGGCCGCGGCGGACAAACCGACGGATCCGTTGGCCGGCGCCTTTTTTTCGCCGGAAATTGTCCTCATGGCACGCGATCAGATCGGCCTCACCGAGGCCCAACGCGAGGCCTTTCGTACTCGTGTGGAGAAGACCAAGCCGCGCTCCGATGAACTGACGCAGCAACTCGGGCGCGAAAGCGCCGCGTTGGCGACGCTGGCTAGAAAGGACCGCGTGGAGGAGGCGGCCCTGGTCGAGCAACTCGACAAGGTGCTCGATGCGGAGCGCGATTTGAAACACCTCCACCTCGGGCTGCTGGCCTTCATCAAGAACCTGCTGACACCCGAGCAGCAGTCCCGCCTCCGCGAACTGACCAAGGACGGCGCCGCCCCGCTCGTCGAAGCCATGCGCAACCGGCTCACCGCAAAGGTGGGGCGCGTGCAAGAGGGCATGAAAAAGTGGGTCGCCAATGGGCGCGACCCGTCGGAGATCGGGAAAACCATGGAGGAGAAAATCAAGCCGCTGATCGAAAGGGATAAACCCTTCGACGCCGACGCGGAACTGGACCGTGTGCTCGAACAACTCAAGCAGGGGGCGAATTGAAAACATCCCGCGCGCTCCCGGAATGCCGTCACGACTCTCCATCAGTCATCCCATGAAGACCAAAATCCTTCTTCTCTGCCTCTTCGCCGCCGCGTTCCTTGGCGACATCCGCGCACAATCGCCCGGTGATCCTGCCCAAGCCATGCGCCAGCGGATCATGGCAAAGGTCGCCAGTGTGCAGCAGGGCGTGCAAGCATGGGCGGCCAGCGGGCGCGATCCGTCGGCGATCGTGAAAACCATGCAGGGAACGATCAAGCCGCTGCTCGATTCCGGCAAAGCGGTCGAAGCGGAGGCTGAGTTGGATCGCGTGCTGGAACAACTCAAGCAGGATGTGAAGGCTCCAGGCGGCGGACCTGCCGCACCGATTCGGTCTCTGGACAACAAGGTCAGAACCGATCCCGCCGATCGTTTTAGCGTCTGGGTTTCCAAAGTCGACGGCGGGGCGCGACAACTGATCTTGAGCCACCCCCAGCGGCAGATGACTCATACCCGCGTCTCGCCGGATCTGAAGTCGATCGTGTTTACGACGTATCATGATCCCGGTTCGGACGGGTTTGCGAAGGAGGGCCGCGGCTATGCGAACACCGAGATATGCCTCTTCAAGCTCGGTGGGACCGAAACCAAAACCATTGCGGGCCCGGTGCCTGGAGAGGTCAATGCCAACGCCAGTTTTTCATCGGACGGAAAACGGATCATCTTCGTGTCCACCCGCTCTGGAAAAGGGGCATGCTTGTACTGGTATGACCTGACGACCGGATCGACCACGCAGGTTCCCACGCCGCCGTCGCTGCATCGGATGTCTGACCCGCATGAGGCGGCGGGCAAAATCGTCTTCCCCGCGCACCCGGAGCAGGGAAGTGGATTGCAAGGGATTTGGATGATGAACCTGGATGGCTCCCAAGCCCGGCAAATGACGTTCCCAAAGGAATCCGCGGGCGCGCCGGTGGAGATGCTCAGCCAGGGCGACTACGATCCGCGCCTGTCGCCCGATGGTTCCCGCTTCAGCGTATTTCGAAACGTGGGCGGCGCTTTTCACGTGGTGGTGGCCGATGCGGCTTCGGGGAAAGAAACGGATTTGACCCAGCCTCTCTTTCCCGAGCGACAACAAACTGCCGAAGGGGTCGCAGCCTGGTCCAGCGATGGAAAACTGCTGATCTTTCGCCATATCGCCCTGCCGCGTGAAGGCCCTCTGGGCGTCGGAATCTATGTCATGAAACCGGATGGGACCGGGCGGCAAAGGATTCCCATTTCCAAGGGCGAATTTCCTCACGTGCAGCCGGAGTTTTTCCCCGAGGGATCGGGCCCCGAAGCCCGCGTGATCTATCAAACGGAAAAGAACGCGAACTTCTAGTTTCGTTCCCATCGTATCATGAAGACGAAATCCCAAATCCTCCTCGCCTGCCTCCTCGGCTCCGCTTTGCTCACTCAGGCTTGCGCCGGGCCGGAGAACGAGACCCGCTATCTCGCCTTTCAGATCTTCACCCGTTTCACTCCCGATCCGAAGGATGCCCAGGCGATGAGTAGCGGGATGCGGGAACCGCTCGTGCCGGGGAGCGCGGCGCTTCGCACCTATGTGGAGGATATCAGGCAGCGGATCGGCACCGTTGGCGATAGGAACACCCGGCTGGCTGTCATGCTGGGGCCGCTCTGTTTTGACCAGAGCGATGCGGAGGTGGCCGAGTTTGTGGAGAAAGCCATCACCCTGGCCGTCGAGACCAACGTGGCTGTCGGCTTCCACATCGATGACTCCATGTTCTGGCGGAGCCGTAAAGACCTGTGGAGCGATCCGCAGAACGTGGAGGCGCTGGATTGGGACGGCACGCCGAACACGAGCCGGCGTCTGAACTGGTCAAAGACGCCGACCTCCGCGCCACCGCAGATGTGTTTCAACAGCAAGGCCATCCAGTGGGAAGTGCGGCAACGGTCCGCCCTCATCGGCAAAGCCATTCAGACGGGCGTGAAACGATTGGATCAACTGAAGAAGCCCGAACTGTTCGCCGGCGTCATCGTCGGATGGGAAACGATGATCGGGCAGGACTTCGACACGGGAAGGTATCTCGGCTATCGCGCACTGCTCAACCGGGGCTTCAGCCGCGAACACCCGCCCCAGGACATGAACACCGAACTCGAAGGCGTCGTCCAGGAGTTCATCGATCGCTGGACGGCGGGGATCGCCGAAGCTGGTGTCGACCCCCGGCACATCTACTCCCACACCGCCTTTCTCTCAAGACGTGCCTTTCATCTCGGCGCCAACACGGAGGTAACTTACATGCAGCACAGTCAGGAGACCGCGTACTCCCAGCACAATCATTTCGCGCCTCCACAGGTTGCCTTTGGGAAAAACCATCGGCCCGGTTTCTCGACCTATCCGCAGCCCGGTTTGTTCGACGACATCCACGAGCAACTGGACAAGCACCAGCAGGTGGGCTGGGCCTCCTGCGAGGGGACGAACATGCAGCCCTCCAGCGGTCCCGGACAAACGGGCATGAACATGGAGACCTACCTGGCGAAGGTATTCAATCACGGTGGGACTTTGGTGAACCTCTTCTCCTGGGGTATCGGAGGTGAGGCGATGAAGAACATGAATTTCCGTGTGGTCACCGAGGGCGAAGAAGCGCTTCAGGCCTACCGCAAGTTTCTCAAGGGCGAGGCGCTCATCGAGGAGCCCGAGACGGTCTCCCTCATGGAGCGTCTGCCGCTCAAGATTCAAAGGATCCAGCGGGAAGTCCCGGCATGGATTCAAAAGACGGGCCATGCGGAGGCCGCGGCGCTCTTGCAAAAAATGCAGGAACAAATGAAAGCGAAAAACTGGGAGGAAGTGGAAAGGATCGCGGATGCCGTTTTGAAGATGATGGGGGAGAGTGCAAACCCTGCCGCCACTGAAGGTAAAATCAGTCCCGACGTGAAGGGTCCCGAGTCGCCGGCCGCCCCGGCCCAGGCCGCAGTGGACATTTCCGAGGAGGTGCGCAGCAAGCTGACGCACAACGTGGGCAGTTCCTTCCTGGTGTTCCGCGACAAGGTCCAGGGCGAACTGAAGGTGACCGCGGTAGAGTGGGGTACCTGCCAAGGGGCGAATGGCAATCGGATCCGTGCGCCCGCCAGACGCGTAGAGTTCGGTGAATGATTTGCACACTGCTGACAACTATTGCTCCTCAATGACATGCGAACGAAACCCTCCGGTCCGGCTGGCGTTGCGGTCACTGGTGCGGCATTCTCAGTCCGCCATCCCCCACGAAACAAATGAACCCGTCCCTAGCCTGCTCCTGTTTGCGTTTTTTTCTCGCGGTCTGCGCGGCGATTTCCGCGCTGCCTCTATTTGCCGACGACTGGCCTGAGTGGCGCGGGCAGGGGCGGCGCGGAGTTTGGAAGGAGACGGGCATCCTGGAGAAGTTTCCGGAGACGGGCTTGAAGGTCGAATGGCGCACGCCGATCCACGCGGGCTACAGCGGGCCCTCGGTCGCGGGGGGGCGCGTGTTCATCAGCGACTTTGCGCCGGGTAGTGGCGGCAATGCGCGGCATGGGATCGAGCGCACGATCTGCCTGGATGAGAAGAGCGGCAAGGTCCTCTGGACGCGCGAGTGGGACGCCGACTACACCGGCATCGCCTACGAGGTCGGACCGCGCGCCACGCCTACGGTGGCTGGAGACCGCGTCTATGTGCTCGGGGCGCGTGGGCTCTTGTACTGCCTCAGCGCCGGGAACGGCGAGGTCGTTTGGAAGAAGGATTTCGTCGCCGACTACGGCCTGGTCCCGCCGCACTGGGGCACATCGAGCGCGCCGCTGGTCGATGGCAAACTGGTGATCTGCCTCGCCGGCGCGGGAGCGCAGGGGGCGACTGTCGTGGCCTTCGACAAAGCCACGGGCGCGGAAGTCTGGCGGGCGATCCGGACGGATTCCGAACCGGGTTACGCTCAGCCGATCATCGTCGAGGCCGGCGGCGTGCGGCAATTGATCGTCTGGCATCCCACCGCCGTCTATTCGCTGGATCCGGCCAACGGGGCGATCCACTGGCAGGAACCGTTTCAGATTCAAGCCGGGCTCACCGTCGCGACGCCGGTCATCAGCGGCCGCCACTTGCTCGTGTCCGCATTTTACAATGGCTCGCTCATGCTGGATCTCGATGCCTCGAAGCCCGCGGAGCGGGTGCTCTGGCGCGGGAACAGCCATAGTGAGATCAATACGGACGGCCTGCATTCCCTCGTCTGCACACCCGTGATCCGCGAGGGCTTCATCTTCGGCATTTGCAGCTACGGCCAGTTTCGCTGCCTGAACGAAGCAACCGGCGAGCGTGTGTGGGAGACGCCCGATGTGACCCGCGAAAAGGCCCGCTGGGCCACGGGCTTCATCGTTCAGAACGGCGCGCGGTCATTTATCAATAATGACCGGGGCGAGTTGATCATCGCGGATTTGAAAGCGGATGGATATCATGAGATCAGCCGCACCCCGCTGCTCAAGCCGACCACGGGCCGAGGCGGGCGCCGGGAGTTGAATGCCGTCAACTGGGTGCATCCCGCCTACGCCGATCGCCACCTCTTCACGCGAAATGACGAAGAGATCATCAGCGTCTCGCTCGAAGCGGCGCGGTGATTTACAACGCCAACGATTGCTGCTCCTGGACCGGCAGGACATCGGCGGGGTCGAGCCGCCAGGTGAGGAGTTCGGAGGTCCAATCAAAGACGGAAGGAGCGTCGCGGTGATGCACGGAGAGGAACATGCCTGCGCCCAGGCTGCGAAAATAACAAAGGTCAGTATACGGGCGGTGTTCCGATTTTAGCGACGGATAGATCTCCGAGGCTGGGCGCGGTTCATGACCGGCAATGACGACCCGTTCGACGACGACGCCCCGGGCAAGTTCGACAAGGTAGAGGTGGCCTTCATTGGATTGGAGGAGCGCATGTCTGTCTCCGGCAAAGGCGACGCTGTCGCCAATCTGATCATTTTCGTCCTCGAAGGGCCAAGGCATTGCGATATGACGATGGTCACCCGGGTGGGAGTAATGATGCAGCTCGCTGTAGTTGGCGATGACGACGAAGCTGTCGCCTCCCGGAGAGAAAGAAGGCGGCACCGTGAAGCTCAATCGATCGAACGGTGCGACGGAGATCTTACCGCCTTGATGGGAGGCCCAATAGATCAATTGGCCATCCTGCCCCGCCGCCACCCACACGGAAATGGATGATGGATCCGCGCCTGGAGACAGCACAAATGCGGATCTTCCAAATGGATCGCCCATCGCCGCGCTCGCCAAGATTTCCCAATTTGCGAGGGCGCGGATTTCCAGCACCGCCTCTGCCTCGGAGGGCCGCCTGGATGCCCAGAGAAGATCGCCGTCAGGAGTAAAGTGGCAGTCGTCGAACTTACCCATGGCGCTGCTGCGGACGGCTCCAGTCCGTCGATCGAGCAGCAAGAGCGCCTCTTCCGTGGCAAGGGCGAGGAAGGTTCCATCGGGATGAATGGCGAGGCCCTCGGGTGCCGGCAATTGCAGGGGAGTGAGGGTCCCTGAACCGGCCTCGATCAGCGTGCATTTCCCCGATCGATCGGCGGCCACGATGTCGCCGCTGCGGATGGCGGACGCGATGTGAAGCGCCCGGTGGGAGAGGGAATTGCTGGTCAGCGGTGTAACGGTGATCATGAGCTTCGATGGGGTGCGATACGCCGAGCACGGCAGGGCGAGCGCCCGCTGTCAATGACAGGGCACGCTGCGTGCATTCGCGCAGAAAGAATTGATCTCCGTGAAGCGCAGACGACAATAACGCTGCGAATCAATTCTTATGGTGAGCCAAAAGTTTCCGCCGGATTTGCTCTACCTCGTTCGCGAGTCGATCGAGGACCAGGGCTTTTGTGTGTTTGGAGTGGAGGAGATGGAGCGATTGCTTCGCGCGGTGAAAGGCGGCCGGGCGGCGAGGAGAGAAGCGCTGGAAGAATTTGCCCTGCTCACGGGAGCCCGGATGGACACGACGCCGAATCTGAATGCCGCACGCTTTATGACCCCACATCCCAATGACGGCGTGAAACTGATCCTGCACAGCCCCGCTTTTCCGGACACGACCATGGACCTGGGCGAGATCGAGCCCGGGCTCTTTGCGTACACTTGTCCAAAATCCGGTGGAGTCTGGATTCCGTTTCAATCGTACCTCGATTGGAAGGAGCACCACCGCCACGACGAGACAAAGTTGCCGCCTGGTTCCGTGCCGGAACTGGCGGACGACTCCAAACAGCGGACTCTCATTTGCCCGGAGACTGGCCGGCTGCTCATTCGCTACCGGGTGGGCCACGGCTTGAAATTCCATGTCGAAGTGAGTCCGGAAAGCGGCGGGATCTGGCTGGACCGCGGGGAATGGGATGCGCTCAAGAGCAAGGGTCTGCACCTCGAACTCAATATGATTTTCACCGCGCCGTACCAGCGGCAGCTTCGCGCCGAGGAGCACGAGAAAATGCTCGGGGAGATGTTTCGGGAAAGGATCGGCGCCGCGGATTTCGAGAAGGTGGCGGCCTTCAAGCAATGGCTGGCCGAACATCCGAAGAAGAGGGCCATCCGAAGTTACCTGCTGTACAATTTACCGGATGACCTCGATGAGTCGTGAACACGCGGCGTCCTGCCATGCCTGTCATCCGAACGGGTAAATGGCTGTCAAATTCCCGAGACGTCTTCGGTAAAATAGCGGACACGTCGTCGCACGTTCCATAACGCGGCAATCCTGCCCGCCGCAGGTGCGTGCGTGACGGAGGAAGGGAGCACAATAAGCGTAGGCAGTACGCTATTCAACTGCGCACGTTACCCAACCTCACCAACTATCCGTCCGGAACGGCGTCGCCGGCAGGTGGTCCTCATTGAACAGATTCGCCCATGGAAACGAACCGCTCCACGCGTAGCGCACGGCTTCGGGTTTTTCCACGTCCTTGCTGGAAACCACCACGGTCTCGCCGTCGATCGCGGCATCGGCCCAGACGAATTTCTTGTCCGCGCCCGCAATCATGAAGCCTTGCAACTGGTCGCCATTCTTGAAGGCCAGGCCTTTGCCCACGTGCGTGAACTTCACCCGCACTTTGTTGCCGTCCACGGTATGCGACGCATAGATCGGACCGCAGAATTCCGCATTGGCGCCATAGACGGTGCTCATCGCCACCTTCGCCGCCCGCACTCCATACCCCGACTTGTTCGTGGGATGGGTGCCGGAACCGAGGTCGGTGCTGGTGACCATGTAGGTCTTGGGATACTGCATGAAGGTCGCAAAGTACGGCTGCGAGTAACTCGGGTTCGGAGGATTCGGAATCGTCTTGGGCAGCGGGGTGAATTTGTCCCCCTTGTCGCTCATTGGATCCGTGTAATCCCACGCGCAGCCGCCGCCGCTCGGCTTCTCGACATAGAGGAACGGGAATTCACCCTGCCCCCACGCATTGCGCCAGCCTTTGATGAGCGCGCCCATGACTTCGTACTGCGGCACGCCGGTCAGCGCCGTGCCACTCTCGCCCTGGTCCCAGAGCACGCCTTTGATGCCGTAGCCGACGTAGGGACGGACAAACGTTTCGAAGAGGTTCCCGATCTTGCCGCCGTTGGTTTCACCGGCTTTGCCGGGCAGTTGCGGAGGGCGCGGCGCCGGTGGCGGAGTCTTGCCTTCGGCCTTGGCCGCTGCCTCCACTGGCTTGTAGGCGGCGAGGTCCGCGTCGTATTTCGCCTTGGCTTCCTGGTACTTGGCCATGGCTTCGTCGTAGTTGTAGGTCGCGGCAAATTTCTTCGCGGCCTCCGCGCAGGCGGCATCGGCACGGTACATATCCTCGCTGAGCCAGTATCCCGAGGGCGTGCCGCCGACGGCGCCAACCATCAAGCCAACCGGAACGTCGAGTTCCTTTTGCAAGGGCACCCCAAATGAAAAGAGCAGCGCGCTGAAGCCCGCGTTGTTCGCCGGAGTGGCTTCCTGCCAGACATCGGTCAGGCCTTTCTTCATCAGGCGCAGCTTGGGATATGTGCCCTGGATTTTCTCGGCGAGGACGGGATCCTTATCCGTGTAGCTGGGCGTGGCCATATCCATGTTCGATTGGCCTGAGCCAATCCACACATCACCCACCAGCACATCCTCGATCTTCTTGTCGCCGATGGTCAGGGTGTCCGGGCCGCCGGCCTGCAGCGGATCGAGCTTCACCGACCACTTGCCATCTTTGCCCGCCACAGCGGTCTTGGTCTGGTTCCGGAATGCCACGGTCACTTTCTCATCGGGACTGGCCGTGCCGTAAATCGGAACCGCCATGTCGCGCTGGAGGACCATGTGCGTGGTGAAGACCTTGGAGAGCTTGATCTCGGCGTGCAGCGGGCTGGCGGCCCAGGCGACGGCGAGGATGAAGGGGAGGGAAGCGTGGCGGAGATTCATGGGAAGGGGATAGACTTTGGGAATCTTCCCGCGACTTCGCGAGAGGAAATTCACGAGGGGAAAATTTGGTGGAAGAGGTCTAAGAAAATGCAAGAAGTCAGGATGCCGCGGGCTCGTTGTTATCAGCGCGATGCAGCGTGCCGCGGAGGATCACCGCGCCCAGGACGAGGGCGCCCCCGAGGAGGCTCCAGGGGCCAGGCCTTTCCCCGTGCGCGAGCGCGACCCACAGCGGATTGAGAATCGGCTCGAGCATGGGGATGAGAACCGCCTCCAGCGCGGTGACCCGCCGGATGGCGATGCTGTAGAGGATGTAAGGGATGCCGAGTTGGACCACGCCGAGGATGGCCAGCACGCCGGCCTGGCTGGCGGGCAGGGGATGACCGATCGCGAAGGGGAGACCGATCGCTGCCGTGAACAAATTGCCGAGCAGCAGGGCGCTGCCGGGCGAGGCGTCACGCTCCATGCGCAAGAGCACGACCATGGTCCCAAAGCCCAGGCCGCTCCCGAGGGCGAAGAGGATGCCGGATAGTCCGCGCGGGCTGAACTGGTCTCCAAAGAAGAGCGCGATGCCGGCCAGGGCGAGCGCGATGCACACCCAATCCAGCCTGCGGATGCGCTCCCCGAGCAGCCACGGGCTGAGGAGGGCGACATAGATGGGCCCGGTGTATTGGAGGAAGATGGAGTTGGCGGCCGTGGTGCGATCGTTGGCGATGACGAAAAAGGTGACCGTCGCCGCATAGGCAATGGCCGCGCCGATCTGGCCGGGACGCCACGCAAACTGCGGCCGCCCGAGCCACGTCCAGAGGATCACGCTGGCAATCGCGCTGCGGCCGCCCGCCTTCGCCATCGAGGGCCAGTCGATGCTCTTGATCAAGACCCCGCCGAGGCTCCACAGCGTCGCCGTGACGAGGAGCAGCAGGATGGCGGAACGATGAGGGAGGGCAGGAGTCGCGCGGAGCATGGAGCGGGGAACGGGCGATGATGCCAGCCGCGCGGGGAATTGCTTGTCTGAACTGCGATCAGGCTGGCGACATCTCATTAGGCCCCCCGGCAGCCGCATAGCCGCGGCTCGAGCCGGTGATATCGGGACTCACCCAGAACGCGTAGAGGCGTCCATGGCGAAGAGTGAAGCGGAAGCGAACGGCCCGGCCGGCAAGAGCGGAAAGATCGCCGGAGGTCATCCACGTGATGGTTTGTTTCGTCGCATTGGCTGAGACCGGGATGCAGGCCGAGCGCGTGAATGGCGCCATGGGTTCGCCCCGCTCGTCGATCACCTCGGCGCGCAGTTCGCCCTTGGGCGCATCGACGTTTACGAAGAGGTGCTTGCCGGTGAATGTGACCGGACGCGTCGTGAGAGTTTCCTCCATGTCGCCGGCATCGAGCGAAACGAATCCGTCGCGTCGCAGTGTGGCGAGTCCCGTCGATCCGCCCGCCTCGCGATTGCCGGGGCTGCCGCTCCGGCCGCTGCAATAAAAATGGAGCCGGTCGCCGACCATCAGGCAGTCGGCCGGGGTCAACCCGATCTGCCGCATCGCGGTTTCCAGCATCAGCTTGTCCGGTTTGCCGGCGTTGACCTGACATTTCGCGCCGGTGCACGCCTCGATGGCGGCGACGATCGCGCCGGCGTCCGGTTCGCCGTTGCCGGCCGGAAAGGGGCAGAAGACATCAGGGTTGGTAGTCACCAGGATCGCCCGGCGATGGACCGCGATGGCGTCGAACGCGATCTGCAGCTTCTTGTACTCGAACGTCCGGTCATAGCTGGCGACGACGATGTCCACCTCGCGTGCGTCATCGGTGAGCGTCAAACCCGCCGCGGTCAGTGCAGAGCACAGCGGCGCCTCGCCGATCACGAAAATCTTCTTGTCGGCGGCGTGTTCGAGCAGCCAGGCCGTCATGGTGACGACGGTGTTCAGGATCTCGT
>Ga0105237_10003988_pt1 | contig 17255 bp, 17 predicted proteins | sample KBSC24metaG_FD_81520 | JGI IMG/M metagenome (GOLD analysis project Ga0105237, IMG submission 81520) | Corn rhizosphere microbial communities from Kellogg Biological Station, Michigan, USA - KBS C2-4 metaG | ecosystem: Host-associated > Plants > Roots > Rhizosphere > Soil | place: Michigan, USA... | reverse complement strand
CGGGTCTGCTTCGCCAACCCCGGCACCACCGAAATGCCCTTGGTCGCCGCGCTCGACGAGGTGCCCGGCGTGCGTGCCGTGCTCGGCCTGCACGAAAACGTCTGCACGGGGGCCGCCGACGGCTATGCGCGGATCAGTGGTCGAGCCGCGATGACGCTGCTGCATCTGGGCCCTGGCCTGGCCAACGGCTTGGCGAACTTGCACAACGCGCGGCGGGCCCACACACCACTGGTGAACATCGTGGGTGACCACGCCAGCTGGCACCTGCCCTACGACGCTCCGCTGACATCCGACATCGCCGCCCTTGCAGGCACCGTCGGGACGGTGCACACCACCACCAGCGCCAAGAGCGTCGCCGAGATCACCAGCGCGGCAATCGATCAGGCCAACCGCGCCAGCAGCATCGCGACGGTCATCGTGCCTGCGGACCACCAGCAGGAGGTCATCGACCCGCCTACGCTGGCCGCCGCCGACGTCGACCGGTACGTGCCGGTTCCCACCGATCAGATCCAGGACGTCGCCGACCGGCTGCGCGCAGCTGGCCCGCGGTCGGTCCTGCTACTCGGTGGAAATGCGCTCAGCCGCGCGGGTCAACTTGCCGCAGCACGCATTTCGGCAGGAACCGGAGCCACGCTGTTCTGCGAGACGTTCCCCGCGCGCGCCGAACGCGGCGGCGGCCTGCCCGACATCGACCGGCTGCCGTACTTCCCGGAATTCGCGGTCGCCGCGCTCAAGGAGGCCGACGCCGTCGTCGTGGCTGGCGCCGACAAGCCCATCGCCTACTTCGGCTACGCAGGCATTCCCAGTGAGCTCGCACCCCCACACGCCGTCGTCGAACTCGCCAACCCACGGGGTGACGCCGAAGCGGCACTGCTAGCACTCGCCGAACTCGTCGGCAGTGCAACGCCTTCCACGCCGATCGAGCCGCCCGAGCTGCCGTCGGCGTATCTGCCGCTGACGGGCGCCACAGTCGGTGCCACCGTCGCGGCGTGCCTGCCCGAGGATGCGATCGTCTCCGTCGAGGGAGGCACCTGCGGCTACCCCTTCTACACGGCATCGGCAGGGGCCGTGGCCCACACCGTGCTGACCAACACCGGTGGGGCGATCGGCCAGGGACTGCCAACCGCGCTTGGAGCCGCCATCGCCGCGCCCGACCGCCCCGTCATCGCACTGCAGTCCGACGGCAGCGGCCTCTACACCGTTCAGGCGTTGTGGACGATGGCCCGCGAAGCCACCAACGTCGTCGTGCTCATTGCCGCCAACCACACCTACAACGTGCTGCGCACCGAACTGTCGCGGCACGGAAACGCGGAGTTCGGACCGCAAGCCAGCGCGCTGACCAGTCTCGCCGAACCACGCATGGACTGGGTCGCGATCGCCACCGGATTCGGCGTGCCAGCACGCCGCGTGGACAACGTGGGCGCCTTGAGCTCGGCGCTGCGCGACGCCATCGTCGCAGGCGGACCTCAGCTGATCGAGATGGCGCTATGACCGCCGCGTTGCTGCCCGCGTCGACACCGCCTGCGGTCGCCGAGTTCATCTCGCGCGAACACGGCCTCTTCATCGACGGTGCCTGGCGGGCAGGCAATTCCGGAGAACGGATCGTGTCGCACGATCCCGCCACCGGGCTGCCGCTCGCCACCATCGCCGCTGGCGATGGCACCGACGTCGACGCCGCGGTCGCCGCCGCACGCCGTGCGCTGTCCAACGCCAGTTGGCGCGACATCACCCCCCTCGAGCGCGGCGAGCTTCTGCACCGGTTGGCCGAACTGGTCGAGGCGCACGCCGACGAGCTGGCCTTCATCGAATCGCTGGACAACGGCAAGCCCGTCTCGGTCGCCCGCGCCGTCGACGCCGGGACGACCACCAAGCTGTTCCGCTACTTCGCAGGCTGGCCAAGCAAGTTCGAAGGGGCGACCATCCCGCTGTCACCTCGCAACGGGATGCGCATCCTCAACTACACCGTCCACGAACCGGTCGGAGTCGTCGGCGCCATCGTGCCGTGGAACTTCCCCATGTCGATGGCATCGTGGAAACTCGCGCCTGCCCTGGCGACGGGAAACACCGTGGTACTCAAGCCCGCCGAGGAAACCTCGCTGTCGACGTTGCGCCTCGCAGAGCTGATCGCCGAAGCCGGGTTCCCACCGGGAGTGGTCAACGTGGTGACCGGACTCGGCACGACGGTGGGCGCGGCGATCGCCGCGCACCCCGGTGTGGACAAGGTGGCCTTCACCGGATCGACCGAGGTGGGCCGGCGCATCACCACCGCAGCCACCGGCAACATGAAGAAGGTCTCCCTCGAACTCGGCGGCAAGTCCCCGCACATCGTGCTGGCCGACGCCGATCCCATGGCGGTGGCCGCCGCGGCAGCCGACGGCATCTTCTTCAACCAAGGCCAAACCTGCACGGCCGGTTCCCGGTTGTACGTGCACACCGACATCTACGACGACGTGATGTCCGCACTGATCGACAAGGCGAAGGACATCGTGGTCGGCCCTGGTCAGGACCCGGCCACCCAGATGGGTCCGTTGGTGTCCGCTCGGCAACTCGAGACGGTCAGCGGCTACGTGCAGTCCGGAGTCGCCCAGGGCGCGAAGCTGGCCACCGGCGGCGCCGCCCCGGCAGGACTGGACGAGCAGTACCGCGGCGGCTACTTCCTCAGTCCCACGGTGCTTTCCGAGACCACACAGGCAATGCGGGTGGTACAGGAGGAGATCTTCGGACCCGTGCTGGTGGCGATGCCGTGGCGCGACGTCGACGATCTGATCGACAAGGCCAACGACTCGCCGTACGGGCTGGCGGCAGGCATCTGGACCAACGACATCACCGCCGCACACCGCATCGCCGCTGCCGTGAAGGCGGGCACGGTGTGGATCAACTGCTACAACCTGACGGACCCGGCGTCGCCGTTCGGCGGATACAAGCAGTCCGGCTGGGGCCGCGAGATGGGCCGCGGAGTGCTGGAGCAATACACCGAAACCAAGAGCGTATGGGTGAATCTCACATGAGGACAACTGAATTGGAAGATCAAGTCGCAATCGTCACCGGCGGTGGACTCGGCATCGGCAAGGCCATCACGCGGGCGTTGGCACGGCGCGGCGCCACCGTGGTCATCGCCGCAAGGCGGCTGCCGATCCTGCGAGAGGCCGCCGACGAGATCGCCGCCGAAACCGACGCGAGGATCGTTCCCGTGGTCGCGGACACCACCGACACCGAATCGGTCGAGGCGATGGCGGCGGCCGCCGCGCAAGTTGGGCGGCTCAGCATTCTGGTGAATGGCGCTGCGGCACCAGCGGGTCTGGTGCGCAACGACGTCGCCAACGCCGATCCCGAGGCGCTCTTGGCCGACCTGAACACCAAGGTGGTCGGGTACTTCCGCTGCATCAAGGCCGTCGTGCCCTACATGCGCGCCAACCAGTACGGCCGCATCGTGAACATCGGCGGACTCACGGGCCGTTCCAGCCACGCGCTGTCGGGCATGCGAAACCTGGCCGTCGTGCACATGACCAAGGCGCTGTCGGATCAACTCGGGCCCGACGGCATCACCGTCAACACCCTGCACCCCGGCGTGGTGGAAACCGAGCACATTCACGAGCTCTACGCCAAGAATGCTGCCGCCCAGGGCATCACGGCCGAACAGGTCGAGCAGAACTTCATCGACCGCACCCCCATCCGTCGCATCCTCAGCGCCGACGAGGTCGCCGACGCAGTGGCCTTCTTCGCCGGACCGACCGCGGGCGGCATCACGGGCGAGTCGTTGGGCATCGACGGCGGACTCACCCGCGGCATCTTCCTCTGACCCGATCCACACCGAACCATTGGACGAAGGGAACATTCACATGAAGGGCACCATTCTCGTCGCGACAGCCGGACAGGGAGTGCTACGCAGCAACGACGACGGCGCCACCTGGAGTCGCATCCCCCTTGACCAGGGTCTCGAGTTCGACTCGGTCGTGCGCGCCCTGGCCGTTCACCCCGAACAGCCGAACGTCGTCTACGCCGGAGCCGAAGTCGGCCTCGGCCGTAGCGATGACGCCGGAACCCATTGGACCCGAGTCGATTCCCCGTTCAACGACCAGCAGGTTTGGGCAATCGCCATCGACCCTGGCAACCCGGACTCCATCACCGTCGGCACCGGCGCCCCATCTCGAGCCGTGATGTATCGCACCGGCGACGCCGGAGTCACGTGGGACCGACTCTCCCCCGAACTTCCCGAGAAGTGCGCGGGCGTCAGCAAGCCACGGATCTTGACGATCACCTACGACCACGTCGACGGCAAGTCGGTCTGGTTCGGCGTCGAGGAGGGCGGCCTGTGGCGTAGCAGGGACGGCGGCGACGACTGGGAGCGCCTCGACGGGGCGGAGGACGCCCTGCCCGACGGCGTCACCAATTCCGACGTGCACTGCATCGTCGTCCTCGACGGCCCGCCGAAGACCATCGTCGTCGTGGTCGTCAATGCCTTCTTCGTCAGTCAGGACGACGGCCTGACGTGGAAGCGGACCGGCACCAAGTCAACCTGGGGCATCTACTACACCCGCCTGGTGGCGCGCATCCCCGGCACCAACTCGCTACTGCTCGGGATCGGAGACGGCACGCCAGGCACCACCACGAGGATCTTCCGATCCGACGACCTCACCCAAACCTGGACCGAAGCCACCTTCGATTCCCCTGCGACCTCGACGGTCTGGGCATTCGGCCAGCACGCCGACGACCCCGACCTGGTCTTCGTGGGTACCAAGTACGGCAACCTGTTCCGTTCCACCGACGGCGGCCGCCACTTCACCAAGGAATGGCGCGAGTTTCCCGAAATCACCGATGTGGCATGGACTCCGGCCGTCGCCGCCGAACCACCTGCCGTCCATCACTGAACCCAACCCGAAGCGGAGTCAACATGTCCGAAACCGTTCAAACGTCCACCGTCACGCCCGTCGTGGTGCGGACGCACCTGTCCTTGTTCGTCCGGGACCCCGAGGCCTCGGCGCAGTGGTTCGCCGACGTGCTGAACATGAAGATCACCGCCCGCGGGCCACAGTGGGTCTTCCTGTCGTTCGGTCGCAAACACCACGACCTCGCACTCATCCGCGCCGAGGAAGGCGCGCAACAGGGCGGTCTCGGGTTGCAACACTACGGACTCGAAATCCAAGGCGACGTCGACGAACTGCGCCGGCTGTACGCGATGCTGCTCTCCAAGGGGGTCGACGTCGTCAAGACCACCGACCACCGGGTCGGGATCGGCCTCTACTTCGAGGATCCCGACGGCAACCGCTTCGAGTTCTTCTCCGAGACCGTCACCGACGACGCCGAGGGGCAACGCGTGCTTGGCGAACACAACGCTCCGAGCACGCCCATCGAACTCGAACCGCTCTACGACCACTAGCCACCACTCCAGAGGATCCAAATCATCATGCCCGCTGTCAATTTCGGTGCCTACCACGTACGCAAGTGGTACTTCCACAGCGAAGAAGCGCTCGCCAACGAGACCGGCCAACTGCCCGACGGGGCGTCGCTGCGCAAGTTCGTGGTCTCCGCGGCCATCCACAATCCGTACGCCCACCGCTACAGCGCCGATCTCGGCGAGATCATCGACGCCTCCGACGAGTTGGGTCGAGAATTCGGCCGTCGCGCCAAGGAGATCGCCGGTGACGCCGGCGTTCAGAGCTACGGCAAGGCGGCCATGGTCGGAATCGGTGGCGAATACGAGCACGGAAATGCCTTTCTGACACAGACATTCGCCGACCCCGTCCGCGAGGCCATCGGCGGCGGCAAGTCATGGGTGCCGTCGACGGGCAAGATCGCCGGTCCCGGAGCCACGATCGACATCCCACTGGCACACAAGGACGCGCTGTACGTACGGTCCAACTACGACACGGTGTCCGTCAGCTTCGGTGATGCGCCGCGTGCCGACGAGGTGGTCATCGCCTTCGCCTTCGCCTCGAGGGGGCGGCTGCACGCCCGCCTCGGGGGGCTCAGTGCCGCCGACGTTCGCGGCGACGACGGGCTGCACTGACGTCGTGGCAGCACCGGTCAGCACCAACGTCGTCATCAACGGCCTCACCCAGCGCCACCTGGCATGGGGCGAGTCCTCGTCCCCGCCCGTCCTGGCTCTGCACGGGTTGCGCAGCTACGCGCACACCTGGGAGACCGTCGCAGACGCACTCGCCCGCGACCATTGGGTCATCGCACCGGACTTCCGCGGTCGCGGCGACAGTGACTGGGATCCGGACCGGGACTACTTCACCAATGCCTACGTCTCCGACGTCGAAGCACTGGTCGACCACCTGGGTCTGCAGCAGTTCGCCATCATCGGACACTCGATGGGCGGCTCGGTCGCCTATGCCTACGCGGCCCGCCACCCGGATCGGGTGAGCAAACTGATCGTCGAGGACATCGGCCCAGGATCGTCGACCGCGACATCTGGCGCCGAACGGATCATCCGCGAGATGAACTCCACACCAACCGACTTCGACTCGATCGAGGCCGTACACGCCTACTGGCGCAGCATCCGGCCCGACATCGGCGATGAAGCCCTTGCCTCCCGCATCGCCCATACCGTCCGCGAGGTCGGCGACGGCCGGTGGGCGTGGAAACTCGACATGGCGGGCATCGCCGCCGCCCGGCTCAGCGGAGACCCCGCGGGTCCCGTCGACCTGTGGCAGTGCGTGGAATCGCTGCGCTGCCCGACATTGGTGATCCGCGGTGGGCAGTCGGACTTCCTGCCAGAACGGATATGTGTCGAGATGGCGGCGCGGCAACCGCTGGTGCGCTGGGCAGAGGTACCCGGCGCGGGCCACTACGTCCACGACGACGACCCCCGTGTGTTCGTTGACATGGTCGTCGACTTCCTGGGGTGAGTAGCGCCTCTAGCCCATGTTCGAGATCTCCCCGTAGGTCGTCACGGCATCACCGGTGTTGGAGATCAAGCGCGCGAACGGACGCAGGAGCACACCACCCGCGGCACCGGTGATGGTTCCGTGCGCGTCCGAAACGGCTACCGTGCCGCTGGCGCCCGAAACGTTCACCTTCGACGTCGAAACCTCCTGGACGCCTGGGCCGTTCCCGAGATCGGCCTTGATCGACCCGCCGGGAAACAGATTGGGCGTAATGACTCGTCCGAGGCCCAACGGCGAGCGAGTGAGCGACCCCTTGTCGATGCGGACGTTGGGGGTCGTGTACGAGAAGTCGATACCGACACCGAGGGACCAGGGGAAGCTGACCTGGTAGCCGAGCTCCACCGAGCCGGCGAACTGGTCCGCTCCTGGTCCGCTCACGACGTATATCGCCCTGCCCGACTGGAACCACTCCCGGGTCAGGCGGTTGCGGTCCAACGGCGGCACACCGTTGAGCACGGTGTCCCACTGCTCGATCGTCAGAGTGCGGTCCGCGCCATCGACGGTGCTCAGTTCATTGTCCAGTGCGGCGCGGGCAGGCGCCGATGCAACGGCCATGACGGTGATGACGGAGACGGCGAGAGCCGAGACGCGATACGCGGTCTTCATGGAGTTCCTCGACGGTTGGCGGGCAGTGCCGTCCAGCGTCGGGTGTCGATGCAGTGACCGAAATCCCCCATTCGGCCATGGATTTTCAGCCAGTCGGCTGGCAGTTCAGGATCGCGGGACCACCAGATCCGTCGGTTGCACGTTGGCGGGCAAGGTCATCGACAAACGATAACCGCCATCGTCGAGCGCCTCGGCGTACAGCGACCCACCGAGCAGGGCGGCGCGCTCCCGCAGTCCGAGCAGGCCATGCCGCGCGCTTGGCAGGGGATCAGCCGCCTGCGTGGGCGCGGTGTTGGTCAACGAGATCCGCACCTCGCTTGCCTCGACGCGAAGGTCCAACGTCGCCGTCGCGCCGGGTGCGTGTTTGGTCACGTTGGTCAAACCCTCTTGAACCGCACGGTAAGTGGCGCGCTGGACCGCGGCGGACGGCTCGACGTCGGCTTCGCGCACGTGGTGCACGGTGGTCGTGACACCCGAGGCCTGCACCAAGGCCGGGATGTCCGCGATGCCGGGCTGAGGTGCCAGCTGCAGCTCACGGTCGTCGGAGGGACGAAGGACGCCAACCATCTCGCGAAGTTCGTCGAGAGTGCGCACGGCTAGTGTGCGGATGGTGCGCGCCGTGGCCGTCGAGGAGTGATCGGTGGCCGTCACCTGCAGAGCTCCCGCTTGGACCGCGATGAGGCTGACCTGATGGGACACCACATCGTGCATTTCGCGGGCCAGGGCTGCGCGCTCGAGTGCCAGCGCACGTTCGAGGAGCAGCTGGTGCTCGTGTTGACGCGCCCGTTCGATCTGATTCAGCTTCTCGGACAACGCGGCACGGGCCCGCATCAGGAGACCGAGCCACACGGGAGCGGCGGTGAACACGACGGCGTACGCGGCGTTGATCACCGAGACCACACCGCGATACTGCTCGTCCCACAGCGACGTGTACCCGATGAACATCGCCACCGCGCAACCCACCAGCCGCCAGTCCAAGGGTCGTCGATGAGCGACGGTGAACAGCGCCACCAGCGATGCGATGACGGCATTCGTCACGACCACGGCGGGAAGGGTGACGAGGAAGACCAGATACGGTGCCCGTTCGCGAAAGCACAGTGCCAGCACGGCAATCGCCGAGATTGCCGCACGGACAGGTGTGATGGCGTGATCGTCGTCGGCAAGCAGCGATCCAAACGCGTCCGCCGCGGCCACCGCGATCAACGCGGCGTCGACCAGCACACGTCGTGTCGCCGTGTTCATTGATCGCCGTCCAGCATCCCTGCTCTCTGCGCGATGATGGCCGCCTCGACGCGCGACTTGACCCCGAGCTTGGACAGAATGGAACTGACCTGGTCCTTGACGGTGCCGACGCTCGTGTACAGCACCGCGGCGACCTCTCCGTTGGACAATCCCGTGGCAAGCAGTCGGAGTACGTGTGACTCGCGATCGCTCAGTGCCTTCACGCGATCGATCGCCTCGTCGTCCTGACGACCGTCGAGGTAACCCGCGATCACCCGCGGACTGACCTTGTCGGACAACACCAGTCCACCAGAGGCCAAGGTGCGCACCATGTGCGGCAACTGCTCCGGGTCGGTGTCCTTGAGCAGGAATCCGACGGCACCCAGCTGCAACGCAGACGCGATGTAATCGTCGGCGTTGAAGGTGGTCAAGACCGCGACGATAGGTGGTGAAGGCATCCCTTGCAATTCGGCAAGGACGGTCAGGCCGTCCTTGCCTGGCATCCGGATGTCCAGCAGGACCACGTCGGGCCGACGCTCCTCGATGACGGCTACCGCGTCCACGCCGTCACACGTCGCGACGACGTCGATGTCATCGGCAGCGGACAGGATCAGTTCGAATCCCGATCGGATCAACGCCTCGTCGTCGACGATCACCACACGCGGCATGTGACCTCCTCGAAGTGCGAGCGCCGTGGGACCGAGCGTAATCGTCGGCGTCAACTCAGCGGGCCTCAGTCGATTAGTCCAATCTTGCGCGCCAGGAACGGAAGCTCGTGAGCCAGGGCCGCCGAGAACAGCCACCAGTCATGCGCACCTGGCAGTTCGGAGAGGTGGCTGTCCATTCCGGCTGACTTCGCCGCCTCCGCTACCCGCTTCGCATCACCGCGGGAGTCGGCGTCCGATGCGCCGACCACGATTGCGCCGCTGCTGCCGACGAAACTGCGCGTTCTCAACAACTCCAGCGGATTCACCCGTGCGAACGCCTTTTCGTCGCCCCCGAACGCTTCTGCAACCGTGCGCCCATGATCCCCCAGCGTCGGCTCGGCAGACCCTGCGATGTCGAGAAACGTGGGATAGACCTCGGGATGATTCGTCGCCAGCTGAAGTGCACAAGTGCCTCCATAGGACGCCCCTGCCACCGACCACGCCTGGGGTCGTAGATCCACGGTCGCGTGTCTCTTGATCCACGCGGGTACGTCCATGCTGAGATAGGTGTCGGCCCTGCCGCGACGTGAATCCAGACAGAGCGGGTCCGCGAACGCGCTTCCCGTCGGATCCGGGATGACCACGACGGGCGCAAGGCCACGGTGGTTTGCCGCGAAGGCGTCCATGATAGCCACCAGGCGGCCCGCCCCGATCCAGTCCTGGGGTGTTCCCGGCTGGCCGGTGAGCAGGACCAGCACCGGGAGCCGCGGCACCGAGGCCGCGAAATACGCAGGGGGAAGGTAGATCTTGGCTGGACGTGCCGAGAACGCCGACACGGGGCCAGGAATCGAGGCCGACGTCAGCTTCCCATGCGTGGAGGGTACGGCGGTCGATCTCAACACCGATTCGACCGAACGCCCTGGCGCCGCAGCGACGACCCCGACACGGACTGCGGGCAGCTCGACGTCATCCGGATGCGGTATTCCGAGCGCGTACCGTGCGGTCGGGTAGGCGCCGAAGACCGCGTTCACCTGATTTGCACAACACGCCACGACGACGAGCCCAGCCACCGCGACCGACACTCCCCTTCGCCAGCGACCGTCGACGGCTATCAGGAACCCTGCGAGTGCGGCGACGAAGAGGGCGCACGCGGCCCAGAGGTAGACGGCGACGGGCAATCGGTCGGGGTAGAGCTTCAGGACGTTGCGGGCCAGATGGCCGCTCGCCAAGGCGACGACGATGGACCCCGCGAGGCACGCGCCGCACTGTGTCGCCTTCACGAGGCCTCGCCGAGGTCCGCTGGCGAATCGCCACGCCAGCCACGCCCCCGCGGCGACGGCACTGATGCGCAAGGCCAGCGGGAGGGGACCCGATAGCAGCGGCCAGTCCAACACCGTCGATCGTCTACTGAAAGTAGATGGCGCACACGACCACCGCGAGCACGATCAGCGCCGCCGTGACCACGGAGACGGCTGCCGACCGCCGTCGCCGTGTGTCGAAATCGTCTGATTCGCAACGGTCTTGGTCGACTACGGTCGGCGGGATGGCGAGCACGCTTCCAGCGTCGTGCAACGAACCTTCCCCGGCCATCGCCCAACCGTCCGCCACCCGTGGCCAGCAGGCCAGAGAACCCCAGCCACCAGGGGCTCGAGTTCAGCCGATCGGCTGATGTACCAGAGCGGCTCTGCCCCCGAGGATCGGGGCATGCATCGCCATCGTGTCGCAATCCTCACGGCAGTCTCGGTCATGCTCGGCACCGCGTGGTCGACGAGCGGCATCGCGCACGCCTCCCCGGCCGTCCCTGACGAATCCGGCGCCAAGTATTCCGATGCCAAGAAGGCCTTGTCCGATGCCGGCTTCACCTCCGTCGTAGCCTCACGAATCGGTGACCGGACAGCACTCGAGAACTGCGTCGTCGTCAATCAGCATCTGAAGGGCGAAGCGCAGACCACCAAGAAGAACGTGGCACCGAAGAACGTTCTGGTCGCCGTCGACTGCAATGGCGGTGCTGCCTCGGCCAAGAAACCCGGCACCTCCGCGGCGGCACCGAAATCGAAGCGGCCCGGTTCCGGCGGTTAGCTCAGGACCGGATCGGTTCCAGGTTGGCAGAACCGGTCCACGTCGCTCAACGTCGGACTGGACTCCCATTCACCCGGCGTCTTGCACAGCATGGCGCCGCAGGCGTTCGCGCGATGCAGACGTCCCGGAGAGTCCAGCTCGTGCAACAGTCCGACGGTGAATCCGGGGCTGTCGACGACGCGTCCGGTATCGTTCGGGTCCGAACAATCTTGAGGAGCCCTCGATGACCGCTGTCCGAGTCGCGCGCCGCCCGATGGTCGCGATCCCCGCACGGTTCTCGGCGTCCGCGTCCGCGCTGCGGTTTCGCGCCGAGGTGACCGCACTCAAGCTCGTCGAGGCCGTCTACGCCGCCGGCGGCGAGCCCGTCGTCGTCCATCCCCGCGCGCCAGGCGGCGAGGTCAGCGATCAGGAGGTCGCCGATCGGCTGTGGTTCGCCGACGCGGTACTCCTGCCAGGCGGTGGAGACCTCGCCTCACACTGGTACGGCGCCTCGCCGCACGCCAGCGCGTACGACGTCGACGAGGAGCAAGACGCCTTCGACCTCGCGGTGGCGCGGGTGGCGCTGGCGCGGGGCATACCCCTGCTCGCGATCTGCCGCGGCACCCAGGCGGTCAATGTCGCACTCGGTGGGGATCTGGTGCAGGACATGGCGGATGCGGGCGGCAACCATCGACACGTCGTCCACCCCATCCAGGTCGCCCCGGACGCGGTGCTGGCCCGCATCGTCGGAAAGGCGCCCCGGATTTCCTGTTTCCACCACCAGCGCATCGCCCGACTCGGCGACGGGTTGCGAGCCGTCGCCCACTCCGCGGACGGCGTCGTCGAGGCGATCGAACTGGTCGCCCACGCCGGCTGGTACGTCGGCGTGCAGTGGCACCCGGAGGACACCGCGGCAGAGGATCCCACTCAGGCGGCGTTGTTCAGCGCCTTCGTCGCCGCGGCACGCGACCGCTTGGCGGTCTAATCGAGTCAGGCCGTCTCGGCCTCGCCCTCGACGTGGGTGACCAGCTCGCGCAGGGTCTTGGTGAAGGTGGCCACCTTGCGGTCGGAGAGGCCGGCGAGGAGTTCCGATTCCACGGAATTGAACTCTGGGTAGATCTGCTCCATCAGCCGGATGCCCTCCCCGGTGAGCCGCAGCCGCACGAGCCGCCGATCATTCTCGTGAGTTTCGCGGAGGATCAGGCCGCGGCCTTCCAACGTGTTGACCACTCCCGTGAGCGTGGCCTTGGAGATGTCGGCCGATTCGGCCACGTGGCGGGCCTCCATGCCGTCCCAGATCCAGACCACCCACAGAACCACGAAACCGGTCCATGTGACGTCGTGCTTGCGCAGCACCCTGTTGGTGAGCTCCTGTCGGACGGCATTTGCTGCGCGGAAGAGATTGGACAGCGCGTGCGCGGCCTTGAAGTCCAGTGACAGTGCACCGACGTGGTCGGTCATCGCCTTTTCGGTCTCTGCGAGCGTATGTCGGTCCGGCATGATGTCAGGCTACCTGGGAAACGTCCGTCATCGTTTGCTCCCTAACAACTCGACGGGGGTGCGCACGTGAGTGGATGCAATTGCAGTAGCCGCCAATTGGGGAGTCTCGGCCCCATCCGACGATGCGAGCCGACGTGCGAGCGTGAACTGCCCCTTGTCAGCAGTGGCGCGGCTCACATATCGTTAGGGTCCGAACGAATCTAGGGAGCAGCAGGTGGGTCACTTCGACGAAGGCGCTTTGCACGAGGCGGCCGAGAGGCTCGCCGCCGACGGCATCGACGTCGTCCGGTTGGGGTACAGCGACTTGATCGGCACCGAGCGGGGCCGCGATCTGCTGGTCGAACACTTCGGCCGGACTGTCGGCGACGGGGTCGCGTTCTGCCGTTCGGTATACGGCACGTCACCGCTGGGCGACGTGGTGGACATCGAGGGCGGACTGTCGGCAGGCCTGCCCGACATCGTCGCTTTCCCCGACCTGGCCACCGTGCGGCCGGTGCCGTGGGAGCCCGGCGTAGCCCACGTCATCGCCGACCTGTACAACCCCGACGGTTCCCCGTCGGAGGAGAGTCCACGTGCGGTACTCAAGCGCGTCGTCGACAAGTTCGCCGAGCTCGGCATGCGGCCAATAGTGGGCCCGGAGCTCGAGTTCTACGTCCTCAACCCCGACGCGTCGAACTCGAACGGCTGGTGCCGCTACGGCGAAGGCACCGGCAACGTCTACGTCTCGGGCCTCAAGGGCGACCCGGAGAACACCCTGCTGTCCTCGCTGCGGCAGCTGGGCGCCTACGACATCGACGTGGTGGCCGCCAACCACGAGTTCTCGAGTGGCCAGTTCGAGATCAACCTGTGGCATTCCGACGCCGTCGACGCCGCCGACCGCGCGTTCCGCCTCAAGACCGCCGTCCAAGAGCTGGCCCGGCGAAGCGGCAAGATGGCGACCTTCATGGCCAAGCCGTTCAACGACGAGGGCGGCTCCGGCTTCCACATCCACTTCTCGACGCTCGACGATGACGGCAAGCCGCTCTTCGACGATCCGCACGGCGAGGACGGCCTCTCCGTCATCGCCCGCTCGGCAATCGCCGGCGTGCTCGCCCATGCTCCTGCGCTGGCGGCCGTCCACAATCCAACCATCAACTCCTACAAGCGGTTCGGCCCCGACACGTTGGCACCCTGGCTGATCGACTGGGGACTGGACAATCGCAGCGCAATGGTGCGCGTCCCGCCAGAGCGGGGCCGTGCCTCGCGGATGGAGCTGCGACTCGGCGACGCGTCCGCCAACCCATACCTGGCCGTCGCGGCACTGCTCGCTGCCGCATACCTCGGTATTCGCGACGGCCTCGAGCCGCCCGACAAGCTCGAGGGCTACGGGTATGACACCTCGAAGGCCGACAGGCTGCCGAGTGACCTCGGTACCGCGATCGAGGCGCTCGAGCAGGACGAGGACATCGCGAAGATCCTTGGCCCTGCCTTCGTCAGGTGCTTCGTCGCCTACAAGCGCAACGAGCTGCAGCGGTTCAGTCGGTACGTCACGGACTGGGAGTTCCGCGAGTACGCCTACCACCTGTGACCCTCCCACTATTCGACCCAGAGGTGACAGCGATGACGACCCCTACCATGGTGCGCGAGTTCGAGGCCGATCTCGTGGTGACCGACGCCATCGTGGTGGCCGACGACGTGGTGGGCCTGACACTGGCTGCCGGTGACGGCTCTCCGTTGCCGCCATGGACTCCGGGTGCCCACGTCGACCTGGTGCTCGATGACGACCTGGTACGTCAGTACTCCCTATGCGGCAGCCCAGGTGATCGCCGCACCTGGCGGCTTGGCGTGCTGCGCACTCCAGACAGCCGCGGCGGATCCAAGGCCATCCATGCGAATCTGCATGCGGGGGTGGCGGTTCGGGTGCGCGGGCCACGCAATCACTTCCCGCTCGTCGCCTCCCCGCGCTATCTCTTCATTGCCGGCGGCATCGGGATCACACCGATGCTGCCGATGATCGCCGAAGCCGAGGCCGCCGGCGCCGACTGGCGGCTGCTGTACGGGGGCCGTAAGCGCGCGTCGATGGCCTTCCTCGATGAGCTCGCGACCTACGGCGAGAAAGTCACACTGGTCGCGGAGGACGAAAGCGGAATGCTCGACCTCGACGCCAACCTTGGCGTGCCGCAGGAGGGTACGCTCGTCTACGCGTGCGGCCCGACAGGTCTGCTCGATGCGGTCGAAAAGCTCTGCGTCACTTGGCCGCCCGGCAGCCTGCACCTCGAACGATTCTCGGCCAAGGCGTCTGCCCCGGTCCACAACACCGAATTCGAATTGGTGCTACAACGCTCCGGACTGACGCTGGCCGTGCCTGCGGACAAGTCCGTGTTCGAGGTGTGCAACGAGGCCGGCGTCAGCGTTGTCGGGTCGTGCCTCGAAGGTGTCTGCGGGACATGCGAAACCGACGTCGTCGACGGGGACGTCGACCATCGCGACTCCGTCCTCAACGAGGACGAACGCGAGGCGAACGAGTACATGATGATCTGCGTGTCCCGCTGCCGCTCGGCCCGGCTCACGCTGGACCTGTGACGACGGCCCTGGAGGAAACCACGATGAATGCCGCGACGAAGCCCGGCTATCCGCGCAATGCGTGGTACGCCCTGGCCGCCTCCGAAGAAGTGACCGACGCGCCTTTCGGCACCCGGGCGCTGGAGACACCGGTGGTGCTGTTCCGGATCGACGACGGATCGCCTGTGGCACTGGCCGATCGCGATGCGCACCGGCCCTACCCGCTGAGCCTGGGGAGGGTGGAAGGCGACACCATCGTCTCCGGCTATTCCGGCTTCACCTATGACCGCGACGGCACGTGCATTCGGGTCCCCACACAGACCCAAGTGCCATATGGCGCCCAGATTCGCAGCTACCCGGTGCGCGAGCACGATGGTCTGGTGTGGTGTTGGCTGGGCGAACCGTCGCTGGCCGACCGACGTCCTCCCGAGGAGACGCCGTGGTTGTCCGACCCGGCCTGGACCACGTTCGGCGGGCAATGGGAAACCACGGCGCACATTCAGCTGTTGCACGAGAACTTCGCCGACATCACCCATGTGGCGGTCGTCGATCCGGTGATCTCGCCACCCGCGCTGTCCGCCCCGGTGGCCCCTCCGCTCGAGGTACGGCTCACCGAGACGACGGTGAGCTTCCACCGGGACTGGCCGCCCGCGCCGATGCCGGCGTGGCAGGCCGCGATGACCGGCACTTCACCCGAGCAGTCCTACCCGCAACGCGAGCAGGGGGCGTTCCTGTCTCCTGGGCTGTGGACCGATCGTTGGGATGTGCGGGTGCCCGAAAGCGCAGGTGGTACCCAGACGTTTCGGTTCACTCATGCCGTAACACCGGTGAATTCGCATACCACTCGCCATATCTGGCGGGTGAGCCGTAACTTCTCCCCAGGTGCCGAAGCCACCGCCGCGATCCGGCCGATCTTCGAGAACTACTACCGGCGCGTGCAGGAGATCCTGCAGACCATGCAGCGGGTCATCGACGCCGACGGCTACGGCGATGAGGTCAGCGTCGCCGCCGACGTGGCGGCGTTGCAGGTCCGCAAGATCATGCGGCGTCTGCTCGCCGACGAGGGGCCCTGAACATGGAGTCGATTCGGCCGGCACTCGCCCATCGTGAGAAGGTCCTCGCCGACGTTGAACGAGTCATCAGGGACGCGTGGGCATCGTTCGACAGGCCGCGTATCTCGGAACCACACCTGGCTCCGGATCTGATCGAGCGCCTGCGGTTCCCGCTGCCCGATACGCCCGGCGACGCGGAAGAGGCGCTTACCGACGCGGCGCGAGTGCTCGACGCCAGCGTGTCCCCATGCAGACCGCTGTACGTGGCGTACATCGGATCGTCGGGATTGGAGGTCGGCGTGCTGGCAAGCGTGCTCGCGGCGACGTACGACGCAAACCTCGCTGCCAGTGCAGGCGGCGCCGACCTCGTGGACGAGCAAGCACTGCGCTGGGTCGCGCAGTTCATCGGCTTCCCACTTGGCGAGGGTGCGTTCACGAGTGGTGGAATGACGTCGAACCTCACCGCGTTGCTCGCCGCCCGCGAGCACGCGATCCCAGGGACACGGGTCAACGGGCTCGGTGACCGCCGAGCAGCCGTGTATTGCTCCGAGGAGGCTCATCACTCCGTCGTACGGGCGGTGGAAGCATGCGGCATCGGCAGTCGCTGGCTACGGCGGATTGGCGTGGATGCCAACCGTCGTCTAGATCCTCGCCTCCTCGATGCGGCGCTAACCCGCGACGTTGCCGACGGCGTAACGCCGGTGGCGGTCGTCGCGACGGCGGGCACGACCCTTACCGGT
>Ga0105237_10003985_pt1 | contig 17257 bp, 14 predicted proteins | sample KBSC24metaG_FD_81520 | JGI IMG/M metagenome (GOLD analysis project Ga0105237, IMG submission 81520) | Corn rhizosphere microbial communities from Kellogg Biological Station, Michigan, USA - KBS C2-4 metaG | ecosystem: Host-associated > Plants > Roots > Rhizosphere > Soil | place: Michigan, USA... | reverse complement strand
CGGCCCAGATGGATAAGACCTCGCGTTCAGTAGCGGTGACCGCCAAACAGATGGCCCGCCTCGCGCTCAATGCCGCCGGAGTTCAGACCTCGGCCTGAGGCTGAGGGTCCATTTTTCCGGCTTGGGCCGGGCGGAATACGTCGACCCCTAGCGTCGTTTAGACCAACATGTCTAAATTGGTGTCGAGCGCGACCGCGGTGTGGCGCGACGGCACCAGCCAGGAACCTATGCCCGACAACGCGGATCACAACAGATCGGCGATTCAACAGAGTGCACGTCGAGCACCGCTCGACGCGCTGAGAAGGAGTGCAACCGTGTCAACGACAAACACCGCCAGCACCGAGCCGCAGCTGTATTCGCCGCTGAAACTCGGCGCGTACGAACTCTCGCACCGGGTTGTCCTTGCCCCCATGACGCGGCTTCGGACGACCCTTCCCGGCGAGATTCCCAGCGCGATGATGGCCGAATTCTACGGGCAGCGAGCCTCCCAGGGCGGTCTGGAAATCATTGAAGGAACCAGTATTTCGGTGCCGGCCCGTTCATACCTCGGAGCCGCGAGCTTCTACCATGACGGTCAGGTCGAAGGCTGGAAAGCGGTCGCCGACGCCGTCCACGCCAAGGGCGGCCGGGTGTTCATGCAACTGATTCACGGCGGGCGGCAGAGTCATAGCGACATGACCGGAGGGATCGAACCACTCGCTCCGTCGGTCGTGCCGTTCGACGGCATTGTTCTGACCCACGATGGCTGGGTACCGGTCTCGCCGCATCGCGCACTAGACATCGACGAAATACCCGGCATCGTAGAGGAATTCAGGGTTGCAGCGCAGCGCGCCAAAGATGTCGGGTTCGACGGCGTCGAACTTCACGGCGCCAACGGCTACCTTGTGGACCAGTTTATCCAGGATGGCTCCAACCGGCGCACTGACCGCTACGGTGGCTCGATCGAGAACCGCGTGCGATTCCTGCGGGAGAACGTCGAGGCGCTGATTTCGGTGTGGGGCGCCGACCGGGTGGGCGTGCGCATCTCACCGTCAGGTGAATACGGCGGGGTCTTCGACAGCGATCCGGAAGCAACGTTCGGCCACGTCGCCACCGTCCTCGACGACTACCGGATCGCCTACCTGCACGTGATCGAACCGCGCATCAAAGGCGACGAGACCCTGCACGAGGGGCACGCACCGGTGGCGTCGAAGTACCTTCGGCCGTTCTTCTCTGGACCCATCATCGCCGCCGGCGGCTTCGACCGCGGAGGCGCCGAAGCGATCGTCCAGGAAGGCACCGCCGACCTGGTGGCCTTCGGACGCAACTTCACCTCCAACCCCGACCTGCCATACCGGCTGAAGAACAAGTTGCCCCTGACCCCCTATCTCCGCGCCGCGTTCTGGGGCGGGGACGAGCGCGGCTACACCGACTTCGCCGCACTTGAGCCAGAGCGGGCGTCGGCGTAGAGCCCGCACATCATTTCAACCCGAAATCCATTACAGACAAAAGGACAACACATCATGACGCGTACTGTCACGTTCACCAAGCCCGGTGCCCCGGAAGTGCTCGTATTCGTCGAGACCGAGCCTGCGGCCCCCGGCCCGCACGAGGTCCGCATCACAGTCAAGGCCATCGGCATCAACCGCGCCGAGGCCATGTGGCGAGTTGACGAATACATCGAGCCGGTGAAATTTCCAGCCGGGCTCGGCTACGAGGCAGCCGGAATCGTCGATGCCATCGGCGACGAGGTCGCAGGCGACTTCGTCGTCGGTGACGCCGTCAACGTCATCCCGTCCTTCTCGATGAATGACTATCAGACATACGGCGAATCGATAGTGGTTCCGGACTATGCCGTTGTACGGCAACCCAAGTCACTGTCCTTCACCGAGGCCGCCGCGGTCTGGATGATGTTCGTGACACCGTACGGCCCGCTCATCGAGGACGCGAAGGTCGGGCCAGGAGACTTCGTCGTCATCTCCGCCGCATCGAGCAGCGTGGGGTTGGCCGCAATCCAGATCGCCAACCTGGCTGGCGCCGCGACGATCGCACTCACCCGCACCTCCGCCAAGAAGCAGCAACTGCTGGACATCGGTGCCACGCACGTCATCGCCACCGAAGAAGTCGATGTGCTGGCTGAGATCACACGAATCACGGAAGGCAACGGTGTTCGCGTGGTGTTCGATTCCGTTGGTGGTCCAGCCTTTTCGACGCTGATCTCTGCCTTGTCTTTTGGTGGCACCGCTTTCATCTACGGACTGTTGAGCACCGGCCCAACGGAGCTTCCCGTGCTCGAAATGATCGCCAAGACGATAACAGTCAAAGCGCACAACATCTGGCTGACCAGCGGCGATGAGGCTCGACGCCTAGCGGCCGTCGATTTCATCCTCGGCGGGCTTGAGAGCGGGACGCTCAAACCAGTCATCGACCGAGTCTTCCCCTTTGACCAGATACAACAGGCGCACCGCGACCTCGAACAGAGCGGACAGTTCGGCAAAATCGTCGTCACCATCGGCGACTAGGCGTTCGGCGTGAGTGACTGCGCCACTCAAATGAGGCGGAACCGCTGCCAGTGGGCGGTATTGGCGAACTCGGCTTCCCCCGTGGAACAACTCGCACCTATCGAGCACGCACCGTTACCAGCTAACTGCTGCGAGTTATGGTGTGCCACAATACTATTCGGTGCCAGTTCTTAACTGGCCAGTCGAGTCTCGAACGCGATGGGAAGTGTTGTCGGGCCTGATAACTCGGTGATCGGCTTCCACGGCGCGGGGCCTGCGCGACGCGGATTCGACATCTTGGCAGTGATGACGCGCAGCGCCTCCGCCAGCTCGATCCGGGCGAGGTGCGCGCCGAGGCAGTAGTGCACGCCGCCACCGAAGGTCAGCATGGCGGGTGCGCCCTCGCGGGTGATGTCGAGACGCTCGGGGTCGTCGTAGACGCCCGGGTCTCGGTTGGCGGCGGCGGTATTGGCGATGACTAACGAGCCCGTCGGGAAGAGGACGCCGCCGAGTTCGACGTCCACGACGGTCTTGCGCAGCACTCTGAAATTGATCGGTGAGTGGCGCATGACCTCCTCGACTGCTTGCGGCGCCAACTCGGGATGGGCGGCCAGCAGCTCCCACTGGTCCGGGTAATCGGTCAGCGCTTGTACGGCCGCGGCCAACTGGTTGCGTGTGGTGTCGGTGCCGGCGTTGAGCAGAATCACGGCGAGGTTGACAAGCTCGTCATGGGTCAACCGATCACTGTCGTCTTCTGCGCGGATCAGCTCGGAGATCAGGTCGTCGGTCAGCGACCGGCGCCGCGCGGCGATCAGCCCCTCGACGTAGCCCTCGAGACCCTCCCACGCCCGCAGAATGGTGAGCTCATGCTCGACGACATTGACGCTGAGAGCCTTGGCGAGCTCCGCGGACCAGTCGGAAAACAGGCTCCAGTCCTCGCGGGGCGCGCCGAGCAGCGAGCAGATGATCGGAATCGGATACGACCGGGCGATGTCGGCGACGAAGTCGCAGCTGCCCCCGGCAAGGTGCCGGTCCACCAGCTCGGTGATGAATTCGACGCACGCACCGCGCATCCGCTCGGCAGCACGTGGCGTGAACGCCTTTGCGACGAGGCGACGCAGCCGCTGGTGCTCGGCACCGTCGAGGTTGAGTAACAGCTTAGTGACCCGGTCCCATACCGGACCGGACCTGATGCCCTGCACCACGAGACCAATCCCCTTCGGTATGACGAACCGGGAGTCCCGCAGCACGGTGCGCACCAGGTCGTAGCTGAGTACTTCGGGCCCGTAGGGGCCGAGCGCGATCGGTCCCTGGCGCTGCGCCTCCGCGAGCGCCCTATGGGCTTCCCCGGGGTTTCGGTCGTCCTCATAGCCGATGGTTGGCAGTGCGATGTCTGTGATGTCACTAGTCATGGCATCGACTATCCGGCGACGCCGACGAGCGGCCATCAGCCGAAATGCCTAATTCCTCGATGGTCGGACGCGTACGTACGCATACCCACGCCGCAACTATTGGCGATTTCGCTGATGTTCTGTGCCGCACGTCACCGCATGCTGGCTAGCTTGAGCGAAACAAGCTGGAGCGACGTAGACATGAGCGAGCTTCCGACAGGAACCGTGACGTTGCTACTGGCCGACGTCGAGAGTTCGACCCGGTTGTGGGAGACCCAGCCCGACCAGATGAAGGCCGCCGTCACTTGCCTCGATCAGACACTGTCCGACGCAATCGCCAAACACCACGGTGTGCGACCCGTCGAGCAGGGCGAGGGCGACAGCTTCGTCATCGCGTTCGCCCGCGCCGCCGATGCGTTGGCTTGTGCCCTGGAGTTGCAGCGGGCACCCCTGGGCCCTATCAAGTTGCGCATCGGCGTCCACACCGGCGATGTGCAACTGCGTGACGAGGGCAACTACATCGGTCCGACGATCAACCGCACCGCGCGACTGCGCGACCTTGCCCACGGCGGCCAGACGGTGCTCTCGGGTGCGACGGAACCGCTTGTCGTCGACCAACTCCCGCCGGACGTCTCGCTTACCGACCTGGGCTCCCATCCGCTGCGAGATCTGCCCCGCCCCGAGCGGGTGGTGCAACTGTGCCACCCCGATCTGCACAACGACTTCCCACCGCTTCGCACGGCCAATGCCGTTGCCGCCAAGCGTCTTCCGACGCAGCTGACGAGTTTCATTGGGCGCCAGGCCGAAATCAAAGGGATCCGCGCGGCGCTCGGCGACAACCGGCTCGTCACACTGACCGGTGCGGGCGGCGCGGGCAAGACGCGGCTGGCGGTGCAGATCGCCGCCAACACATCGACTGAGTTCGCCGACGGAGTTTGGTACGTCGACCTGGCACCGATCACCGATCCCGAAGTGATACCCGTGACGGTGGCCCGCGCGCTGGGCCTGCCAGACCATCCCGGTCTACCGACAATGGACGTGCTGCTGCGGTTCATTCGGGATCGCCAGATGCTGATGCTGCTCGACAACTGCGAACACCTGCTCGACGCCAGCGCCGAAATGATCACCGGCCTGTTGGCCGCATGCCCGGCGTTGACATTGCTGACAACCAGTCGCGAGCCGATCGGCGTGGCCGGTGAGGTGAGCTGGCGCGTGCCCTCTCTCTCACTGACCGACGAAGCGATCGAGCTGTTCAGCGACCGCGCCCGCAGAACCAAGCCCGAATTCCGCGTCACCGCCGCCAACGCCGAGACCGTGACCGAGATCTGCCGCAGGCTCGACGGCCTGCCGCTGGCCATCGAGCTCGCCGCGGCACGGGTCCGCGCGTTGTCGCCGAACGAGATCCTCGACAGCCTGCACGACACGTTCCGCCTGCTGACCGGCGGAGCGCGTACCGCGGTGCGCCGCCAACAGACCCTGCGCGCATCGGTGGACTGGTCGCACGCATTGCTATCCGAGCCCGAACAAGTGTTGTTCCGACAGTTGGCGGTGTTCCTCGGCGGGTTCGATCTCGATGCCGCACAGGCTGTCGCGGGCGGTGGCGAGGTGGAGCGCTACCAGGTGCTCGATCAGCTGACGCTGCTGGTCGACAAGTCCCTCGTGGTCGCCGAGGACAGCCTGCATGGCACCCGCTACCGGCTGCTGGAAACCGTCCGTCAGTACGCACAGGAAAAGCTCGGAGAGTCCCGCGAAGGCGATGCTGTGCGGGCCCGTCATCGTGACCACTACACCGCGATGGCCGCCCTACTCGGCGCGCTGGCAGACGGTGACCACGAACGGCGCATCGAGCGGGCGGATGCCGAAATGGACAATCTACGAGCCGCTTTCGCATGGAGCCGTGAAAGCTCGGATACCGAGCTTTCACTGACGTTAGCGTCGGCGCTGCAACCGTTGTGGCTGACGCGCGGACGCATCCAGGAGGGGCTGAAGTGGCTCGGCGCCGCCCTTGCCGATGACAGCCCAGAGAGCGCCAACACATCGGCGGCGCGGGTCTGGGCGTCGGTGGACAAGGCAGTGCTGCTCTCCTTTCTCGCAAGGACCGACAACATCGACTACGCCGAGCGAACCTTGGCAATGGCACGGGAGCTTGGGGACCCTTCGCTCGTGGCGCGGGCGCTGACCGCCTGCGGTGCCATCGCCATGTACGACCGCGATCTAGCCGGGCCGTACTTCGCCGAGGCAGCGGGCCTTGCACGGGACCTGGGCGATTCATGGTGGTTGGGGCAGATCATCGTTTTAGACACGATTTCCGCGCTCGTGGTCGGCGAACCGTTGGTCGCGGTGCAGGAGGCGGCCGAGGAAGGACTTCGGATTGCCGACCGCACCGGCGACGGCTTCATCTCCCGCCAGTGCCGCTTCGCGCTGGGCTGGATCCAAATCTTCCGCGGCGACCTGCCCGGGGCTGTCGCTCGGCTGGGTGAGGTGATCGAGGAGTCCGTCGCCGCTCACGACGTGATGTTCTCGATGTCCGCATCGGTGATGCGGGCGCACGCGCTGGCCTACACAGTCGACACGAGCGCGGCTCGAACGGCGACTGAAACGGCCCGCCGAAGCGCGTCCCAGCTTTTCGAACACTACGAAGGCATGGTCGACACGGCGTCCGGCGTCGTGCACCTGGCGGCGGGAGATGCGTCCGCGGCGTGGGAAGCGTACGAAGCCGCACGCCAGCGCGCCGGCATGGATCCCCAGATTGCCTCGACGCATTGCTGGGCGCCGCTGGCCCCGTTGGCATGCGGCGATCTCGCCGCGGCCCGTCTCTGGGCCGACGACGTCGTGTCGGTTACGAAGGGCTGCTTCTTATCGCTTTCGTTGGCGGCGCGCGCACGCGTGGAGATCGCGCAGAGCGAACTCGACGCTGCCGAACGCGATGCCTTCGACGCGCTTGACTTGGCGGCCCGCCTCCGGGGTGACCTCATCATTCCGTTCACCCTCGACTGCCTTGCCATCGTGGCGGCCGATGCGGGCAACCACCTGTCCGCGGCGCGACTGTTCGGCGCGGCGGAAGCGGCCCGACAGCACATGGGCATGGTGCGCTTCAAGGTTCTCGATGCAGAAGATCAAGCCCGCGTCGCCGCGCTGCGAGATGCCATGGGACAAGCAGAGTTCGACACCGCGTGGGCGGAGGGCACTGCGCTCTCGATCGAGGAAGCGATCTCCTACGCGCAGCGCGGCCGTGGCGAACGCAAGCGCGCCAGCAGCGGCTGGGCATCGCTGACCCGAGCCGAGCTTGACGTCGCCAAGCTCGTGAAGGAGGGCTTGGGCAACAAGGACGTCGCCGCACGGCTCTTCGTTTCACCGCGCACGGTGCAGGCGCATCTCACGCACATCTACACGAAGCTCGGGCTGACCTCGCGCGTGCAGCTGGCGCAGGAAGCGGCGCGTCGTGGCTGAACTGCCGACCGCATCGCTCACCCCGACTGAGCGCGACGTTATACGACTGGTCAGCGATGGACTCTCCAACACCCTCCCCCGCACAAGACGGATCAAACGGATGCAACAGGGCGCCCGTCGTCAGCGTCCGCGATCCCGAAACCTGAACCACAATCCTCCCGCAATATGCACCGCCCCCGCCGGCGCGGACTACTCGCACCACTTGAACACGCACCGTTACCAGTTTAGTTGTTGCGCAATGGGTTCCAATGTGCTCGTGCTTAACCGTTCTGCCAGCAGCGATTGCGACGTGTGGTCGCGGTCGGGATATGGCAGATGGAACCGTGGGAGAAACTCTTCCACGACCGCAAGCTGTAGCCACGCATTTTCGTCACGGTGACGTATCTAACCTGGATACGTTGTTGGGGCACAAGGCTATTCCGCATGACCCAAACGGCGAGCGAACTCGTCGGATGGCCAGGCCACGAGGCGAACGACTGAATACCCGACTCTCTCTGGATCGACTTATCCCCATGTCTGACGTGTCGCGCGCTGCTCCACTTCGGTCGCGAGCCGGACATACCGCGCACGCACGGCGGGCCAGGTGACGATGAACCGCATCGCAAGGAGCGCGTACAACGATGCGATCACCCAGCGGTAGACCGTCGGATGGGTCAGGATCGCTGACACGCCAACGGCCGTCAGAAAGCAAATCCGCAGGACTCGCAGGTTTCGCTCCGACCGGAGGCCGCGTCTCAGCCAGCGTCGCCAGACATGGGGCTCGATGTCTGCCGGCAGCTGACCGAGGCGTAACGCCCGGTCATATGCGGCGACCTGCTCGGCTGACCCACCGCCGCGGCGCAAACGTGGATCCCCAAGCATGACGATCGCGAACACCACACCGACAAGGCCCGCCCAGGACGCCGCCCGCTCGAGATGTGCAGTCCGCGAGTAGGAGTGCACCACGGAGTCGAGATCGGCGACCAGCAAGACCAGCAACGCAAAGACGAACCCGATGAGTGAGAACTGCACGAACCGCACCGTTGTCGACCATTGAAAATATCCGGGTGCGTGTTTGCCCTCGAAGGCCGCCCAGCCTTTGGCTTTCGTCGGTGTGGCGGCGGCGTCTGGTTCCTGCGGCGTGACCGTGTCCTGATTGGGCCGCTCGTGGTGCCCACAGCTGCCGCTGTCGTCGGGGCTGCCGACCATGGGGCCGATGCTATCGCGTTACGTCGCCCATCACCATCGCTGACCTGGACCGCGGCGCCCAGAGGAGGTCCAAGGCCCGACGCACCACGATCGCCGACCCGGCAGCGCCCGACCCGCTGACCTTGTGCAGCGGCAGTTCGGGCCGCCCGCCCCCATACCGCGGTGAGTTCGGGCTGGCGTTCCCCGCCACAGTCCGATCGCACCTGCACCGTCCCACACCAACACCCGCGGCACCGCGATCTCCCCGGCCACATACGTCGTCCGTGACGCCGGATCCGGCGGTAGATACACCGGCCGCAACTCGCGGACCCGCGCGCACAATGTTCGGATCGAATACGCCCAATCGATCCGCTCGGCGATCACCGTCGCCGGCATCCGCGGATAGGCCGCCAACAGCTCCCGAATCCGCGGCTCGGCCTCATCGACCACCGAACCGATCGCCACACGCTGATACCTCGGCGGACCATCAGAGGCCAATGCCGACTTCACCGTGTTCCACGAAATCCCCAACACCCGCGCGATCTCCGAAATCGGCAAGGACTCCGACCGACGCAACCGCCGGATCTCCGCCCAGTCCTCCACGTTCAACACTCGCTTCCTCCCTGGCCCACAGCCAAGGCTCTCCAGGAAGCTGGTCAATTTTCAGTTGCCGCGCAGTAGTCAGTATTCAGTTGCCGCCGACAGACATCGGAGTGCCGCACGATCTGAGTCGTAGTCGTCACCAGCCTTGAAGACGGCGACGCCATTGATTTCGCGCATGGTTTGAGGTTCCTCTCCTGATGTAGAACCCGGCGGCACGTTGCCGTCCATGTCGAAGTCTTCAATCTGACGAGAGAGCCGTCATGAGTAGTCCGCTACCTGAACACGCTTGTGCTGCTGGCCAATTGATGGCGCACAGAGCCATCGCGGCGCTTGGCATCTGCTCGTCGCCGGCGCTGAGTCCCAGTGGGTCAACGACCGGATCGACCGCAGAATCATTCTCGACGACATCTTCTGAGCATCTACCGTGACCCGGCCTCACGGGACGAATCGAAACCGCGGTCCTGGGAAGAGGCCGGCGTGCGGGCCAGCCGTAAGGCGCTGATGCAGAAGCTCGTCGACGATGCTCTCGAACTCGAACATCGCCCCGATCGCGGATCCAACCTTGGTCGGCTCGCCGTTGAACGCGCGCTGTAGTCCCTTCAGCACCTTCGAGTACGACGCGTCCGCCTGGTTGGAGAGTTCTTCGGCGTGCTGGTCGGCGGGATCGTAGGTGACCGTCTGCGGGTCGTCGACCATTTGAATGACGTCGGCCATGTCGTCGATGGTGATCGGTTGCTGGGGATCGAAGCTCACGGTGAAGCCAGAGGACTCGTCGTGCACGATGCGCATGCCCTTGGAGAACTGCTGGAACGAGTAGTAGTGCGCGACGTCGTGCTGTAGGTCCAGCGGCGACTTCGACGTACCCTCACCTTGCTCGACGATCGTATCGATCGCCAGCAACGCCGTCTCGACGCTGGTGACCGCGAAGTTGTCGGTGAAGTGTCCGCTCACCTGGAGTTTCGGATCGCCGGTGAACCACTCCGGGTGGTTTTCGAGGCCTGCGCGGATTCCGGCGTAGAACTCTCCGATGGTGATCGACTCCCCCGTCACCGCCTCGAGGGTAGGACGTTCCGGGATGTCCAGGATCGTCTCTGGCTCTTCGATCTTCATGAACGTGTCCTCGACGAGTGCCTGGGAGTAGCGCCGCAGGTGCACGATGAGATCACCTCCGATCCCCATCGGTAGCGGACCGGGATAGATTGGGACGAACGCCGGGTCGGCGATCACGGGATGACCTCCGATCGCGTTGAGCACGTTGCATGCCAGGGTCATGTGCAGCATCTCCTCGACGACCACCTCGGTGATCTCGTCGCGGGCATATTGGACTGACTCCGACGTCCCGCTGAGCGTGGCCACTGCGGTGAGGTACGGCGGGATCGTCGCGTGCTCGAGAGCGATCGCGTTCTGCAGCGCAGCCCGCATGTCCTCGACGGTGTCGAGCGGCTGCGCGATGATTCGAAGCATCGGGCTCACTCTCCCTTCTCGGTGTCACGTATGCGATTTGGGGTGAGGCTCTTCGCTACGCCTGCGGGATCAGCAGCACCTGGCCGACGACGATCACGTTGGGGTTGGTGATCACGGCGCTGTTGGCCTTGAAGATCTCCGGCCAGAGGCTGGCCTTGCCGAGGTGTTCCTTGGCCAACGTCGACAGTGTGTCGCCTGGCTTCACGACGACGAACTTCTGCTGGTGGGCGGGGGCTGGCCCCTTGGGCACGATCAGCCGCATCCCGGGCACGATCTGATCCGGGCGGCGCACGATGGTGCGGTTGGCCGCGAAGAGTTCCGGCCAGCGGTTGCCGTCGCCGAGGTGCTTCGCGGCGATCTTGAACAGCGAATCGCCCGACTTGACGACGTGCACGGTGACCTCCGGAGCCGCGCCGAGTACGCCGGCGAAGGTCAACAGGTCGGCCAATGTGTACTCCCCTGGTGTCCGCGCCGGCAGCGCCGGACGCCACCCGGGCACCCGCAGGACGGAGTCCTCGCTGCGGCGCACCAGACCGACGAGCACCTCGGCGACGATCGTGCTGCCGACCGGGCCGAGGTTGTTGCCTCCGTGGTGGCTGGCTTCGGCGAGCACGTAGAACCACAGCGGAGTGCGGTCGGCGAAGCCTCCGGCCACCAGTGCGTCGGCTTGGGTCTGGCCAACCGCGTCGAACAGGTCCGCTTGGCTGAGTGGCTGCAGGCCCAGCCTTTTAGCGACGGCCTGACCGGTCGGGATGCGTAATCGGTACCCGCGCAGCAGGTTTCGCGCCGACAGCATCCGAGCCAACCCGTCTTCGCTGGTGCCGTCGACCTTCTTCAGGTCGAACAGCGCGGTGCCGGGGTCGGCGGGGCCCTTCTTGGCCGACAGCCGGGTGTCGAGCCGGCGGGCCAGTCCGTGCTCACGAACGCCGTCGCCGATCACGTTCTCCCACTGGATCACCCAGTTGTCCGGCAGGGTGTTGGCGCCGCCGCCGAACCCGAGCTGACCGCTGAGCGCGGTGAAGGTGAACAAGAATTCCAATGAGGCCGGGACGCCGCCGTCCGAGACGTTGAAGTTCAAGTTGAAGTCATATTCGGCGCGCACCATCGTGTGGCCGAATCGGTACGCCGCGACGCTGAACTCCAGCGGCATGAAGAACGAATTGGACAACCCGTCGAAGAACCGATTGCCGTCGGTGACGATTGCCTTGACGATGGCACCGTCGGCGATCCGCTTCTCAAGGAAGTCGTGCACGACGATCTGCTGGTAGTGCTGGCGCAGGATCCGGCGAGCCTGGTCGCGGGTGTAGCCGAGGTCGACCAGCCGGTTGTGGGCCTTGAGGAACGCCACCTGAAGCTGAGAGATGACCAGGTTCTCGTCGTTGCGATCGTCGCCGAGTTGGGCGGCCCGATCGGTGGCCGGGTCTGCGGGGTTGCGTCCCAGCCGGGGCACGTCGTGCTTCGGGCCCTTGCCGGGCACGGGCTGGGTGGGCGCTTGGTTCGCACCGGCGTCCGAGACGTCGCCGACCTTGAGCTTCTGGTCGTCGTTCGGGTCGACGACGGCGTTGCCTCCGTACACGCTGTCCAGGTCGAGGGTGGCGGTGCGTCGGTTGCGGATGACGGTCCGGACGTCTTGCAGCGTCATCGGCTTGACGTCGGGGTCGAGCACTCCCCCGGCCGCTTCGGTGGCAGCCCCGGAGAGCACTTCGAGGGTAACGTCGTGGTCGACGAACTGTCCGAAGTAGGTGTAGGCGGCGGGAATTGACGAGTTGTGATCGGTCCCCGACTCGTCGGCGTCGGCCATCGCCTCGGCAAGTTTCTTCAGTGCTTTGACGGTGTTCTTCGACGTAGGTAGCAGGGCGTCGGGATCGGTCTGCAAATCCGGGAACATGTAGTCGAAGTCCTGCAGATCGGGCGCGGGCGCGGCCGTGAACGCCAGCGGGTTGGCCACCGCCTGCAGCACCACGTCTTGATGGGCTTGGCGAAGCGACGACTCGGTGATGACCGTTCCGTGAGGTATGCGCGGCATGATGACTCCTGAATCGGGCTGGTTCTGGTCGGTCGATCATGGTCGGCATTGACGCCGCCTACTTGAGTAGTCCCCTACTCGAATTCGGAGCGTCGACGTCCGCGGCTCACACCGCCGCCCGGCGGATCGGGACGGTTGGCGATCCAGAACTATCTGACACCGGCGGACACCGCACCCCCCGAAGGCCCCGGAATTCAGTCCTGCGATCGTTCGGTATCTGCGGCGCCGCCATCGGTCTCCATGGTGTGGCGGTCGGCGAGAATGGCGGCAGTCGCGGGGTCCGCCGGGAGAAACGCCTCCAGACGTAGTTCCGACAGGGTGACGTCCAGCGCGGCGACGAACGTGGAGATCGTGGCGACCAGTCGTACGTCACCAGTGGAGGAGTGCAGGTGCAGCGGCACCGCGAAGCCCAGTGATTCGACCGGCCGGGCGCCCGGCGAAGGCATGCCGTAGCCTTCGAGTTCCTCGATGAGCGCATCGATGCGCGGGTGCGGACTACGCTCGCGCAGGCCGTGCAGGATGTGCCGTCGCCAGTCGTCGAGGTTCACGACGCGCGCTGCCATCCCCTCTGGATGCAGCGCGACGCGCAGGACGTTGATCGGCGCGTTCAGTAGCGATTTCGCCACGCCTTCGGTGAGTAGCCCGAATGCGCTGTTAGCGGCGACGAGCTCGCCAAAGCCGTCCATGACCATCGCCGGGTACGGCAGGTGGCCATCGAGAACGTGTTGGAGCGCAGTGCGCACGGTGTCCAGCAGCGGCGCATTCGGAGGTGACTCGGGATGGGCTGGCGCGAAGCCCGCCGCGGTCAGCAGCGCGTTGCGTTGCCGCAATGTCAAGCGCAGCGAGTCGGCCAACCGGATGACGATGTCACGCCCCGGCGCCGATCTGCCCTGCTCTAAAAAGCTGAGGTGCCGTTGCGTGGTGCCCGCGTCGATCGCCAGGTCGATCTGACTCAGTCGGCGCCGGTTGCGCCATTCGCGCAGCACGGTGCCGAACTCACCCGAGAGAGTCGCCGTCATGTACTCATTCAACGCACTCGCGGCGCTGGGTGCTATTCCCTACAGGGAATTGCTGCCGGTCCGCGCGGGCGACACCATCGCGGTATGGATCAGCCATTCTCCCTCGGCGTCGTGCCGCCCCTTGCCGCCCAGTCATGGGCGGGCGCCGATCTGCGTCAGCTCCTAGACTTCGCCCGTGCCGTCGAGGATCTGGGCTTCGACTCGTTGTGGGCGAACGATTCGCTGACGCGGCCCCGGATTGAGGCACTGACCTTTCTGTCGGCGGCGGCCGCAGTCACCGGCCGGATCATCCTGGGGACCGCCGCATTACAGCCCGTGCTGCGCCGGCCGGTGCAGACCGCGCAGGTGCTTGCCTCCATCGACCGGCTGTCGGGCGGGCGATTGGCCATCGCGGTCGGCGCGGGCTTTCCGGGGCTATCCCAAGCGGAGTACGCCGCCTCGGAGGTGCCGTGGCCGCGACGGTTCGCGCGTCTCGATGACACCGTTGCTCTCTGGCGTCAACTCTGGAACAGCCACGGGCCCACTTCATTTCACGGGAAGGTGCTGCACCTCGACGATATCCCGGCCGGTATCACACCGTTGCGCGCATCCGGTCCGCCGGTGTGGCTGGCCGGCGACAGTCCCGGCGCGCGGGCCCGCACCGGCCGGTTATACGACGGTTGGCTGCCGTATCCGCCGAGACCGCAGGCTTATCGGTCGGGCCTGGGCGAGGTCCGCGCGGCCGCCCAGCGCGCTGGACGCGTCGCCGCGGCCGTCACGCCAGCGCTGTTCGTCACCGTGCTGGTGACCGAGGATGTCGACGGCGGTCGGACAGCCCTTGATCACTTCGCCACGCAGACGTATGGATTCGGCGTCGACGTCATCGAGCAGATCCAGACGTTCGCCGTAGGGTCGCCCGATGTCGTCACCGCACGGCTGGCGAGTTTCATCGACGCCGGCGCACGGCATCTGGTCTGCAGGGTGGGTGTGCTCGGCCCGGACGGATTCATCGACCAGCTGCACCGTCTCCGGACTGTTCGCCAGGCGTTGCGATGACCGACGGGTCGGCCGTGCGCCCCGGTCCCGATCGCGATAAGACAATCAACGGCCTTCTTGAGCAATATCGGTCATTTGCTGAACTGATTGGGGCACTGGATGTTTCGGACTGGGGTGGTGACACACGCTGCACTGGCTGGCAGGTGCGCGACGTCGCCGGCCATGTGGTGGGCCAAGCGGTCGACTTGGTCAACGGCACGATCGGTTCGCGCACACCCGACCAACAGGCCGCTGCCATGCGCGGTCAATCTCCGACAAAGCTTGCGGCACGGATGCACGCCGCGACGGATACGTTTGCACGACTCGTTGCGGTGCTGGACGATGCGGCATGGTCGGCCCCTAGCCCGGTGCCCGGTCTCACACTGGGCCAGGGCATACATGCACTGCTCAACGACGCCTACCTGCACGGCGACGATATCCGCGACGCGCTGGGCCTGCCGCACGATGCCGGGGCCGGCCTACCCGCCACCCTCGACTTCGTGCTCGGCGCGCTGCTGCGCGATGACACCGCCAACGCCCAGCCCGCTGTCGCCCGACTGCTGGTCATCCCGGCCGAACGCTTCACACGGCAAACCGGCATGGACACACATGATTTCGTGCTGGCCGCCACCGGCCGGGGTGATCGGGCGCGCCTGGGGCTCGCCGACGACATCAACATCTACCGCTGACGCCCCGAACTATCCGCAGAGTCCACCGTCGTACTCTGTCTGCGGCGCCACGCGTAGATCCCGGCCGCGAGGATCAGCACGAACGGTATGTCGGTAAGAAGTTTGCTCCAGTAGTGATGGAACTCGCTGGCCGCTTGCGCGGCCATCAAGACGCCGTGCGCAAGGTTGGCCCACATCGTGAAACCCAGAAACGACGCATAGCCGTTGGGGTCGTTCGCGGCGCGAAGCAGAAACACTCCCCACACGATGTAGACGATCATCAACATCGGCGGCACGTGCAGATGCTCACTGCCGCACCGCACGTCGTTCCAGATCGTCCAGTTCAGCGCTCCGCCGTGCTCGGCCAGTAGCGGCGACTGCGCCAGGAATCCCACGAGCAGCGACACAAAGATGACGAGCGTCAGCAGGCCATAGACCCGCAGGAAGACCCGAAACGCCCCCACTCCCCGAGGCGGATTGTCTCGTTGCGTGATCGCAGTTTCGCTCATCGTTGTGCTCCTAACGTGGTGTGGATTTGGAATTAGCCGGCGGCATCTCCGACTCCGCCTCAGCATGAACAATTGGATCTGCCATATAGAGGAGAAGCGGTCTCCAGACTCATCGGGTCTGGCGTCACCGACTCAACTTCATGGCAGGTCGCGCATCCACGGTGCGGCCGTCGTCAACAGAAGTGGGCGGAGGCCATGGTCTGGTCGCGGCCGACGAAGGCTGCCCCAGAGGGCAAGTTTGCGACTGATGTCAGTGTTGGCAGGTGAGATGAGTTGTCGACAAGCCGCTCGCCGGACTCGGTTGTGAAGTGCGCCGGATCCTGACATGACCTCGGCCAGCTCGGTGAGCAGTCAGGTGCGCTGCCTTTGACGGTGCGAGCTGGCCCCCAGATGCGACGAACGTTGCGCCCACCGGTTGATGTCGAGCAGAACCTGGCCCAGATCAATACCTTTGGGCGTCAGTCGGTAGTGGACCCGAGCGGGGCGACCGTCGTGCCGTCAGCTCCGTCCCCGCGCCACCGGCTTGCGCGCGTCGTAGTCCCGCCTTGCCCTCTCGACCGCCTCCAAGTTGACTGACCACTCAGCGATCGTGGCGAACAGCGGCGCCAGACTCTTACCGAGTGCCGTGATCTCGTACTCGACCCGAGGAGGCACCTCGGGATGATGAGTGCGGAGAACCAACCCGTCCCGTTCCAGTTGTCGAAGCCTTTGGGTCAGCACCTTCGGCGTGATCGACGTGATGCGGCCTTCCAGCTCACCGAACCGTTGCGTCCCAAACTCGTTGAGGACCCACAGGATTGGCGTGGTCCAGCGGCTGAAGACAAGGTCGACGACCGGGCTGATCGGACACGCCTGCTCAGGGGTCAGTTGAGAAGTGATCTGCGTCACGAGTTCCATACTTTCCTGTAGGTACCTACTAGTCCACGGATAGTAGCGTCCGAGCAATGGATCGAAAAGCACATGACAAGGGCCCGTTCTCGTGAGCGGCACGTGGGCGTTGCCGGTTGCAGCCAGTACCTTCTTGGCCGAACCGCGCGTCGCTGCGCTGACCACCATCCGACCCGACGGCTCCCTGCACGCCGCACCGGTCCGATTCACCTGGGACGGCGACGCAGGCCTCGTCAGGGTGCTCACCGTGGCCTCAACGCGCAAGGCCCGCAACGTGGCAGCCAACCCGGGCAGCCGCGTCGCGCTCTGCCAGGTGGACGGCTTTCGTTGGGTCACGCTGGAAGGCACAGCAGACATTTCCGTCGACGTCGATCAACTGTCCGAGGGCGTGGCCCGCTACACAGACCGCTACCAATCGGCGCCACCGGACCCGCCAGGCCGTGTGGTCATCACCATCGCGGTCGACAACGCGATCACCCTCAACATCTGACCTCGTCCGAAAATCTCAGGGAGCCAAGCCATGCCGTTCGCAAACGTCATCGACTCGAAAATGTTCTACCACGACACCGGCACGGGCG
>Ga0105237_10003984_pt1 | contig 17261 bp, 13 predicted proteins | sample KBSC24metaG_FD_81520 | JGI IMG/M metagenome (GOLD analysis project Ga0105237, IMG submission 81520) | Corn rhizosphere microbial communities from Kellogg Biological Station, Michigan, USA - KBS C2-4 metaG | ecosystem: Host-associated > Plants > Roots > Rhizosphere > Soil | place: Michigan, USA... | reverse complement strand
TATCGGCGTACATCTTGGCGTGCGCGTACACGCCAACGAACGCGGCTGCCTGCAACTTCTCGTCGATCAGCGGCTGAAGGAGCGTCGGGACGATCGTCTGGCGTTCTTCGGCCATCGCGGCCGCGGTGGTGTCGTGCCACACCGTATTCTTCAGGAAGGTGCGCGGCGGAATCGGCATCGATCGCGTCGTGAGCCCGGGATCGCCACCCATTTCTTTCGCGACCCGTTCGGCGTACTGCACGGCGGAGCGAAGGCTGTCCGGATCCGTCTGGTTGAACGTGATGCGGCACGCATCGCGATCGCCAAACCGCATTTCCATATCGATCTTGAGCGTATCGCCACTGTCGGCGACACGGACGTGATTGTTGGTCACGCGGACGACACCGGTCGCGACATGGTGCACGAGAACAGACGTAATGTCGGCGGACGAGGCCTCGAGCACCTCGTGCGCGATCTCGCGGAGCGCATCGGCGGAGAGGAGCGGAACGGGGACCGGAGCGGTAAACAATGACTTCATGATGATGGACCGTTAAATCCTGACGCCGGTGCGCAGCAGGTCGACTTCTTTGCAATGCGCGGCGGGCGCGGTGACCGGGTTGGTGAACCGCTGCCACGGCATCCCTTTTTGTGTCTCGACCGTGCTCGTCCCCAACGTCGTGGCATCTCCGAGTGCCAGGAGTCCCGTCCGGAGCACAGCGTTCGTCAAAAATGCGAGAGTGGGTCCTTGCACCCGATTGACGGGTTTCCCATTGACGATCTCCACCATCAACGACGGAAAGAGGGTTCCCGTCGTCAATCCCGGCGCGGCTCTCGCCACCCCCGTTTTGATAAAGAATCCATGCTTCATGTCGCGATACAACTCGGCTTCGCTGCTCTTCTGCGCCGAAGGCGCCACGGAGACCTCACCGCCGATCGACATTGGGACACTCGCCGGCGTCGGGGCGACCGTATTGCCATGCAATTGGACAGTGCGGTTGCGGGCCTGGTACCAAGACTGAAAGAGCGGCGCCGTCTCACGCGTTGTCCAAAAATCGACGACCGTCCCTTTGTCCACCAAGGTCGATGGTGTGGGGGCAACGCCATCATCGTCCCACCCCACCGCGGTGCTCGACGGAACGTTCCGGTGTGAGGTGATGGTCAACAGCTCGGAAAACTCTGGCGGTGACTGTGTCGGATGCGCGGAAAAGGGTTGGAGAAAACTCCGCCCCGACGCATCGGACTCGTTGCCGGAGAGCCGGTCGCCATCCAAGGCCAGATTGAGTGTGTTCGCGATGATCGATGCGAAGGCAATGCCACCAAACACCACGGGATATCGGCCGACATCGTTGAACGGTTTCAGCGGAATCTCTTCCCAGCGGATCGCCTCTTCGACCGAGGCGATGATCCGGTCGCTGTAATCCTTCCGGAACATTACTTCAAAGCCAGCGCTCTCCCCATCGGGACGTGTCACCGGCAGGCCGACACCGCCGTCGTCGCGGCCAAGATGCGCCTCAGTTCGAAGGATCAGGGGGCCACCGCGGGTGAAGGACTGCGTGACCAGCGAGCCTGCCGTGGAGGCGAAGATTCGCGTTTCGTTCGTCCACGAGACCCACGTGTGTGCCCCCGACAGTCCAAATCGCTCGACCTCCTCCCCCAGCACGACGTCCATACGCCAGAACTCATCCATGGGGATCGCGAATGGATCGATCTCGATCGGGGTCTTCCATTCACCCGTCACCACGGGAACCGAGGCGATCGGCTCCGCGATATGCCATGCCAACCGCTCGTTGACCTTCGCGGCGGTGCGTGCGGCGGCCACGGCAGCCCGCGCAGCGGTCGCGAGCGCATCGCTCGTCAAGACGTTGCCATGCTGAAAGCCCCAGGTTCCGCCAACCCGCGCACGGATCCCGTAGCCGAGCAGCATACTCACCTGCGAACTGCCACATTCACGTTGCACGCCGATCCGAATATCCGCGAAGTCGGTACCCGCCTGCTTTGCGGCATCCATGGCCACCAGCGCAAGCGTTCGGAAGAGATCGTCCGCCGGTGCATCGGGGAGCCAGCTGTTGAATGTGGTCCGACCCGTCGCGGATGTCTGCGGAATCACGCGGTGGAGCATGGACATTCCATGCATCCCGTACGCGCGCCGCGCGAACGCGCTCACGCCGGCCAGAGCGACCGCGCCGTGAGTGAGGAATTGCCGTCGTGTGGAGAAAAAATTCTGCATGGATCGCTGTGTCCGTGACAACAAAAAAAGTCGCGATTATCGAGAGGGTGACGACGCGGGCTCGGCGATCAATTCGCGAACGCGTTGCCGCACTTTGACCTCGTCGGTGCGCTGTTTGGCGTCCAGGAAATACCGGACCACGCCGTGCTTGTCGATCAGCGCGCACGACGTTCCCCAGCTGTTGAGGTGATAGGGTTCGGAGTTGAGCTCGGGCTCGGGACGACGGACCGCATAATGCCCTTCAGGGACAAATCCGTCCGGCACTTTGGATCCCGCCCAAATGGCCATGGGGATCGTGAGATGACGACGGCCAATGAGATAGCGCTTTAACCACTCTACCTCGACGCGCGGCTCCACAATGTCCGGTCCGGCATACCCTTCCGTATTGAGCACCAACAACACGTCGACATCTTTGCCAAACTCCTGCTGAATCCGGCTCAGGACTCCCGGTCGTGTCTGATCCTCCAGCCCTCGGAGAAACATGAGGACGTGGACGCGGCCGTCGTCGAAGGTACGTTTCCGTGGGATCGAATCGTACAGGGAATCCGGCGTGTTCAACCAAGCATGCGCCACGATGGGCGGCGCCGGATGATCGAAAAGCGCGAGCCATTGGTTGGCGCGGTCGATCATGTCCTTCAATTTATTTTCGACCTCCGCGAGACGCGCCATCTCCAACACCGTTGGCTCAAAGGCCTGGAGGCGCCCCCGATGCTCTCGTGTTTCCGTCAAGGCATCGAACACTCGCTGCCACGCCTGCCCCACCACAACTCCTCGCTCATAGAACCCGAGGACCGTCACATACGACATCAAGCGCCGCGCGTGCTCCAGCAGCTTGTCGACATCCCCGAGGGCCGCATAGGCCGGCAGCACGGTATCTTCGCCGCGCCACTGCCGCTCCAGGACGGCCAGACTATCGTGCTTCGTTTTGTATCCGCCGGATGGGATCGCATGGAGCCGTTTGAGATAGCCCTCCGCGAGTACCATATTGCGCGCCAACCGCGCGGAATCCTGCGTGGGCGTGGCCAAAATGGAGACAGCCTTGAGGAGGACAAACGATTTTTCAGCCGGAGAGTTCGAGAGCGCACTGATCCGCGTCTCGAAGATCCGCCGCGCCATACTATCGTTGCCGGCGGCCGCCGCGAGCTCCGCTAGGGGGACGCTTTTCCATCCGTCGATGGCGTACGTACGTTCTTCACCGGACAATCCAGTCAGCCGGTTCACCATCGCCGCGGCACGCGCGCGATTGACCTCTTTGATCGAATCGAGCGGATAATAGGGCTGACTTTGCGGGAAGATCCACTCGAATGCCCCCATTTTATCCAGCCGATCCATGTTCCCGATAATCGATGTCAGTGGCAACATCGTACTGCTCCCATCCACTCGCGTGGCGCGCCCGACATCCGGAACTAACGGGCGATTCCTCAATGGGTAGCTCAGTGGCATCGTGCGGAACAGCGTATGCCATACGGCTTGCTCCGCGTTCGATGTCACCGGGTCCGAGGGCTGGCCGTTAGGGGAAGTTTGCCCTGCTCCCTGACGGGCCACGGATATCAACGCACCACAACAGATCCCTGTCGCGACACGCCGCCGATGTTGGGACAGCCATGCGGCACGACGCGACAGGGGAGACAACACATGCGACATGCTCAATACGTTCCTGTTGGGCAGGATGAGGTGATATACGGATTCATCGAGACCTGGAGCTTGGTGATATACGGCACGGCGGTCGCGGTCGAATACTCCAGTCCGAAGATGGGATAGGTTCCCGTCGGAAACACGGTCGCCGGGGTCCGATTATAGCGCCAGAGTAGCCGGCGCATGTCGCCCAACCGATGTCCGGTCAGAAACAGCCAGAAGGCGCGCTCATGGAAAATGAGATTCACCCGCCCCGTATCCGTGGCCGGCATCGTCGCGATCGCCGTCAGGCCCGCGTCGGTCCGCAATGTATTCAATGTGGTGAACCAGGCGGGATCGTTGGCTTGGTACGCCGCTTCGATTCGGATCAACTGTGCTTCCAATCCCGTCGCGGTTGGAATTGGCACCGCTTGGTCCACGTATTTGGCCTGCACGAACATCGAGTCGGTCGTGAGCGAACGACGCTGCCCTAAGTAGTGGACCGGGACACGAATCGTATCGCGCTCGGCCACATACGACAGACCGTTTCCTCCTTTTTGATTCGCCACGATGTTGAACTGGTTATTGGTGTTCCATCGCGACCGATACTCGCCGTAAAAAATGTTCCCGCCTGCAAGGATTTCCGGTGCATAGACAAAGTCGTTCGGCACCGCCTGGACAGCCGTCGCCGCTTCGGCGTAGCGACCGAGGTCCAGGAGGGCCCGCCCTTTGAGCACGCGGGCCAGGTTGGCGAACTGTGTACTGTCTTTGACATGCGCGAGCGAGGAATCGAACAGGGCTATTGCGTTCCGCAGCGCCGAGTCCGTGGATACCGGCCGACTGTACACCGGAAGGTTATCGACCGTGGCATCATTGAGCGGGAAACCAGAACAAAACGTTTCGGCCATCTGCAGGACGATATGTCCACGGAGGGCAAACGACTGGGCGATGTAGTCTTCCTTGAGGGCCGGCGTGCCATAGGTCTTGAGTGCCGCGATGGCCAAAGTCGATTCCCAGAGCGCGACCGTCGGTTTGGCCAAGAGGGGATCGGACGGCCCCGCCGCTTCGAGCGTCTGCATGGCGGCCGTATCCCGGGTGTCGACCAGCCAGTCGAGATTTCCCGGATACCCCGTGATCGCGGGCATATCCAGCGTCTCTTCATCCGAAAAGAGCGCACCGTACCGCGCAAGTTGCATCGACGCAATCTGCCACCCTTGCACCAGTAAGACTCGACGCCCTTCGGCGCCCGTGGCGTTCTGAATGTCCTGATTGCGAATCAGCAACGGATTCGTCGTATCGAGAATCCCTTTACATCCGGCCACGCTCACGAGGAGCACAAGCGCAATGGCTCGCCGGTACGTTGCGACCGGCATGCGAGAAGTCAGAGAGAAGTTCATAAATCGCATGCTCATGGGTTGAAGTCGAACCGCACGGCCCAGCTCCGCGCCTGCGGAATCCCGTCCGCCGCGATCGATGTCGATGGATCGCGATCAGCCCGAATCTCTGGGTCGGTCCCCTTGTAGTTGGACCAGAGCGCGAGATTGCGCCCTTGCAGGGTGACCGAGGCAGTGCTCAGCAATTGGAAGTTGAACACGTTCAGATGCTTCATGATGATCGCCGGCACACTGGCCGTCATGCTCAGCTCGCGCCAGCGGGTGAACGACGTCAACATGCTGAACGCGTCGCGACTACCAGACGCGTAGAGCGCCTGTACCGCCAGAGGCGTACTCTTCAGAAATGGCGCGAGGCATGTGGCGTTGTACTTACACTGGTAACCTGTATTGTCCTGCGTGACGAATCCGGACTGTTTGTCAAAGAGCGACGAAACGCGAACGACCCCATTGAACAGGAGCAGCTGCGGCGTCACCGTGAATGTCCGCGCCGGAGTGACCGTGCCAAGATATTTGTACGACCCATACACGACTTCCCGAGACGTAATGATCGAGTCCGCGTGCCCCCCCACCGTATCGGCGTACCCAATGACCGGCCGAATAAACACGGCGTTCACGGGGTATCCAGGCGCGGAGCCTCCCGCCAAGGGCCCAGCCGGGATCCGCACGACCTTACTGGTGTTGGTCGCGTAATTGAAGAACATCTCCGCGCGCATGCGCTCCGTGGTGAACAGCGGGAGCGTCATCGACGCTTCAAACCCGTGCTTCGCCACCGTCGCGCCATTCAGCCAGTAGTAGGCCAGGCCAAGCCGCTGCCCTTGTACCTGTGTGAGCTCGTCCACGATGTTCCGGTTCCACCACGTGAGTTGCAGCGTCGCGCCATTCAGGATCGTTGCATCGGCGCCCCACTCATGCTCGCTCGAGCGCTCGGGGTGAATGGTTGGACTCGCGAAGTTCTGCGGGAGAAAGACCGTCTCGGTCGCGTTATTGATGGTTGTGTTGTACGCGTTGATCTCGCCGACCCGCATCGCCGTGGTCGGATGCCGCGACGCTGAGCCGTAGGAATAGCGGAAGCGGAGCTCGTTCACCCCAGGCAGATGTGGCATCCAAGGTTCTTCCGAAGCAATCCACGACGCCCCGAGCTTCGGGAACGGCGTGGGATCATACGTATCGCCAAACGTCGTGGAGCCATCGTACCGCAGTGACCCGGTCAGGAAGAGGCGGTTGTTGATCCCAAAGACTTCCTCGCCGAACATCCCGAGTTGCACGGTTTCATCCCACGTCGGCGTGATCTGCATGTATTGCGCGAGGTACGGATTCGTGCTCCCCGTCGGTAGTCCCATGGCGTCGGAGTTATTGCCGTCCAACCGATGGTAGAAGTACTGCACCCCCGCCGACGTACGGACACTGTACCGGCCTGGGTGGAACATCGTATTCACCATGAACGACGCGTTCCGTCCCGTGTTCGTCCGCCGATCATCGTTGACATATCCATAGCTATTGTACTGCGTGATGCCACCAGCCAGCACGGAGTAGTCGCGCAGAAATTCCAGATCCGTTCCCATCTGGGCGTTGAACGAGAGCCACGGTGCAGGCCGAAGCGTCGGTGAGAGCGATCCGACAATGCGATTCGATTCTTCCGTGGACGATCCAAGTGCCGCGACGATCGAATATCCACTGCCAGCGAAGAAGTCCGCCAACGCGGCCGAATCAGAAATCGGTTGCGCGCCAAAGCCAAGACCGTTCGTAAAAAATTGTGGATCCGCGGAACGGACATTCGTGATGTGTGCGATGTTGGCGGTCCCGTCCAAGGAGAACCACGACGACACCTCGCTCGACAGCGAGGCCTGCATCCCCAACGACGCTAGACTGTTCGGCGCATCTTTCGAGTTGAGCGACGCCCCCTGGGTTTCCGCGATCATTCGTTGGAGGGCCGGCGGGACGCGCATCGAGCCGATCTGATTACTGTAATTCCCAGAGAGGAAATACCGAGAGGCTTGCGACCCACCTGACAGATTCGCGCCATACTGCCACGTCGGCCGATTCTTGGCGATCGGAGAAAGCGAATCGGTCTGCACCACCGACTTCGCCGTGGTGATACTGTCGAGTACGCAGTAGTGATTGACGTATTGGTACACGATCGTGCACGGCGGTTGGAATGGCTCGCCCGTGCTGGGACTGTGTGACCACACCTTGTACGTCGTTTGCGCGTACCCGGGCTCCGGGACGTCGCTCGTCACCGGGCGCGCGTACCAGCGGAATTGTGGAGCGCCCACCTGCCCACGTTTGGTTGTGATCACGATGACGCCATTCGCGGCGTCGGGTCCATAGAGTGTCGACGCGGACGGCCCTTTCACGACTTCGATCGTCGCGATGTCGTTGGGGTTGAGATCGTTGAGCGGGCTCCGCAGCTGGTTGGACAAACTCCGGAGGTCCTGGTTGTTCGCCGAGCCGTCGACGCTGTTATCCGATTGATAGCGAACCCCGTCGACAATCACGATCGGGGCGGAGTTGAGCGCCATGGAGCTCGCGCCGCGCAATTGCAGCGCGACCGTTTCACCGGCATAACTGCCGCTCCCCGGGACGACTTGCAAGCCAGGGACACGCGACTGCAGCAAATCGCTGAGATTGGTGATTGGCGCGGATTTGACCACGGAGTCCGCATTGATCTGCGCGACCACGTGGCCCAGCTCGCGGATCCGCTGGGCGCCGGTTGCCGTCACGACCACCTGGTCGAGGGTACTGACACTCGATTCGAGTGCGAGATCGACTGTCGTCGCCTGGTCATCCGTTACGACGATGGTTTTTGTTTGCCGAGCAAATCCAACCAGCCGGACGACCAATCGATGCGTTCCAGCGGGGATACCGGTCAGCCGATACTGCCCCGCGTCGTTGGTTCGGACGGTTTTCGTTCCGTCGTCCAACGCCACGGTCGCCCCACGCAGCGGCTGCCGCGTTTTGGCATTCGTGATTGTGCCACTCACGATTCCTTCCATTCCGGCAAGGCCATGCGCGGAAGCTGGTGCCAACGCAATGACATTTGGATCCGTCACGACCCATTGCAGATCGGTACCCGCGAGAATCTGTCCAAGTACGGTTTCTAACGTCTGTTCCGACACCTTGAGCGTAATCGTACGCCCCGGGATGTCCAACAGCGCGCTCCGATACGCGATCACGACTTTGGCTTGCGTTGCAACCGCTTTGATCGCGGTCCGGACCGAGACATTCGTTACATCGATCGTCACCCGTCGCGACAACACATCACGAATGTCCGCGTCGGTGACCCCGCTGTGTGATGTGGCAGCCACCGCCTGTTGCGCTCGAATCGGGACGGCCAAACACGCGTATCCCATGAGGAAACCAGCATACCACATCGGCTTGGGGCGTATCACTTTCCAACCTCCGGTTCTGGATTGCTGAATTGAGTGCGTTTTCCTGACCGCTGTCGCGTCGTACTCCTCTCGTGGCTGGGGTGCAACGTGACGACGTTTCCGTTGAACGTCATGGTCACCCCCAACACCACTTTCAACGTGTTCATGGTTCCGGCGACATGGTCAGTTTGGAATTCGGCCGAGATCGCTTGGTTGATGAGCGTGCTATCGGCTAACCGAAATTCGTACCCGTACCATCGGCTGAGCGTGGCCAGCACGACGGGGACCGGCGTGTCGTTAAAGACCAGCATCCCTCGTGTCCACGATGCGGCGCTTGCCGGATCTGGCGTCGTGTTCACCGTGGTGGTCGAATCGGTCACTCGGGCGATCGAGCCCGCACTGAGGACCGTCGGTGCAATACGGCCGCCTGTTGTCACTCGGCCGCTGACCACGACAACCTGCGTCGAGGCGTCCGTCACGTATCGTCGCACATTGAACGCGGTGCCAAGGACTCGGGTGACAACGGCACCGGTCTGCACGACAAACGGTTGGCGGGCTCGCGATGCGACGTCAAAGAACGCCTCGCCAACGAGATCGATGGTACGCGCCCCCATTCGGTCGACCGTATAGCGAATGCGCGTTTCCGGGGCGAGCATCACACGCGACCCATCGGCGAGCGTGACCGTGATCTGTTCGCCGCGATGCGTGACATATGTTGTCGTTTGGCCGCTCTGCCTGCCTGACAGTAAAAAATGCCAGGTTGGAATCGCGACCACGAATGCCGCCGCGATTGCCCCGACGATACCGGCCGCGCGCCCTCTCGTGAATCGCCTTGGCGGGGCAACATGTACCGCGTCTCGAACACGCGGAGTGTCCGCGATCGTACTGTTGATGGGATGCACCCCGGTTGCCGCCACGCGGATCCGATCGTGGATGTGCCGTTTGGCCGTGGCTAAATCCAGCGAGGCGTCGAACTCCTCGTCCGGAATTGCCCAGGAGCGGCGGAGCTCATCGACCAACGTCTGCCGGGCGGGATCGTCCTTGACCCATGTCTCGACCGCATCGGCTTCCTCAGCCGTCGCTTCGCCGGACAGATAGGTCGCGAGGAGGTCCCAATCAGGTTCCATGTCGTGCGCCATACCCTACTGCGACGCTCGACCCCCTATATCACGGTCGGCAATAAAATTTTTCTCAAACAGGTGCAGAAGGCCCGAAACGCCCCTATTCCCCTTTGCGCCACGCCGCGATCGCTAAGGCGATTCGCTGGAGCGCGAGCGACATCTGGTTTCGCGCTGTCGGGATCGATACGCCAAGCGTCTCCGCGATGTCCGCGTAGGACATTTTGCCTTTGCGGTTCATCAGAAATATCTCGCGACATCGAGGAGGCAATGCCTTGATCGCGGCGAGGACCAGCGTCCGAAATTCCGCGCCGTCCACGGCTTGCTCCCCGGCATTGTATGCTACGGCGGCCTGGTGCGTCGATTCATACGCGAGGCGTTGCGCCATGCGACCGTGCACACGTTCATGTTTCACTAAGTCGAGGGCACGATACCGCACCGTGGCAAACAGCACACCATTCACCGATCGATTGGGATCCAATCGTGTCCGTGTTTCCCAGAGTCGAATAAATGCATCTTGTGCCGCTTCGGCCGCGAGATCTTCCGACTGCGTGGTCACCATGGCAACAGCGACTAACGCATGCCAATGCAAGTCGACAAGCTGATCCAATGCGCTCTCGTCGCCCGCGATGAGCCGAGTAACGAGCGTCGTAGCGCCTGACTCATCCGCCGACACGAACTGCTCCCGTATTGGCCAGGGATAAGAGACGACGCTGTGACACGTTCAGCGAGCGCGGCATGACGACCAATCTATGGTGAGAACCACAGAGAGCGTACAATTTTAATATTTCGTCACGCAATCATGAAGAGGAAATGTTCTGTCGATATACCTTAGCGCGTTCGCACGAATTGATTCGACCTACCGCAACGTATAATTAGTTAAGGTAGTCTCTTGACCACTGAAACGTCCTTGTAGGCGCGGCCTCCTGGCGCATTCGCGCCTCAGATGGACGGCTGGCCAATATATAAATGTGACACGCAGCGGGGAAATCCCCGGACTTTGATGCGCTGTTCCATTACGACGTGACACGCGCCGTCGAGCCATTCGAACGGACGGACGTAGGAGCACGGCGAATTGCCGGAACCATACCCAGCACATTGTAAGAGAGGGATCACCTCATTCACACGAATGACGGGTCCGCGCCACGACCAGAGATTCAGGGCTGACAGCGCGTCGCCTTGGGCGACAGAGTATCCGCGGCGCGTGTCCGCTGATTCGCGTCGGGACATGGCTCCGACGCGGTCGGCCGCTTGGTCGGCGGCATGTACCCCAACACGCGCGCCTCGTCTTCTGCGATCTCTTCCGGCGAGCGGTGCTGGTGCGCTGGATGCGCGTCGATTGCATTCATGATGTCTTCGTCCATCATACACTCTCCACATCCATCAACATCCATCAACATCCATCCACTCACGATAAGTATTGACGGAATCAATCATACGCGAGCCGGTCACGTGCGCCATCGCACCGGGCTCTTCGAACAGATGCGTCGCACGGGCCAGCCTCGATTCAGGCCCCCACGCGCGACGTCGGTGGGGTGACGAGCACAGACCACCGCCCATCGTCGACGATAGCCCTCGTGACCGTGCCGAGGATCAACCGATCCAGAAATGGATGGCGCTGACTCCCGATCGCGACTACGTCCGGCCGCACGTCGGCGCAGACGGCTTTCAACTCATCGATCGGATCGCCAAACCGCGTCACGGGCATCACGGTCATTCCTGGATCGGGTGCGAGCATGGTGATGACTTCCTGAAAGGCCACTCCAACACCATGCGCCTCCACGAAATGCCGCCCCTGCTCGTGCTCGTTGGCCGTCCCAAGCTCGATTGGCCCGACGTACACGAGGTGAAGAGTTCCACGATCGGCGAGCAGCTGTCGCGCGATGTGCGCCGCCCGAATACTGGCCACGCTGAAATCCACGGCCACGACGATGCGCTCCGGCAACGCTGTCAGCGTCGGCCGAATGGCAAGCACCGGCGTGGCACCAATCGCCATCACATTCCGCAAGGTGTCGGCTGCGAGCAGATGATCAACGGCTCCATGGTGATGCAATCCCATGATGATGAGCTGCGCATGGATTCGCCGCGCCCGCGTGACGACCGACGCGGCGGTGCTGCCGAGGTCAATGGTGAACGGCCAGGTCGCTGGCGTGCCGGTGTCGACGTGGCAAGTGGCGCGCAGTGCCTGTTCGTCCTTGGCACGCTGTACGGGATCGAGAAATGTCTGCAGCAACACTTCAGTGCTCACGCTGCCATCCATCGCCGCGACAGGCGCCAGCTCCATGACGTAGAGCAACGTGGGCGTCGCCCCACGCTGCGCGGCGAGCGCCTCCGTCAGTCGAACGGTTGGCGTCGTACATTCATCTCCCGCGACAGCGACCAGGATCGGGAAGGAGGGGTGGGGCTCGATCGCCGCTGTGCGTGAGACGTCCGTGGATACGGGTGACACCGTGGAGTCGACGAGAGGCTCGTGTGACGAATGGGACATTATTCCTCCTGGCTAACGGGCGACCATTTTATGATAGGGCTGGCGCGACGTCCGGCGCCTGGAGAGCTGCGCCGCCGCACCTCCCAGGCGCTTTACATCTTGTGCATCGGCTACGCGCCGATGGTCAACAGGTCTTCGACCTGACGAACACCAGGCGCGGCCCACGCGGCACGCTCAGCGTCGTCACGCTCCATCCATGTCCGCACCTTTCCGCGGAGTGTGACTTTCCCGTCGCTCGCCGACACCTGAATCCGCCCGGCATCGACCTCCGCGTGCCGCATCAACGCCGACTCGATCTTACCTTTGACGTCGGCGACGGAGACGCTTGGCGCGACGGTGATCGTATTCGTCACCCCACGAACGCCGATGAGCGACCGCACCGCCGATTCGGCGGCACGACGCTGGAAATTCCACGCCACCTGCCCCCGCAGCGCCACCCACCCATTGTCGACGTCGACCTGGATCTTGTCTTGGGGAATCGCCACGTTCCAGGCGAATGCGGCCAGGATGGCATGGGCGATCTCAGTGTCGTCCCGTTGGTGCTCGGGAAGCAAATGCACTTCCAGGTCATCGGCGAGCGCCTTGACACCGGTCACCCGATGCGCGGCTTTTTCGGCCGCATACTTTTGACTGTAGGTGCGCACCTTCCCGGAGAGCGTGATGACGCCATCCTTGGCCGCAACACCAATTTCAACCCCGCTCAGCGCGGGATCCCACGTCAACTCGTCGATGACGTCCTTTTGTAGAACCGTATCGCTGTACATACTGTGATCCCTCGCGAAACAGGTGGAAGAGAAAGAGACCCGGCGTCACCTCGTGTAAATGAGGCGTTTCGCCGATGCTAGTTGATAAGATGGCACGCCATCACCAAAGACGGTGTCGGGAAGACACGAGAGGGATGTCAGTTATTTTGGTCGCCGCTGTCGGCAGGAGGAGGACAGTCGGGCCACGACACGCGACCGTCGAACAATCGAGCGTTCGCACTTTCACTGTGCCATGAACGAGGGTAAAATTTTTAATGGATCTCGGCGTCCCAGGCGGCCCCGCCAAAACGTTTTCGTGAAGAGAGCTTTATGAGCCCCTCCCCACAAAAAATCATCCCTCACCTCTGGTTCGATCACCAAGCCGAAGAGGCAGCTCACTTCTACACCTCCCTCTTCGACCACTCCAGCACCGGCAGGGTAACCCGGTACGGCAAGGAGGGCTTTGAAATTCACGGCCAACCCGAAGGGCGCGTCATGGTCGTCGACTTCACCCTCGGCGGTTACCACATGATCGCCCTCAACGGCGGTCCGCTCTTTACCTTTACCCCCGCCATCTCGTTTTTTGTCACCTGCGAGTCGGCCCAGGAGATCGACACGCTGTGGCAACGGCTGTCCGACGGTGGGGTCGCATTGATGGCGCTCGATCGCTATCCATGGAGCGAACGATATGGCTGGGTCCAGGATCGGTACGGCCTCTCATGGCAGCTCACGCTCGGCAAAGGGAGCGAGGGTGGACAGAAAATCACCCCGGCACTCATGTTTGTCGGCGCGCAAAATGGGAGAGCCGAAGAGGCGATGCAGCTGTATACATCGCTCATTCGCAACTCGGCGATCGTGAATATCGTGCGCGCGCCAAGTGGCCCCGCGGCAGGGACGGTGCAGTACGCGACATTCACGCTCCATGGCGAGCAGTTCATCGCCATGGACAGCGACGGACCGCACCAGTTCACTTTCAACGAAGCCGTCTCGCTCCTCGTCCAATGCGAATCCCAAGACGAAATCGATTTTCTCTGGGATCGGCTCTCCGAAGGCGGCGACGCCAAGGCGCAGGCCTGTGGCTGGCTGAAAGACAAGTTCGGGGTATCGTGGCAAATCACGCCGCGAGAGGTGAGCGAGATGTTGCAGGACCCCGACCCCACCCGAGTCGGCCGTGTCATGAAATCGTTTTTAAAGATGAAGAAAATCGACCTCGACGCGCTCCGCCGCGCGTACAATTGGGAATAGAAAATAGCATTTTTGTGATTAACGCCTCTAACCTCTTCGGCATACCGGCAGGGGAACACGCCAGGGTATAAGAGTGCGAGAAGTCCATCTACGGCGCGTCACGACTGGCGCGCCGTATTGGCATGGACACTGTAGGTTCTCCCTATACTGTATGCCGTCGCCGTCCGCGAGGCGGCCAGACGAACCGGAGACATCATGCCGACATATCGCAAAACACCCGAAGCCATCGCCAACCTTTCTCCGGAGCAATACCGGATAACGCAGGAACGCGGTACCGAGCGTGCTGGGACAGGCGAGTTGCTGTACAACAAGGAGCCTGGCATTTACGTCGACATCGTCTCGGGCGAGCCGCTGTTCGCCTCGTCTGACAAATACGAGTCCGGATGCGGGTGGCCCAGCTTCACCAAACCCATCGAGCCGACCAACGTGGCCGAGCTGCGTGACACGTCGCATGGGATGATTCGCACGGAAGTGCGCTCGTCCCATGGCGATAGTCACTTAGGCCACGTCTTCCCCGATGGGCCCAGAGACCGTGGCGGATTACGTTACTGTATCAACTCGGCGGCGCTCCGATTCGTGCACCGTGACGACATGGAAGCCGAAGGGTATGGCGCGTACTTGAATCAAGTGGAGGATGTGCGATGACGCAGGAGCGGGCGATTCTGGCGGGCGGCTGCTTTTGGGGGATGCAGGATCTCCTGCGCCGGTACGACGGCGTCATCTCCACACGCGTCGGCTATTCGGGCGGTGACGTCCCCAATGCTACGTATCGCAATCATGGAACGCACGCTGAGTCGATCGAGATCGTTTTTGATCCGAACAAGCTCAGCTACCGGCAGTTGTTAGAGTTTTTCTTTCAGATTCACGACCCCACGACGCTCAACCGTCAGGGCAACGACATCGGTACGAGCTACCGGTCAGCCATTTTTTACACGAGCGACGAGCAAAAGCGCATCGCCGAGCAGACCATCGCCGAGGTAAATGCGTCGGGGAAATGGCCGGGGAACGTGGTGACGGAAGTGTCGCCGGCTGGCCCGTTCTGGGAGGCGGAGCCGGAGCATCAGGATTATTTGGAGCACTATCCGGACGGATACACCTGCCACTTTGTTCGGCCGGATTGGAAGTTGGCGACGACGTAATATCCGTCACGCACGGACACCGTGTACTCAGGCGTCCGTGCCACCGTCCGATTGTTGCTGCTTGGCAGTCGTCGATTGCCCATCGACCAATTTCATCCGTGCCGCGGTCTTCAGCGCGATCGCGCCCAGACCAACGATCACAGCCACCAAGACTGTCCAAAGCACGGCCGGATATCGTTCGGTGAACGGCCGAGTATCCGGTCGCGCCTCATACTGTGGATTGACCTGCTCCGTCCCCAGCGTCGCTGGGCTCGCCTGGTCATCCAGACGAACGAGCGTGGCGTAATCGTACCGTGGTGCACGGAGCACGCTGTCGCCATAGACCAGCGTGTATGCCGCACCGGCCGCTGGTTTGAAGCACAGCCGTCGCTCGCGCATGCCCACGCGCACGGATTGCAACGCGATCGGTGTATCGTCACCGTTGTCGACAATGACTGACCAATGCGTCGGCGCGTCGTATGCACCACCGGCAAAGTCGAAGCTGTAGCGCTCCTGATCGATCCGCACACCTTCGTGCACGGTATGCACGCGGAACACATTTCCCACGAAACGGGCGGGTGATGATGCGGACGGACGGGTGGCTTCGACAAGGACGGATCGGTTAAAGTTCGCGTCACCCGGCGCAGGGACGATCTCCACGTGCTCGACTGGCACTCGCGCCGGCACGTCGAATGTCGCGACCGACTGTGTGCCACGACGCACGATGGTCGAGGTTTCCTGAATCGTGCGATACACCGGAGGACGTTGTTGTGGATCGAGCACGGAGACGCCCGTGATCTGCTCCGGCTGCAACGGTCCGGTGATCGTAAAATGCAGATACGGAAAATTCGACGCCGGGAGATTGAGCACTGTGCTGCGCGTGAGCTGCTGACTGGTCAGATCGAAGATCGTGAATGTCCCGAGCCGAGTAGGTCGCATGGCATCGGCTGTGGTGCTGCCGCTCACCTCCACCGAGGCGACAAAATCCTTGGTGTTGACCTGCAGTTCGAGCGAGCGATACGACGGCCGCTGGAGGTAGACGTCAAAGACCACATGTCCATCGCGGACTCCACGGTTGAGGAGTGTGGGCGACGAACGCCCCGCGACGGGACGAGTGCCGAGGTCGAGCGCGTATGGGACCTCGCGCGTCCCATCGTACATCCGAAGATCCGAGAGATCGGCCGAAGCATGCGAGAGCACCAATGCGTCGAGCGCGACGCAGGCCTGAGCACGCGTCACGTCGTCGACCGTTACTGGCCGTTGATAGCGAAAATAGCGCAGCTCAGGCTGTCCGGCGGTCTGTGCCAGCAGTAAGAGCGAGGGGACGAGCATCCAGCGACTCATATAGTATCCTCCGTCGGCGACGACGTCGCCGACGGTTTTTGACGTAAGCCGAGTAGATCACGTTGGTACGCGTAGCTGATGCCGAGGAGCAGCACTCCGAGTCCGAGGAAGCTGATGATGCGATAACCCTGACTGAGCTCCGACATATCGAACAAAAAGACCTTGCCAATGCTCACGACGAGTAGGATGAGCGCTTGCCACCGGATGAACGCGGTTCGCTTCCAGAAGCCGATAGCGAGCAATAGCGCGCCCCACACCATGAACCAGAGAGAATAGCTCAGTTGCTCGTACATCCACGATGGACCGTGCTGAATCCAGTATGTATGAATCTCCAACACCACGCCAACGAGCGTAAAGATATTGACACACACCACGGAGACCGCGGCAATCACACGCCAATCGATGACACTGAACGTACGGGGGACATTAGGATCGCGCGACGGTAAGGGCGTACTTGCGGCCGTGCCAAAACGCGCGACCACGGCAAAGGCGGCCACCGCAACGATGTATGCCGCAAAGCGCGCGTTGAAAATTACATGTCCGACAACGTCTTCCGTCATATCGAGCAGCGCGATCGCACCGAGAAGCAGTGCACCCAATCCCAGCACGCGCAGGAGCGTTCC
>Ga0105237_10003983_pt1 | contig 17261 bp, 9 predicted proteins | sample KBSC24metaG_FD_81520 | JGI IMG/M metagenome (GOLD analysis project Ga0105237, IMG submission 81520) | Corn rhizosphere microbial communities from Kellogg Biological Station, Michigan, USA - KBS C2-4 metaG | ecosystem: Host-associated > Plants > Roots > Rhizosphere > Soil | place: Michigan, USA... | reverse complement strand
GGCGGGTTTCCTGCTGAACAATGAGATGGATGATTTCAGCGTCAAACCCGGCGTACCTAATATGTATGGGGCCGTGGGGAATGAGGCGAATGCCATCGCCCCCGGCAAACGCATGCTCAGCTCGATGACCCCCTCCCTTGTCCTGGAAAAAGGAAAAGTATATGTTGTAGTGGGTACCCCCGGTGGGACCACCATCACGACCTCCGTATTTCAGACCATCGTAGACATCCTGGATTTTGGTCTCGGCGCTGAGGACGCCGTCAACAAACCCAAATTCCACCATCAATGGCTACCCGACGTCCTCTATGTCGAACCAGGTTTTTCCAGCGCCGCCAGGGACACGCTGAAAGCTATGGGATATACCATCACCCAGCGCGGAAGCATCGGCCGAACAGAAGTTATACGGGTGCTGCCAGGAAAAGAGCGGCGACTGGAAGCCGTCGGGGATATCCGCGGCGACGATACCGCTGATGGCTATTAACAGATAATTAAAAACACTATATATGAGCGATACCCTTGGTCAGGTCTATCTCGAATCCGCCGTCAAACGCCTGATGAGCTACAAAACACTGGGAGACGGCACCTTCTCCCAGCTGGAAGAAAAGGATTTTCATTTCAAACCCAACGAACAATCCAACAGCCTCGCCGTAATTGTCCGGCACCTGCACGGCAATATGATGAGCCGCTGGACGAATTTTCTGACTGAAGATGGAGAAAAACCCGGCCGCAACCGCGAAGAAGAATTCGACGAGCCCGCCGCCAGTAAAGAACAGCTCCTGACCCTCTGGGAAGAAGGCTGGGCCTGCCTGCTGAACACACTCAACTCACTGAAAGAAGACGACCTGCTGAAAACCATCACTATCCGCCATGAACCCCTGTTAGCTATCGACGCCATCAACCGGCAATTGGCTCACTACCCCCATCATGTCGGCCAGATCGTCTATATCGGCAAAATGATCCGCGGCGCCGCCTGGCAAAGCCTCTCCATCTCGAAAGGCGCGTCTCAGGCTTTCAACCAGTTCATGCAGGACAAACACGCCAGACGGTAGTTCACGGGAGCTCCTTCCAGACGGTAGTTAAACTTTTCCTTTATTAAAGGGTCCTATCAATAATTAAGGTTTTATTGGTATTGAATTTGCACATCCCTTGCTAAGAGCGTAATTTTACCACCTGAAAAGGATAGCCCCTGAGAAAGATCTGGAAAATACTCCGTAATACATTATTAATCTTACTACTATTACTGATTTCGGGATGGGTGCTTATCCAACTGCCCCCTGTCCAGACCTGGCTCGTTCACCAGGTGACCAACCGGCTCTCTCATGACCTTCACACCACCATCCGCATCAAACACGTCGATTTCTCCCTCTTCAACAAAATGCTGCTCCAGGGTACACTCGTCGAAGATAGCAGGAAAGATACCTTACTCTATGCAGGTACCGTAAAAGTGAACATCACAGATTGGTGGTTCTTTAAAGATAAAGCCCAGTTAAAATATGTCGGGCTCGAAGACGCTACGATCAAACTGCAGCGTACCGACTCCATATGGAATTACCAATTCCTTGTCGATTATTTTTCCAGCCCGCCTCCGACAAACCCGGCCCTGAAAGATACCACTGCCGGCTTACAGCTCGACCTGAAAGAAGCAGACCTCGCCAGGATCCACTTTCTCAAACGGGACGGCTGGCGGGGCGAGGATATGGAACTGCGCCTGGGAGCTCTTCAATTAGACGCCGACACCATTAGCTTCTCCCAAAAGATAGCCCGGGTCCGGAGTCTGAATTTTACAAAACCCGACTTTATCCTTACTAATTACGCGGGCAGAAGACCCCATCCCCCCATCGATACGGCAGCAATCGTCAATGACCCGCTTCATCTTAGGCTTAACCCCGACGGCTGGGTTGTCACCGCTGGCAGCATATCGATAAAGAACGGCTCCTTCCGGCATGAAAAAAGGGCAGACAGCGTTTTCAATAAACACTTCGACGGCGATCATATTTTATTTTCCGCCGTCCATACCAGCTTTACCAATTTTCGTCTCCACCAGGATACCATCACCGCCCAACTCCTGCTCAGCACAAAAGAACGCAGCGGTCTGGACGTAAAAAAACTCAGCGCCCATATCAAATGGTTTCCGGAGGCCATGGAATTCGGTCACCTCGATCTGCAGACCAACAGAAGCCACCTCCGCAATTTTTTCGCCATGCGCTTCAAAACGCTGGACGATATGTCAGATTTCGAAACGAAGGTGTATATGGAAGCCAGGTTCACCGACTCGGATATCGATAGTGACGATATTGCCTTTTTTGCTCCCGGTCTGCAGGACTGGAAAAAACATATTCGCATCGCCGGAGAAGTACAGGGCACCATATCCGATCTGCGGGCCCGCAAGACTGTGATAGAGGCTGGCAGGAACACGCTGCTCAATGGAGATATTCACATAAAAGGGCTCCCCGACATCGAAAAAACATACATTGAATTCAAGTCCAATGATTTCAGAACGACATACGGGGACATGGTCACCCTCGTTCCATCTATAAAGAGCATCCAGCAACCCCGTCTCGACCGCATCGATCATCTTCGTTTCAGAGGCGATTTTACCGGTACTATCCATGATTTCGTCACAAAAGGTACCATCGAGACCAATCTGGGCAGGATTGAAACCAATGTCGATATGAAATTCCCTGTCTATGGTCCCTCCGTCTATTCGGGAACGATCTCCACCGATAGCTTTCACATAGGAGAGTTTCTGGATAACGACAATCTCGGCAGAATGGCCTTCCAGGGAAAGATCGATGGCACAGGCCTGAAAACCGGCACCCTCGATGCGACCCTGGACGGAACGATCAGCACCCTCGAATTCAATCACTACACATATCAGCAGATAAAGGTCAAAGGGGCCGTAGCAAAAAAGAAGTTCAATGGAGAACTCACCGCCAGCGACCCTAACCTCAGCGTCCACCTCAACGGGCTCATCGATTTCAGCCAGCAACAACCCAAATTCGATTTCGAGGCCCAGGTTACCAAAGCCGACTTGTCCAAGCTTCATTTTACCAATCAATCCGTAGAATTCACCGGAAAAGTCAAAGTTAACTTCACCGGCAACGACATCGACAATTTCTTAGGTCATGCCAGCATCTATGATGCCTCCGTATTTAAGAACAAACAACGCGTTTCCTTTGACTCCCTCACCCTGGAATCCAGTATCATCGACAACAATAAAACCATCACCGTCGTCAGCAATGAATTTGATGGCGCCATCGTGGGAGAGTTTTCTATCAAGGACCTGCCCGCCTCTTTCCAGACCTTCCTCAACAAATACTATCCCAGTTATATCAAGCCGGCTAAAACCGTACCGATCAATCAGAATTTCAGCTTTGTCATCACTACCAAAAAAGTGGATGAATACATCGATCTCTTCAATAAAGATCTCAAGGGGTTTAACAATGCAGCGGTCAGCGGACGTATCGATACCCGAGACAACCTGCTCGACCTCAACATAGACCTGCCATCCTTTGGCTATAAAAATATCGCGTTCGACAAACTTACACTGAAAGGACGGGGCAACCTGGACAGTCTTTCCATGGAGACCAGCATCGGAGACGTACAACTCAGCGACAGCCTTCACTTCCCCGCCACCCATATCCGTCTCCGGTCGTCAAACGACCAATCCAATCTACAGGTGACCACCAGCGCCAACCAAACGCTCAACTCCGCCAATATCTCAGCCCGGGTCCTGACCCAGCCCACCGGCGTACGCGTCACTTTCGATCCCTCGACGTTCGAGATCAACAGCAAGACATGGATGATAGATAAGGACGGAGAACTGGGATTCAACAGCAACGTACTTTCTGCAGACGCATTGAAGATACACAGCGGTGACCAGGAAGTGCGGATAACCTCTCATCCCTCCGGCGAAGGTAATTGGAACGATCTTCACGTCGACGTCAAAAAGATCAATATCGGGGATTTCACGCCTTATATCGTCAAATCCGAACGTCTGGAAGGAATGCTCACCGGCAGCATCGATATGACCGACCCATTTGGCAAACCAACGGTTAACTTCACCGGTGAAGCCGACCAATTCCGTTTTGCGAATGACTCCATCGGCCACCTGCAGCTGTCTGGCGAATACCTGGGTTCGACAAAGGTCATCAACGCAACCCTGCATTCCGACAATAAGAATTACCACCTGGACTCTAAGGCGTTGATCAATCTCTCCGACAGCGCTGCAGGACCACCCATCGATATCGTCACCGACGTAGCGGACATGAAAGTGGATATCCTGGAAAAATACCTGGGCGGCGTCTTTACCAATCTCACAGGAAATGCCAGCGGCAAGTTACGTATCACCGGTCCCTCGTCACACCTGCTTTATCTCGGAACCGTGAACCTGAAAGACGCAGCATTGAAGGTGGCTTATACGCAGTGTAATTATAAGATACCATTCGCGACCATTATCTTTAAAAAAGATACGATAGACTTTGGCAGCTTCCAGCTAAAAGACCGTTTCGGCCATACCGCCGACCTGTTACACGGCAGGCTTCTGCACCATGCTTTCGACGACCTGGATTTCGACTTCGATCTGAATACGAACCGACTATTGCTGCTGGATACCAAGGCCACCGACAATAACCAGTTCTATGGCACCGTCATCGGTAAGGCAAGGATGACCCTGAAGGGACCGGAAGCGAACATGGTCATGAATATCAAAGGGGAGCCCACCGATAGTTCGAATATATACCTTCCTCCCTCTGTCAGCCGGGAGAGCGGTGACGCAGATTTCATCGTCTGGAAAGTATATGGGAAGGAAATGCAAAAAGGGCTTTCTGATAAGAAAAGCAGCAACCTGCTGGTCAACCTGGATATGTACGCCAATAACTACGCCAATGTCTATATGATCCTCGACCCGCTGAGCGGAGATATCATCAAGGCGAACGGACACGGCAACCTGACTATGAAGGTCGGAACGATCGAACCGCTGAGCCTCATCGGCCGTTATGAAATTGACAGGGGCAACTATAACTTTACCTTTCAGTCCTTTATTCACAAACCCTTTTTGCTGAGCGAAGGGGTGGGCAACTATATTCAATGGAATGGCGACCCTTACGACGCCAACATAGGCATCGAAGCGGTATATAAGGCAGATAATGTTCGTTTCAGCGACCTCGGTCTCAATAACTTTACCAGCGTCGGCGCCCAGGCCGAAAATATCAAACGCCAGCGGGTAACGGTCCTGGTAACCGCCGCCCTCACAGGGAAACTTATGGCCCCGAATATCAGGTTCCGGATCGACCTGCCAAACAACAGCCCGCTAAAAGACGACCAGAGCGCTCAAAGTCTCCTGCAATTGATCCAAAATGATCCGAATGAATTGAACAAACAGGTATCTACATTGGTAGTGCTGAACAGTTTCGTGCCCTTGTCCAGCAGTTCGAATAATTTCGACGCCTCTACAGCCGCTGCCAATGTCGTGGTGAACAGCATTTCCGGAGCGATCTCCAATGCCTTCTCCAGGCAATTGCAAACACGGTTGCGAAGGGTCTTCAAGGACAATAGCATCCAGGTGAACTTCAATACCAATTTATACAATGGGACCTCTATCGACGGTTATGTCGACCAGAACAGACTCGCTTATGACCGCACCAATTTCAACTTCTCCATTGCCAAAAGCTTTATGAACGAGAAGCTGACCCTCACGGTCGGCAGCGCCGTGGACTTCGGCATGACCGCACAACAGGTGCAGGCTTCCTCTTTCCAGTTCCTGCCGGATATCGCGGCCGAATATAAGATCACACCCGACGGACGGGTGGCACTGACTTTCTTTTACAGGGATTCGTATAACTATCTCTCCGCCGGCAATCATACCCAGAACAGTTCCGGCTCGAGCATCTCCTATCGCCGGGACTTCGATCGCATCGACGAGTTATTCAAAAAGAAAAAGAAAAAGACGCCGAAAAAGACGCCGCCCCCTTCCCCGCAAGCCCTTCCGAACCAGGTGTCCAATTAAAAACCCCGTATTTAACGGGGTTCCTGTGTTTATTTTAATATCTCATGTCCAAGCTTGTCCCGTTTGGTTTGAAGATATCTTTCATTATGCGGATTGGGATGTATCTCAACCGGCACGGTTTCCACCACCTCCAGCCCATACCCCAGCAGACCGGCTCTTTTCCGGGGATTATTACTGATCAACCGCAGTTTAGAGATGCCGAGATAACGAAGTATCTGCGCCCCTACTCCGTAATCCCTTTTATCCATAGGAAATCCCAGATGCAGATTGGCTTCGACAGTATCCATTCCTTCTTCCTGTAACTTGTAAGCTCTTAATTTATTCAATAATCCGATACCCCGCCCCTCCTGGTTCATATACAGGATCACTCCCTGCCCTTCCTTTTCAACCAACCGCATGGCCTCATGCAGCTGCTCCCCGCAATCACAACGGAAGGAGCCAAGGATATCACCCGTAAAACAGGAGGAGTGAACACGCACCAGCACCGGCTCATCCGGCCGCCATTCGCCTTTCACCAGGGCTAAATGTTCATTATTGGTATTTTTCTCGCGGAAAGCGATCAGCTTAAAATGGCCATATTGAGTAGGCATATCCACCCGGACGATCTCCTCGATAAGCGAATCTATTTTTAGACGGTATTCGATGAGGTCTTTAATGGAAATGACCTTCAGATCGAACTTTTTGGCTATCTCCGTCAGTTCGGGCAGCCGGGCCATCGTGCCATCCTCATTCATGATCTCTACCAATACTCCGGCCGGCTCAAAACCTGCCAGACGAGCCAGATCGATAGTCGCTTCCGTATGGCCTGCCCGGCGCAATACCCCCCCATTTTTAGCCCGCAACGGAAAAATATGCCCTGGCCGGCCCAGATCCTCCGGCTTGGTAACAGGGTCGATCAGCGCCTGGACCGTCTTGGCCCTGTCGTGTGCCGAGATACCCGTAGTGCATCCATGTCCCAGGAGATCCACCGATACGGTAAAAGGGGTCTCGTGAAGCGCCGTATTATTATTAACCATCAGCCCCAATCCCAATTGGTCACATCGCTCCTCCACCAGGGGCGCGCAAATCAGGCCCCGCCCCTCTTTACTCATAAAATTGATGATCTCGGGGGTAACATTCCGGGCGGCCGTAACAAAATCACCTTCATTTTCCCGGTCTTCGTCGTCGACGACAATGACCATTTTACCTCTTTTTATGTCTTCTATAGCGCTTTCAATACTGGACAGCATTTACAGTGGGTTTACGTACAAGTACAAAATTAACAATAAAAACGCCGGAAAGTTAAGAAAGGATGCCTGGTCTTTATCTATCCCCCTGCCGCTTACCGCATTTATCGCGCAGTAACCCCTATAGTACCTCTTCGGGTCCGTCCCCGGCAATTGGGTATTTTTGGGCATTTTACAATTTGTCGAAATAAAATAATTCTTACCGAGCAGCCTTTTCATAGTTTTGACTTTCTTCGTTTTGGATTTCTATTAACACTTCTCTCGTCTTATTTCCTATAAAACCTGTCAACGATCTTGCCATCTGTTAACAATTTCATAATCTAAAAAAGAGGAAAGGACACTTTTCTTTGCACCCGCAAAAACAACACTTACTATGACAAAGCGACTGCTATTATCGGCGGCATTCATTCTCACGTGCACCCTGGTTACCTTTGCACAGGTAACCAGTTCGGCCATCACCGGGACGGTAAAAAGTTCCAAAAAGGAGAACCTGATGGGTGCGACCATCAAAGCCACACACACACCTTCCGGTACTATTTACAGCACTTCAGCCCAGGCGGATGGGAAGTTTACCCTCCCAAATATGCGGGTTGGAGGCCCATATACGATTGAAGTATCCTTTGTAGGATTCAATACAAGAACATTTGAGAACATCAATCTCGAACTGGGTAATCCTCTAAAGCTGGATGCCGTACTGGAAGACAATTCCAAAGCATTGAACGAAGTGACAGTAAGCTATCGGAAGAACCCGATCATCAATGCGCAACGGCAAGGTCCTTCGACTCAGGTTTCCCAGACGCAACTGCAGACCCTGCCGACCATTACGCGTAACATCGATGACTACGCGCGTCTGACTCCACAGGCATATGCCAGGAAAAGCGGTACCGACGGCAGCACGATGGGCATTTCCTTTGCCAACCAAAGCAACAAATACAATCAGTTTACCGTCGATGGCGCCAATGCCACCGACATATTCGGTCTTGCTGCCAGCGGAACGAATGGCGGTCAGGCATCCCTCAATCCCATCCCCTTTGACGCGATCGAACAGGTGCAGATCATTCTGGCTCCTTATGACGTCAATCTCAGCGGGTTCACAGGCGGTGGCGTAAATGCAGTTACCCGCAGCGGAACAAACCAATTCCATGGATCGATCTATGGATTCAACCAGAACCAGGGTCTGGTAGGCAAGAGCGCCGATACACGGACCAAATATGGCAAATTTCATGACAATCAATTCGGAGCACGTCTTGGCGGCGCTATTATCAAGAATAAGCTGTTTTTCTTTGTCAACTACGAAGGGGAAAGACGTTCTCAGCCCCCCATCAATCTGCCCGGCACTTCCGGCTCTTCGATAACCAATCTGAAAACGCTGAACGATCTCGCCGCCTTCCTGAAAGACGCGAGCCAACACACGGGCTGGTCCTATGATCCGGGTGCTTACAACGGCTTCAATAACGAGAAAAAGTCGGACGCCGTCTTTGGCCGCATCGATTGGAACATCGATACAAAGAATAAGCTCACCCTACGTCACAACTGGACAAAGGGAAGCAATTTTATCTTCAGCGACGGCGCCAGCTCTATGAGCTATTATAACAACGGATATAACTTCAATTCGACGACCAACTCCACTGTACTGGAACTCAACTCCAGCATTAACAACAAGCTGTCCAACATGTTCCGTGCTACATTCACGAACACGAAGGACTCCCGGGCTACCCCCGGCGATCTGTTCCCGTCCGTGAAGATCACCGACAACGGAGCTACCTATAATTTTGGTACGGAATATAGCTCACAGGCTAACTCCCTGGATCAGAAGATCTTTACCATAACGGATAATTTCAATATCTATGCGGGACGGCATACGCTGCTGGTAGGTACGGATAACATGTTCTACAATTCCAAGAACGTATTCCTCCAGGGTCTTGTCGGCAGCTATACCTATAATACGCTGCAATCCTTTTATGATGACGCGTCGGGCAAGGCTGGCGCTTACTCATCCGGTTACCAGACGGTGTACTCTACCGACGCCAAGAATCCCAAGCCGGTGGCTAACGTGACGTCTTCCCAATTGGGTTTTTACGCACAGGATAACTATAGCGTATTGGACAACCTGAATATTACGCTGGGCGTACGGGCAGATATTCCTATCTTCTCCACCAAACCAGCGGCTAACGACGCTTTTAACAACTCAAACGTCGCAATGGCAAATGGGGTTGCAACCAATAAGGTTCCCAAAACTACGGTGCTTGTCTCTCCCCGTCTTGGTTTCAACTGGGATGTATTCGCAAACAAACAGACCCAGATACGCGGTGGCGTAGGCATATTCACCGGGCGGGTTCCCTTTGTCTGGATCTCTAACCAGTACAGCAACACCGGTATCGGTACCATTTCCAGCACGTTGACCGCCGCCCAGGTGGCCAGCAATAATGTTCGATTTACCCCGAACAATCCTTTCCACCCCGCCACCGGCGTCGGCCCTGCCATCAACCTGACGGATCCTAACTTCAAATTTGCCAGGACGCTGAGAACCAACCTGGCCGTTGACCAACGTCTCCCCTACGGCATCATCGGTACCCTGGAAGGCATCTATACCAAGACCCTGGAAGACATCCTTTATACGGATATCAACATGGCTCCCTCCACTACCAGCCTTGTGTTAGGAAATACAACCCGTCCGTGGTTTGGCAATAATAAGGTGAATGCCACTTATTCCAACCTGTATACGCTAACCAATACGACGAAAGGATATTCCTACAATATCTCGCTAATGCTGTCCCGTGTCTTCAGCCAGGGATGGTTTGCCAGCATTGCTTATAGCCTGGGACACGGATATAGCCTGAATGACGGCAATTCTTCGACAGCCGCCAGCAATTACCGTTTTGCCTACAATATCAATGGTACTAACAGCCTTGACCAGACGCGAAGCAACTACGATCAGGGTTCACGCATCGTCGGCCATGTCGGCAAAAAGTTTAAATATGGTAAATTCTGGACCAATGTCGGACTCGTATATATCGGTCAATCCGGCCAGCCCTTCTCCTATGTGTTCTTCGGAGATATAAATGGAGATGACGGCTCCACCATCGCAAAACCGGTCACTACCAACGGCGCAGACCTCATGTATCTGCCTACGGACGCCTCCCAGTTCGCAGCCACCAAGACCTTCACGATCAACAATCAGAGTGTGACGATGACGGCAGCCCAGATGTTCGCAGCCTTCCAGGATTACGAAAATTCCACAAGCTATCTTAGTAAGCATAAAGGCAGCAATACTACCCGTAATGGAGACAGGATGCCCTTTGAACACCATTTCGATCTGAAGGTCGAACAAGGAATAGCTTTTTACAAACAGCACACGCTTTCGGTGACAGCGACGATCTTCAATGTCAGCAATCTGCTGAACAAAAACTGGGGACGTGCGTACTTCCTCAGCAACCAGGAGGCTCAACCGCTTAACGTTGACCATTTTACCCAAAATGCCAACGGCACCGTTACACCTGTATATTATTACAACCCTTCCTTTGGCCTGAACAAGTATACCAACAAACCCTGGCAATACTCGGACTTCCTGTCCCGCTGGAATATGCAGCTCGGTTTGAGATATACCTTTTAGATGCGGCCTCTGGCTCATATTTAAAAAATCATCAATCTTTCAGGATTGGTGATTTTTTTGTGGACAAAAAAGACCAACCCATTTTTTGATGTTAATAATTTCATAATATTTTCGTATCACCCAAAACGCGGCTTATTGCTTTCTTTGCACCCGCTAAAAACAGCAAAACCACTTTATATGATAAGACGACTGCTATTTCTATTCAGTATGATTCTCTGCGCCTGTGGTGCATTCGCCCAGGAGACGACCTCCCAGATACTGGGAACTGTTTCCGACGGCACTACAGGTCTTTCAGGCGCTACGGTAACAGCCCTGCATACCCCGACGGGTACGAAATATACCACTACTACCCGTAAAGACGGCCGTTTCAACCTGCCCAACGTACGGGTCGGCGGTCCATACATTCTAACGGTAAGCTATGTCGGCTTTAAAGAAGACAAACAAGAAAATATCTCTCTTGTCGTAGGCCAGGACTTTGTTGCGGACGTCAAAATGACCGCTGAAACAAAGGAATTGACTGCAGTCAGCGTGAGTGCGGCACGGCAGAATAAGATATTTAATAACGGACGTACGGGTAGCCAGGAAATTGTTACCCGGGCGCAGATCGAACGCCTCCCGACCATCACCCGGTCGATACAAGATTTCGCAAAACTGGAACCCACTTCCAACGGAACCAGCTTTTCCGGTTCAAACCCCGGCATGAACAACATTACTGTAGATGGCGCTGACTTCAACAACTCATTTGGTCTGTCAGGCACCCTGGGTGGCCAGGCAAACGCCCAGCCCATCGCCCTCGATGCCATCGACCAGATACAGGTAAACGTAGCCCCTTATGACGTAAGACAAGGAGGGTTCACCGGCGCGGGAGTCAACTCGGTCACCCGCAGCGGAACCAACCAATTCCGCGGTACAGTGTATGACTATATCAAAGGGCCCGGCACTATCGGTTATAAAGTAGGCCCTACCCAGGTAGCAAGAAGCCCCTTTAATTACAATGTGCTTGGCGCCAGCTTTGGCGGAGCCATTATAAAGGACAAGGTGTTCTTCTTCATCAACGCAGAACAGAACAAGCAGACCCAACCCGCGACCAGCATCATCCCTTCAGACGCCACGCACGCCGCCAATCCGGGAACCGTAGCACAGGTAAGTGCGGACTCCCTGGCACTGGTGGCCAGCTATCTGAAGAGCAAATACAGCTACGATCCGGGGGCTTTCACGGGTTATTCCTTCAAACAGAATAACTATAAGATCAACGCCCGTCTCGACATCAACATCAACCACTCCAACACGCTGACGCTGAAATACAACTATCTGAAATCCTACGCAGACCAGTTTGCCAGCACCAGCCGTCCCGGCAGCGGCCAGAACACAGGCGGTCAGCCCGGTACCTTTGCCATGCCCTTCTATGGCAGCGGCTATCGTATCAACAACAACCTGAACATCTGGATCGCTGAATTGAACACCCGCCTGGGTAATTCGGCGTCGAATAAATTACAGATCGGTTATACAAAAGAAAGAGACTTCCGTACTCCGCAGTCCAGTGCCGCTTTCCCGCTGGTGGACATCCTCAGCGGCAGCAATATCGTGACCACTTTTGGTTTCGAGCCTTTTACGTATAACAACACCCTGAACATGGACTCCTACCAGTTCACGGATGTATTCAGCCTGTATAAAGGAGGACATGAGATCACTATCGGTACACAGGACAGCTATAAGAAATACCAGAATGCCTTCGCTCCGGATTGGAACGGCGGTTACCAATACAGCAGTTTCGCAGCCTTCCTGAATAACGCGGCTCCCGTCAGTTATTACCAGGCTTATTCCACGCTGAAAGGGGCCGCCTTCCCCTGGGCTTACGCGGGTGCCACAAACCTCAGCCTGTTCGCACAGGATAAATGGCGCGTCACACCTACCTTCACCCTTACTTATGGGGTACGTTTCGACTATACGACTTATCAGAACAAGTTTACCGACAACCAGGCTTTCGATGCACTGACCTTTAAGAACGCCGCGACATACAACGTCGGCAGCGCACCCAATGGCTTCCTGGTCGTTTCTCCCCGCGCCGGCTTCAACTGGGATATCACCGGTGACAGAACCTGGCAGTTGAGAGGCGGAGCAGGTATTTTCGAAGGCGCACCGCCCTTCGTATGGATCGAGAACCAGGCTGCCAACAACGGCGTACAGTTCGGTTCCTATAACCTTCCTTCTGCCAGCGTTCCGGCACAATCCTTCTATGCCGACCCACAGGCAGGGCTTAACAATTACCTGCAGGTCAGCGGCGTCAGCCAGACTTCCACGCCTATCAGCTATGCGGTCAACGTCATCGACAAACATTTTAAATACCCCACCAAGTTGCGTACCAGCGTGGGACTCGATAAAAAACTCGGAGACTGGGTACTTACCGGCGAGTTTACATATAGCAAGGATATCAATGCTACCTATATGTACAATGCCAACCTGAAAGAAGACAACGGGTTCGCCATCAACAACGGTCCTGACAACCGTCTGCGGTTCAACACCGACGGATCAGCGGTCAGCGGCGCTGCCACTACCAACTCAAGCAACAAATATTACAACGGAACAACACTGCAGAATCCCGCTATCCAGAACGCCATCATCCTGGCCAATACCAGCAAAGGGTTTTCCTATGCCGCTACGGGTCGCGTGACCAAAACATGGCGCAACCTGGTAGCCAGCGTTGCCTATACCTATTCCGATACAAAGACGGCACAGGAACAAGGCAGCACGGCCAACTCCCTGTGGGCTGCAAGAGCCGTTGCCAATACCGACCCCAATGCGCCTACCATCGCACATCCTACCTGGTATCAGCCTCACCGCGTCATCGCTTCCGCCAACTACCGGCTCGAGTACACCAAACATATGGCTACGTCCATCGGAGCCATATTCGAGGCTACGTCCAACGGTACCACGTCCTATGTATACAATGGTGACCTCAATGGCGACGGCAACACCGGTAATGACCTGATCTATATCCCCCGGAGCGCTTCTGAGATCAACCTCATCGACGCCGGCTCTTACAACAAGTCAACGATGTCCGGCAGTACCGTTGGTACGGCAGCGGACCCCCGTACTGCTTCGCAGATATGGAATCAGCTGAATAACTTTATCAACCAGGATAACTACCTGTCCAAACGTCGCGGCCAATACGCCCAGGCCAATTCCGTAACATTGCCCTTTTACAAACACCTGGACCTCAATCTTACACAGGACATCTACTTCTACACGAAGAATGGCAGCGAAAAGGATAAGCATACGCTGCGTCTCAGCGTGGACATCGTTAACATTGGCAACCTGCTGAACCGCAACTGGGGTCTTGTAAAATCTCCTACCTCCAGCAATTTCCTGCGTTTTGAAGGGATGGCTGCCGACGGAAAGACGCCTTTGTTCTCTTTCCCCTATGCCGACGCCACCAACCTGGTGCCTGTTGTCAACAGCTTCTCCAACAATACGAATCTGACCAACTTTGCCAATAACAACACCTTCACAGGCTCCCGCTGGCAAATGCAGTTTGGTGTCCGTTATATGTTCAATTAATCAAAACATCAAACAGAAACTATTTTTATGAAGAATATCTTTTTATTGATCGCGATCGTAACAGGAGTGTTTATCCTGGCGTGCAATAAGACGTCCCCACTGGCAAGCACTACTGCTTCCACTATTTTTTCGGTGACGACTAAAATGACCCACTCCAAGGATAGCCTTCGCAACAGCAGCGATACGGTAGTTTACTCGGCCCAGGGCAGCATCAACGATACCTCAAGGAAATATACTATTTCTGCCAGCGTGTTAGCCGTTGATACTACTACCCTTGCTAATGTCATCTGCGGCACTTATTACAAAACCATCAACGCAACGTTAAAATTCGATACTGTAGGAATGGCGAAGTCCGGGTTATTTCATTGGACTACCTCGCTGTCCCTGTATTATCCGCCCGTAGCCTCAAAGACCGGTATCAAGACTACCGCGACCTTCAGCTATGGCCTCGGCCTGAGCAGCCAGACAGGCACGCAGGTAGCGACGGATACGAAGGTCATTCACGTCAAATAAAAGGGCAATGCCTGCACATAAAAAAGGCCCGCTCTCTGAGCGGGCTTTTTTCTTTATATCTTTTTTTCTCCCCATCCCCACAACAGGAATTCCGGCATCGCCTTCGCCCAGGTCTCCACGTCATGCCGCCCCCCGGCGATCTCTAAATAACGGATATCCCGCTGTCCGTCATACCCCTTCCCCACCAGCTCATCCATCAACGCCCGGGTATCGTCGATAGAATCGATAACCCCATTCCCATTCCTGTCCTCTTTCTCGTCCTCGGTCCCACATTCAAAAAAGAATTTCAGCCAGGGATAATACCCACCCTTCCGCACTTCATCGGGCATTATCCGGTGAACACGTTCGTCATAGGACGGGTCATCCTTATCGACCGTCCGCCACCAGAAACTGCCGGAAAAAAGACCCGCCCGCGCAAATTCCTGCGGATGGTGCCAGACAATATCCAGCGCGCTCAGCGCCCCAAGCGAAAACCCCGCAAAAGCCTTTTCCCGGAAATCCGGAGCCCGGTACTGCTGGCGGATCGCCGGTATCAGCTCCTCCAATATAAAACGGGTATAGGCATCCGCTCTTGCCCCCCAGCCTTTGTAGTCTGGCCGGCCGGCCGTACCATATTCCATTGTCCGCTCATTTCCGGCATGAATACCTGCACACAATAAGGGCGTGATCGTGCCGCGGCCATAAAGTTCGTCGAGTATACCCCCGAACCCCATCCGGCCCAGGTCCTGCCCGTCATTTAATAGCAATAAGCTTGTTTCAGGGGGTAAAGCATCTCCGTTGCCGGGCCCGCCCCCCGCGGCACTGCGGCCGCCAGTGTAATAAAGATCGACCTGTACCCTGCGTTCCAGATGTACAGAATCCAGCAGCATAATTTCCTGCTGAATGCTTGTGCTCATTTCAATCGACATAACGCCAAAAATAGTAAATTACAGATATGTCCATACAGGAAGAATACCACAAATGGCACTCCCCCGCGATCAATAGAGACTTCGAAATGCTTATTTTCGGGCACTCCGGTTACCCCGTCATCCTATTCCCCACCTCAAAAGGATCCTATTATCAGGCGAAAGACCAGGGCCTTATCGAAACAGCCCGCTGGTTCCTGGAGAACGGGAAAGTGAAGATCTATTGCCCGGATAGCCTGGATGCCTCCTCCTGGTATAATAAGTCGGTGCCTCCCGGCGAACGCGCCTGGCAGCACGCGCTATACGACCGCCTGCTCCTGGAAGAGATCGCGCCCCGCGCAGGACAGGAGACCGGTCACGACCGTATAGCCGTCGCCGGTTGCAGTTTTGGCGGATACCATGCCGCCAATTTCGCCTTCCGTCACCCTGCCCTTACGGCCTATTGTTTCTCTATGAGCGGTGTCTTCGACATCCGGTCTTTTGTCGACGGTCATTATGACGACAATATCTATTTCAACAACCCCGTAGATTTTATTCCTGACGCCACCGATCCCGCCCTATGGAAAATGGGCATCGTTCTGGGCACCGCCGACCGGGATATCTGCAAGGGGCAGAACGAATGGATGAGCCGTCTGCTCACCGCCAAAACGATCTCGCATTGGCTGGACATACGGCCCGATCGCGACCACGACTGGCCCGTATGGAAAGAAATGTTTCCCCATTATCTGTCTCTGCTGCCGGGTACAACCTCCTAACCTTTAATTATCATAGTATGAACGCAAATAAAAAGATCGGCATTCTCTTTGGAAAAGAAAGAAGTTTTCCCATGGCTTTTATCGAAGCGGTCAACCGGAAAAACATAGCAGGCATCACGGCAGAGCCCGTACACATCGACAAAGTAATGCAGGGCGCATCCTCCGGCTATGCCGTCATTGTCGACCGCATCTCCCATGACGTCCCTTTCTATCGCGCCTATCTGAAGAATGCGGCGCTCTGCGGCACCGCCGTGATCAATAACCCTTTCTGGTGGAGCGCCGACGAGAAATTCTTCAACAACTGCCTGGCGACAAAGATTGGGGTCCCCGTACCCAAAACCGTCATCCTTCCTTCCCGCGAGCTTCCTGCCGACACTACCGACCAGTCATTCTCTAACCTCGCCTTCCCCCTGGATTGGGAAACGATATTCCATTATGTCGGATTCCCGGCCTATATGAAACCCTTTGCCGGCGGCGGCTGGAAGAATGTCTACAAACTCCATAATGCCGATGAGTTTTACCAGAAACACGGCGAAACCGGTCAGTTGGTAATGCTTTTACAGGAAGAGATCGTCTTCACCGAATACTACCGGTGTTATTGCATCGGAGGCAAGCATGTTCGCATCATGTCCTACGAACCACGTAACCCGCACCACCTTCGTTATGACGCCGACTTCCGGCCTT